>Ga0078894_10000371_pt1 | contig 30818 bp, 24 predicted proteins | sample LauGreSu1BDMLBSD_2_FD_67506 | JGI IMG/M metagenome (GOLD analysis project Ga0078894, IMG submission 67506) | Freshwater lake microbial communities from Lake Michigan, USA - Su13.BD.MLB.SD (version 4) (version 4) | ecosystem: Environmental > Aquatic > Freshwater > Lake | place: Lake Michigan... | reverse complement strand
GATGCACCCACTCCGGGGGTGCCCCGGCACCTACAGCCCATATGTCCCTGCTGTACGGTTACTGTCGTGCAGAGTATTGTTTGGGAATGACTTGGGGCATCAAAATCGATGAAAGAACTTTGGCCGGTAATGCAGTCGGTTCTTTCCGCATTAGCGGTTCCTGTTTTCCAATTGTCTCAAAACGTGTTCGAAGAGAGTTGGTTTCGCACCGGACAAGCCAACGCTGTTTTGTTCAAACACCAGCTGTGTCCGGGAACAATCAGAACAGTTCCGTCAGCGGTTCGCCGGCGTCCAGCAGCTGGTACGGGCGATTCTGATTGTCATAGGCCGTCAGATCCGCGATACCCATCGCATGGTAGACCGTGCGAGCGACATCAGCAGGTGTAAGGGGGCGATCCTGAGGATATTCGGCAAAGCGATCGCTGGAACCGTAGGTCTGACCGCCCCGCAGCCCGCCACCGGCCATGACGTCCGTCAGGCAGTGAGTCCAGTGATCGCGACCGGCACCGGAAGGCCCACCGGAGCGGGGGTCTCCGATTTTCGGCTTGCGCCCCATTTCACTGGTGATCAGAAGTAGTGTCTGTTCGAGCAATCCGCGATGTGACAGATCCTCGACGAGGGCTGAGAAGCCACGATCAAATTCCGGCAGCAGCCAGTCCTGCAGACACTGAAAGTTGTTTCCATGAGTATCCCAGCCACCACCACTGGCGCACTTGCGACGTTCGGCCTGCTTTTCATCGCCCATCCAGAACACAGTGATGAACGGGACACCGGCTTCGGCCAGCCGTCGGGCCAGCAGCAGACTGGTGCCGTTGATCGTTCGCCCGTAGCGATCCTGCACTTCAGGGGGTTCCTGCGAAAGATCAAAGGCGGCGGTTGTGCGGCGGGACATCAGCAGCGAGAAGGCACGCTGCTGCTGAGCCGACCACGATTCCACAGCGGCCGATCGATCAAGGTCGCGCCGCGCATCGTCCAGAGCCTTCAGCATGGACGTGCGATCGGCCAGCCGTCCCGGAGTGATTCCGCCTTCCAGCGTAATGGCCGGTGCCTGAAAACTGGTGGGCTTTTCACGGCTGCCAATGACGTAGAGCGGGTCATACTGAGTTCCGAGGCGGGCGGCGAACTGGCCGGGGCGAGTATACGCAGGGGCGCCCTCCACATGCGGAATCGTGATCGCATTTGTCAGATCCGGATGCGGCGGGCGACGGGAACCAGCCACAGCCGCCATACTGGGCCAGTCTGAAGCGTAAGGAGTGCGGTTGTTGCCGAGGCTGAGGAAAGTGGAGTCCGGAACATGGCCTGTCAGATTATAATAGTAGCCTGCATGGTGATCGTTGGTGCTGACAGAACCACCGATGCTGTTGAGCAGAACGAGGTGATGCGCCTGCTGCGCCAGCAGCGGCAGATGCTGGCACAGGGTCACCCCAGGGGCCGATGTGGCAATCGGCTGAAACGGTCCGCGGTATTCCAGGGGAGCTGCGGGTTTCATGTCCCACATGTCGATGTGGGAAGCACCGCCGCTGAGAAAAAACAGGATGGTGCTGCGGGCTGTACCCGGAGCGGCGCGGGACGATCGCCCCGCCGCCAGTGGTGATGGCCCCGCAAACACACGACTTTCCGCGCTGGCAAGGGTGGAGCACCCGGCAGCAGCAGCACTAAGGAAGACCCGTCGCTTCATGATGGCAGTGTCTGATGTGCGGGAGGAAGGACCGATCGCAGAGATCTGAGGGGATCGGCAGGCGGGCGGAACGGCGCTGTGTGCGTGATATCAAGCTGAATAATCCCGGATATCTCACCAGACTTTTGCCAGGAAAACAACGTCGAATCCGGGAAATTCCGGGGAACCGAGTGAGTTGCCGGCAGGATTTCTGTGAGCGCCATGCACGCAACGAAGGCGGGAAGCTGATCAATTTGTGCGGCTCACCTCGCCTCCCGTGCAACCCTGTACGCCGTGAGATCTGCGGCAAGGGATTCAAGATCTGTTTCGCTCAGTCGTTTGCAGGTTGATCTGAGCATGGTGATGAAGTGGGCGATTTCCTGTGGCTGGTAGGGATATCCAATGTTGCCTTCCGGCCCGATCGATGTTGCCAGTGTTTTTCCGGAGGCATCGAGGATTACGATCCACGGAATCCCGTCCGCGCCCTCCGGCTGCAGTCGGCCGGCGACCTGTTCCCCATTGGTCATACGCAGGGTGTCGATTTTCAGATCAATGTAGTCTGTGGCAAAGACCGCCTCGTGTTCCTGCATGAACGTGGACAGAACAGTGCACCAACCGCAGTATGGCGAGCCGACGCGGACGAGGACAGCCTTCTGTTCTGTATTGGCGGTGGCCAGCGCTGCCGTCAGCAGTTGCTCTGCATCCTGCTTCGCTGGCAGCCACTTCTGCAGAAACCCCGACACTCGCTGCGGATCATGCTGCGGGCCGATTTCCAGTGATCCTGTTTCCTGATTGGTCAGGACAACTCCGGACGCGTCCAGAACCGTCAGGTGCGGAAACCCGGTCACTCCCGCCTGACCGGCATATTCCAGCATCAGTTCATTATTCTTCCCCTGGTCAATCAACACCAGTTCGAATTCTTCGTGTACGAGCGGCTGCACAGCGGAATCGTTGTGGAAGACATCGTGCAGCTTGTAACACCAGCTGCACCAGTTTCCGCCCCATTCGATCAGCACATGCTTATGGTCGCGCTGGGCTCGTTTCAGTGCCGCAGCGATCAGTTCCCGGCCATTTGATTCCTCGATGTAGATCGGGGTGCGGGCTGCGGCCGCTGGTTTTGTCTCCGCAGGTGCTGCGGCTGTTGTGGGCGCAGTTTCCAATGTGGCCACGGGAGCAGCAGTTGCAGGCTGAGTGGCAGTGCTGTCGGCTGATGCGGGTGCGTCGGAACAGCCTGTGCCTGTGGCGACCAGAACAAACATGGCAGTCAGCAGCGACCTGCGCACGATGGAACTGAAGACAAGTGAAAACTGCGAGCTGATCATCGGAAGCTCCTGCAAACCAGCAAGCTGCAGCCGGATGGCTGGCAGCCGAATGCCTGTGCCATCCACAGTGTGGGCAGGCTGCGGGCATTCGTCAATGGACGGCTGGACACTTTCGCGATGACAGAGCTGGCTGAGGCGCAGCAGTGCATTTGGAATTCCATCGTGCTGCCGTCACCGGTGGCGATTCCACGCAATGGCAAGGGGAGTGGAGGCAAAAGGCAGTATGACGAGTGTGGTAAAGGACAGGATACAGGGCAGGGCTGCTGATGCCAGTTCCTGAGGTTGCAGCAGCAGTGCAAGGCAGTTCAGAGCAATCCAGAGTCCGACGCAGCATCGAACGACTCGATACGAAACCAGTGCTCTGCGAACGGCTGACACGAAAGCCAGCCACGTGCCGGTCAGTACCAATACGCAGATCAGCACAGCCAGGCACAGCAGCAGCCACTGTTTGATTTGCCGGGAGGCCCAATGGTCGGTCAGCAGACTGAAAAGGATACCGGCCAGCATTGTGGAAACAAATGCGACGGAGAAGCCGGTAAAACGCCCTGTCAGAACGGCTGAAGAGACGCAGTTGATTGCGATCCATGTCGCCAGCAGTGACCCGGGCAGATACCAGCCAATGGAGGGTGAATGCACCATGGTTGGCAGCGGAACATCCGTGAGCAGACACAGAAGCCCCCCGGCGACCGTTGCCAGTGCCCACAGCGTCCAGCCCGAGGCCACAGCGCGGGCCGCTGTCTGCAGAATCACGCTGGCATAATTCGCATTTGTGAAGGGCCGTGAGGACAGAAAACTGCTCATCTGGTCGAAAGGCTCACGGGTATTCAGGTCGCGAATCGTGGCAGAGTGATCGCGGGACTGTGCGCCAGTGGAAGTCGTCCCCAGCAGCAGTCCGGTGAGGCCTGCGACGATCGGCAGCAGTAAACCGCCTGCCAGTGCAAACTGTTCGAAATCCAGCAGCGATTCGCCCCAGTTGCCTGTGATCAGCAGCCTGATCGGCACAACCATGGCATTCATAAAGACAACGAAAGCCACGATCGTCGGCAGGGCAATGCCCTTTGAACGCCACTCAAACCACAGTTGTGCCTCCATGGCGGACCTGAATTCCGTGTCTGACCTGAACAGCCGATCCGCCGCAGACTCGAGTGAACGTTCGACAGCTTTCCATACGGGTAATGGCTGCAGGCGTTCACCGCAACGATCGCGCGCGACAGTTTGTACTGTCAGGACAAAACAGACTGCATAACTCAGAATGGCAGTGCAGACTTCAATGATGGTGACATCGTACCAGTAATGCGAAGGCTGCTGAAACCACTGACCGTAACGGGCTCCGAACCAGCAGAACGAAAGGACCACAGGGATGGATGCCAGCAAAATGGATCGCAGCGTGCGGTGCGACAGGCCTGCCAGCATCTGGGCTGAGGCCCACGCTGCTGCTGCAAACATCGCAGGTCCCACCACGGGCTGCTGCAGGCCAAACCACGCGTTCTGAAGGCTGAGCGCGGCGGCGACTTCAAGACTGAGAATCAGACTGCCGGGCAACAGGTGCGAGGCCACGATGCAAGCAGTGGAAACGGGCAGCAGAAAGAGTCGCGACAGTGAGCCCTGAGCAGCCACAATTCCCAACCCGAACATCAGCATGGTCAACGGCAACAGGATCACGTGCAGGATCACAAAAACCGGGTCAGCAAAGTCCGCGTCGACGTGCCTGAACGCGGTGTACAGCAGAAACGGCCACGCATTGCCGAACAGAAACCAGCCGGGAATCTGCCAGCGACCGCGACTCATCATTTCCCAAAGCATGGCCCCGGAAACAGAGTGCATGCAATGCTCCTGTGGTGACAAAAGTCTGAGTTACTGCAGGACGCGACTGACAAAGATTTCATCCAGGGTCAACAGAGTTTCATCCAGAATCTGTGCTCCGATGACCGTGGCTGCGTTTCGCAGTTCACCGGTTTCGCCATGGCAGATGTAGGTCCATTCGTGGCCGCTGCCTTCTGCAGACAAAGCACCTGTGAGCGTCGGAGCGACGATGGTTGCGTGGCGAAACCGCAGGGTCATGCGACGATGAGTTTCCCGGAGCTGATCCATAGTGGATGTCAGCATGATTTTCCCGCAATGAATGATGGCCACATGGTCGGCCACCTGTTCCACTTCATCCAGCAGATGTGACGAGAAAAATACAGTGCGTCCGTCATCGGCGATGGTGCGAATGATCGACCCAAGAATATCGCGACGGACGACCGGGTCGAGGCCAGACGACGGTTCATCAAAAATCAGAAGTTGCGGGCGATGGGCCAGCGAGATCAGCAGCCCGAGGCGAGCCCGCTGTCCACGCGAAAGCGTCTTCACAACAGCCTGCGGGTCCAACTGAAAGGCCTCCAGCAGTTCCGCTGCGTAACCAGAATCCCACGCAGCGTAAAAAGCCCGTGTATAGCCCAGCAGCTCGCGGACCCTCATCCAGTTCGGCAAATCACGGTCCTCGGACAAATAACCAATGCGACCAAGGACTTCCACAGGGGAGCTGACCGGGTCAAGCCCGAACACTCGCACGGAACCAGACTGGGCTTTCAGCATACCCAGCAGGTGACGAATCAGCGTGGTCTTTCCAGCCCCGTTGCCGCCGATCAACCCGAAAATGACTCCCGGAGGAACCTGCAGCGATATGTTTTCGAGTGCCTGCCGGGTGTCGAAACGGCGGCTGAGCCCCGAAACAGAGATCAGGCCGTTCGCTGGCGAAGTGGTGTCACTCACTTGAGCAATCCCCGGGCGGTTGCGAGGTCATGATCGAATAACGCTGGGTCATCAGTTGCATGACTTCAGCGAAACTGACTGCCAGCAATTCCGATTGTGCCAGCAGTTGATCGATGCGTTCTGTCAGTAATTTGACACGTTCACTGCGGGCCCTGAGTGCACCCGAATTAGTGATGTAGGTGCCGGACGTACGACGTTTTTCCACAAGCCCCATGTTTTCCAGCTCACGGTACGCCCGCGCGATCGTGTTGGGATTCACAATCAGCTTTTCTGCCAACACGCGAATTGATGGAAGTTCGGTGTCCGGGGTCAGTCGACCGGAAGCGATAAAACACCTGATCTGGTTGACCACCTGAAGGTAAACAGGGACCTTGTCACGAGCATTGATGTGGATCTGCACGATCGCTGTTCCCGCCTGTGTGTTATTGTACTACTGTATTAGTACAATAGTACACAGCAATATCAAGTGCAGCGGCGCATTTTTTGGGCTCAACGTGAAATGACGAGCGTGGTGTGAGGAAGTTTTTAACCACCAAAGGCACGAAAAGAACCACTTGTGGAGGCATCCAATGGCGAGCCGTTGACGGGTGCCAACAGGTGTAGTCCTGCACGAGGGTGGTACCAAACTGGTGCTCGGTTGTTCCGCCCCTGGGAGGGCGAGGCTCCAGAAGAACCGTGGGTTCCAGCGGCATGGCAGGGTTTGCGGCTCAGCGGGAGCTTCGCCCTCCCAAAGGGGTGAGCGTCACCACGAACTGAGGGGGCCACGGGCCGGGCAGGGTGTTCGGCTCAGCGGGAGCTTCGCCCTCCCAAAGGGGTGAGCGTCACCACGAACCGAGGGGGCCATGGGCCGGGCAGGGTGTTCGGCTCAGCAGGAGCTTCGCCCTCCCAAAGGGGTGAGCGTCACCACGAACCGAGGGGCCACGGGCCGGGCAGGGTGTTCGGCTCAGCAGGAGCTTCGCCCTCCCAAAGGGGTGAGCGTCACCACGAACCGGAAACAGCAGATCGGCATCGGGTTGGCCGATGGGTATGTTATCACCCAATTCACGCGGCAGGAGCAGTCTGGCTCGTGCTTCAGTGATCGGCTGGTCTGATCATTTCAGGCATTGTTTCGACAAAACCTTCTGCCGCTTAACATGCTCGGCGCACAAAAAAAGGCAGAGCCTTGCGGCTCTGCCTTCATGCGGCAATTTCACTTGCCACGGGGGGGGACACAACTCGACAACTAATCAGTCGTCGGAAGTCTTTTCGCCTGGATCGTCGCACACGATCGTCAGGTTTTCGTCACAGTCGCACTCGTCCGGAACGTCATAGTAAGAAGAACCGTAGGTGCGGGACTTAATTCCGCCGCTGGCCTTGTAAGAAACCCAGCCGGAAGTGCTGTAGCTCTGGTCAACATTGCCGAAAGCGCTGGCAACGTCGCTCAGTTCGCCAACGATGGCGCTCTGCAGTTCGCCCAGGCCCACGATCATGCCGAGGACCAGAATGGTAGCAACCAACACGATTTCAGCTGACACAATCACGCCAGCTTCGTCACTCAGGAAATTCTTAATCATTGTTTACGTCTTTTCTGTTCTGTAACAAGGGAGAGAGAATGAGAATTGCCGGGCTCATCCAGAAATCCGTTTCTCTGCCACTGTCAGGGTCGAAACCACACGAAGCCCCCCTTTCGACCGAGACTTCGCAGGACCTGACGGCAGCAAGCGGAAAACAAAACCTTCAGGGAGATGTTCTGTCGTTCCGCCGATGTCTGCTCGACGCTTTTCCGAGGTTGCTAAGCGCGATCCAAACTGGCACAAGTGTGCGGATCTGAACCTCAAAAAACGCCTTGCAGGTGACCTAAACACCTACCGCGAATAGTGTTATGAAATCCCAGAAAGACGTGTGGCGGTTTTTTATGTGGGTCTCTATCGCTCAGTCCGTGAAGCTTGCTGATCAGAATGGCAAAGGCGGTGTTTCAGCAACTGAACAGGCGACTGCCAACGAAAAAAGGGCAGGTCGGTGACGACCTGCCCTGCGTATCGGATTGGAATGCCGTTCCGGATTCAGCAGCACTCAGTAGCTGCTCTTTTCGCCTGGATCGTCACAAACGATGGACAGGTTTTCGTCGCAGTCGCACTCATCGGGAACGTCGTAGTACGATGCTCCGTAGGTGCGAGCCTTGACTCCGCCGCTGGCCTTGTAGGACACATAACCGGAGGTGCTGAAGCTCTGGTCGACATTGCCGAAGGCGGAAGCCACGTCGCTCAGTTCGCCAACGATTGCACTCTGCAGTTCGGCCAGACCGACCACCATGCCGAGGACCAGAATGGTCGCAACCAGCACGATTTCAGCAGATACGATCACGCCATTTTCGTCGTTCAGGAAGTTCTTAATCATGGTTGTGCTCTTTGTTTCTCTGTGTTTGTCGAGAGAGAAGAATTGATGGCCAGGGCCTTGTGAAACAGTGTCGAATCTGCAGAGCAATCGCTTCGACGGGATTGCCGGCAAACCTGTTGAACAGGACCCGAGGGGTGTCTGCCATGAAGAACTTCGGGTGTCGATCAGTTCGACCTACCGAGCACTTTTATCCGGTCAGTTGCACCCTGTTGGACGTGAAAGTGTAAAAGCGAACTGCGGACCAATGGCGGACCAAATGTCGTTCAGAAGGCCTCTCAACGCTCGAAAAAACATCCGCAACTCAATACAGCCGTGGACTTTGCGTCTATTCACAAAAAACTTCTGTGGATCCGGCACGCTGCGAATCGCTGTAAACCATGTTGTCCCCCGGCAACAACATGAACACAAGGTGATGCATCCGCGTTCCCTTGCGTAAACATGTTGTGAATTGGCATCACTGGCGGTTGAACGGAACGTCTGTCAGAGTCCGAATTTTCCGGAGCGACGACGATTCAAACAGTGGGCACTTGCTTTCCCCATACGGTTGTCGGGAGAATGCAGAGATGTTTCCAAAACACGACTTTCGCCTCCAACCTCCCTGGCACCGCCCATGAACGCGTTTGCAGGCACTATGGCCAAGAAGCCTGAACTTCGGTGCTGGCATGCGCCTGGGGTTGTGTTCGGCGGTACTGTGGTTGCGTGCGGTTGGCGTAAGCCGTGTCGGACATTGATCCATGTGTTGCTGATCACAATATTCAGCGTGCTGTCCCCCCTCCCTCTGTCTGCTCAGACGGAAGAAAAACCGACCGACGCTGCCACAATCGCTCTGGATCTGCTGGCGGCAGATCTGAACAAATCGTGGAAAGCGTATCCTGCAGAATCCCTTGAGGGGCCTGAACCGGACTGGGCGATCGTCAGGGACCAGAGTGACTCGGAACCGATCCTGATTTGTCGGGGTCGCATGAAGGGATTTCTGTGGACGCTGGAAAAGTGGCAGGATTTTGAGTTTACGGGCGAATGGAAGTATCCGCAGGACAATGATGGGAACAGTGGGATTCTGGTGCATACGCAGCGTGAGGATCGGATCTGGCCGACCGCGATTCAGATCCAGCTGCATCAGCCGAAGGCTGGCAGCATTTTCCCGGGTGGCGACGCCATGACTGATAACATGCTCGAGGCGGGTGACGGCCTCGCCCGTCCGATCAACTCGTGGAACGAATGTCGAGTGGTGTGTCAGAATGGCCGGGTCTCAGTGGAAATCAACGGCAAGCGAGCTGGCGAAGTCACTGGTGCTCGGCCGGTTGGCGGTCATCTGGCCCTGCAAAGCGAGGGCTCAGAGGTGCATTTTCGGAAACTGCGAATTCGCAGACTGGCAGCCAAAGAGGCAGCAGCACCATCTGAGCCGGCAACGCCTGAAGCGCCTGCTTCTCCTGCTGCCGTGAAATGAAGTTGAGTCAAGCAGGGGAGTACAGAACATGTCAGCTCTGCCGGACCACAGACTGCCACAGGTGCGCGCCTTCATCTGCGACCGTGACGGTCAGTTCCGTTATTCATCGACCCCACTGCATCCCGACAGTTTTGGTCGCGGTCTGGAAGAGTGTCTGGTGCCGTCCGATCTGCCGATGCTGCGACGGCACTGGCTGGACATGCTCAATACCGGGTCCGGATTTCAGGTGCAGGCGGAATTCGCGGTTCAGCTCGATGAATCTGTCTCCCGCTGGGCCGTTCATGCAGCTCCGCTGCGGCTGGTTGACAATGAAGATGTTTATCTGGTGCTGCTGCACGCCGGGCTGGGAACGCCCAAATTCGGGCCGGACGAGGCGGTCCGTTATCGCGCTGTGCTGAACACAGCGGTGGATGCCATCATCACCATTGATGAATCGGGAGTCATCGTCTCGTCCAATCCAGCCACCACTCGGATGTTCGGCTATACAGAGCAGGAGCTGCAGGACCGCAATATCTCGATGCTGATGCCGCAACCGTATCGTTCTGAACATGATGGTTATATTTCCCGTTACCTGCAGACGGGACGTGCCCGCATCATCGGCATCGGGCGACAGATCAAGGCCGTGCGAAGAAACGGCGACGAGTTTCTGGTGCACCTCGCAATCAGTGAATTCAACGTATCAGGCCGCAATTACTTCACCGGCATCATTCGCGATCTGTCGGATCTGGAGCGAGTTCAGAACCAGTTGCTGCAGTCAGAGCGTCTGGCGGCAATCGGACAGATGGTCACCGGTCTGGCTCATGAAAGTCGCAATGCCCTGCAGCGGGCTCAGGCCTGTCTGGACATCCTGACACTGGATCTGGAACAGCAGCCGGAACAGCTGGACCTGGCCCGCAGAACGCGCACCGCCCTGCAGGATCTGCACAGGCTGTATGAAGAAGTGCGTGGATATGCGTCCCCGATACACCTTGAATTCCGCGACTGCGATCTGAGCGCGATCTGGCGGAAGGAGTGGGAGAATCTTTCGGGGTTGCGACGCGGTCGGGAAATTTCGCTGCAGGAGGAACTGTTGCAGGGGCCGCCCCGCTGTGAAGTGGACATCCACCGGATGGAACAGGTCTTTCGCAACATCCTCGAAAACTCGCTGCATGCCTGCGGCAACAACGGATGTATCAGCGTGTCGACTGACAACACGGAGCTGGAAGGCCGGGAAGCAGTTCTGGTGCGTCTCAATGACGACGGCCCGGGAATGAAATCGGAAGCTGTCCAGCGGATGTTTGAGCCGTTCTTCACGACCAGGCAGAAGGGAACGGGCCTTGGGATGGCGATTGTGCAGCGACTTGTCCATGCCCATGGCGGGACGATTGTTGCCGGCAATGGGCAGTCCGGAGGGGCAGAGATTTCGCTGGTGCTGCCGCACAGGCAGCCGTCGCGCGGGGACCAGCACCTGCTGGATGCGACCTGAGTGCGTGGCAACACGAATTTTTCAACTCCGGAATGCCGTTCGCTTATCTTTGGAACCGTGTTGCAAACGCCTGAAATTCCGGGACTTCCGGCCACAGCGCGACAAATACGCACACATCCGTGTATTTTCAGCACACCTGGTAGTGATCTTTTTGTGCAGTCAGTCGTGAAGACTGTCTGGAAGGCTGCGAGGGCAGTCGGACGGGGGTATGCATGTCAGCACCAGCAATCAGTTTGTTGATCGTCGAGGACGATCCGGATTTTCGAGAGACCTGTGCGCGCTGGATGGTTCGCAAGGGGCACAGTGTAGCCACAGCGGCGAACGGTCATGAGGCACTGGAGTTGTGTGACCGACGCACATTTGATGTGGCGGTGGTGGACATGAACATGCCGGGGCTGACGGGCCTTGAGGTTCTGGACCGTATGAAGTCGGCACAGGCCGAGACTGAAGTGATCATCCTGACTGGTCAGGGAACGATTGAGAGTGCCGTCAACGCGATGAAGCTGGGCGCCTGCGATTACCTGACGAAACCATTTCCACTGGACGAGCTGGAGCAGCGTTGTCTGATGGCGTGGGATCGCAGTCGTCTGCAGCGTGAGAATCGTCAGTTGCGGGCGCTGGTGGAGCGTTCCCAGCCGCCGGTGAAGATTGTCGGGGAATCTCAGCGGATGAAGGACGTATTTCGGCTGATCGAGCGAGTGGCGCCGACAGACAAGCCGGTCCTGATTCAGGGTGAGAGTGGTACGGGCAAGGAGCTGGCGGCTCGGGCGCTGCAGCAGCAGAGTCATCGTGCGGGGCGACCGTTTGTCACGATCAACTGTGCGGCCCTGCCGGAGCAGTTGGTGGAGAGCGAGTTGTTCGGGCACCGGAAGGGGGCATTCACCGGCGCAACGGAGGACCGTGCGGGTCTGTTTGAAGTTGCAGATGGTGGCACGCTGTTCATTGACGAGATTGGGGAGTTACCGGGAGCATTGCAGCCGAAGCTGCTGCGAGCGCTGGAGGATGGTTCAATTCGGCGGGTCGGTTCACATCGCGAGCGTCGGGTGGATGTGCGACTGATTGCGGCAACGAATCGAAATCTGGCGGACGAGGTCGCGGCCGGGCGATTCCGCGAAGACCTGTACTATCGGATCAATGTGATGTCGCTGGAACTGCCTCCGCTGAGGAAACGCGAGGGCGATGTCGCGCTGCTGGTGCGGGGGTTTCTGGGCGAAGGATGGTCCATCACGGCAGAAGCGAAGCAGGCGATTGAGCATTATCACTGGCCGGGGAATGTCCGGCAGTTGCGGAATGCTGTGGATCGTGCGTTGATTCTGGCGAACGGTCGCGTGATTACGCTGGCGGATCTGCCGTTGGATGTGCAGGCGGGGTTCGCGGCACCGATGATGCGTGAGGTGGCTGCACCGGGAACTGCGGGATTCGGGATGGCCCACGCACGTTCAGCGGCGGAGCGAGGCGGAACCGGAGGGATATCGGCAGCAGCGGAAGGCGGTGGTCTGCCGTGTCGGCTGGAGGACCTGGAGAAAGCCCATATTGTCGAGATTCTGCGGCAGCAGAACGGGAACAAGGCGCGGGCAGCCCGGGTTCTGGGGATTCATCGCCGGAAGCTGTATCGTCTGCTTGAGCGGCATGGGTTGCAGGACGAACGTCCGGTGTGCTGAGCGGTAGCGGGCGATAAGAGCCGCGTCTGGATTGCAGCGAAACCCGGTGAATCGTGTCCCCTGGAAAGCCTGATTTCCCACGGAATTCTGCGGGGCCCGAGCTGCCTGCGGCCGTTCAACGGCTACACTGAAGACAGCAGCGGTCGCAGACAGGTGGGCTGGAAGCTGTGGAAAAGGGGCTGCGAAAAGTGGCCGCGGATTTGTGGCCGGGGATTTCGATGCGACGTATCAGGCTGGGTGCCGGTATTCTCAATCAGACTCCACTGGACTGGCGGGGCAACGTTCAGCGGATCTGTCAGGCGCTGGACGAAGCGCGGCGGCAGGGCGTACAGGTGCTGTGTCTGCCCGAGCTGTGTCTGACGGGTTATGGCTGTGAGGATATGTTTCTGGCGCCGCATGTCTGGCGGACTGCGTGGCAGCAGTTGCAGACAGTGGTACCTCAGACACGCGGCCTGCTGGCAACAATTGGCCTTCCCCTGTCGATGGGTAATGGTGTTTATAATGCAATCTGTGTCGCGGTTGACGGTCAGATTGCGGGCTTTGTGTGCAAGCGTCATCTGGCGGGTGACGGTCTGCATTATGAGCCCCGGTGGTTTCGGGAATGGCCGGCGGGCCAGCAGACGCGTTATTCGGCTGATGGTGGCGACTGGCCAACGGGCGATCTGCTGTTTGACTGTGAGGGTGTCCTGATTGGTTTTGAAATCTGTGAAGATGCGTGGGTCGCGGACCGTCCGGGCGCCGAGATGGCGCGGCATGGCGTGGATATTATCCTGAACCCCAGTGCCAGTCATTTTGCCTTTGGCAAGCATCAGGTGCGGCAGCGATTCGTGCAGGATGGATCGCGGGCATTCGGGTGTGGCTATGTTTATGCCAACCTGTGCGGGAACGAGGCTGGTCGAGCGATTTATGATGGCGGGGCACTGCTGGCTGCGGGTGGCCAGATGCTGGCAATGGGCCCGCGTTTCAGTTTTCAGGACGTGGACGTTGTTTCGGCGGTGCTGGATGTGGACGTGCTGCGGACGCGGCGTGCGGCGGTACATTCGCTGTCGGCGGATCTGACGGGGCGAGCATCGGGACGGATTATCCGTGTTTCTGCGGCAGCAGCATTTGATCAGACGGCAGCTTCGGTGACGGCGGTGGCTGATGAGCCTCGGGACACAGCAGAGGCTGGGGCGGTGTGGAGCGAATCGGACGAATTCGTGCACGCTGAGGCTCTGGGGTTACATGATTATCTCCGCAAAACCCGCTCCCGGGGCTTTGTGGTCAGTATGAGCGGTGGGGCGGATTCGTCGGCCTGTGCCGTACTGATTCGCGGGATGGTGGAGCGTGGTCTGCAGGACCTCGGGGCTGTGGGTCTGCGGCGGCGTCTGTCTTACATTCCGGATCTGGCGACGGCGGAAACGGCAGCGGACTTCATGCAGGTGCTGTTTGCCGGTGTATATCAATCCACTCGCAACAGCTCCGAAACGACTCGGGCAGCAGCCGCGGGTGTCACCAGTGCTGTGGGTGGTCGGTACCATGAAATCAGCGTTGATGAAACGGTCGAACGCTACACACAACTGGTACAGCAGATGATCGGGCGTCCGCTGTCGTGGCAGACCGACGATGCCGCACTGCAGAATATTCAGGCTCGCAGTCGTTCACCCGGCGTCTGGATGCTGGCGAACGTCAGCGGATCCCTGCTGCTGGCGACCAGCAATCGTTCTGAGGCCGCCGTTGGTTACGCCACCATGGACGGAGACACCTCGGGTGGCCTGAGTCCGCTGGCTGGGATCGACAAATCGTTTCTGCGGCGCTGGCTGCGACAGATGGAAACCTGTGGTGTGCGGGGCATGGCGCCGCTGCCGGCTCTGCACCTCGTGAATGCTCAGCAGCCCACCGCCGAGCTGCGTCCGGAAGCCTCGGGGCAGACAGATGAAAGTGATCTGATGCCTTATGATGTGCTGGAGCGGATTGAAGAACTGGCCATTCGTGATCGGCTCAGTCCCCGGGAAATTGTGTCTGAACTGCAGTCCGCAGGGCTGCAGCAGACTGCTGAAAAGATCATTGAATGGGTCCGCAGATTCTTTGTGCTGTGGTCGCGAAATCAGTGGAAACGAGAACGCTTTGCTCCTTCGTTTCACCTCGACGACCGCAACCTTGACCCTCGCTCATGGTGCCGTTTTCCGATCCTTTCGGGAGGTTTTTCGTGGGAACTGCAGCAGTTGCAGGCTGAGGATAAACCCACGGAAAATTGAACAGATATGCAGTGGGTGGACGCATTGTAGTCTTAGATCAACGCCGGCAAAAAGCTTTATGCTGCATCGATTATCTCACAGTAAACGACCTAACTGGGTTCCCCCTAAGGCTTTTGAATTCGAGACTATGCTGTTTTTACAGGAAAGTTTCGGCATCTGATTTGAACGGCACTCAAAGCGGTGCTAAGAACAGATTAAGTCAGGAGACAGCATTTCAGATCGCAGGGATGCGGTTTTACTTAGGGGCGGTTTTCCCCAGACCGTACTCCTGTTAATCCGGGGTGAATCAAGGAACAGCAAATGGCTAAGCGTGCCGCAGCCGGCAAGGGCGAAGTGGATGTGAACGTCTCCAAAGAGGTCCGGGCACTGGTCGAAGGAAACAAAGAGATTCGCGGACCGGAAGTGATCGCGATTCTGAAGGAAAAGTTTCCCACCATGGAATTCAATGAGAACAGCGTCCAGGTGGCATTCGCCAATGCTCGGCGGAAACTGGGCCTGACTCGTACCATCAAGAAGCGTCCTGGCAAGCGGAAAGCAGGCCGTCCGGCAGCCGCAGCTGCTCCTGCAGCCGCACCGGCAACTGCTTCTGTTGCTGTCAACATTGTGGCACTGACCGCTGCCAAGGAACTGCTGAAGGCCTGCGCAGGCGATATTGCCGCTGCTCAGACCGCCCTCAAGCAGATCGTGATTCTGATGAACTGATGCATCGTCTCAGACAACGGCCTGCCGGCATCGGCAGGCCGTTTTTTTTTGCTCAACGCGAAATCCTGTGCACAGTGCAGATTGCGTTGCCACAGGTGTTGACAGAGAGTGGTCTACGGAGAACCGCGACGACTCCGAAAAAGGGTTTCCACCATCAGGGGTCTCTTTCCTCGGGAAGGCGCTGGTGTTGCGTCGTTTGGGAGGGCGAAGCTCCTGCTGAGCCGAACCCTCTCAGGCCGCTGCATCGCATGCGGCTCGGCGGGAGCCTCGCCCTCCCGAGGCGCCGCGCCCTACCGGGGTATGGAAGCACACGGCTCGGCTGGAGCCTCGCCCTCCCAAGGGGAATCATCGAGCACCCGTTCGGTGCCCCCCCTCAGGACAACACCCGTTGGCTTCCGCCAACGGCTCGCCTTTGGATGCCTCTGCAAGCGGTGCCTGTCGTCGTTAAAATGCTTCTTCAGACCACGCACTGCATTTCAGGATGAGCTGATTTTTTGCCTGATGGTCAGGCAAGCCACGGCTGCATGACTGTTCCGCCAACATCCGTCAGGCGAAAATCACGGCCCTGAAACCGATGTGTCAGTTGCAGGTGGTCCAGTCCGAAAAGATGCAGCAGAGTTGCCTGCAGGTCATTCATGTGGACCGGCTTTTCCGCGACGCCCCAGCCGATTTCATCGGATGCGCCCCACGTCTGTCCGCCACGAATTCCGCCTCCCGCCATCCACAGGCTGAAGGCGAAGGGATGATGATCGCGGCCCGTATTGGCTGCCCGACCCTTGCGATTTTCCCCCAGCGGAGTCCGGCCAAATTCCGCCCCCCAGACCACCAGAGTGGTCTCCAGCAGACCACGCTGCTTCAGATCCCGCAGCAACGCTGTTATCGGCTGATCCACGACCCAGCAGTTGTAAGGCAGGTCTTTGTTCAGATCACTGTGCTGATCCCACGCTTCGTAAATGATATTTACAAAACGAACTCCGCGTTCCACCAGTCGGCGTGCCAGCAGGCAGTTACGGGCGTAGGTGCGATGGGCTTCCGCCACATTACCGCGACCTGTCGCCTGCGGATGCTGCGCCCGATCCACACCATAGGCTTCCAGTGTACTGCGGGATTCTCCGGACAGATCAATCAGTTCGGGTGCCGCAGCCTGCATCCGGAAGGCCAGCTCATAGTTGCGAATCCGACTGTCAATTTCCGGGTCCTGCACCTCGGTCGCCCGTGTCTGATTGAGTCTCTGCAGGGCATCCAGAGTTCTGCGATGTGCCGCAGCGGAAATTCCGGCAGGATTCGAAAGATTCAACACCGGATCACCCTGATTGCGAAACAGCACGCCGGCATAGTGTGACGGCAGAAAACCACTGCTCCACAGCGACGCTCCGCCGCTTGACCCGCGTCCACTTGTCAGCACCACGTAACCTGGCAGATTCTGTGATTCTGATCCCAGACCATAGTTCAGCCAGCTGCCGATTGTGGGCAGGCCAAATGCAGCCCGACCGCAACTGAGCAGCAGCTGGCCGGGGTGATGATTGAATTGCTCGGAAAACATCGACCGAACCATCAGAATATCATCCGCGCAGGTTGCCAGCTGCGGCAGATAATCACTGAAGTCCATCCCGCACTGACCGTGCTTCTGCCAGCGTCTGGGTGATCCCAGCAGCACAGCCGAATCCTTCTGAATGAAGGCGAACCGAACCCTGCTGACAATTTCCTCGGGCAGTGGCTGACCATCCAGCTCCGCCAGACGCGGTTTGGGATCAAACAGATCGAGATGGGAAGGGGCACCTGCCTGAAACAGAAAAATGCAGTTCGTGGCTCGCGGAGCAAAGTGTGAAATTGCGGATCGGAGGTTGGCCCCCGGAACCGCCGACTGCCCTGCCAGAGCACCATCCTGTTGCAGCAAAGCCGTCAGTGCTGCTGCGCCGAGGCCACTGGCCGAAGAAGTCAGCCAGCTGCGACGAGTCTCCGCGGCGCTGTTCAAAGCAGCCTGTTCAACGTCTTCAGCAAAACGGCTCATGTTTCATTCCCGAGTGATGAATTCATCAAGATTCAGCAGCGCCCGACACAAGCCGCGCCACGCGACGGTTGCGGCATCTGCTGCGGGCATTTTTTCAGCCACTGCCAACTGCTGCAGATCCTGCAGCAGTTGCTGAAGTTCGGCCAGCTCGGACGCTGCTGCAGACCGACCCAGACACAACTGAAACGCCTGCTGGATACGCGACTCAGGTGTCGAGGCCCCGGACTGCCGCAGGCGATCAGCCAGCGACACCGCACACTCTGAAAATACTTCGTTGTTCAGAGTGACCAGGGCCTGTAAAGGCGTATTGGAGACTCCGCGTTCAATGCAGGTGAGATTTGCATCCGGACAATCAAACGCGGTCAGACTGGGATGCGGCGACGTCCGTTTGAAGAATGTGTACATGCCGCGGCGATAACGATCCGCCCCCTGGGATTCCACCCATTTGAAATTGCCCGCGTAACTCAGCTCGGCGATTCCGGCGGGCAGCGGCGGAAACACACTGGGGCCCCCCACTCGATCGGTCAGCAGACCGGCGGCCTGCAGGCTGATGTCACGAACAATTTCACCCTCCACACGCAGCCGGTTCTGCCGCGCCAGCAGCCGATTCTCCGGGTCCGCACTGTGCAGTTCAGGGCGATGAACTGAGGACTGCTGCCATGTGGCAGACAGCAGTATCAGCCGAATCAGTTGCTTGCGGGACCACGGTTGAGCGGCACCGGAAATCGGGCTGGATTCTGCGGCTGCGATTCCGGCGAATCGCGCTGCCAGCCAGTCCAGCAGCTCGGGGTGGGTGGGTGCATCTCCACGCACGCCGAAATCGCCGAGGGTCCTTACGATGCCGCGTCCGAACAGCCGCGCCCAGATATGATTCACAGCAACTCGCGGAGCCAGGGGATTGTCGGGGGAAACCAGCCAGCGGGCGAAGTCCAGCCGGTCCGGTGCCTTTCCGGACTGCCGCGCTGTCAGTGGCGGCAGGATTGCAGGTGCGGCCGGAGTCACCTCCAGCTCGGTCAGCGGGTTGAGGAATTCACCGCGATGCAGCACGAAGGTTCGCCGCGGCGACTGCGTCCTTTGCAGCAGAACTCGCACTGTCAGCTCAGGTTTCGCTGGCTGCGTTTTCAGATGCTCGTCAAGCCGCGCCGCCAGTGGCTTCAGTTCGGCATGCTGTCTGACCCAGAACTGCTGCAGAGTCTGCCGCTGCTGCACCGTCTGCTGCTCCAGCGGAATCTGCAGTATGCTGCGGAGCTCTTTGGGGATTTCCGCAGGCAGGCGTTTCTGCTGCTGCAATTCCCGCTGCTGCCTGAACCATTCTGCAAACGCGGCAGAGCGAGCTTCCTGTGCAGCCGCCAGTTCCCGCTCCAGTTCATCGCGGCGACCTGCAAAGGCCTGCTGCAGTGCCGGCCAGGCCTGCACTTCCGCTGCCGGGGCCGGGACCACAGCGGTCGATTCGTCCGCGTTATTGAATACGGAAAACAACTGATAGTACTCACGCTGAGTCAGTTGCTCATACTTGTGCGAATGACAGCGGGCACAGCCCACCGTCAGTCCCAGCCAGACCTGTCCGGTGGTCTCCGTGCGATCGAAGCAGGCTTCCACCCGGAATTCTTCCTGATCCGTTCCCCCTTCCGTATTGGTCAGGGTCTGCCGGTGAAAGGCCGTCGCCAGTTTCTGCAGCGGATCGGCATTGGGCAACAGATCACCCGCCAGTTGCTGAATGGTAAACTGATCAAACGGGAGATCGTGGTTCACAGCATCAATCACCCAGTCCCGATAACGCCATGCATCGGGCCGTGCGTTATCCTTTTCATAGCCGTCCGAGTCCGCATAGCGTGCCAGATCCAGCCAGTGTCGCCCCCAGCGTTCGCCAAAGTGCGGCGACGCCAGCAATCGATCAACCACTTTGGGCCACGCATCCGCCGAAGTATCATCGACAAACTGCTGCACCTGCTCAGGAGTCGGCAGCAATCCCAGCAGATCCAGTGACGCGCGGCGAATCAGAGTCTGCCGCGAGGCCGGCGACGACGGCTGAATCCCGGCAGCCGCCAGCTGCTCCAGCACAAACAAATCAATCTCATTCCGAGCCCAGCCGACTGCGTCGGGCTGCGCCGCCGGTGGCACGCGAGCCCGATCGATCGGCTGCCATGCCCAGTGCTGCGAGCCTGCGGCACCTGACGCAGCCTGCGGCCACGGCAATCCACGCTGAACCCAGTCGGTCAGCAACTGCACCTGCCCGGGACTGAGACGCTCACCCTCAGGCGGCATCTGCTCGTCCGCCATCATGCTGCGAACCCGCTGCAACAGTCGACTGCCGTCAGGATTGCCTGCCACAACCGCCAGTCCACTGTCACCACCACTGAGGATCAGGCCGCGTTCATCCAGTCGCAGCCCGGCTTCACGCCGCTGCGGACCGTGACAGGACCAGCAGCGAGCCTGCAGCAGGTCGCGCACAGCAACACCCAGCTGCTGATCCTCCGCGGCCGATGACGACTCCGGCCGCAAAGGCTCGTCCGCCAGCGTAACGGCCGCAGCACCCGCGGCCATCACCAACAGGCACAGAACTACTGACAGGATCTTCCAGAACAGCATGCAGGCCTCCGGAACAGCAGTACCTGAAATAAATGATCAGGTCGTCGCGCGAAAAAAAGCCCGGCGCTGAAGGCCGGGCCCGATTCCTGATGCTGACGCGGCACCACGCGAGACCGGCAGCCGGCCGTCAGACAAAAGGTGTCCGCCCCGGAATGGCTACCGGTGGAGTCGGCACGTCGGTCCACTCATAAGCCTTCGGACTGAGGACTTCCTTCGAATTCAGACAGGCCTCCCAACTGAGCCGCTGTCCGGTGTAGGCCGCCATTCGTCCGGCAATCGCCATCAGAGTGGACTTGCACATATAGTCGCCGTTGTTGATGACTTTGCCCGCGCGGATGGCAGCAAACAACTCGTTGTGCTCGATCTGATACATGTCCCCGTCAGGACCGCTGTACTTCCAGATCTCCTTTCCCGCCAGATCCGTGATGCGGTGCGACATGACATCCACACGACCTTTGGTTCCGAAGATGTAGTCTTCAACCTCGTTCTCGCAGTTCGGCCAGTGACGACAGCGAGCAAAAGCCTTGACTCCGTTTTCCCAGGTGTAGACGACGTCAAAGTGGTCGTAGATGTTGCCGTAGCGAGCGTCAGTACGAGCCTGGCGTCCACCGGAACCACTGATAACCACCGGTGCCACATCATTCATCGCCCACATCATCTTGTCGAGACTGTGAATGTGCTGCTCGACATTGAAGTCCCCGGAGAGCCACGTGTAGTAGTACCAGTTCCTCAACTGATACTCCATTTCACTTTTGCACTGATCCCGCTGACGGCGAGGGTCCCAGACACCGCCGGTCATGTAACTGCACTGCATGGCGACAATGTCACCAATGGCGCCGTTGCGAATCTGTTCAAAGGTGGCACGCTTCCCAGGGTGGTAACGCCAGCACAGTCCGGACACAAGGTTCAGATTCTTCTGCCGGGCAATCTCAGAAGACTCCATCACAGATCGCACACCCGGTCCGTCCACAGCGACAGGTTTTTCACAGAATACGTGCTTACCAGCGTCGACAGCGGCACGCAGATGCTGTGGCCGGAAATGCGGAGTGGACGCAAGCAGCACCACGTCGCAGCTGTCAATCACCTTCTTGTAGGCATCAAAGCCAGCCACGCAGTGCGCATCATCAGCCGTAACTCGCGCCGGCTGGCCTTCCTTATTAAACATGCGACTCAGCTGGCGACGGGCACGAGCCACAGCGTCTTCGAAGACATCGGCAATCGCCACCAGTTCTGTACCCGGGTCAGCATTCAGTGCCTGCTCGGCAGCACCAGTACCCCGACCGCCAGCACCCACCAGACCCACTTTCAGACGGTCACTGCCACCCGCCCACGCACCGGCCGAAACAGAGGATGCTGCCGCAGTAACCGCCACCGCTGCCGTTGTGCCAGCCAGAAAGCCACGGCGCGACGCCGGGGAATTTGATCCAGTTGTTGTCATAAAAGTTGCCTGTCGCAGGATGTTCTGAAGGAGGGATCTGAGCAGGTACGGAGATTCTACAGGCCGCACCCGTCTATCGCAGATGCTGCAGAGTGACCTGGGAATGAGGAATGGTCAAGGGAGCAGTCCGAAATGCGGGGAAACGCAGGGAAAATACGGGACAGAAATTCAGTGCCATATGTTGAAAGAGAAGCCCCCTGCAACTGGGGATTCTGGGTGCCCCGGGCGAACTGCGGCGAGTCCGATATGGGCGGCTTCGCCCTGAAAGACGGCAATGATGTCCTGAATTCTGAGAAGACATTGCAGTTTTCGCTCAGGCGTGCGATAGTCTGACCGCAGGCTTCGCGGTGCAGCCTTCATTTCCTGCAGAAATAACCATGCCCATACTTGGCCGTGAACCGGATCTCTATCCGGAAGATCTTTTCAGTTCGCCTCTGATTCTGCCCCAGGACGAGTCCTGGTTCGCCATGTACACAATGGCGCGGCGGGAGAAAGAGCTGATGCGCCATTTGCGATCCCTGAAGATCGCACATTATGGTCCGATCACGGCACAGCGGACGCGTTCACCGCAGGGTCGAATTCGCGTGAGCTATGTACCCCTGTTCACTGGCTATGTCTTTGTACGTGGGGATGAAGTTCAGCGGCACGATTCGATTTCAACGGGGTGTGTCAGCCGTTGTCTGCGAGTTTCGCAGCCTGATGAGCTGGTGCTGGACCTGCAGCGAGTGCGGATGATGCTGCAGCAGGGGCAGGATGTTCGTCCTGAGCCGAAGCCTGTGATTGGTCGCACGGCCGTGATCCGTCGCGGAGCGATGACGGGGATGCGGGGTGTGGTGACGAAGGTCGACAATGCGCATCGGTTGACGGTCATAGTCAATTTCATGCAGCAGGGTGCCTCGATGCTGGTAGATGAGGCGGATGTGGACCTGGAGTGATTTGGGGGGTGATGGGTCGTTTCCCGGCTGTAATCGGTACAACCGTCAGGGTCGACGGTATGTCGAGTTGTTCCGGTCAGCCAAACCAACTTCCCCCGAGAATGAAAAACTGCAGCAGCCGAGATTTGATCCGGAAATGCCGGATTGCTATCCTAGGCGTTTTTCCGAATTCGGACAGTAGCTTTCTGGAGACCACCGGCTCATGGGCACGAAGAAGACAGGCAAGGGGCGACGCAAGATTGGACGCAAGAAGCGCAGAATGCGTTCGCGAATTCGCCACCGTAAGGGCTGATTCAGTCCGGCTGTCTTTCCAGATAGTTATCTGACTCTGCAGATGCTTGCCTGACGGCCTGCGGTCGTTTTGGTCCAGTGTTTTCGGCCCTGTTGCTGCGCGCTTTGCGTTTATACCGCAGGGTTTTGTGTTTCGAGGGCAGTCATCAAATTCCGTGTTGCAGGCTGCCGCGAGCGTTCGTGGCAGCCTTTTTTGTTGCGCGCACGTTCACCGGTGTGCAGAGCAGCAGGTTCTCTGGTCCCTACCATCGCCTCGATTTGGCGAATGCGAAACTTTGCCGACTGCGTAAAGCTTGACATCCCGGGAAACTGGTTGAATCCTACCGTGTTGCAATTTCTCACCATCTCTGCATGAAGCAACGAGGTCTCGCGATGACTTTGTCCCGCATCCTGCTCGTTCGTCTGGCCGTGCTTTCCGTCGGCCTGATCTGCGTCAGTTTTCCGGCTCCGGTTTCGGGACAGCAGGCATCCGCTCAGACTGCAGCTCCCGTGCAGTCTGCGGTGCAACTGCGTCAGCAGATACAGCAATTGAAAGAGGACCGGCAAATCACGGAGCGTGAGTTGTCGTTGAAGCAGGCTGCTGCCACCGTGTCTGCTCAGCGTGTTGAAGAGCTGAAAAAGCAGTTGCAGGCGGTGGAGGCACGGGCAGCAGCGGAGGCGGCTGAGGCGGCGAAGCTGCGTGAAAAATCTGCCGGTCTGGAGCAGCGTCTGGCGCGGGTCACAGCCGACCTGCCGGCTCACGAAGCGGCCGACACTGCCGTGGAGACTGCGGACCGCGCAAAGGCGCGCCTCGACGCCCTGCAGACGGCTCGTGGCGAATTGCAGACGCAACTGGCCGGCCTGCGGAAATCTGCAGTCGAGTGGCGCAGTCGGGGTGCTGAATCAGAGCAGCAGGCAGCGGCTCTGGTGGCCCAGCGTCCCGAACTGGAGAAGAAGTCGGGCGAAGCAAAGACGGCTGCGGACAAGGCTGAAATGGTGGTGGCTGCCGCAAAAACGGCGACCGACACGGCCACTGCAACCCTGACGGCTGCCGCGGCAGCGGTCGCGGAGACTGAGGCCCGAACGGCCGAAGCGGCATCTGCGTCACAGCGGATGCTGCAGTCCGCTGCATCGCTTGAGAAATCCCTGGCGACGCTGCGTGAAGCCGCGAAGCTGACGGGGGTGGATGCTGCCGGGGCAATTCAGGCTCTGGAAAAAACCATTGCCGACTTCGCCGCACTGAAGACCTCAAATGCGGCTCTGCAGGCAGAGCTGGCAACCGTGCTGGCAGAGCGTCAGAAACAGATGGCTGTCGCAAAGGCCGAGCACGAGAAAAAGCTGGCAGAGCTGGCGGCGGCAGAGCAGTCTGCGGTGCCCTTGCGAGCCGCTTTGACTGCTGCGACTGATGCAGTCACAGCGTCTGTTGCGAAGGAGGCCCAGTTGAAACAACTGCAGACGGACAGTGGTGAATGGCAGCGTACTCTGACTGCCCAGCTGGAATCACTGGAACCGTCCTTGCCCAAGCTGGATGCGGAACTGCAGATTGCCACCGCAGAGACTTTGGTGCTGCTGCGTACGGCTGAGCAGGCATTGGAACCATTGGGGCGTTTCGTATCATTCTCGCGCCACGTTGCTCCGATTTTTGCCCGCCGCTGTGTGGCCTGCCATAATACTCGCAGTCCCGGTGGTCGACTGAATCTGGATTCCTTTGCTGCTCTGCAGAAAGGTGGCGAATCCGGTGAGGTTGTTGCAGCTCACAAAACGGCAGAATCGCTGCTGATTTCGGAAGTGGAGTCTGGTTCGATGCCTAAGGAGGCGGAACCATTGCGTGCCGAAGAGATCGCGGTACTGAAGCACTGGATTGACGTGGGGGCGCCTCTGGATGCCGGTATTCCGGCTACGGCGGACCTGTTTGATGTGGTCCCGGAATTCTCGCAGCCGCAGCCGCCGGCCGAGTACAGGGCGCCGATACCGGTCACTGCGATCGCCTTCAGCCCTGATGGCAGTCAGTTGGCGTCCTCCGGCTACCATGAAGTTCTGGTATGGAACACAACCGACGGGACGCTGATTCGCCGGGTTGCGAATCTGGCGGAGCGGATTCACGATATTGAGTACAGTGCTGATGGCACTCATCTGCTGGTTGCTGCAGGAACTCCGGGCCAGCTTGGCGAGCTGAAACTGTTTTCGGCGGCTGACGGCTCTCTGATTCGGACACTGGTACGATCCCGAGACTCCATCTTTGCTGCGGCATTCAGTCCTGACCAGACCCGAGTGGCCTCGGCTGGTGCGGATCGGGCGATCGTGGTTACGAATTTGAATAGTGGTGAGCAGCTGCTGAAGATTGAAGATCATGCAGACTGGGTGATGGACATCAACTGGTCCCCGAATGGTCAGCGGCTGGTCAGTGCCAGCAAGGACAAGACGTGCAAGGTGTTTGATGCGGCCACTGGCAATCCGGTGGTGACATTCCCGGGACATGGAGAGCCGGCCTATACTGCGGCGTTTTTGGCTGACGGCGGGTCTGTGGCCAGTGGTGGTGGTGACAAGCGAGTCCGCATCTGGCAGGTGGCGGACGCAAAGGAAGTTCGGGGCATTGGCGGTTTTGGGGGCGACGTATTCCGGGTTCGAGTTGTGGCGGGCGATCTGCTGTATTCAGCGTCAGGCGACGGAAATGTGCATCTGCATAAGGCGGCGGATGGAGCGGCAGTGCGAAAGTACGCTGGCCATCGCGACTGGGTATATTCTGTTGCTGAGCATGCGGGACGCAAACTGGTGGCAGCCGGCAGTTACGACGGCGAGGTGCGCACGTGGAATGCCGACGACGCGGCTCCGGCACTGTCCTTCACTGCCATCCCCGGTGTTCCCACCGTGGCCGCAGCCGCACAACAGTCTCCTGCTGTGTCACAGTAATTCAGGGAAGGATCAGCAGGCATGAGCGGCGAACAGGCGACAGAGCGTAAAACGATTGTTCTGATCGAGGATGATCGGGACATTTCAACAACGATTCAGAGTGTGCTGACGGCAGCCGGGTATCGGGTTGTGGCAGCGTCCAACGGTCAGGACGGGCGGCGACTGATTCAGCAGCAGCGTCCTGATCTGGTGCTGACCGACATGATGATGCCGCGCATGGGCGGATTTCCGGTGCTTGAGTTCCTGGCTGAGCTGCCCGACGCACCACCTGTGATCATGATGACGGCGAACGAGGGCAGTCGTCACAAGGCCTATGCGGAAATGCTGGGCGTTGTGGATTATCTGCGTAAGCCGTTTGCGATGGAGGTTATGCTGGATTCCGTTGCCCGGGCACTGGCCGGAACAGCTCGCGAATGACTGTCAGAAGTCCTGAAAACAACGGGACGTGGAGTGTGACTGATGCTGCATGCTGTGATTATGGCGGGAGGAAGCGGAACTCGTTTCTGGCCTCAGAGCCGCAAAAAAACGCCCAAACAGCTGCTCAGTCTTGCCGGTCGTCGAACGATGATCCAGCAGACTCTGGATCGCTGCGCAGCCTGGGTTGCTCCGGAAAATTCCTGGGTCGTCACGAACGCGGTGCAGGCGGAAGCGGTGCGCGAGCAGTTGCCGTCGCTGCCGGTCAGTAATGTGCTGGTTGAGCCGGCCGCAAGGAATACCGCAGCCTGCATCGGACTGGCGGCATTTGAGATCCTTCGCCGGGATCCTGAAGGAGTCATGTTTGTGCTGCCGGCGGATCATGTCATCCGGACGGACGAAGCTTTCGGTCGAGCCGCACAGCGTGCTGTCAGTATTGTGCAGGCCAGCCCGGACAGCCTCGTGCTGTTCGGCGTTGTGCCCACGTTCCCGGCCACCGGTTACGGCTACATCGAGAGAGAGTCGCGGCTGGATGAAGGCAGTCCACCGTTGTTTCGCGTCAGAAATTTTCGCGAAAAACCCCAGCAGTCGGTTGCCGAACAGTACCTCAGAGACGGGCGCTATTTCTGGAACTGCGGGATCTTCTGCTGGAAGGCTGCCACCATTGTGCAGTTGCTGAAACAGTATGAGCCTGAGCTGCATGCCGGACTGCAGGAAATTGACAGTGCCTCGGGATCTGCCGGATATCAGCAGGTACTGGAACAGAAATTTCCGCTCCTGAAGAGCATTTCCATTGATTATGCGGTGCTGGAACGCGCAGAGAATGTGTGTGTACTGGAAGCCCCGTTCCAGTGGGATGATGTGGGCAGTTGGTTGTCGCTGCCGCGACTGAACGGCTGCGATGCTCAGGGAAATACCACGGACGGACTGTTTGCCGGCGTGGATACTCAGGGCTGCATCATTCGCACATCCGATGATCACCTCGTCGCCACACTGGGACTGCGGAATCTGATCGTTGTGCACACCCCGGACGCCACGCTGGTAGCTGATGCCTCCCAGTCAGAACGAATCAAGCAACTGCTGGATCTGCTGACAGAGCGGCAACTGCAGCAGTACATGTAAACCAGCCTGCGGACGGAAGACGAACTGATGCCTGTGCCTGCCGCCGATGGGAACGCTGATCAGGTCCTGACAATTGCTGTGCTGCCCGGTGACGGGATCGGCATCGAAGTAATGGATGCTGCTCTGGCCGTACTGCGGCAGCTTCAGCAGCAGGTCCCAGGACTGCAACTGCGGCTGCAGCATTGCTCAGCGGGGGCGTCTGAATATCAGCAAAGCGGAACCGCGTTGCCGCAGGAAACGCTGCAGGCCTGCCGCAATGCGGACGCCGTACTGCTGGGCGCGATGGGCCTGCCCCACGTTCGCCAGCCGGACGGTCGCGAAGTCACGCCACAGATTGATCTGCGCGAACACTTTCAGCTGTATCAGGGGATTCGACCCGCATACCTCCATCACGATATGGACACGCCACTGCGATCTGTGCAGGCCGGTGAAATTGATCTGATTGTTGTGCGGGAAAGTACTGAGGGTTTATTTCATTCACGCGGGCAGCAGGTGGCGCCGGACGCCGACACCGTCGATGATCTGCTCCGCGTGACTCGCACCGGCAGCCACCGACTGTTTCACGCGGCCTTCCGACTGGCGCGACAGCGTCGCCGAAAACTGACGCTGGTGGACAAGGCCAACGTGCTGCCCTCCATGGTGCTGTTTCGCAGATACTTTGACGAGATTGCCGAGCAGTACCCGGATGTGCAGACCGAACGCATGTATGTGGATGCCGCAGCTCTGCACATGGTCCGTCGGCCACAATCGTTCGATGTGATCGTCACCGAAAACATGTTCGGTGACATTCTCAGTGACCTCGCCGCTGCACTTGTGGGAGGCATGGGGATGGCTCCTTCAGCAGACATCGGGGAGCATGTGGCTGTCTTCCAGCCCTGTCACGGTACGGCACCGGACATTGCCGGGCTGGGCATTGCCAACCCCATAGCCATGATCCTGTCGCTCGGAATGATGCTGGAATGGCTGGGAACTGAGACCACTCGCTCGGCTGCAGCCCTGCTGCGAACGGCCGTTGTCACAGCCCTGCGTGATCCCGCAGTGCGGACACCGGATCTGGGTGGGAATTGCACAACGGCCGCAATAACGCAGGCTGTGCTGGCCGGCCTGCAGGCAGGCTGACCAGCGACACACCAGCGTAAGATCTCAGCAGGGGATCTGAAACGGATTCGCTGCAGCAGCAGGTGCCGCCACAGCGTTTTCCGGAGCTGCGGCTTCGACTGGAACCGCTGCTTCCGCCGGAGTGGCCTGCGGTGGCACAGCAGGGGTGGCCGGCACAGCCAGCCACGGAGCAATTACCAGAGCAGCTACGGAAACCAGTTTCAGGAGGATGTTCAATGACGGACCCGATGTGTCCTTGAACGGGTCACCCACGGTATCCCCCACAACTGCGGCAGCGTGAGCCGTGCTGCCCTTGCGGTACTCCACACCGTTGACGGTGACTCCGCCCTCAATCATCTTCTTCGCGTTGTCCCAGGCACCACCGGCATTCGACTGGAAAATAGCCAGCATCACGCCGCTGACCGTCACCCCGGCCAGCAGTCCTCCCAGCATTTCGCCGCCGCCAAGGAAACCTGCTCCCACCGGACCCACCACGGCCAGAATACCGGGCAACACCATCTCACGCAGTGATGCCTTTGTGGAAATGGCAATGCACGAGTCACTGTCCACCTTTTCAAGTGCCTGTGACATCACAGACCTGTCCGCGTCGCTCCACGTATCCATGGAGGAATGACCGTTCCGCTGGCACACTTCCAGTGCCTGCCGCAGGATCGGAACTTCCCGAAACTGTCGTCGCACTTCGGCTATCATGCTGGTCGCTGCGCGGCCCACGGCTCGCATCGCCATTGCTGAGAACAGAAATGGCATCATGGCCCCGATAAACAGACCACACATCACCCGGGGATTTGCCACATCGATTGTTTTCAGGCCGGCTGTGGTCATGTATGCACTGAAAAGCGCCAGTGCCGTCAAAGCCGCAGAACCGATGGCAAATCCCTTGCCGATGGCCGCCGTCGTGTTGCCCACAGCATCCAGCTGGTCAGTGCGCCCGCGAACATCTTTGGGCAGTCCGCTCATCTCAGCGATACCACCCGCGTTGTCCGCTATCGGACCATAGGCATCAACAGCCAGTTGAATCCCCGTATTGGAGAGCATTCCCACAGCGGCAATCGCAATCCCGTACAGCCCCGCCAGTTCGTATGCACCCAGAATCGCAAACGCAATCAACAGCATCGGGATGGCAGTTGAGAGCATGCCCACTCCAAGGCCGGCAATCACGTTCGTCGCTGCACCGGTCACTGACTGTTCAACAATCTCCACAACAGGACGGCGCCCCGTGCCCGTGTAATACTCAGTCACAAATCCAATCGCCATACCAGCGCCAAGACCAATGATCGATGACCAGAATACGCCCATCCGAGTGACTTCGAAGCCTTCCGGCGCGACCCATTTCTCAGGTAACACGCCCACAATGATCAGGTAACTGGCAATCAGCATGGCCACGGCAGCCAGCAGCTCACCGCGGTTCAAAGCTCTGGCCGGATCCACATTGTCGTCGCCCGTCACAAAGAAGGTCCCGAACACACTGCACACAACTCCGGCAGCCCCCAGCAGCAGCGGAAGAATGACAGCACTGAGCCCACCCATCGATCCCGTGAACTCGGACTTCAGAGCAAGTGTAGCGCCCAGAACCATGGCACCGACAATCGCGCCCACGAAACTCTCAAACAGGTCGGCACCCATACCAGCGACGTCACCGACATTATCCCCCACGTTGTCCGCAATTGTGGCCGGATTCAGCGGATGGTCTTCCGGAATGCCAGCCTCGACCTTGCCCACCAGGTCCGCTCCCACATCGGCAGCCTTGGTGTAAATCCCACCACCCAGGCGAGCAAACAGGGCCACCGACGATGCACCAAACGAAAAGCCCGTCAACACGGTCGTCAACTGCTTAATGGAAGTGGCGTCAGTCCCCAGAATTCGACCGAAAATCAGAAACAGACCACCCAGTCCGAGGATGCCAAGGCCCACCACTGTCAGCCCCATCACAGAACCGCCACCAAAGGCGATCAGCAGAGCCGGGGCCAACCCGCGACGTGCCGCTGCGGCGGTCCGCACGTTGGCCAAAGTGGCCACACGCATGCCAAAAAAACCAGCCAGACCGGAAAACAGTGCCCCGATCACAAATGCGAGGGCAATCAGTGGATGAGAACCTTCCGACAACCCGGACAGGTACATCAGCCCCGCGACCACCAGGATGAAACCCAGCATGACGGAATATTCGGCCCGCAAAAACGCCATAGCACCGGCCCGAATTCGAGCCGCCAGCATCTTCATGACCTCTGTACCCGGGTCCTCGCTGGCTATCGAACGATACCGATACACGCTGAATGCCAGACCAATCAACCCGGCCACCGGGACCGCATAAATCAAATTATTCATAGTCTCTCCGCGATCTGAACACCCACGCCTGCCTGCAGGAGCAATGGAAACGAATGTCCGGACGGAA
>Ga0078894_10000370_pt1 | contig 30886 bp, 27 predicted proteins | sample LauGreSu1BDMLBSD_2_FD_67506 | JGI IMG/M metagenome (GOLD analysis project Ga0078894, IMG submission 67506) | Freshwater lake microbial communities from Lake Michigan, USA - Su13.BD.MLB.SD (version 4) (version 4) | ecosystem: Environmental > Aquatic > Freshwater > Lake | place: Lake Michigan... | reverse complement strand
CCCATGGTCATGGTGTTGGCGATCAGCTTGGTCCACTTTGCGCCGTAGATATTGTTGGTGATGTCGCAGCGGCCGACCTCGCCGAGCAGGCCTGAGACTTCCTTGACCCGCGGCGTCAGCGTGCCGTCGAGTTCGCCGACGGTGAACCAGGTGCCCTTGCGCAGCGTGTTGCGCTGGATGGTGCCCTGCGTGAACAGTTCCGCCTGAAGTTCAACGACACAGCCGACCACGCGGTTGCGGCCGACGATGGATGCGATGGCGTCATCGTTCATGCCGTTCTGCGCGCCGACGACGAACCCGTCCGCTTTCAGCCAGGGCTTGATGAATTCGGTCATCCAGCGGGTGTCATTGGATTTGCAGGCGAGGAAGGCGATGTCGAATTCCAGCTGTTCCGATGACATCGCGCACAGGTTCAGTGCCTTTACCGGTACCTGAAACTGCGAGCCGTCCTTGAACTGGATCTGCAGACCGTTGGTTTTCATGGCCCGCACATGCGAGGGCCACTGATCGATCAAAGTGACATCATGCCCGGCTCGCGTCAGGTCGGCGCCGATGCTGCTGCCGATGGCGCCGCTGCCGACAACGGCGATCTTGCGGTTTTTATCCTGGATTTTTTTGACGGCCATGAAGGTCCGCTTTCCTTGTTGTTTTTATTGATGGATGTTCAGGCGCGTTGTGCCGCCAGTGCCAGCAACTCGCGCACCGAGTGGTTTTCGATGTCGAGCGCGACTTTGGCGATGGCATCCACCGGCAATTGCGGATTGATACCGCGGAATTTCTCGGTAACGCCTTTGGCATCCACCGGGTTGTCGATTGACCCCGTCGGATTGAGGATGTCGGTGCGCACCCACTGGCCGTCTTTTTCGGCGGCGACCCAGCCGGCGAAATGTTTCGGATACAGGGCGTCAAGTTTGGGATCATGTTCGCAGTCCAGGTGAGCCGCGAGTTTGATCAGTGCCGGATCCTTCATGCGTTCTTCGGTGAACTGCGGCGGCAGGACCTTGCCGTCCACCAGTGCCGCTGCAATCACATAACGCAGACTCATTTGCGCGTTCAGCGCGCTGCCCGGCGCATAGGTGAAGCCGCACTGCACATCGACAACGTTGGACAGGCCGACCTTGACCTTGCGATTCAAATCCCATGGCGCGCCGATCTTGTTGCGCACCGCCAGCGCCGCATCGATATAGGCATGCGTGCTTCCGCAGCAGGAGTAGGGCTTGATCGAATTGGTTTCGGTATGCCATACGCGACCGAGATCACGCGTCAGCAGCGTAGCGTCGGAATCATCCGAGTGCGCTTTCAGCACGCCGCCGTCGCCGTATTCATAAATCTGCGTCGGGCCGGTGAAGCCCAGTGCAGCGAGTTCGGCTGCGAGTACGCCGGAATGAGCAGCCTTGCCGGCGTGCAGACGCTTGCTCATCGTGCCGTCGGCATTGAATGCCCAGGTGCCCGCACCCTGTGTCCCGGCGAGGCCCAGAGCCCATGATGTTTGCTCCGGATTCAGTTTCAGCAGGGAGGCGCAGGCCGCTGCGGCGGCGAAGGGACCGTAGATGCCGGTGATGTGCCAGCCGCGCAGGCGCGTCGCTGACGGATTCGAGGCGAGACTGGAACGGATCATGGTTTCGTAGCCCGCCGCGATCGCAGTTACCAGCGCCTTGCCGTCGGCATTGAGCTTTTCCGCCATTGCAATGGCGGCGGGAACGGCGACCGCTCCCGCATGCAATTTGGCGTTGTGATAATCGTCGAGTTCGAAAGCGTGAGAAGCCACGCCGTTGACCAGCGCGGCATCAGCGACGCGCATCGTCGCGTTTTTTTCGCCCCATACAGTGGCATCGCCCTTGCCGCTGCTGCCACTGCGCGCCCACTTCAGCATCATGTCTGCCCAAGGCGTGCACCAGCCGTAAACGCCGCAGCCCAGCGTATCAAGAATCGCAATGCGCACGACTTCGCGGGTGCGTTGCGGGATGTCTTCGTATTTGAGGCTGCTGATCCAGTCCGCGAGTTCGCGGGTTGGTGCGCCGATGGCGCGACGGTCATTGTTCATTGCTGACTCCTCCTTGTTCTGGTGCGCAGTTTACCCCACCACGGCGTTTTGCAAACGCTTGCGGTAATGGTGAGTCCATATATCGAAAAAAGTGCCATCCACGCTTTCTTGACACTTTTTTATAGGCAGCCGCATACTCCCGTCGCTGGTGAATTCTGCGGTTAAGGCAAAGCTTACGCGGCGATTTTCCGGTCCAACAGACCAACTTGAAGTGATCAGGAGTCCATTAAATGGAATATGATGTGATCATTGTCGGCGGCGGTAATGCGGCTTGCGCAGCGGCTGTATCGGCCCGCGAAAACGGCGCCAAAAAGGTGTTGTTGCTGGAAAAGGCGCCCAAAGGCCAGCGTGGCGGTAACACCCATTTTAGTGGTGCCATTTTTCGCTTTGTATTCAATCATGTGGATGAGCTCGATCGCTTCGTGCCGAATGCCGAAGAGGAATATCCGGGCTTCCGCGCCGGTGTGCCGACCTATCCGCATGAGGCATTCACCGATGACCTGATGCGCGTCACCGACAACAAGTCCGATCCCGAACTGTCGAAACTGCTGATCGACGAGTCTTACGACACCACTTGCTGGATGCAGGATGTCGGCAAGCATCACTTCGAACTGGCCAAGTCGGTGATGGGCATCAAGGTTGGCGACAAGATCAAGTGGCCCAAGGGCGCGATCGTGCGCACCGTGCACGAAGGCGTTGGCCTGTCTCAGCAGTGGTTCAAGACCTGCGAAGACATGGGTGTTGAAATCCGTTACGAAGCCCATGTGCTCGACCTGTCGATGGACGGGCAGGGTGCAGTGCGCGGCGTCAAAGTGCGCGGCCACAAAGGTCTCGAAACCATCAAGGCGCGGGCGGTGATTCTGGGCAGCGGCGGTTTCGAAACCAACCCGGCCTGGCGTACTCACTTCCTCGGTCAGGAATGGGGTCACGCCAAAGTGCGCGGTTCCAACTTCAACTACGGCGACGGCCTGCGCATGGCGATCGACGCCGGTGCAATGCCCTGGGGTCATTGGGGGGGCTGCCATGCCACTCCGATCGTCGCCAGTGCGCCCGACTACGGCCGCAAGGACCTCACCGACAAGACCAACCGGCTGTCTTACCCGTACGGCGTGATGATCAACGTCGAAGGCAAGCGCTGGATTGACGAAGGCGTTGATTTCCAGGCCTTCACCTACGCCAAATACGGCGGCCTGATCCTCAAGCAGCCGAAGAGTCTCGTCTACCAGATCTTTGATGCCAAATCGATGCATCTGCTGGAGCCGCGTTACTCGACCAGCGAACCGTTCAAGTCGGACACGCTGGAAGGACTGGTCAAGCAGCTCAACGTTGATCACGAGCAGGCGATGAAATCGCTGAAGGAATACAACGATAATTGCGGCCACGGCGGCCCGTTCAATGCTGCAGTGCTCGACGGCCTGCATACCGAAGGCATCGACCCGCCGAAAACAAACTGGGCGCAGAAGCTCGACACGCCCCCCTATGTGTCATGGCCTGTCACCGGCGGTATCACCTTCACCTTCGGCGGCCTGAAGATCGACAAGCAGGCGCGGGTCATCTCCACCGGCTGGAAGCCCATCCCGGGCTTGTACACCTGCGGTGAAATGGTCGGCGGTCTGTTCCACTACAACTACCCGCTGGGCACCGGCCTGATGTCGGGTGTCGTGTTCGGCCGCATTGCCGGCCGTGAAGCGGCGAAGGAGGCTGCGGGCGGCAAGGCAAAAGGAAAATCGGCGACTAAAAACGCAGTGAAAAAAGTGGCGCCGAAAAAAGCTGCGGCTAAAAAGCCTGCTGCGAAAAAAGCGCCGGTGAAAAAAGCCGCCAAGCCGGCGAAGAAGGCGGTCAAGAAAAAGTAACCGTTTTCGGCGCAGTGCAGTCAAACAAAAAGCCGGGGCGAGTCCCCGGTTTTTTGTTGTCCCCTGTGTCGTATTTGGTCTGCGCTGCCGTTGTTGCTACAGTGTGACCTGAAATTCCGATACCAACATGACCGCCATTCTTCGCTCACGAAAACTGATCTATGCCCTCGGCGCTTTTGCCGGCTTCCTGCTCGCCACCGTGTTCATTGTTTATGCGGTGTTCACCTCGACCAGTTCCACGGCGCCCATAGGTCTTATTCTGATTCCGTTCTATGGCGCGATCGCGTCCCTGATCGGTTGTGCAGTGGTGTATGTCGGTCTCGTGGTTGTGGATGTCATCGCCGGACAATTGGCCTGGGGCAGTGCGCGGGTGTATGCGGCTTCGGCGTTTGTGGCGATTGCTGTTTTGTTCTGCGGTGCGGTACTGCTGCATCGTACTGCGCTGGCGGTTGCGGAGAATCCGCAGTCATCGCCCGATGAGTTGATGGCGGTCAGCCAGCGCTGGGTTCCTCTGTGGGGCGAAGAGGTGATTGTCGCGCTGGCGAAAAATCCGGCTACCCCGGCTGCACTGCTGACGGCGATGGCGGATCAGAAGGACAGCCACGGGCTGGTGTCGCTGGTTGGTGCCAATCCCGGCACGCCGGTAGCGGTGCTGGAAAAAATTGCTGCGGGCCCGCGTCATTACGAGCGGGTTGCGGGCCTTGCCGAGAATCTGAAAATCACGCCTGCGATTGCTGAGCGACTCGCGAATGTGGGATCAAGGGATTTTCGCGACGATCTCGAATACAAGCTGTATCAGACGTTTGTGCTGGCGGCGCTGGCGCGCAATTCGTCAACGCCGCAACCGGTGTTCGATCAGTTGGCGGCGCGGGATAAGCCGGAATACTTTCTGGCAGTAGCGATTATTTATTCCGATCGCGCGAGCTGTGCGCAGATTGCGCGGGCAGCTTACACCAGCGGCGAGAATGCAGTGTTGCAGACCACGGCGCAGTCGCAATTGAAGCGGCGCGGGTGTTGAGTCGTCAGATTTCCTGGGGGTCCAACGGCAATACTCTTTCCGGCCGGAATGGCGTGCGGTTGCTGTGGTAGATCCGGGCGCGGATGATATTGGATGGGTTGATGTAGTTGTAACCGTTGCCTATGCGTTTAACGCAAATGATTGGAAGGTCAAGAAGGGTTTCCACCACTTTCTGTTCCGTTTTGCGGTCAGGTACTGTACCGGTTACGGAAACAAATTCTTCCCACCCGCCCACGAGCTCAAGATGAACGAGGGCTTCGAGGGGGGTGCCCGGTCCAGCTTGTTCCATTCTGCGCCAGTGAGGCCAGCGTTTGTCCAGTTCCACCATGAATGCTGTTTTATCGGTGACCAGTTTTGCGGCAGTGATGCCGGGCGGTTGAATGTCCTGGAGTGGTAACCTGGTTTCGACCTCAATGCTGGAGATGTGACTGGGGTTGAGTAAGCTGAAAGGGTTGCCGTTACCTATAATCAGGGAGCCCCGCGTGAACAGCGTGCGCGGATTGAGCTTCTTGATCGTCTCAAGCGCTAAGGCCGAGGTCACCTGCTCATAGGTTCCCTTTTGGCCGTTGGTCTTGAGAACTGTAATTTTGATCGACATTTGTTTTAGCATACCGAAAGTCACGTTTGCGGTATATCCCAGCTTGAATCCGGGGTGTACGTGTGAGTCGAGGTGGGTAAGACCCGTGTAAAATCTGAGTATTAGATATCGGATTTTACATGCAAAGAGTTTGGTGTTTATCCAATGCATTCGATTGCTTTTGATCCCCGGGGTTTAAAAATTCATTTCATGTTCTTTGCTGTGCTGATGCTTGCCTTTCCGGTAATCGCTGCGGAGCCCGGTGCGGCAGCGCGTGCCTTGATTGTCAAGGCGGAAAACGATTGTAAATTCGAGCGAGGCGTTTTCCGGATGCAGCCATCTGCAATTTCGCGGCACGATCTGAACGGTGACGGCAAGCCGGATGAAATCGTGGATGCCTCGAAGTTTTCCTGCAGTACCGCCGCCAGCCTGTGGGGCGGCTCCGGTGGTACCTATCTTTATGCGGTGGTGAACGGCAAGTCTTCGGAATTTCTGGCGCATGGCTGGCGGCTGACCGAAGTCGGCAAACAGAAGATTCTGCTGCTTTCGGTGCACCATTCCGAATGCGGCGTTGTTACGGGTTCCTGTTTTCGCGCCTACGTCTGGTCGGACGGCGAATTCAGGACCACAAAGCCGTGATGAATGCATGTCAGGGAGATGAATGATGAGAAAGAATGATTCCGCGCGGCAGGCAGCGCGCGCAGCCGATTCGGGTGGTGATGATTCGCTGTTTTCGCGGATGCGTGACTACGTGCTCGATAATCGTGTGCTGATTGCCTGGGCGGTAGCGGCCTGTCTGTGGATCTGGCACGGCCGTCTTCACGAGATTGATCCTGTCCATCAGCGCCACGATCTCGACATCCTGATGACAAATGCGCGTGCGTCGGTCGATAAATACGTCCAGGAAAAAAACGCGTTGCCGGAACAATTGCCCGACCTCTTTCTCGCCGGATTCATCAAATATACCCCGCTGAATCCTGATGCGCAGCCGCCGACTTATGCGCTGGAAGGGAGCCTGATGAGTGTCACGGAATACTGGAGCAACGCGAACGGCGGGGGTGCCAAATGAGCAATCGCCTGCACGTTGCCGGAAAGCAGGGCGGCTTCACGCTCATCGAGTTGTCGATGGTGGTGGCCATCATCGGCATCATTGCCGCGATCGCGATGCCCTACTACAGGGACTATGTCGAAGATGCGCATGCCGCCGAAGCGCTGGCCGTTTATCACGGTATCGTCGAAGAGGCGCAGGCCATGGCCCAGGAATCAGGCGCTAACGTCTGTGATCTGCCCGGACGTATTAATGGTGTGACTTCGCCGGTCTTTACTGCGATTCGGACGAAAGGTGACGTCCGCCTGAAGGATCTGAATCCCAAGCTGTGGTACCCGAACGCGAGTCATATGCTTGCTGAAAACAGCAACTCCGGAACCGGCGGTGTCCGGTTCAACGTTCAGTTTGGCGGGGTTGGTGCCCAGCAGGTGTTACGGATTCACCGTCTGGCTTTGCAATTCAAAAAACTGGGTGTCTTTAACCGTTGGATATCGGATCAGCGTTCTTTGGCCGCATTCAGCGTGTATGTCGGGCCCTGCAAGCCCTGACCGGTTTTCCGGCCGCAGGGCTGCAGTGCTTGTAACAGGGAATCAGCGCTTTTTCTTGGCGTTTTCCTTTTTGTGCATCTTTTCAACGGTCTCTTCCTCGATCTTGTAGTACTCCTCGAGGCCGATCAGGTCTTCGATCTGCTTGCGCGCGGTAATGTAGTCCTTGCTCTTGATGCCGGTGTAGTCACCGGTCTTGCGAAGCTCGAGCAGCGCTTTGCGCATGAAGTGGAACTGCACGCCGACCGAGAGGATGGCGTCGATGCTGCCGGCGTATCCCATGTCTTCCAGTTGTTTGAATGAATAAAGCGGCCTGCCGTCGCGGTTGCCGCGGCTCTGCACATAAACCATCGGCAGCTTGCAGTCCTTTGGCGCGCGTTTTGTTTCCTCGGGCGTGCGCGGGAAGATCAGCCCCATGTCGGCGCCCTGGTCGCGCGACATCAGCATGCGTTTGACGGCTTCCTTGTAACCCTGCTCGCGGCAGGCGTCGGAGCGGGCGATGATGACGAAGTCCTTGTCGGCCTTGTCGCGCTGCTCGCAGGCCATGCGGATCTTGTCGCGGAACTCATTGATGGGAATGTTGTGCGCGACATAGGTGTGGTAGTGGGCGCGTTTTGGAAACAGCTGGTCTTCGATGTGCACGCCGGCGATGCCGGCGCGGATGCATTCGCGTACGGTGCGCATGGTGTGCAGCGGTTCGCCCCAGCCGGCGCCGGCATCCATCACCACCGGGATGTTCACGGCGTTGGCGATGTTGCTGCCGACCGTCAGCTGTTCATTCATCGACAGCAGCGGTTCGCTGATGGTGGTGCTGCCGCCGGTGACAAAGCCGCCGTTGTAGATGGTCTTGAAGCCGACGCTTTCGGCGAGTCGTGCGGTCAGCGGGTCGTGCACCGCGGGCAGTTCAAGGAATTTGCCGGCTTTGACAAGGGCACGGAGCTGTGTGGTGGCGCGTTTCATGAATATCCTTTCGGCGGGAATGGCAATCAGCGTGACCTGCGCATGATATCCAGACCGTCATCGTCAGGGCTTGTGCGGTCCGCATGTTGCGTATCGGCGTCATTGAAGCTATGCACATTCCAAGGGGATTTTGTAACATTATGTTTTTATTGAATTATTTTTGACTGTGACGATGGTCCGGGGACATCCGGCTCGTCAGGGGCTTCAGCCTTGTGCGCGCATGGCGTGTGTGATGCCCGTATTGCAAGCGATGGTGATTGACGGCCAAGCACCCGGACTGTCTTTGGTGCAGCCGCAACTGTATTAATATCGGGAGAGGGCGCGAGGTTTGCTGTGGTGCAGACCGGCGGCGCTGATTGGAACTCTTGAATCTGACTCTGGAGCGTTGATGAAGACAGCAACAAACCGCGTGCGCGGCGTTGAACACGACATCGTGCAGACCCCGCAGGTTGACGATGTTTCGCCTTACTACGAGCCGCAGGGCAATGAAGTGGCGATTTTCGAGGCGGCATACAAACGCCGACTGCCGATCATGCTCAAGGGGCCGACCGGCTGCGGCAAGACGCGGTTTCTGGAATACATGGCTTTTCAGCTCAAGCGTCCGCTTGTGACCGTGTCCTGCCATGAAGATCTGACCAGTTCCGATCTTGTCGGCCGTTTCCTGCTGGAAGGTTCTGATACCGTCTGGCATGACGGTCCGCTGACGCGTGCGGTGAAGGCTGGCGCTATTTGCTATCTCGACGAGATTGTCGAAGCGCGCACCGATTCCACCGTGGTGATCCATTCGCTGACCGACCATCGTCGCAAGCTGAGCATCGAGAAAAAGGGTCAGGAAATCGACGCGCATGAGGATTTTATGCTGGTCATTTCGTACAACCCGGGTTATCAGACTGTGCTCAAGGATCTGAAGCCTTCGACCAAGCAGCGTTTCATCGCGATCAATTTCGATTTCCCGTCAGAGGATGTCGAGAAAAAGATCCTGGTCAAGGAAGTGCCGGGCACCAAGCCGGATGTCGCCGAGAAGCTGGTGGCCATCGGCCGCAAGGCGCGGTTGCTGAAGGATCATGGTCTCGAAGAGTCGACGTCGACCCGTGCGATGGTCTATGCCGCGAACATGATCGGCGCCGGACTCGATCCGGTGGTGGCCTGTCAGGTGGCAATGGTCAATCCGATCACCGATGACGTAGAGCTCTCCGATGCGCTGATGGAAATCGTCAACGCCCATTTTGCCTAACGCCGTATAAGCGGATGCAGGTTCTGGGCACGGTGCTGAAATGCGCTGTGCATCTTCTGCATTTGCCCTGATGCCATGAAATACACCCCCACCGTCGAGCAGGCCTTTGCCGAGTTCAAGGAACTTAGCGTCGCCGCGTACAAGGAAGTCGAAGCGGTGCTGCCGTCGATTGCGCCCTACGGCGAATCCGACACGCTGTACTGGCTGGAAGCCTGCAAGGCGCTGTACAGCTTTGAGCGTGACGCAGGGCGCGCGTTTATACGCGGCAGCCTGGAGGCCGAGCAGGTCTCCGAGGAGGTGCGGCCGTGGACCGGGCAGGCGTTGGCCTTCATGCAGTGGCGGGCTTCGTGGCGCGCGCTGGAAGGCTTCATGGCTAATGTCGCGCGCGCTTACGGTTCGCTCGGTCATGCCGGCGAAAAGCGCTGGGCGGAAATCGGTTTTTCCTGGTGTGCGCGCCAGATCGAAAGCGGTGCGGCTTATTTCTCGATGCCGGTACTGGAACTCTCGGGCCGCCTCGGCGGCATTACCGCGATCGAGCAGATTGCCGGTCCGGCCGAAGAACTGTATGAATCGCGCAAGCTGATGCTGGGCACTTATTTGATCGGCGCGGTACGCGTGCGTAACCTGCTCGGCGCGCAGGCGATCCTGCCCTGGGCTTCGCGCGGCGCAGACATCCTGCAGACCGGACGCAATCGCGGTGAGGCCTATTTCCGACTGGAATCCGAGGAAAGCCTGTCGATGCTGCTGGAGCATCTGCCCGGCTACCGACTGACTGACCGCAACCGCCTGCTGGGCATGCTGCTGGATGTGTGGTTCGGCGGCGAATTCGATCTCAAAGAAAGCACCTGGTCGCCGGAAAAAGGCCGTCCGTTCATCGAGACTGACGGCAAGAGCATTTACTTTCCGGCAGTGATGGCTGATCGCGAAGAGGCGATTCTCGCGTTGCTGCATACCGCGGGCCACATGCGTTACCGCACCTTCGAGCGTACGGCGCTGGAGCAGATGTTTGCCGAGGCCGGGGTGGAGTTGCCCAAGAGCGGCGCGGTTTCCTGGGCGCCGCTGTTCATCAAATACGGCGATGACGCTCTGCGCTTCCAGTTGCTGTTCGATATCTGCGAAGACCTGCGCATTGATGCCGGCGTGCAGCGCAATGTCCCCAATTACCTCAAGCGCTTGCGCAATGCGGCGCGAATGCTCAATACACGGCATGCCGAATCTGCGGCTTATTACGACCTCGCGCTGGAAAGTATCGAGGTGGCGTTGACAGTCCTGGAAGGCGGCGCGGCTGATGAACGGTTTGCAGCGCTGCTGGTTCCCGGCGCCACAGTTGCAGATGCCTATCGCGCGGCGGCGAAACTCTATAACGGCAGCAAGCTGCCCGCGGTGACCGATCTGGAAGCCTTCCAGGCGGCATACCTTCCGGGACGCAGCCCCAATGCAACGCGGCTGGCGCATCCGCAGGAAACCGACGAGCAATCCGACCAGCAGCAGGCCGGCGCCGAGCAGCAGGACCAGCAGCAGGAAGAGGGCGGCGAAGAAACCGAAGCTTCCAAAAACGCCGAATCTGGTGAGCAGCAGGAGGATGGCGAAAAGCAGGAGGTGCCGAGCTATGGTGATTCCTCCGGGCAGTCGGCGCGGGCTTCCGGCCAGAGCGACAAGGAAGGGCCCAACACCGGCAGCAGCGACAAGGGTATTCCCTATCCGGAATGGGATTACCGCGAGTCGCGTTACAAGCGCAACTGGAGCTGGGTGCAGGAAAAGCGCCTCGCCGAATCGAATATGGGCGAGACCAACCGCCTGATGAAGCAGTATGAAATGGCACTGAAGCGGCTGAAGAAAGCCATCCAGTCACAGAAGCCGACACGCGCCGCGCCGCTGACGCAGCAGATGGACGGCGACGATATGGATCTCAATGCGGTGGTGTCCTTTGTCGCCGAAAAGCGCGCCGGACAGTCGCCGCGGCCGGCCATCTACAAGCGGCGCGAAATCCGTCAGCGCGAAGTGGCAGTGACGCTGCTCGCAGACATGTCGACGTCAATCATGCAGCATCTTCCGGAGGGCGGCGGCCGGTTGGTTGACCGCATTCGTGCCGGGGTGCTGCTGTTCGCTGAAAGCCTGGAAGAAGTGGGTGATGCTTACTCTATCGCCGGTTTCTGCTCGAAATATCGCGACAACGTCAGCTATTACACGCTGAAGGGTTTTGACGAGCACATGTCCGACGACATCCGCGCGCAGATCGGCGGCATGTCGGGACGGCTGGCGACGCGCATGGGTGCGGCGATCCGCCATGCCACTGCGTCCTTCGACGGCGTTGAGAGCCGGCGGCGTTTGCTGCTGTTGTTATCCGATGGCCGCCCCGAGGACTACGATGACGGCGGCGACCGGCGTTATCTGCACGAAGACACGCGCATGGCGGTGAAGGAGGCGGTGGCCAAGGGCGTGCATCCCTTCTGTGTCACGGTCGATACCATGGCCAACCAGTACCTGCCGCAGATTTTCGGGCCCGGGCATTATCTCGTTCTCGATCACATCAACAGCCTGCCCAACAAGCTGGCGGAAATTTATCTGCGCTTGCGGCGCTGAGGTTGCGGCAGGCCGTGCAACGGCTTGCTAATCCTCAAAGACGTCGATGGCTTTTTTGCAGATGGTGATGATCCTTTTGTATTTTGTTTTGCGTTTGCGCCTGCTGGCATGCTCAGGTATCCCCTCGATATTCCGAATGATATTTTTGAAGGCGCGGAGCAAATGCTTTGATTCGGACAGCAGTTTGGGATGCTTGCGCAGCGCCGAATAATCCTTGCGGGTCAGTGCCTGCAATACCTGATGTTGGCCGCGGGACACCTTCATTGTTTTCATGCAGTTCCCCTGTCAATGTATGGATGTCAATATGATGCGGTCTGAATGGAAAATACAATGGCGGTTTTTTTGTAAAGGAAATCCCGTGGAATCCGGTGATGACGTCAAAAAAACCGAAGGTGCAAATTGGGTGGATTAATTTGATGTATTGCTGATCGAAGCATTGCTGTAACGCACAAGCCGCCGCCATCCCCCGGCACTGACTGCGGCGCTTTTCCGGAAAGACTCCGGGCCGCTACTGACGGTTTTGCGGCGAGATCATCACCAGAAACGGGATATCTCCCCGGCCGAGAATCAATGAGCCCGTCGCCAGCAGGATCCCCTTGTCTTTTTTGACAATGGCGGAGTCAAGCTGACACGACATCGGCGACGGGTATGTGCCTTCGCTGTCCAGATGTTTGATGAACGCATCGATAATTTCGTTCGCGGGCATATCCAGCAAATTCATGGAAGCTTCGAATGCATAGTTTGCGCTGCCGCCGGTTTCTGCATCCATCATCGCGGCAATGTAAGTGGCGCTGCTCATGACTGTTCTGTCCTGGTTACGGGAAGTGGACAGCTAACGCTATAAATGTTGCGAAATCATTTCAAAGGCTTGGCGCCGGGTTGGTATGTAATCTGCCAGAGGGCTGCAAAAGGTTGAAAATGCCTGGTCTGAGCCGGGTCATTCCAAGGCCGTCATGTTTGCGGCACAATGGCAAAATAGTGTAAAAAAATGGGAGGAACCTTCAGATGGGACACACACTGGAACAGTTCGCAGCGCAATGCCATGATTTCATCAAGGCCGAGCCGGGTCCTGCCGGACGCAAAAAGGTCGCAGAGCTGCTGCAGGAAGTGCTGAAAGATCAGGCGTTTATCGACAAGCATGTCGATGCCAATACCGGCGAACGCAAGATGCTGTACGAAGACCCTGAATTCGGTTTCTGCATCCTTGCGCACGACTACAAGGATGCCAAAACCAGCGATCCGCACGACCACGCGCATTCCTGGGCGATTTACGGTCAGGCCCGCGGCGAGACGCAGATGCGTGATTACCAGTTGCTGGAAGCGGCAAGTGCCGACAAGCCGGGGAAGGTCAAAGAAACACGTTCCTACAAGCTGACCCCGGGTGTGGCACATGTCTACAACGAAGGCGACCTGCACTCCCCCAAGAGAGTCGGGCCGACCAGCCTGATCCGCATTGAAGGTACCAACATGGCCAAGGTCAAACGCTTCAAGTACCAGCCGGTCTGAACGGTATTCAGCAATAAAAAAGCTGCCTGCGGGCAGCTTTTTTTATGCGAGTGCGGTCGGTTCAGTGTTTGGCGTCGGTGGGGATTGTCGGCAGCGGGCCGGTTGCCAAGTTGTGCAGGTGGCGTTTGCGCACCAGCGCCATCGACGCCGACACGAAAAGGCCGAACATCGTAATGACCCAGTAGATCGACAGGTCAAGCTTGATCAGTAGTGCATAGAGTCCGAGCATCGCCAGGATCGACAGATTTTCGTTGAAGTTCTGTACGGCGATGGAGTGACCGGCGCCCATCAGGATGTGGCCGCGGTGCTGCAGCAGCGCGTTCATCGGCACCACAAAAAATCCGGCGAGACCGCCGATGATGATCAGTAGCGGGATAGCCACAGCAATCGAGCTGACAAAATTCATGATGATGACGATCAGCCCCATGGCGATGCCGACCGGAACGACATTGACCGCGCGGTTCAGCGGCACCATCTTGGCGGCGATGACCGAGCCTGCTGCGATGCCAACGGCGCAGATGCCCTGCAGCATGGTGGCTTTCGACAGCGTGTAACCCAGCGCCACCTCGGCCCACTTCAGTACGATGAATTGAAGCGTTGCACCTGCACCCCAGAAGAGTGTGGTGGTTGCCAGTGAAATCTGCCCCAGCTTGTCGGACCACAGCAGCTTCACGCAGTGTGCGAACTCGCGGATCAGGTAAATCGGGTTTTTGTTCGGCGCGCGGTGGTCAACGCCGGTATCCGGGATATACAGGTTGAATATCGCGGCGACGCCGTAGAACAGCATGATGATCGCAATTGCTGCTTCGGCCGGCGTATCAACCCCGGTATCGAAGTGCGGCAGGTCGATGGACAGCAGCTTGGCGGACACGGTTGCACTGATCAGTACGCCGCCGAGCAGGGTTCCGAAAATGATCGAGCTGACGGTCAGGCCTTCGATCCAGCCGTTGGCCACCACCAGCTTATGGTGGGGCAGGTATTCGGTCAGGATGCCGTATTTCGCCGGCGAATAGGCCGCCGCTCCGAGGCCGACCACGGTATAGGCAAGAAGGATCGGCAGATAGTCGGGCGCACCGGGAATTTCCCAGAGTTCATGGAAGAACATCAGCAGGCAGCCGATCACCTTGATGCTGTTGGTGATGAACATCACCCGGCCTTTGGGCATTGAGTCGGCAAAGGCGCCGACAAAGGCGGCGAAAGCGACGTAAGACACCGTGAAAAAGAATTTCAGCAGCGGCGTCATCCATGCCGGCGATTCCATCTGCATCAGCAGCGCAATGGCGGCCACCAGCAGGGCGTTGTCGGCCAGCGACGAGAAGAACTGCGCCGCCATGATGATGTAGAAACCGAATGGCATGAATCAGGGGAGGGCGGGTGTCCGCCTGGGTGTGTTCTGTGGTGCGCTGAGTGTTGTCGTCTGTGTTGTTGTTGCCGTGCCCCGGCAGCCGTGTTTGACGTAACGGTCTTTTGCGAAGCAGTCAAAAGAGTGTGACCGCGGCTTTATACCATAGTTCTATAGCGCTTATCGATACGGAGTCCCCCTATTGCCGCCATGCCGGCCGGGTCCTGCCGGATCAGGGTCATTGCGGGACTTCCGGGGTATTTTCCGGCTTTTTTGGCAACGCCCTAACGGGTAGTATCAGTCTTTCGCCAATTTATCGTCTGAATCCTCTTTTTCGCCAATGGCCGACCGCCGCCTTCAAGTATTTCATGCCGTTGCCCGGCAACTGTCGTTTACAAAGGCGGCGGAGCAATTGTTCATGACGCAGCCTGCGGTGACCTTCCAGATCAAGCAACTGGAAGAACACCTCAATGCACGGCTGTTTGAACGCAATCACGGTCGCATTGCGCTGACACCGGCGGGTGAACTGGTGTTCAGTTACGCCGAAAAAATCCTGACCCTGTCGGAAGAGCTCGAAACCCGCGTTGGTGAGTTGACCGGTGCGATCAGCGGTCCGCTGCTGCTGGGAGCGAGCACCACGGTCGCCGAGTTTTATCTGCCGCAGATCCTAGGTGAGTTCAAGGCGTTGCACCCCCATGTGCAGGCGCACATGACCGTCGCCAATTCGGAAATCATCGCCAACCGTGTCGCTGATCATGCGCTGGATCTGGGGCTGATCGAATCACCGGCGCAACTGCATGGCGTTAGCACTGAAGTGATCTGCGAGGATGTGCTGGTGTTGATCTGCAGCCCCAAACACAAGCTGGCAAAGGCGCGCAGCGTCTCTGCCGCTGACGTGGCTGCCGAACCTTTCGTCAGCCGCGAGTCGGGCTCCGGTACGCGCGAAGTCGCTGACCAGTATTTCCGCCAGAACAAGATCGCACCCGATGCGATCAATGTGGTGATGGAGTTGGGCAGTCCCGAGTCGATCAAGGGTGTTGTTGAAACCGGGCTCGGTGTGTCCATCCTGTCGCGTGCGACGGTGTCCAAGGAGCTCAAGCTCGGCGTACTGGTGGCAGTGCCCTTGGAGCCGCCGCTGATCCGTGCGTTGTCGGTGGTAACGCCCAACGGCAAGTTCCGTTCACGCCTGCTGACGACTTTCGTCGAATTCGCGATGACGCGCATGAAGGAAATGGCGGCTGCACGATGACCGGCCTGCCGGATGACGCCGAAGTGCGCCTGCTGGCGATTTTCCGCGCGCTGGAGGCGGATGACCGTCATGCGCTGCAGGCTTATGCCGAATTCCTGGCGGTGCGAGGCGGCATGCGCTCTACTGCCGCCACTGTTGCTGCAGAGCCGGCGCCCGAAGGTGAAACTGTAGTGATGGCGATCAAGCGCCTGACGCGCACTTACCCGATGATCGAGCGGCGCAAGCTGATCGGCCGCACATCCGAATTGATGGCCGAGCATGCCCTGCAGGGGCGTGCGGCTGTGGAAGTCATTGCCGAACTGGAAGTGGTGTTCGAGGAGCACTTCCGGAAATCCGTTCAGCGTGAAACCTGATCATCATTAAGCGGCATCCATGCCAAGACCGATTTCTGCAACCATCAACCGGACCGCGCTGGCGCACAACCTCGGCATTGCGCGCGCGCATGCGCCGCATGCCAAGGTGTTCGCAGTGGTCAAGGCCAATGCCTATGGCCATGGACTGCTGCGCGCGGCAGCGGCCCTGCGCGCCGCCGACGGTTACGCCGTAGTCGAGTTTGAAGCGGCGCTGCAGCTGCGCGCCGCAGGTTACGCGCAACGCATTGTTTTATTGGAAGGATTTTTTGACCGTCGCGAGCTGACCGAGGGTGCGGCGCGGCGACTGGCCACGGTCATCCACAACGAGGAGCAATTGCGCCTGCTCGAAGGTTTGCCTTCGGGTTCGCGGCTCGACGTACTGCTCAAAATCAATAGCGGCATGAACCGGCTGGGATTTGCGCCGGAAGCGGTCGCTGACGCTTATGCCCGCCTGCAGGAACATCCGGGCGTCGGCAAAGTGACGCTGATGAGTCATTTCGCCGATGCCGACGGCGCGCGCGGCGTGGACTGGCAGCTGGAAACCTTTGAACGCGCGGCGACAGGTATTGCAGCGCCGCGCACGCTGGCGAATTCGGCGGCGATCCTGCGTTATCCGTCGACCCACTTCGATTGGATGCGTCCCGGCATCATGTTGTACGGTTCTTCACCGTTTGCGGAGAAGAGCGCCGCGGCGCTGGGCCTGCAGCCGGTGATGACGCTGGCATCGCAAATCATCAGCGCCTGTGCGCTGAAGCCTGGTGACACTGTCGGCTACGGCGGCCTGTTCCGCGCCGAAAAGAATATGCGTATCGGTATCGTTGCCTGCGGTTACGCCGACGGTTATCCGCGTCATGCGCCCAACGGCACGCCTGTTTTGGTGGGTGATAGACTCGCCCGCACCGTAGGGCGGGTGTCGATGGACATGCTGTGCGTTGATATTACCGACATGCCGGAGGCCGGCCTTGGAACCTCTGTGGTGTTGTGGGGAGAAGGCAATCCGATCGACGACGTGGCGCAGGCCGCCGGCACAGTGAGTTATGAATTGATGTGCGCGCTGACCGCGCGGGTTCCGGTCATCGAGCAGGATTGAATCAGCGTTAACAATCAAAACAAGGCTAGAGGAGAGCAGGTATGCCGTGGCGCGACTGGCAGCACGATATCGAAAGACAATACAACCCGCGGGCCTGGGCGACAGATGTCGAAGCCCAGCATGCACTGCGCGGCAAGCTGTCCAAGGAGGCGCGCGAGCGTCTCAAGGGTGAATTTAATATCCCCTACGGCGACACGCCGCGGCAGTCGCTGGACATCTACCATGCCGGTAACGGAAGTGCGCCCATCGTTGTCTATCTGCACGGCGGCTACTGGCGCGTCGGTGAAAAAGAAAAACAGGCGATCCTCGCCGAGCCGCTGGTGCAGGCCGGGTTCCCGGTGGTGATGCTCGGCACCGATTTGTGCCCAGCGGTCACGCTCGACACCATCGTCGAGCAGGTGATCCGCGGCATCGTCTGGACCGCAAAAAACGCCAAGCGTGTCGGCGGCGACGGCCGGCGCATTTATCTCTATGGCCATTCCGCCGGCGCGCATCTTGCGGCGATGGGACTTGCGGAAGACTGGACCAAACAAGGCTTGCCCGCCGATCTGATCTGCGGCTCGACCATGGTGTCCGGCATTTACGATGTCGAACCGGTGCTGCACATCAGCGTCAATGACCTGATTAAACTGACGCCGGACCGCGTCAATGCGCTGAGCCCGCAATTCCATCTGCCGCGTAAACCGGTGCCGCTGGTGCTCGCGGCCGGTGCCGAAGAAGCGCCGGGCTGGGTCGCGCAAACGCAGGAATACGCCGACGCCTGCCGCAGTGTGGGTTGCAAGACCGAAGTGATCGTTGTTCCGCATGAAGGCCACTTCAGTACGATCCCGATGCAGGCTGATCCCGCACATCCGATCAACGTCGCGATGCTGCGGCAGTTGCGCGCACTGGGATAAGCAGGCAATGGCCAAGGCACGGACCGTATATTCCTGCACCGAGTGCGGCGGCCAGTCGGTGAAATGGCAGGGGCAGTGTCCGCATTGCCAGGGCTGGAACACACTGGTCGAATCGGTCGCTGAAACCGCGCCGCAGTCGGCCAACCGCTTTTCGCTGATCGCCGAAACCGGCAAGTTGCAGCGGCTGTCGGAAGTCGAGGCGCGCGAAGAATCGCGCATTCCAAGCGGCGTTGATGAATTCGATCGCGTGCTCGGTGGCGGGCTGGTGCGCGGCGCCGTGGTGCTGATCGGCGGCGACCCCGGCATCGGCAAATCGACTTTGCTGCTGCAGTCGCTAGCGACCATCGGTGCAACGCGCAAGGTCATCTATGTGTCGGGAGAGGAATCGCCGCAGCAGATCGCGCTACGCGCAAAGCGACTCAATGTCGATGCGCAAACCGTGCAGGTGCTGCCCGAAACAAGCCTCGGCAAAATCCAGGCGGTGATCCAGGATGAAAAACCGGAAATCGCCGTCATCGATTCGATTCAGACCTTGTATTCCGATGCGCTGACCTCGGCGCCGGGTTCGGTGGCGCAGGTGCGCGAATGCGCGGCGCAACTGACGCGGCTGGCCAAGGCCGGCGGCACCACGATCATCTTCGTTGGCCATGTCACCAAGGAAGGCACACTGGCCGGCCCGCGCGTGCTGGAGCACATGGTCGATACCGTGCTCTATTTCGAAGGCGACACGCATTCGAGTTTCCGCCTGATCCGCGCCTTCAAGAACCGTTACGGCGCGGTCAATGAACTCGGTGTGTTTGCGATGACCGACAAGGGCCTGAAGGGGGTGGCCAATCCCTCGGCGCTGTTCCTATCGCAGCACGACACCGAAGTCGCCGGTTCCTGCGTGCTGGTGACGCAGGAGGGCACGCGGCCGCTACTGGTGGAGGTTCAGGCACTGGTCGATGAAGCGCATGCGCCGAATCCGCGGCGCCTGAGCGTCGGCCTCGAACAGAACCGCCTCGCGTTGTTGCTGGCGGTATTGCACCGTCATTCCGGCATCGCCTGTTTTGATCAGGATGTCTTCGTTAATGCGGTGGGCGGCGTACGCATCACCGAGCCGGCGGCCGATCTCGCGGTGCTGATGGCGGTAGTCAGTTCACTGAAAAACAAACCGTTGCCGAAAAAGCTGGTGGTCTTCGGCGAGGTCGGGCTGGCCGGTGAGGTGCGCCCGGTGCAGCGCGGTCAGGAACGTTTGAAGGAAGCCGCCAAGCTCGGCTTTACGCATGCGCTGATTCCGCATGCCAATCAGCCGCGGCAGCCGGTGTCGGGCATCAAGGTGATTGCGGTGCGGCGCATTGAGGATGCTGTTGTGCGGTTTCGCGACGGGTTTTAAATCTTCAAGTAAAACGGGTGTCGATAGATGTTCCTGTTCAACCTGCATTGAGTGAAAGAATACTATTAAGTCGTGCCACCGCCTGTCGCAGCTCCGGCAGGATGCTTCCCAGCAGCTCCTGTCGTTTCACCACGCCGGTATTGAAGGCGATATTCATTGCCGCAATCGTGCGGCCGCTGGCGTCGATGATCGGTGCGGCCACGGCGGACAGGCCTTCTTCCATTTCATCGACGATCAGCGAATAGCCCTGGCGTTCGCATTTGTGGATTTCCTCTTCCAGTGCGGCACGCTGCCACACGGTTTTCGGAGTCAGTGCGCGCAGGTCGCTGGCATCGAGCACGGCTTTGAGTTCCGGCGCGGGCAGCGCGGAGAGCAGCACGCGGCCCATTGATGACACATAGGCGGGCAGGCGCATGCCGGCAAGCGAGATGCCGGGTGAGTTGAGCAGGTTGCGCTTGGGCACGCGCAAGAGGTAAACCACTTCGTTGCCGTCGAGTGCCGCCACCGACACCGAATGATTGAAACGGTTGCCGAGTTCGACCATCACCGGCTGGGCGAGGCTGGCCAGCGGCATCGATGACAGGTACGAGTAACCGAGGTCGAGGATGCGCGGCGTCAGCGCAAAGTCTCGGCCTTCCTGCGACACATAGCCCAATTCGAGCAGCGTGAGCAGGATGCGCCGCGCGGCGGCGCGGGTGAGTGCGCTGCGTTCGGCCACTTCGCTGAGCGTCATGCGCTTGCTCTCGGGCCCGAAACTGCGGATCACCGCGAGGCCCTTGGCAAAGGACTCGACATAGGCGTCCGAACGCCGCGGCGCAGTGGTAGCGGCAGCCGTCTCCGTTGTGGACTTTGCGTTGACTTTGCGGGGTGTCGTGGCCATGATCAATTTCGTATAACGAATACTTGTTCGTATAACGAACAGGCGTGCGCTTACCGTAAATGATCTTTCTGTCGCGTGCAAGCAGTGCGCGGCGGCCGTGAAAGGGTTTGTGATGGATTTCAGATTCACCGAGCAGCAGGAGATGTTCCGCGACTCCGTTCTGGCGTTCGCACGCAAGGAACTTGCCGATGGCGCACTGGAGCGGGCGCACAGCGCGCAGTTTCCTCATGAAGTGGCAAAGAAAATGGCTGAGGCCGGGCTTCTCGGCATCACCATTCCGGAAAAGGACGGCGGCTCGGGCGGCACGCTGATGGATGCAGTGATCGCCATCGAAACCGTGGCCACGGTCTGCCCGCGCAGCGCCGACGTGATCCAGGAGGGCAACTTCGGCGCGATCCGTGTGCTCGCGCATTTTGCCAATGACGATCAGAAAAAACGTTATCTCGCGCCCATTCTGAAGGGGGAGGAAGTCATTGCGGTGGCGATGACCGAACCCGAGGCCGGTTCGGCGACGACGGACCTCGTCACCAGCGCGACGCCCGATGGCGATGGCTACCGTATCAACGGCCGCAAGGTGTTTCCGAATCCGCATGCCGACCAGTATCTGGTCTATGTGCGTTACAGCCCGGGCGTCGGTGGCATCGGTTCGGTGATGCTGCGCCGTACTGCGCCGGGGTTCAGCACCGGCAAGCCGGCAAAGTTCATGTCCGGTAATGACTGGGCGACGCTGTATTTCGACAACGTCTATGTGCCGCCCGAGGATGTGCTGCTCGGGCCGGGCGGATTCAAGAAACAGATCGCCGGCTTCAACGCCGAGCGCATCGGCAATGCCTCGCGTTCGCTGGCTTATGGTCGCTACTGCTATACGCTGGCGCGCGAGTATGCGATGACCCGCAAGCAGTTCGGCCGCCCGTTGTGCGAGTTCCAGGGTCTGCAGTGGAAGTTCGCTGACATGAAAATGAAGCTTGATGCCGCACAGTTGCTGCTCTATCGCGCGGCGGTCAATGCCGATCGCGGTTTCCCGGCAGCGGACGAAACCACTGTGGCCAAGTTGATGTGCAACCAGGTCGGCTATGACGTCGCCAATGAATCCATGCAGGTGATGGGCGGGCTGGGTTACACGCAGGAGACGCTGGTGGAATACTGCCTGCGCCGCAGCCGTGGCTGGATGCTGGCCGGCGGTTCGATCGAGATGCTGAAAAACCGGATGGCCGAAATCATTTTCGAGCGGCGGTTTTCACAGCGTCCGCCGAAACCCGTGGCCGGTTAATCGTGCGATCAACGGACCGGTTGCAGCGACAGCCGGCCGTTTTTGTGAGGAGGAGAACAATGAGCATCGCCAAAAAACTGAACGTCGCGCTGTGCGCTGCGATCCTGATCGCGGGCGTCATGCCGGCCGCGGCACAGCAGGGTGGTTCTACCGGCGCATATCCCAACCGCGCTTTGCGCATGGTGATGCCTTTCCCGCCGGGCGGGCCGACGGACATCCTCGGCCGCCTGCTCGCGCAGCGTCTGGGCGAAGCGCTGGGGCAGAACGTGCTGGTCGACAACCGTGCCGGTGGTGGCGGCGCGATTGGCGGCCAGGTTGCGGCCAAATCGCCGCCTGACGGCTATACCCTGTTCCTCGGCGGCATCACCACGCTGGGCACCGGCCCTTTTATTCACAAAAACCTGCCTTTTGATCCACTGAAGGATTTTCAGACGGTGACCCAGACGACGCTGCAGCCGCTGATGCTGATGGTGCATCCCTCGCTGCCGGTCAAAAACGTCAAGGAATACATCGCGCTGGCTAAAAAGAACAAAGGTCAGATCAATTACGCGACGTCCGGGCCTGCGGGTTCCGGTCACCTTGCCGGCGAACTGTTCAACTACATCACCCAGGCCGGCGTTGTGCATATTCCGTATAAGGGCGCGCCGCCCGCGCTGCAGGATCTGGTGGCGGGGCAGGTGCAGTCAATGTTCGGCACCATGCTCGCCGCGGTGCCCGTGGTGCGCAGCGGCAAAATTCGCGCGGTGGCCATCACCGGACCCAAGCGCTCGATTGCATTGCCGGATGTCATGACTTTTGCCGAAGGCGGATTGCCGCAGTACGACGCCAGTTCCTGGAACGGCATTCTGGTGCCGACCGGAACGCCGCGGCCGATTGTCGATAAGCTGAACGTTGAGCTGGTGAAAATTCTGAAGGATCCGAAAATTCTGGAGCGGCTGGTCAATGACGGCCCGATCGCGATCGGCGGTACGCCGGAAGAGTTCACCGCCTTCATCAAGAGCGAGCAGGCAAAGTGGAGCAAGGTCATCAAGGCCGCCGATATCCGCATCGAATAAGTACGCATTAAATGAACAATCTGTCAGGAAATCACTGAAACATGAGCAACGAGAAAGACCGTTTGGAGTTGGGCTGCGCGCTGTTTACACCGCGCACCGTGGCGCTGGTGGGGGCTTCCGCTGACGCGTCGAAACTGGCGTCGCGTCCGCAGCGTGTGCTGCGCAAACACGGTTTTACCGGCACCATCATTCCGATCAATCCTGGACGCAGTGAAATCAACGGCGATAAAGCCTATCCTGACATCGAGTCGGTTCCGCAAAAGATCGACCATGCCTTCATCATGGTGCCGGCCAAGGCCGTGCCCGGCGTGATTGAAGGTTGCGCAAAGGTTGGCGTCAAAGCGGCGACAATTTTTTCCGCGGGTTTTGCAGAGACCGGCGAAGAAGGCCGGGTCATCCAGCAGCGCATGGTGGAAACCGCGCGTGCTGGTGGAGTGCGTCTGATCGGTCCCAATTGTCTTGGCATCGCCAATGTCACCGGACACACGGTGCTGTCGGCGAATGCCGTGCTGGAGAGTCAGGTGCTGGTGCCGGGTTCGCTGAGCCTGGTGTCGCAAAGTGGTTCGATGCTCGGCGGCATCGTGTCGCGCGCGCAGGAGCGCGGCCTCGGTTTTTCGAAAATGGTCTCGGTCGGCAACGAATGTGATGTCGGCGTCGGCGAGATCGTTGACTGCATGGTCGATGATCCTGATACCAAATGTATTCTGCTGTTTCTCGAAGCCTTCCGCGATGCGCCGCGCCTTGGTGCGGCGGCACGGCGTGCCTACGAGCTCGGCAAACCGGTCATTGCCTTCAAGCTGGGTCGCTCTGCGGTTGGCCGTGTCATTGCCACCACGCATACCGGCGCGATTGCCGGTGCTGATGATGTGGCAGAAGCCTTTTTCCGTGACCACGGCATCCTGCGTGTTGAAACCTTCGAAGCGTTGTTTGAAACGCCGCAACTGGTGATGGGCTACCGCCCGCCCAAGGGCCGGCGTGCGGCGGTGTTTACCGGTACCGGCGGTGCGGCGGCGATGGTGGTTGATCGTCTTGGCCTTGCTGGCATCGAAGTGGTGCCGCCGCCGAAAAAAATCATCGACGAGATGGCGACCAAAGGCATTCACATTACCGATGCCCCATTGACCGATCTGCCGATGGGGCGCGGGGATGGCCCGGTGTATCCGACGCTGATCAAGGCGTTTTATGAGTCCGACCACTGCGATGTGATTGTCGCGGTGCAGGGGTCGACCGCCTCGCAACGTCCCGATTCGGTGCGCGAGCGCGTGCTCGATGCGGGCCGCGGCCCCAAACCGGTGGCGAGTTTTCTCGGGCCGGCTGCCGCTGAGGCGTTGGGCATCCTGCAACGCGGTGGCGCCGCGGGTTTCCGTACGCCGGAGGCCTGTGCGGATGCGGTGCGCGCTTATTGTGAATGGCGGGCGCCCGTGGCTCATCCCGCAGTCGATGCTGCAGTGGCGGCGAAACTGCAGGCGGCCTTACAGAAAGCTGCTGTCGCAGGTTTTAACGAGCGGACATCCGCTGAAGTGCTGGGTTCGCTGGGCATTCCGTTTGCGGCTTCGCAGGTCATGCAGAACGGCAGTGAAGTGCTGACCACCGGATTTCCGGTGGCAGTAAAGATCCTGTCTGCTGATATTCCGCACAAGACCGAAGCCGGCGGCGTGGTGCTGGGTGTGCCGGATGCGACTGCGCTGAAGACCGCGGTGGACGGTATGCTGGCGCGGATACACAGAGCGATGCCGCAGGCGAAACTCGACGGCGTGCTGGTACAGCGCATGGAACAGGGTATTGCCGAGGTCATCGTCGGTTTTCGCCGCGATCCGGATGCCGGTCCGATGGTGATGGTCGGTGTCGGCGGCATACTTGCCGAGCTCGGCGGCGGTCATGCCGTGCGTCTGGCCCCGGTCAGTCTGGATACGGCGCGTGAGATGATTGATGAGGTTTCCACGTTTGCGATTCTGCGCGGTTACCGAAACAAGCCGCGCGGTGATCTCGATGCGCTGGCCCAAACCGTGCAGGCAATGTCGATGCTGGCCTGTGCTGATTCGGTTGAAGAAGCTGAAATCAATCCACTGCTGGTGAAGACCGAAGGTGTTGTTGCCGTCGATGCGCTGGTGGCATTAAAAAAACAGTAAGCGCCGGCGAGCTGCGGCGGAGGAGGAGACATGCGCAACACCCGATTTATGGCGCTGGTGCTGGCCGCTTGCTGGATCACTTCCGCCGGTGCGGCATCAAACGACTATCCGTCGAAGCCGGTGAGGTTCATTTCGCCGTTTTCGCCAGGCGGCGGTACCGACACCGTGGCGCGTGCACTGGCGCTGCGTTTGGGTGATGCGCTCGGCCGCACCTTCATTGTCGATAACCGTCCCGGTGCGGATGGTCTTATTGGAACCGAGTTGGGCGCGAAATCGCCGCCCGATGGTTACACGCTGCTGGTCGGCAATCTCGGTACGCTGGCGATCAATCCCAATCTGCGCAAAGTGCCCTACGACCCGCTGCGCGATTTCGCACCGATCATCCAGACCACCGCATCATCCACAGTGCTGGTCGTTCATCCCTCGCTGCCGGTAAAGAATGTGCGTGAACTGGTGGCGCTTGCGAAAACCAAGCCACTGAATTACGGCGCCAGCTCATCAGGCACCTTTCTGCCGATGGAATTGTTCAAGCAGATGGCCAAGATCGACATGACCCATGTTCCCTACAAGGGCACGGGTCCGACGCTGACCGGCATCCTCAGCGGTGAAGTGCAGGTGATGTTCGGCGGCGCGATCAATACCACGACGCTGGTCAAGAGCGGCAAGCTGCGCGCGCTCGCGGTGGCCGGTGACCGGCGCGCCAAGGCATTGCCCGATGTGCCGACGGTGGCCGAATCGGGTTTTCCCGGTTATGAGGCGAATACCTGGAACGGCATGCTCGCGCCGGCGGGCACGCCGCGGGCGATTGTTATGCGGCTGAATCAGGAAATGCTGAAAATTCTCAGTCAGCGCGAAGTCATGGATTACATGAATGCCGACGGCGCTGAACCCGCAGGCAACACCCCGGATCATTTTGCGGCCTATATCCGCAGCGAACACGCCAAGTGGGCCCGCGTGATTCGTGAGGCCAAAATACCTGTATCAAATTAATTAAATTAATCAAATACTTATGAATACTCCCGCGATAACCCCGGTCGTCCCTGAAGTGGCCCGTGACGCCAGCCGCAAACTCGCGCGTTATGTCGCCGGACTCGATGCGCGGCAGTTGCCGGAAGTCGCAGTGCATGCCTTCCGCCGTGCGCTGCTCGACTATCTGACCTGTGCGGTTGCGGGTTCGGGAACCGATGCCGCGCGCATGGTGCTGGATTATCTGCAGTCCTGGGATCAATCCGCTGAAGCGGCGGTGATCGGTACCAAACATCGTTTGGCGGCGCAGAATGCGGCCTTCGTCAACGGCGCGGCAACGCATGGTCTGGATTTTGATGACGGCATGACCCGCGGTTCGGTGCACCCCGGTGGTTCGGTGTTTTCGGCGCTGCTCGCGATGGCAGAGAAACTCGGATCACCGGCGGAAGACCTGATCGCTGCCGGTGTCGCCGGTTATGACGTGACGCTGCGCATTGCTGCTTCCGTGCATCCTCATACCTCGCGCCGCGGTTTTCACAACACGCCGACCGCTGGCGTATTCGGTGCTGCTGCCGCTGTGGCGCGCTTGATGCATCTGGACGCGGATCAGACATTGAATGCGCTGGGACTGGCCGGCAGTTTCTCCGGCGGGCTGCGTGCCTATCTGCAGGATGGCGCCGAAGTGAAGCGTATCCATCCGGGCAAGGCTGCGCGTGACGGTATTGTCTCTGCAGAACTGGCCAAACGCGGTTTGACCGGGCCTGGTGAGGTGATTGAAGGTCGTTACGGATTCATTCAGGCTGCGGCCGGCGGCAATGCGGAATGGGCCTTGCTGACCGAGGCGCTGGGTCAGCGTTTTGAAATCTGCAATGCCTATTTCAAACCTTATCCCGCCTGCCGCCATTTCCATGCGTCACTTGATGCCGTGCGTACCATCGGCCGGCGCACTCCGTTCAAGATTGACGACGTTGCCAGTGTGCGCATCGGCATGTACGAGGCCGGTGCGGCGGGGCACGACCAGAAAACCGCAGAGAATCTTCTCGATGCGCAGATGAGCGCGCCGGTGACCACGGCGCTGGCGATGGCCTTCGGCAATGTCACGGTGCCGAGTTTTGATCGCGCGAATCTGGATCGTCCCGACATCCGCCGGCTGATCGATGTCACCGAGGTCTATGTCGATGAGGAATGCGAGCGTATTTATCCGGGCCGCCGTTCCGGCGTGGCGCGCATCGAACTGCGGGATGGCCGTGTGCTCGAAGAACGTGTGCTTGACCCGAAGGGCGAGGGCGAAAATCCGATGACCGATGACGACCTGTCGACCAAGTTTTCGTCGAACTGCGCGGCGGTGATCGGTGAGGAGCGTACGCGCAGCCTGCTGCAACTGGTAATGGGTCTCAAACCCGGCAGCGCAGTGGATGGTCTTTACCGCTGGTCCTGAGTCAGCTCCAGTTCATCATCTGGTCATTTCGCCGGTTCATTCCGGCCTTGGTATCGGCGGTCACAGGGCGCGGAGGGCCTTCCGGAGCCCATGATGTGGCGGTCTGCGGTTTCACCGGTCAGGCCGATGCGCTAAAATCGGCGTTCTGCACAGGTGTATTCCCGTGCCGAATTCCCTGAATTCCTTTCCGGAGCATTCATGAAGGTTCTAGTGACAGTCAAACGTGTCATCGACCCGTACGTGAAAGTGCGCGTCAAGTCGGATGGCACCGGCGTGGAGACCGCCAACGTCAAAATGGCGATGAATCCCTTCTGCGAAATCGCAGTCGAACAGGCAGTGCGCATGAAGGAAGCCGGCATCGTGACAGAAATCGTTGTGGTTTCCGTCGGTACGCAGCAGTCGCAGGAAACCCTGCGCACGGCGATGGCGATGGGCGCCGACCGCGGCATCCTCGTTGAGGTCGCCGGCGAAGTGCAGCCGCTGGCCGTGGCCAAACTGGTCAAGGCGATTGTCGACAAGGAACAGCCCAAGCTGGTGATCATGGGTAAGCAGGCGATCGATGATGATTCCAACCAGGCTGGCCAAATGACGGCCGCGCTGCTCGGCTGGCCGCAATCGGCCTTCACCTCGGCGATTGCCGTTAACGGTGATACCGCCGACGTCACCCGCGAAATCGACGGCGGCCTCGAGAAGCTGACGATCAAGCTGCCGGCGGTGGTGACCACCGACCTGCGGTTGAACGAGCCGCGTTACGTCACGCTGCCGAACATCATGAAGGCGAAAAAGAAGCCGCTGGAAGTGCTCAAGCCAGAAGCGCTGGGTGTTGATGTCACGCCGCGTCTGAAGACGGTCAAAGTTGAAGAGCCGGCCAAGCGCAGTGCCGGGGTCAAGGTGGCGGATGTGCAGGAACTCGTTGCCAAACTCAAGAATGAAGCGAGGGTGATCTGATGTCCGTACTCGTCATTGCCGAACACGACGGCAAACTGCTCAAGCCCGGCACCACCAATACCGTTACTGCCGCTGCCAAAATCGGCGGCGATATCGTGGTGCTGGTTGCCGGTCACCAATGCGCCGATGCGGCACAGGCCGCAGCGAAAATCTCCGGTGTCAGCAAGGTGCTGCTCGCCGACTCACCGCTGTATGCCGGTGGCGCTGCTGAAAACCTGACTGCGCTGATCCAGACGGTTGCCGCGCAATACAGCCACATCCTTGCGCCGGCCACCGGCTACGGCAAGAACTTCATGCCGCGCCTGTCCGCGTTGCTTGATGTCCAGCAGATTTCGGATATCAGCGCCGTGGTTTCAGCCGACACCTTTGTGCGTCCGATCTACGCCGGCAACGCGATGGCCACAGTGCAGTCTGCGGACACGATCAAGGTCATCACGGTCCGTGCCACCGGTTTTGATGCGGCGGCCGAAGGCGGCAGCGCTGCGGTTGAAAACCTCGCAGCCGGTCCGGATACCGGTCTGGCCAAATTCAACGGCCAGGAGCTGTCGAAGTCCGACCGCCCGGAACTGACTGCGGCACGCATCATCGTTTCCGGCGGCCGCGGCATGGGCAGCGGCGACAACTTCAAGATTCTCGAAGCGCTGGCCGACAAGCTCGGTGCTGCAGTGGGTGCTTCGCGTGCGGCCGTGGATTCCGGTTATGTCCCCAACGACTATCAGGTCGGACAGACCGGCAAGATCGTTGCGCCGGAGCTTTATATTGCTGTCGGCATTTCCGGTGCGATCCAGCATCTGGCCGGCATGAAGGACAGCAAGGTGATTATCGCCATCAACAAGGATCCGGAAGCGCCGATCTTTGCGGTGGCCGATTACTGGCTGGTCGAGGATCTGTTCAAGGCTGTGCCGGAGATGACGCAGCAGGTCTGATCAACGGTCACATGCGGTAACATCAAAGGGCGCCTGCACGGCGCCCTTTGTTTTTGGGGGAATACGGGATGTCGACCTATACCGCGCCATTGAAAGACATGCAGTTTGCGATCGCCGAATTCGCCGGACTGGATTCTGTCGCCGCGCTGCCGGGCTGCGAAGATGTCAATGCCGAACTGGTGGAGGCGGTACTCACCGAAGCCGGTAAATTTGCGCAGGGTGTGCTCGATCCGCTGAACCGCAGCGGCGACAAGCAGGGCGCGCAATGGCGCGACGGCGTGGTTAGCGCGCCAGATGGTTTCAGGGATGCCTACGCGCAGTTCGTCGGTGCCGGCTGGAACGGTCTCGGCGCGTCCACAACGTACGGCGGACAGGGTTTGCCGCATATTGTTGCGATGCCGCTGCAGGAGATGTGGAACAGCGCGAACATGGCCTTCTGCCTGTGCCCGATGCTGACCACCGGCGTGCAGGAAGCACTGATGCATCACGGTTCACCCGTGCTGCTTGATACTTATATGTCGAAGCTGGTCTCTGGGGAGTGGACCGGCACGATGAACCTGACCGAACCGCAGGCCGGTTCCGATCTGTCGGCAGTGCGTGCGCAGGCGGTGCCCGAGGGGGATCACTACCGCATTCGCGGCACCAAGATCTTCATTACCTGGGGCGAGCACGACATGACGGCGAACATCGTGCATCTGGTGCTCGCGCGCCTGCCCGATGCGCAGGAAGGCGTGAAAGGCATTTCGCTGTTCGTGGTACCCAAATTCATGGTCAATGCTGACGGTAGTCCCGGCGCACGCAACGACATCCGCTGCGTGTCGATTGAACACAAGCTGGGCATCCACGGCAGCCCGACCTGTGTGCTGGCCTATGGCGACGGTCCGGGAGCGGTGGGTTATCTGGTCGGTCAGCCGCATCGCGGCCTTGAATACATGTTCACGATGATGAATCACGCCAGGCTCGGCGTCGGCATGGAAGGCATCGCCATAGCCGAGCGTTCCTATCAGCATGCCCTCGAATACGCACGGACGCGCGTGCAGGGTCGTGCCATCGGTCAGCGCAGCGGTGACCGCGTCACCATTATTCATCATCCCGATGTGCGGCGTATGCTGATGACGATGAAGGCGCAGACCGAGGCGATGCGTGCGTTGGGTTATTACGCCGCGGGCGAACTGGATCGTGCAAAGCGACATCCCGATGCGCAGGCCCGCGCAGGACATCAGGCGCGGCTGGATCTGCTGACGCCGGTGGTCAAAGGCTGGTGCACCGAAGTTGCTGTCGAAATCGCTTCGACCGGTGTGCAGATTCACGGTGGCATGGGTTTTATCGAAGAAACCGGTGCTGCGCAGTATCTGCGTGATGCGCGGATTTCGACCATTTACGAGGGCACCACCGGCATTCAGGCCAACGACCTGATCGGCCGCAAAGTTGGTGCCGAAAAAGGTGCGACGGCGCTGGCTCTGATCAATGAAATGCGCGGACTCGATGCTGCTCTTGCCGCGGCTGGCGAGCCATTTGCGGGCATGCATCGCAGTTATGTGCAGGCGGTGCATGCACTGGAGGCGGGGACGCGTTGGCTGGTGGATCACTATCGCCAGCAA
>Ga0078894_10000369_pt1 | contig 30894 bp, 48 predicted proteins | sample LauGreSu1BDMLBSD_2_FD_67506 | JGI IMG/M metagenome (GOLD analysis project Ga0078894, IMG submission 67506) | Freshwater lake microbial communities from Lake Michigan, USA - Su13.BD.MLB.SD (version 4) (version 4) | ecosystem: Environmental > Aquatic > Freshwater > Lake | place: Lake Michigan... | reverse complement strand
TTTTTTTTTTGGGGGCAGGTGGGAGGGTCAGGAATCGAACCTGCACGGACATGGAGTCCGTTCCCGCACGCTATGCCGCAGCTCGACGCACGCCCCCCATGCCCAAAACAGGAATAGCCCCTGTCCGAACCATGCCGGACAAGGGCTACCCTATGGAAAACCGCACCCTATGTACGGAGGCGCAAGGTTAACGCCGTCCGCGTGATTTTCCAAATACAACAGCGCGAAGGACTCGATAGGCGACGTTGACCAATTTGTCGTCCTTATTGGTTTCAGTCAACGCCGTGATTGTCCCGGCAGCGGTGATGACGGCAAGGGCGATTTCTGCCCAATTAGCTTGTAGTGTTTCCATGATTAGACGGGGTATTGATGTTCGGCCATTTTTTTAGGACTTTGAATGACGGGCACGCCTTGGCGTTGGTGTAGTCATTGTGCCCTTTAACCGGCATGTAGGAATATGTCGCCCTCAACCGCTGAACGAGCAAATGGAACGTAAGCTCTTGAGGTTTGGTCATGGTGTCCGCCGGTTTGCCGTTTTCGTCGAGACCTCCTACGTAGCAAATCCCAATGGATGTGGCGTTGTGCCCTTCGACGTGAGCGCCTGCCACATTGATGTCGCGACCGGTTTGTAACGTGCCGTCAAGCTTGATGACGTAATGATAGCCGACGTCCTTCCAGCCGCGAGCTAAATGCCATTGCTTGATCGTATTGATTCCAATGTCTACGCCTTCCCGCGTAGCACTGCAATGCAATATGATTTCGGTCAATTTCCGGTCAGTCGTTGGTTTTCGTTTTGTAGCCATTTTATTGTGATTTCCATTCGATTCACTTTTGCTGTCAATTCGAGAATTTGTGCCCGCAACAAATCCTTCTCTTCTGCCGAGTCCTGCAATAATAATTCCAATGCCCGCACCCGCGCGCGAAGGTCTTCCCGGTACATGGATTTCTCCTCGCGTTCGTAGTCCTCATTTTTTTGGTTCAATTTGACCCTTATGGTATAGAACTGCCATGCCGCCGTTCCGGTCAACGCTGTGATAAGCGCTATGAATATGTTTTCCATTTTGGGTGGTCAGCCAAATTTTGATTTTTTCGTGATGCTGGTTTTTGGTCTGTTTATCCATAGCTCGGCGGGTAAATGATGTGCCGCAAATTCGCCTTGTACCCGCGACCGAATGAAAACGTCAGACCGGACTGGCCGTAAGCTTTGGTTGACGGGTGGATGTCGTCTTCAGTGTTGGTATGGTATTCAGGGTATTTGGTGTCCCAATTGTAGCGCAAATGCCGAATTAACCGGTCGGTGTACAGCTGGGCGGTTTGTCGCGACCGCTCAATTTCGCGGTGCAAATCGTCTGGGCTGATAGTTGCGGATTGTTCTGCCGTTCGGATGACGAGGTTGGTTCCGTCGTGGCGCACGTGCAAGGCCGGCAACAGCTCGACCATTCCCCACCACGCCACGATTTTCTGCACGTAATTTTTGAGCAACCCTTCGTAATCCGCTGTCAATGTAGCGTCTTCGATGTCCGTCCGCAACCGCATGTACAAATCCGTGCCTAACACCGGAATCACGTATTTGTCTTGTGCCAGCACAATTGCTGTCACTAACATTTGGTCGTCCATTGATTCGCTCAAATACGTCGTGCGCTTCATGTACGCCGGGCTAATGAACAGGATTTCGGTTTCGTAGCTCATGACTGGTTGGGTTATCGTGCGTCAGCCGGTTTGTTTGGATTGTTTGGGTGATAGCCTTTGTGAGCCATGTCATTTGGATGCCGGGCCACAAGAGGGTCGTTAATCTCGTATTGAGCGGCGTCCCGTTTGTCGACCGGCAGCGCTTGAATCATTTTTCGCGCCTCATTCACGCTGATTTGCCGATTGTCTGATTTGAGGTAAACCTGACGCTGCCAATAATGATTGCATCGTGGCCCGCCTTTGTACAGCCAAACATTATATGTGTCATCCCCTTGGTAGCCGAATCCCGGATTCACCCGCTGATTTTCAGCGGCAATGATGTCCTCTTTTTTGTAGACCTTATCCGACGAGTACATCAACCGGCAAAAAGCCCTTGATTGGCCCGACGTAGGCACGCCCGCATATTTGTAGCGGATTTTGAACAAGCTTGTATCCTGATCCGAAATATCCCCACCGCTTTGTGCCGGTTGGGCCGCAAAGCTTAATCGGATAGCCAATTCGTCGTCTGTGTCATAATCGACCGGGTTTTCATGCACAAGCTCATAGCCGTCCATCAATTCCCCGCGTTCAATGAGCCATTGTGCGACGGGGTCAACGTCGCTGGACATTTCCCAATAGACCGGAATGGACATGGCCGCAAACAGGTCTTTGACTACATTTTTGACAAGCTTTCGGCCGGGTTTCAATACGTTCGTTTCAAACAGGTCTTTTGACTCGGCCAATTCCTGACCGCCGCCCAAACGTCCGGGCACGAGCAATCCAAACATCATAGGGTTAGTCACCCTATGCCCCATCATGATTTTGATCGAGGCCTCTTCCGACAAGAACTGGTATTTGGTGTCATTGTCCGATGTAGGGAACGGGATAAAATCAGGCGCACGTTCAGGCTGGTCATTAAATGTCATGAACCATTTTCCAGCGTTAGACGCCCCGCCGATTTGTGATTCAATTTCTGCCCGGATAGCGTGCCGTTCCATTTCGTTCGGCTCGCCGTTTTTGAAATTTATCATGAAGCTGGGCATCAGGCCGTTTCGGATGTTATTCACGTGAAACAGGCCAATTTCCTTGTCCAGCTCGATGTAATTGATTGCCCCGATGTACGACGGCTTGGGATAATAATAGCTTCCCGGCGAAAACGGCTTAACGTATAGGATTTGTCGTGGATATTCATTCGCCTCGTCAGGCGCCCACGCCCGCACCCGATGTTTTTTAGTGGTGTGCTTGTGCCAGTTGGTTGAGTAATAATACCAATGCACCACCCCGTCCTCACCGCAAACGCCAGCCCTGATATTTTCAAACGGGCAATGATATACCGACTCAATCGTAGTTCTGTCGAGCGACCATTGAACCTCCAACGCAAATCCGCCGTGAATGATGTAATCAAGCTGGCATTTTAATAGTTCTTCATCGAGGTTGAATTGTTCGTACCTCAATTTTGCGGTCAAATCGGTAGGCGCGTATCCTTCGCCGTGCATCATGTAGGCGATGCCATCACACAACGCGTGATGCAACGCCGACTCGTTGTAAAGGGTCAGCAAATAATCAGGGAACGCGTTTCCGTCCCCATATTCAACCCATCCTTTATTGGTGGATTTTTCAGCGTAATTCGCCGGTTCCAACGTGGGAAGGCTAAACGCGTAAAGCTTATGCGAAGACGATGACATTGGATGATGTTGCTGATTGGTACGTAGGGTTGGTTGCCGGGGCGGAAGCTACGATTTTCACGATTCCGGTTTCCACCAAATTAGCCGTATTAAGCGCTGTCGCAAATGACGCCGTCCAATAAGCCTTGCACAAAAACGTCCCCGGATCCAGCACAAGAATTCCGAATGCCGGGTCAATTGTGTTAGTCGCTATGACGAATTTGGTGTAGCGTTCGTTGTGCGTGACCGGTGTGCCACGGCAGACCAATTGCTCGCCGGTAGCGACGTTCGTGAATTGCAACCAATACAGGGATGCCGTGCCCGGCGTCTGCTCGGCGCATGTCATGTACAAAGCTTGATTCGTAGTGTTTGCCGTGATTTCCATGTGTGAACAAAAAGGGGAGGGTCATGCCCTCCCCCTTGGTTTTTGCAATGTCATATCCCCTTACGTAGTGGCTAACGTCCAAATCAAATCCGTGCCGGTGGAAGCCCTCGTGACCGTCGGCGCTGGCAAATTTTCCTCGGCGGTGAATTGCAATTGGTAACCATGGAGGTCGCCTTTTGCAGCCCCGGTTTGAATTGCACCACCGCTCGCTTCTACGCCGTGGCTCAAACCCATGACGAAATAATTGGAATTATTGTCTTGGACTACCACCGCCAACCGCGTCTTGAGCAAATCATGCACGGCGACCGATGCCGTCGCACTCAAAACAGGCAATGTGATTTCCAGCACTTGGCTGTAAAAAATCGTCCCGTTTTCAATGCTGGACGTGATTGTCTGCGTGAATGAACCCGAATTTTTAGCAATCTCAAAATTTTTCAGGGTTTTCGCGACAGCCGAATCCGCGACGTTTCCTGCAACCGGAGCTTCCCAAAACCCGTCAGACCATTCACAAACCCAGATTTGTTTGACGCCCCCAATGGCCGTCTTACACGGGAACAGCCTCCCCGCGATTGTAATTCCGCATGGCATGGCTATGCAGAATTAGCTCGCGCGGGTTACAAATCCTACGTCGGCGATGTGGACAATTTGGGTTCCACCGCTGAAACGCATAGCCACCCGCACATTGTCCGATGCATCCGTTTTGCTCATGTCCACAACGTCGGCTGACGTGTGGTCGGTCAAGGCGTTCGTGCCGAACACGAAATTGTCCGGGTAGCTCATGATAAGGGTGTCATTCGGGAACCCGGCTGGCGTGACAATCGGGAAGCCGAGCCATGCCGTAGGCCGGTCGACGCCTCCAATAATGATTTGACCAGTGCTCAGCGATGACGTCGCCCGATGCAATTTGAACAGGGTAGCACGGCTCATGTAAATGACCGCGTTCGGATTGTTCTGAATTACAGACGGCGTGTTATTGACCAAATCGTCGAGGTGGGTCAAAACGCCGGTCGTAGCGTTAGCGTCTGCGGTAAATGCACCCGCCGGGGTTTTTTCGTAGCCCGGTGTTCCGTCAATCAGGCGCTTGCAAATTCCGTTGAAATTGTTGACCAAATGGGTTCCAGCCGTGGTTCCGTTAAAATCGTAGCCACCCTGCCAAATGTTGCACTCAATGATTTCCCCAACCTTGGCGGCGGTGTATTGCAACAGGAACGTCGTAAAATCGGCGGGCAGCTGGGAACCCAAATTTGAACCCGTTTGTGCGGCAGCCCACGTTTGACGCATGTCAGCCTTGCACAATTCGTAATTGACCTTGAGGTCGACCGGTTCCAGTACTACGTCAGTCAACGTGACCGCGTCTGCCGCACCAATTCCAAAATCGCAGGTTGCCGTTTGCACGCTGACCCCGCTGATTTTTTGGAGGTTAAGCTTGTATTTGACGTCCGGAATAACCTTGAGCAAATTGTTCGTAATGGATTCAGCGGATAATACGGCAGGCGCGACATATGGCACAGCCGCCTCTCCAGCGTAATTGACTCCCGTGATGTTCAATGAATCACCGGTGTCCAAAGCGAAGCGATATTTTTTCATTTGAATTGGTTTTGCAAAGCTTGAATGAGTTCTACCCCTTTAAGGCCTTTAATGTCCACGGGTTCGGATTTGACATTTTGCTCACGGCTCAACGGCGTTTGTTTAGCCATTTTAGCCGCGATGGTTTTTTGTTGTGCGACCATGTCTTGGCGGAGCTGATCCATTGCCGCCATTCGTTCCTTGACCACGCCCGACAATGCCTGAACAATCAAATCCTCAACCTCTTTGCGAGTGACATAGCTGGACATTTCGGCGGGCACGGGTTCCTCGGCGGCAGCGGCAGGGGCGTTCATTTCGGTGACCACGCCTTCGACTACCACAATTTCGGTTCCGTCGGCCAGCTTATACGTGCCGTCCGGCAATGGGATTTGGTTGCCTTCGGGAGACATAACGAATACAGCGACGCCGACCGCGAATGCCTCGGCGTCAGTCATGATTGCCGTTCCGTCCTCTAACGAGGCCTCGGCCATTTTGATTTGGTGAGCAACAGCCTGAAGCTTTACGTCGTATTGCTTAAAGAGCTGGTTCACCCGTTGCATAATGTCCATGTGTATGGTTTTTGGGTTTGTAGGGTAGAGGGGTTTCAGGACGGATTCTTACCCAGCAATTCGGCTAATTCGGTGACCAATTGGTCAACCGGGTCAGATTGAGCCTCCATTTGAGACAAATGCAATTTGTCCCGGAATTGGCCTTCAATGCTGAACCCGCGCACGTCGCCTGTTTTGACGAAATCCTCCCATATGGTGTCATTGTCGATTTTCATAGCTACCATCCACGTTCCACGTGGAACCTCGACGTTGTAAAGCTTGGATTTGTCCATTGCTGGATCGTCCACAATCCATGACTCCACCACAGCGACGCCGCGAACCTCGTCGGAATGTTCGTAATTGGATTTGAGGTGTCGCGCCTGCTTAAAATACATTTCCATGCACCGGCGGATAGTGTCACGGCTAAAATAAACGTGGTATTCCGTCCCGTCAGGGTCTCGTCGCATGATGGGCAAATCCGGTATCATAGCTGGCCCCATGACCACCCGTTTTTCAGGATTCGTTTGTGTGAATTTTTGTTGCCGGATTGATTCCGATAGAGCTACCCAATAACTACCAATGGCAGGCTCTTTGACCATAGAAATCAATTCCACCCCGTCGTCAGGGCTGGTTTCGTCGATGACTAATTCAATGATTTTCATAGTTTGGATTGTTCGAGGATTAGCTGGTTAGATTGTTGTGATGTGGTCACGTTTTGTTCTAACACGTAAGCTCTTACGGGTTGGTTCATTACCGAGCCCTGCCCCATCCATGACAAATCAATTTGTGGCGCAGAACTATTGCTTGAGGTTGCGGTTGACAATGAAGGCGGGGGCGGTGGGGCCGTAGCGCCGGATTCAAATTTTTGCGAAGCGATAGACGCTATGGATGTCGTGCCGGTCATTGCCGCCATAGCGGCGCCGGGCAAACCGGCGGGAAAACCTAAACCGACGGGCGGGGCCGCTAACGCCGCAATGATTGCTTGTGCCGTGGACATAATGGCCGCACCAAGCTGAATTTTTTTGGCGATTTGGAATCGTTTTTTAGCCGTCCGCTGGTCAGCGGCCTCGGTCATGTTCATTAGGTTCAAAACAAATTCCGCACCGGCCTGTGACAGCTCGTTAATTTTATTGATGGTGTCATGTCGCCGCTGGATTTCCGCTTCCGCTGTTGCCTTGTCCGCCGCCTCCTTTGCCAGCCGTTCCTCTTCCCGGCGTTTGGCCGCCGCGTCCGCATATTTCTGTTCAAGGGCGTCGATTTCGGCCATACGGGCAGCTTCGATTTCTACCGTGGATAATCCATGCTCCACGGCCATCGCCTCCAGCGCGTTGTATTTTTCCTCAATGGCCCGAACCTCCCGGTCGGTGTCATTTGCCTGTTGCTCCCACAAGGCGTCCTCGATCGCCAGCATAGCGTCGTTTTTCGCCTTTTCCCGTGCCAACGCGTCCGCCGCAGCCTTCGCCGCTTTTTCCGCTTCGTCCGCGTCCGATGCCGCCTGTTTTTCCGCCCGCGCATCCGCCGCCTGTTTATCCATTGCCGTAAGCTGCAATTGATAGCCAGCACGTTGGTTTTTCAATTGGGTCAACGCCTTGTCAGCCTCGTCAATGGTTGCCTGTCCTTCTGCCGCGACCGCCTGTGGGTCAAATACCATGTTAGCGATTCCGCCGAAAACGTCATCGACTAAATTGAGCTTGGTGTCAATGACCCCTAACGCCTCAAGCCCTGCCGAAATTTGGTCGATGGCCCCCAGCAACATGGTTACCGGAAGGCTCAACATTAGGAGCAATCCTTTTGTGATATTATGGTTCCGTTCCGCTATAGCCGTTTGTTCGATTTTGGTTTGTTTCAACGCGGCAAGCTGCATTTCCTTCGCGGCGATTGCCTCGTCGGTAGCCTGCATCCGCATTTTCAAAATGTCCCGTTCCGATTTCCCTTGAAGCTTTAATATGTTTTCGGTCTCGCCAATAGCGTCTAATTGGGATTCCGCCGCGACCACCAGCTTGTTGGAATCATTGAGCAAATTTTGGGTTTCGTCCGATGCCGAATTGAGCCACCCGGATATGGCCTCCCAATGTTGAGCCAACATGCCCGCCGCTACGACCAATAATCCAATGCCGGTTGCAGCGATAGCGCCTTTCATTCCCTGTAATGCAGGGAACGTGCCTCGAATTTCTTTTTGAATGTTTACGAATCCCGACGCCGCGCCTCCGGTAAACCGGTCTAATTGCCGAGCGGCGAAATCAAATTGTTTTTCAGACGCCTGTTGAGCTTTTTGGGTTTCGTTCGCCGCTTGTGCCGCCGCCTTGTTAGCAGCCTCTTGTTTTTTCGCCTCGTCAGCAGCCTTTTTGGATTCAGCGCCTAATTTTTTGACGGAATTCGTGGTCGCGTCAACGTCCGCCTTCCCTTTGGTGACGGTTTTGACCTCAATTAAATAGACGTCCCGATTTTCCATGTCCAAACAATGAGGCCTAAAATCAAGGCCGTGTTTACTATGATGACAATGGCACGCATTGTTACCTGCCACCAAGGCGAATTAAAATCCCGGCTGGTTTTGTGACCGGTGTCAACCAGCTTGGTCATGCCGGTCAGCACGATGTGCCCCACTTGATCCCGGTGGTCAGTAATCATCGGGCAAGCTTAAAACGAGCGTTTTGTCAGCGTCGGTCAATGTCCCGTTTTTGTCAAGGGCTAATATGGTTGCCACGTGGATTCGCGTCTGCATTTTTTTGCCTGACAAATGGTCGGCGACCACTGGGGCGCTGAACAAATCAATGATGGTTTGTATTGCCTGTGTTTCCATTAGCCGTAGTAATTGTAGACGTTATTGCTGACCGCAAAATATCCATGGTCGGTTTCCTCGCCAGCAAACGCGCCGGTGCTGCTGCTCAAAACCCTAAAATGGGTGGTTTGGTTATTGTTCCCGTATATACGTAAGCTTTTGATGGTAGGCGGCGTTGGATATGTGGCGGGTTGAAATTCGATTTGCCACCAATTCAACGCTGCGTTGCCGAGACCGAGAGACCACCAAAACGTGCCTGTCGGGTTATTGTCCGCTGCCTTCCATGTGTCATACGTGGCGTTGTAGGCATATCCTGACGAAACCACAATCCCCGTTTCGCTTGTGTTGCTGGTCAGGTTGGTCGTTGGGTACGCCGTGCCTGTCGAGCCGCTACCGGTGTAAAATCGCACGTCCGCAAAACCGAGGTACGAAGCGGTTGCCACGCCCGCGCTGGTCACTCCTTTTAGACGGATGTACCGCGCCGTGACGTATGTGACTGTATAGGTAGCGGTGGCCGCAGCGCTTTGTTTGTAATCACCAAATTCCTGTGCCCGGACGGATAGCGTTCGGGTTCCGGCGGTCGCGTTAGTGTCCTTGATGTAAAGCTGATTCCCGAGCTTGGTTTGTGATACGTCGAGGTTGTGTTGAACGTTCGTGTCTGTTACAGTCGTGGTCCCTCCTACGGCAGCGGTCGCGCTGAAATTCGGGTTGGTGTAGCTGGCGTAATTTGTGATGGTAGCGGTGACAATTCCGAACGCCGATTGAGCCAAGCTTAATGTAGGCGTGGTGGACGCCGGGGTTGAACCCGCGCCGGACGTAGCTGGTATTGCAAATTCTCCTACGGCCATGATTACAAATCAATGATGTTAATGGTCAATGTAAGGGTTGATGCCGGTATAGCGGTAGCGTAAATTTTGACCGCACCGGCGGAGCTGTCCGTTCGAGGCAAAACCCCTGCGGTTGCCGCAACCGACGCGCTTGCATTGTCCGGAATGACGTTGACTACCGATGTCGCGCTGATCCCGGCATCCGAAATGGACGCCTCGTAAAATCCTGACACAAGCGACCATGCCCCGGTAGCGACTGTTTTTCCGGTCACCTGAACCAGTCGTTTAGTGACGAATGACAATGCCCCGGATGCATTCGTAGACAAAACCTGACCGGCGGTTCCGTCAGCGCTTGGCAATGTGAACGTGACGTTTGCCGCTAACGCCGTAGGCGATTGTAGCGCGACGTAATTGGTTCCGTTGGCAGTCGCTTCGCCCAGCCGAATGACCGCCCCGGTGGATGCCGTGCCGTTGGCAACGCTGATGCCGTCTTCATCCACGCTAAACATTGTGTTGCCGTCCCCGTCCTTCACCCGGAAGGCCTGTGACGTTTCGTCGTCGTCGTAGTCAAGAACTACGTCGACGTTCCCGTTGGAACGGATGAGCAAATCGGCTGGGTCAACCGCCAAGCTGTTATCAGGGCCGATGGTCGATGTACCGCCGCCCGTAAAGCTTAACCCGGTCAATATGGCCGTTCCTGCCGTTAGCGTTCCCGTGACGTTCAGGTTGCCGCCGGAATTGATGCTTGCCCCGCTCAACGTGCCGAGTGACTGAATGTTGCCGGTTGTAGCTATGGTCGATAAAATCAAATCGTTCGCGATGCCGATAGTCAATGTGTCCGTGCCCGCGTTTGTGGTAAGGGCTACGTTTGTGTTTGCCGCCGCCACGTTCAGCGTGTCCGTTTTGGCGTTAGCTGCAATTGTGGTTTGACCGGCTACCGCAATGTTGCTCCACGCATTTTGATTAACCTCGGCCAGCGACTGGATCCCGTCCAATTTGGTTTTGTCTGCCGCAGACATGGAACCCGCGTTAGATGTGGTCGCGGCATTGATGCTGATTGCCGGTGTGGTTCCGCCTGACGAAACAATAGGGGCCGTTCCTGTTACCGACGTGACCCCGGCTGGGGCGGCAGCTTCCCATTGCCCGGCGGTCGCATCCCACGTGAGCACATTGCCGTTAGCCTTGCCGGTGGTGTCCACGTCCGTCAGCACGTCGATGGACTGCCCGGATACAGAAACCACGTTTTCGGCGTAGCTCACGTAAACCCTTGTAGGTTGGTGTGTGCATTTGACCTCAATCACGTCACCGGCGGACAGCGGTAAAATTTCCGTGATAGTGTTGGTCATGGTTTTGGACGTGAGGGCAAATTCTCCCATGTCCGCACGGGTGCCTCCCGATTTGGTCAACGCTAACGTCGCCGTCGCCGCGCCTGAATCGTGAACAATACGGATTGCCCGAATCAAGCTGGTACTGGCAGTTGCGGTATATACTACAGCGTACGTGCCCGTAGCCGTGATGTTCGTTTGGGTTGTGTTGTAGACGTTCGCCATTTATTTCTCGAAAAAAAACATGAACAGGTCTGATTCGTCCGTGGTCGCGGCGCCTCCACCGGACGCGTCAATTGTGATTGACCGGCCAGCGACATTGGGTGTAAGGGTGACGTTGGTGCCAGCGACAAGGGTGAATGTCGCCGTTTTAGTGTTCGCGGCAATGGTTGACCCATTCACCGAAATGTTGCTAAACGCTAATTGATTGACCTCCGCCAAAGCTTGGATGCCGTCCAATTTTGTCCCGTCCGTGACCATGTTTCTGCCATTGACATTTCCGTTAGACGTGATAGTGGTAGTCGACCGAATGGAACCCACCACGTCAAGGGTTGCCGTAGGCGACGTGGTATTGATGCCCACCCGGTTGCCTGCCGAATTACCGGTAGCGTAAATAGCGGTGGATGTACCTGGCGTAGTCAATTGGTCTTGCAAATCGATTTGGAACACGCCGGGGCTGTTTTCGCTCATCGACATGGATGTGCGACCGCTGGCGCTGGACATAGTCCCTTCGGTTTGGGTCAATTCTACGACCATGCCGTCGAATTTGTCCCCTTCGTAAACAATTCGGGTAGTCGCTTCCGTGCCGCTTTTTGGCCGGAATGTCGCCCGCAACCGGTCAAGGTCTGTTTGAATGCCGGCAATGTCTGACGTGTTTGTGTTCACGTCGATTGCTAATTCGTCAAGGTCTAACGCCGACGTGATTGTGATCAGGTCGGTTTTAGATTCAATGTCTTCCAACGTGCCATTGATTCCCGCCGTGGCGTTTTCAAAGCTTGACAAATCGGTCGAGGGGCCGGGTTTTTGCCATTTGCCAGGGCTTATGTTGAGGCATCGGTTGTTCAACCAAACGTAGCCGTATTTCTCACAACATAAGCGGTTGCCGCTGGATGTTTCATTGTCTACGTCCGTGAACGTGACCACGCCTGTGTCAGACGCAATGGAATAAGGGATGTAGTCGCAATCCCGTTTAGGTTCCAACAGCTTGACAAACGTGACCGCGCATGACCCTGTTTCATTCGCCGCGAAATTGCTGATTGTGTGAACCCGGTAGTACGCATCCCGAATGTAGATTTTGTCTGAAAACCTGAATTGGTTGATGTCCGCGCCGGTGAGAAAAACATAAGCGGTCATCATTCGCGAATCGACTGAATACAGCTCGGTGAAATGATTACGCCAGTATTTGTACCACAAAGCTTCCAATGGCAATTCCACCCCGGCGTGCAAAGCTTGGTCATTGCCAAATGTCAATGATTGGTCATCCAGTTCTACCGGGTAGGCCGACCAATTGCTAAACACGGGATATGACGCGAGGTTGGTGGTCGCCGTGGCGGATTTTAACGTAAGCGCTCCCGTGGCGGTTCCATTCCAATACGCCAGCATAGGTTTAGGGTTTTTGATTCCTGATCCATCCATGCTGATTGAGCGGTGGATGACGTATTCGGAATTTGGAATGTAGCTGGTGACGAATGGGGCGAAATCCGTAGTCACCCTCATTTCTCCTACGGCGAAATCATTTTGAGTGTCTAAAATCCGGTGACGTCCCCATGTACGTTGCAAGCTGTTTTTGATTTGCACGTTGACCAAATCCGGGCTTTCCGCGTGCGACCATTCGTACATTTTTTTTTGGAGCGCTGTCGTAGGTTCAATGATGACATCCTTGGAATAATCGATTTTTGATGACCAGTCCTTGGTCACCCCTGACCCTATGTATTCGTCCCATGTTTCGATGTAGACGTGGTTTGGTTTGTTTGTGTCAGGGACTATGACGAGGTTGAATGATTTTTGCAGGGATTTGAGGAAGTCGATTTGTTTGATGTCCGGCATGTTTTGCCCCAGCCACCCGCTGTAACCGGTGTCAATGTGATACAAGGACTTCATCGTGACCGAACAATTCAACGAAGACAAGGTCTCGGCCCCCGGACAAATTGCCACCGCTTGCCATGTTTCGCCAGCTGGTAAATTGAATGTCACGTCGATGGTTTCGTCGAGCGATTCGCCGACAGGCACCCATTGGCTCACGTAATAATACGTCCCGGAATTGTGGTCTTTGATTCCGATTCGCGCCTGACCCGAAGGCCCTGTGACCGTGAACGAATATTGAAACGTAAGGGTGATTTGACATGCAAACGGAGCCGTCCATAATGAAACGGCTTGCGTCCATGTATTGCCTAAATCGTAGCCGCCGGTTAATTCGGATAGACCGATGGGGTTGAGCCCCGTGCCTGTTCCGGTAAAATTCAATTTGACGCCGTAGTCCACTACCCGGTCGCCGTACAACCGGTCAACCGGCCCCATGACTGGCATGTAGACATCCCCCATCGACGTGATCCAGTCCGACGTGTAGCTGTAACCCGCCGTGGTCATGATTCGGTCGAGCACCGATTTGATACGGATGCACGGCGTCATTTCTGTGCAGGTTATCCCCGATTCAAACGTGCTGGCATTTTGATACGTAAAGCTCCACGATTGTCCCCGGTCGATAAGGGCGTAGCGGATGTCGCCGGCAAACAATGTGCCTGACCATGAATTCACGATGTTTGTCGATGTCGGCTGATGGTCGTAAGTGCTCCAATCCAAATCCACTAACCGCCCGTCCCCGATTGCCTTACCGACGAGGGACGTTTCCCCAAAAAACACAATCTCATATTCAGCGTGAACCCGGTTGGTGAGGTATGCCTTTTTGAATTGGATGTACCCTGTTACTAACGGAATGGAATCGTACGTCAATTGAGCGTCAAGCTTCCGTTTAGCCGACCATTTGTTCCCGTAATACCCCTCGTCGTCAGGGTATATGTTCGCGTTTTCCGCTGGCCCAAACAAAGCTTGGTTTTTGTCGGTCGCCGGGATTCGGAATGTTTGGCTGTACGTCGAGCTGATTTGGGTGACATCATGCAAATCAGCGAACAAATAATTTAGGTTGACCGGGGCATTTTCGTACAGGTCTAATACGTGCCGGGTTCCGTCGTTCGCCGTGACGTTGAGCCTTAACATGTGGTCGGGTTGGCTAATTTGATAGTCAATGTGATTTCTTCACGGCGAGACGCCCGGTCGATTGCATACGGCAAGGTCTTGGTTTCGAGCGTGACCGGATGCCATGCCGTTTGGATGTAGGCAAAAACCTGGGTGCTACGCAACAATGATGGCACAATTGAATAGGACTCCCAATCAGACCATGCCCCCCGCAAATCGTAGGACGTTTCCGCTGTGCCCCCGTAATTTTTTCGTTGAGGCAAAATGTAGCTTTGGGTGTAGGTTGCCGCGTTCCATGTGCCGGTGTCCGACCAATAGGTTTTAGTGTCCGCCGTGTGGTTCGACCGAAGCCTTCCGTCAAATAGTAATCGTTCCCACCCGCCAAGCTTGTTTGCCCACGCAATTGTGACCGGCGTGTTTTTGCAGACGTAGGACGTTTGCTCGAAACGCAATGTGTTGGATTTAGCGGTAGTCGATGACCTCAATTGCAATTCGTAATGTGTCCACGTGGTCAAGCTGTTTGGGCGGTTTGTGGTTATGCCTTGCCCGGTCAATGCCGCCGTTACGTTGTAGGGGTAGGCGGCCACGTGCAACAATTTGCCTTCAGTTGCGGTATTGCTGGCGGTTTGGCCTCCGTACGTAGCCAACGCCCATTCCGATGTCGCAAGCTGGGTTGAGCCATTGTATATCGTGTAGCGCACCCGGTCTGCATCCGAACCAAACGCGGCGTGATTGTATACAGCTATGGTTCCGCGCTGATCATTGATGCACGGCATAGTGATGACATTGTTTTCAGGCGCCCGTTCCGTCAGCCATGTTTTCGAGCTGCCGGTTGACGAGGCGTATTCCGTTATGGACGGCCATAGGTCGAAATTGTCTGCCCCGTACGTGTAACCATTGACCACGTATTGAGTGACGCTGGCCAAACCAAGGGTTTCGACCCCGGCTACGTAGGTTCCAACGCTAATGGTGTATTGCCGGATTTGATTTGATTTCGCAAACCACGTGTTGAGGTCTTGCAAATTCCCTCCGGCGGGTGTGGTCACGTCCGCCTCGGTTAGATGCATCACAACGCCCCGCAAATCAAAATGAGCCTTGTCCGCGGCGTTAGGCGTCAAATACAATTTTGTGATTTCTGTAGCCCCTGACAAAACGCGAACCACGAATTTGTAGTCGGACGCTAACGGCAGCGTGGATTCCGACAGGGTGTATATCATGGATTGAGCGTTCCTACCGAACGCCGTAGCGTTGGATGTGATTGTGACCGCCATTACAGCTTGGGTATTTCGTTGAGGTTATTCCGCATGTAGACCATGACGTCCATGGCCGCCGCCTTGCCTAACAAGGGTTGATGTTTTTCGCGAGCGTATTCAATGCCTTCAGACGCGAATCGTAATGGAGGCACGCCGTTCCGTTGGATAGCCTTTGCGATGCGGAATGCCGTAGCCCGTTTCAATTCGGGAGTCGCTGTCACAAATTTGCCGGTCGTTTTGTCCCGCAACCTCACGGGTTTCAAATCCATCCATTCGAGGATAGCGCTAATGGGCGGCATTTTGCTGGTGTACTGATACGGGGTGTCATATTTCGTCGCCGTGCCCGAAACGCCCATTTCCACAAATTTGCCGTAAGCTTGTGCCGCGCCGGTCGCCTCCAACGCCATGCGAATCGTGCCGTCGTCTTCTACGTTTAGGACGTATTGCAATGATTTTTGCAGCGTCCTGTTTTTGGTCACGCCCCACGTTTTGTTCACGCCCCGCCCGCGTGAGCCTAAATTCCGTTTAGCGGCATCACGGGTGTCCGCCCCGTATGCATGCATAGCGGCTATGAAATGCCCCCAATTCATACCGGTGCTATGCAGGCGTTGTGTGCGAATGGAACGTCAATTGCCAAGCTTAATACACAGCCGGATGCAATGTTCCGTTCTGAATCAAACAAAGGCCTGACGGATGCATTGCTGGTTTCATATGATTCGTCTATTTGAAAATAGACATGCCCGGTGGTGATGTCCGCCACGAGGTCTTCCGCGATTTGTTCCAAATCCGACACTAACCGAATCGCTTCCGACGTAGCGTTGAGTTCTGACACCCGCCCAATGAATACCACGCTAAACGAATAGGTCTTGATCCCGGTGGAATATGTCGCGCCTTCGTAAACCACATGCATCAATGGGTAGCTTGTGTTTTTAGTGGCATCCAATTCGGACGGCATCCCAATGGTGTAGCGCTGCACCATAGGGTGACCATCCCCGAATGATTCTAACGCGTCCGTGATATTATTTAAGCTGACCATTTTTGATTGCGAATGCTCTATCCTTCATGTAGGCTAAATGCTGAAAAATTACCTCGGCGTTCATTCGGGTGAGTGGTTCGATTTCCAGGATGTTTTCGTTGGCAAGCTCGTAGAGCGTGTGATACCACCGCCATTTGTCCAAAAATTCATTAGACGTTCCGCCAGCGAAAACCGCTTCAAAGCGGTCGGTCGTTTCATTCCGGTAGCCCAAAAAAAAAGCACTGCCCCGGACAAATATTCAGCGGACATGGATTTGAACACGTCCGCATTTTCCTTGGCCGTGTAGGGTTCGATGCCGTAATTGCCACGAAGCTCCCACGTGACCGGTCGGTACAATAACGCCATAAGCTTATGCGCGTTAGGCCAAAAATCGGATAAGTACTCGTTCGCGTCAATCCATTCGCCTAACGTGAGTTCTCCCCAATTCGGAATCATGCCGTAGCGCACCCCGTCTAACAATAGCGTTGGTTCAAACCGGTAGGTTTCGGACGCCATGAGTTTGTTCATGTGTGCATAGGCCTTGCGGATGTTTGCCGCCGGTATGGTTTGCAGCGTTTCACGTGGAACGCCGGTCAACGCCGAAAGCTTGTCTATGTCCGTGGTCGCCAACATGTACCCTTGCAATTCGTCTAATCGCAGGTCTTTCCAATGCAGCGGCAATTCGATTTTCATGTGGTAGTTCTGTGCTAAAAAAACCGGGTGGTTAGCCCGGTTCGTGAGGGTTATTGACCGGATGTGATTTTACGGCAGGGGCCGTAGTGGCGTTGAAATTCGGCCCACGTGATGCAACCCACGTAGGTTGCCCGCATTTGCACGTTAGCCATGTCATCCGGGTGAGCGGAAAACAATACGCAGCGGATTTGGTCGTCATTGCCCATGTAGCTTGTTTTAAGTGAAAACGTGGTCACATGGACGAGCGGGTTAGCCGCATGAAGGTCTTCCCGGATATAGGGTTCCAAATATTCCCACCGGTCTTCCATGTGGGTCAGACAAAACAAATCGCCGTAATCGGAGCGGTTCAGGATGGTTTCCATAGAATATGGGGTTAGGGGAGTAATTCAACCGGGGTGGTAGCACCCAACATTGCACGAACCCAGACGCACGCATCAGCGTAGGTCATCGGTTTACCGGGGCCGATTTCAGTGGGGCCGTTTACAGGGTGGTTCCACGAGAAATACCACATGCCCAAACCGCGAGGTGATTTTCCGTAGCGGTGTTGCCAGCGGGCGACCGAAATGTTGGTAGCGTTTTGCATACCCAAATATACGAAACATTTTCAAAATACCATGCGTCGTAGGGTGTTTTTTTTCACCCGAAGACGTATTTCCCGTAGCTGGGGTTGGAGGCGTGGTGCATGATGCCGTACCGGGCAGCGTCTATAAAATGGTTGAAGGCGTCGACCGGTTCGTTGAGGACTTGCCCGTTTTTGTCCTCTTTCCATTTGTAATTCCGTAGTTCTTTGATGCCATTCAATGATCCAGCCGTGACGTAGATTTTCCTCGATTTCATGTAATCAATACCGGCCCTTACCGAATCCGCACCCTTACGTGCCCCGTGAACATTCCACCCTAACGCGTGTAAGTAATCAATTGATTTCGGTTCAGCTGAATCGGCAATGATTGTTGTAGTCCTTGTCCAGCCGTCCCCACGCAAAAATTCAGAAATGTCTGCGTTGGTCATCCGGGTTTTGTGTAACCGCTCGTCGAGAATCCAATCATGGCCGTTAGTGTATAGCGCTACGATTGCGGTTGGGTCATTGGTATATCCCCAATCCAGTCCAAGGCCTTTGAATCGGTATTCATTGGGTATGGTCTCGATTTCGTCCCAGTGTGTGAATATCGTGGACATCGAAACGCCACGCTCGCCGAGACCATACACCCTCCAATATTGAGGGTCTGCCGTTTGTAGCCGTTCGATTTCGTCAATGACCGGTTGCTCAAGAAATGGGTTGTCGAGGTATGTGGTTTTGAAAAACGTAGCGTCCTCACGTGGGATGACCCGCTCGTATATCCAGTGATATTCCATTGACGGGTTGTAGTCAATGATGACCCTGTTTGTCGTCCGCATGATGATTTGCTGCCAGTCCTCGTATGTGATTTCGTTTGCCTCATTGATGAAGACGATGTCCCGTTTCCGGCCACGAAGCTTTTGTGCCTGATCGACCGAAATGAACTCAACGAAATTTCCGTACAAGGAATAAGCCCACGCCATTCGGTTGTGTTTCGACTGGTCATAGATTCCTTCCGATTCAAGGATGCTGAAAAAATCCCTCATGACCGTCGCCGATAATGCCGGGCCTGTTTTCCTGCAAATCGTGATGACCATGCCAGCGTTTTCGTTTCGCCAACACAGCTCTATCAAGGCTAAACAAATGGAATAGGTTTTGCCCGACCGCGTCCCGCCTTGATGTATTTGGATTCGCGAATCGCACCCGATGACGTCGTAGTATGATTTCGCAAGCTTACGTTTCATCCGTGAACCACGTCAGCGGTTTTTTCTCCTGCACGTGCAGTTCTGTCGTTTCCACATATCCCCTGTGTTTGCCTTTCGTTTTCAGGTAGAACAATACGGACGCCACGTTCCCATCCTTAATCAGCTTATGCAATTGTGATTCCGCGAAATCGACTACCATGTCAGACAATTCATTGATTGCATCACGGTAGCTTGTGTCCTCGGTCATCCAATTGTAATGGGTCTGTCGTGAGATGCCCACCATTTTGCAGGCCGTGGTCACGATGCCTAACGATTTTTCCATCGCTTCGACCATAGCCTTTTTCCGGTGTCCAATTTCGTCCAGTTCTCCCGCGTGGTTTGGATTGCTCATGTGTTAGACGAATGATTTGATGCCGTCGAAATACGCCTTGTAGAAATCGTACAAGTCCTTGTTAATCGTAATGACGCCGTTTTCCGTTCGAGGGTTAGTATTGATGTTTGCTGACGTCTCGATCCCGAACGACCATTTGGGGCCTGTCCCTGCGAATATTTTAGAATGGTTTTTGAACACGGCAATTCGTCCGCATTGGTATTTAGCGAATATGTCATTGAGCATCCTCCATTCGATTTTGTATTGGTTCGGGAAAATCTCGCCCACGTAGGCGTCAAGCTTTTTGATTGTCCCCGATTCCAACCATTCCTCAAATGCCAGTATATCCTCGGCGGCCATGCACCATGTGCTGAACAGGCAATGGTCAAGCGGTTGATGTCGCAATACAAGCTTCAAATATGATAGCGCATCCACGTCGCCACCCGTGATGCAATGCCAGCTATCACCCTCTTTCAGTTCTAACCCAATTGCATCCATTAATTGTGTTTCAGAAAACGCTCGCCGGTACAAATGCCGGTCGCTTCTGTTGATGGCAGCGGTTGTTCGCCGTTTAGCCTTTTTTTCGTTGGGCGCGTGTTCGTCCGGGTCATTTGGCTGCATGTCCTTTTCCGGCGTGTCCTCCCATGCAATGATGTCATCCCAATTCATAATCCAGCTTGTTTAGCGTATTTGATTTGTTTGTTGGATTGCCACGATTGAGAATACTCCACGTTCGCGAACAATTTTGAGAAACCTGTGATGTGTTTCAACCGCATGAGTTCTTCCGCCTCCATGCCTAATTGATTGCATATTTGAATGTCGGTCATTCCACCCTTCAGCATTTGGTAGACCATGTTGCTCATCCCTTGGACGGAATGTTTCCCGCGTGCTCTATTATGCCTGACCGTAGCGGCCATTCGTTCGTTCATGGTTTTGTCAAGAACTACGATAGGCAATTTGCCGTGGTTCCGTTCGCGGATGTCCGTTTGAGTCTTGCACGTGAAATAGCGGTGGAACCCGTCAATGATTACGTATTTCCCTCGGTCTTGATCGTATATGGTCACGACCGGCTGGGTGTAGCCGTCGTTTTTAATCGATGTGTAGAGTAGCTGCATTTCCTTGGTCGCGACCGAATTCGGGTTGTAATCGTTAGGGTCAACAAGGTCTATGTCTACCCACCGCACCCGGTCAACGGGTTGCTGAATTGGTGACAATTCGTGCAGGACGTCCCGTAGGCTTTCGATTGCGGTTAGCCGTTCATGTGGGTCGGTGATACCGGCTAAATATTCCTTGAGTGATTGTGTCATCCAAATATGTATTTGTTGTAGACCTTGGGGGGTCGATTGTCATTTTTCCATGCCAGCCATTCCTTTACCAAGTGGCTGTTTTTCCAGTTTGCTATTTTGGTGGATTCCTTGGCGTGATACCCTAAATCGTCTACCAGCAATGCATTGATTTGCACCCGGATTGCTGCATCGTAGTTTTTCATAGCGCTATACGTTTGGTCAATGCCCGCTATGTAGGTTTTCCATTTGTCTCGTTTGCCGGAATCCACAATCAATTTTTCAGACAAATAGTCGCGGTATTCAATCCATGACGCAAAAGCTTCGGGCAATTTTTTAGGGCATGTGTGACCATCCCGGTTTAAGTGCTTGTACGTATTGATGCCGCTCAACCGCTGTGTCAAGGCGTTCCATATTTCGCGATCAAGTTCTTGTGCGATTTCTAACCACCCGACCGATGTTTCATGGTGCAAATTTGAAACCCTCATGTTGAAGGGGCTCACCCCTTGTTGGTACATTCGGTCATATATTTTGCAGTACTGCCAGCCGTGTTCATGAATGGATTTCCAAACATCCTTGTATGTCCAGTCGTAGATTGGGTAGAATGTGTAGTGATGTTTCCGGGCGTCTTGAATTTTGCCCCACGTGACGTGTTTGTAGGTTTTAGTTGCGGTTAACGCCAGCGACCGGTTCGGCGATTCCTCTGCTCGCAACCCGCCCACTAAACATGCCGGTGCATCCTTGTACGTATAGGCGAGCCATGCCCGGAACATGTCATAGAAATCCAGCGTGCCGTACGGATTGTCATGTATGGTGTTAGCTTCTTTCGGGCGCAACCATTGTTCGCCTTCTGCCCAAATATGCAGCATGTCATCGATGGTCGATGTGCTGTTATTGATTTCAAGCGGACATTGCAACCAATAGGGCTTGACGTCTGGGTCGTTCATGACGTCCCGCACGTAATTGATGGCCTCCGTCCATTCAGCTTCTTGGTCTATAAACATGACCGGTAACGGCAACCGGCCACGGGCTCGCGCTTCATACAGGCACAAATTCAAAACCACCGTGGAATCCTTGCCCCCTGAAAAGGCTACGGCGACGTTTTCAAATTCGTCGAATACCCATGCCACCCTTTTGCGAGCCGCTTCCCATACGTTATCGGTTCCGTATATCCTCATCGGTCGATGTGAAATTCATGTCCGCATGCAGGGCATGTGCACTCGTGTTTAGTGTTGATTTGGACGATGTTCTGCATGTTTTGTGCCTTGTCCATGTCAGCGTCCGTGATTTCGCGACCGGCAAAGCTTGGTGTGATTTCGGGCGTGTAAGCTTCGGTAGGGTTCCAAATGTTCATACCCCAGTCGCCTAAATCCGTGGCGTCCCATTCGTTTGCCAATACGTCCCAGTCCCATTCGCCAAAGCTGACGTTATCCTTGATCAAAAATTGGTTTTGTTTCTCTTCGTCCCAGCTTACGATTTGCACCGGTATTTTGGTCATGCCAGCTTCGACCGCCGCTTTCCATCGCATGTTCCCGCCTAATATGACGTAGGCCTCATTCACGACAATGGGACGGACATCTAACATTTCAGGAAATTCCTGAATGGATTTGACAAGCTTGTGGAATTTGTCGTCCCGAATGAATCGTGGATTTTTAGGGTTTTCCTTGATTTCCGCAATGGGCAATTTTTTGGTCTGCATTAGATTTGGTTTAGTCGCTCGAAACGAGCGGGATTGATTTCTGACCCTTCGTATTCCCACCCCGCCTTTTTCACCGCTTTTGCTGTGACGCCGATACCCGCAAACGGGTCAAACACCCTTCCGTACGGAGCGATGGATTTGAGTGTGTTTGTGATGACCTCGTCGCAGTTCTTGTGTTCGGCGACCGGTGTGGTCGTATTAAACGCTAACACTACAAACGGCAAATCATTAGCGTACCGGCGTTGAGCTGCTTGTTTCAAATCGTGGCCGTATTGTTCTGCAATGTTGACCACCCGGTGGTAGCTGCTTACGCTGTATTCCACGTACATGGGTTTCCACGGGTGTGCTAATTTGAATAGCTGGCTTAAAATGGCATCGATGTCATTACCGGGTTTAGGCACGCCGGCCTTGTGCATCATGGTCTCAAAGTACTTGACCATTTTTTGTTCCCACGGCGGGTCAGTCCATATCACGTCGTATTTAGGGAACGCCTCCCACGCCATGATGTCCTTACAATGATTCATAGCTTTTCAAATTCGTGTTTCCAGTCAATTGAGTCGAAATCAAATGTTGGCTCATATAGGTTGGATGTCCGTTTGTTTTTGCCGACTGACGGAGGATTGCCTAATGTTGAGCGGTCGTATCCTATGTGTTGGCACATGCTAGGGTAAACAATCACAATTGTTTGCCCGGTCAATTCTAACCATTTTTCCCATTTTTTGTCTTCCGCTTGATTGTCTGATTGTGTGGTCATCCATTCAGCAAACGCTACACCCATTTGAGTGGGAACGGCGATTGCTGGCAACCAAATGTCTTTTCTCGTTTCGTACAATACCATTCCTTTTGCGTAGTTCTCCAAATGGATTCGTTGGGATGGCACGTAAAAGCTTACCGCTCGTCCTTGTGCATGTTCAAGGCATCGTGCAACATGTCGGGCAAATCCCGGCCTCAATTCTAAATCGTCGTGCAAGCTTACCGCGTAATCCGACCCATCATGAGGTTGTAGCGATTTAATGAAATTGTTGACCAGTCCTTCGTAGCGTTTCGGGTGGTTTTTGGGCAGCCGATTGCTTCCGCTCATGTCAAGGCAAATTCGCACCGGCGCCTCAATTTGATTGGTCACGAATTGAGGGTTCCGCTGTGGAACGGACATTAGGTTGAATGATATTTTCATTGCAGAAATGAAGGGTCGTAAATGCCTGAACGCGTAAAGCTGGTGATTGGGTGATTCATGGACGAGGGTAATTTGTACTGGTGCTGGACGAGGGATGGGTAATGTTCTACCGCCACCAGCTTGTGTTTTTCTATGACTTCTTGCACGGCCATGTCATCGTGTTGACCATTTGGGGTGTGAAGGTCTATTGCTGAAACATTCCAATACGATTCACGTAGCGCAGCTAATGCCTTTGGGCTCAACAATACCGCCAAAATGTGGAACAGCTTGTATTGTTTCATCCATGTGTCCTCCCACGTCCATTGTTTGTATTGAACGCCCGGAAGCTTTCGCTTCATGCAAAATAATGAAACCATGTCCCATTCGTTGGTAGTGGCTGTTTCTATGATTTGCGGTATGTAGGCGCACAAACCCGGTGCAATGACCAAATCGTCCTGCAAATGCAGCCTCCATCCCGGATGTTCATATTCCAGCATTTTCCCAAAGCTTTTGTGGGATCCAGTTTTCCCCGCGTCTATGTGGATTCGCAAATCCGGGAATTCCTTTCGGTAGGTCTGTACTACGGCGAGCCGTTCGGGGACGGCTTGCACGTAGGTCGTGAATGATTTGCTCATGCAGCTTTCATTTGTTTTCGGATTCGTTTTTGAGATTTAGCGTGTTCATGGATGGCATGGGCTTCGTGCAGCAATTCGCATTTTTCCCCAGGCGTCAGGTCTATTTCGTAGACGTGGGTTTGTCCGGTGTGTTGGTCTACATGGGCGTAGTCGGCTATCCCCCGTCGCACGTATTCCACAATGTTCGCGGCGATGGCCGTTAGTTCTTCGGGCGTGTATGTCATAGCCACCCGTTTTGTTTGCCAAGGGCTACCCATTTTTGGTAGCGTATTTGTCGCCGGTGGGTTTTGTGCATCGCCCGCATGACTTCCATTGTGGTGCATTGATATGTCCCCGGCGAGCCAATTTCATGAACCAGTCCTTCGTCCATCAATTCCGACAGGCGACCGGTTATGGTTGACAATTTCCAATTTAAGGCGGACGCCATTTCTTTTGTAGTCATTCGGCCAGCGTTCCGAATGGTTCGGTACAGGGCAGCTTTGCCGTTAGTCAATTGCCCGGATTCAACCTGCTCCCAGTAGGTTTGGATGGAATGTTTGCTCATCGTAATAAGGGTTGATTATTTGACCCAAGGGGGGAGGCGCAATTCATTGATGCCGTCAAAATAGCCGCCGGGTGTCCCGTCCCAGCGTTTGAATTTTTCGATAGCGTCAATCACGTGAGGCAATGTAATCCCGTAAGCTTGATCCGATTGTTGATAGACAGCCACGTTGTATGGGGCCGTGGTTTCCGCCGCTATCCAATAGAATCGGTCAACGCCAAACAGGATTCGGTAAACCACAGCTTGCCAATGATATTTCAGGTTGGACGCATCACGCATGAACGCCTCCGGTGAGGCGTCCCGGCATGTTTTCAAATCCACCACGTAGTCCCCGCCGAAGGCGTCGGCGATTCCGACAAACGGATATTCAGCTATTGGTTTGCGGATAGACAATTCAAATTCGCACCCGGCCAGCAAATCACAGGCGGGAGCGCAATGGGTGACCGCGTCTTGCACCGATTGTATTTGAACGGCGTCTTGCCCGGTCAGGATGGTTTTGCCGTCGTTAGCGTCCGCAAATTCCTGCCATGCCGTTTTCCCCTCTTTCGTGCGCCGGTCAACCGCCGGAGCTATCGCGTAGCGTTCATTGAATTTGTGTGGTTCCAAAACGTAGCAATGAACAGCGCTGCCCAATTCCATTGCAGGCGTAGGGTCGATGGTTTTGGTCAAATAAGCGATGTAGTGGTTCGGCGATTGTGCGAACGCCTTTAACGCCGATACAGACAAATAATCTCGTTTCATAGGGTTAGATTAGGGATGTTTTCCAGTAAATGATTGCCCGGTCGTAAGTGGTCACGTTTGGGCAGGGGAATGTTTCCCCGGATTCCCACATGAGCATGTTTTTTTCCGGGGTGAATTTGTAGGCGACGAATGCCACAGGTTGGTCGTTCATAGGGGAATGAAAAGCCCCGCCCAAAATGGGCAGGGCGTTTTGGTTAGACGTTCGCCGGTTCCGTTTCACGTGGAACCCGCACCACATTCTGCCGGTAAATTTCGGTCAGGTTGACAATGACGCCGTCAGGGTGGTAACGGCGTGCCCGAGCTTCCGACGCGTAGAGGTGGGCCGAAATCCCGCCGTCAGCGTTCATGGCGAGGACATGCCATGAGTCCGCGATTTTCGGAATCAAAAACAAGTCGTAGGGCGATTCCGAATGAAAATAATAGGCGCCGTTAGGCAAATGGGTTCGCGACATTTGGTCAGCGCAAATCGTGACCACCGGAGCGTTGCATTCAGCGTCCATGTACATGATGTGCCGAGGCGTCTGTCCGTTGCGGAAAATGACGTCGTACATGCCCGTGAGGTGGGCGTCCCGTGAATAGCGTTCCATAGGGGAGCGGTTTATAGGGTTAGCGTTGGGTTCGGTTACGGAGCTGTTCCCGCACGTAGCGTTTTTCGCGGTAGGCATCGTCGTGCATTTTGACGTGAGCGTGCCATGCGTCAGTGCCCACGTGTTCATTGAACATAGCGTCGAGGCATGATGTCAATTGCCGACATTCAATTACAAGGATTTCCAGATAATCCATCAAGTGGGTCACGTGGAATGTGTGCAGCGCGTGCCGGTCAACAAATTTGAGCGGGGTGCATTCGTAGGGCAGTGTCATAGGGACAAAGGGTTGTGTGTTTTCCATGCACAAATATACGAAACATTTTTAATTTTCCAACATGTGAGGCATGTTTTTTTTCATTCCTCACACCAGCGTTCCGTGCAATGGTTAGCTATTTCGTACCAATTGACGTCAGCCATGAACGCCAAGGCAAAATCCCGCACCCATTCAGGGCCGTCTACCCCGTCCATGTAGTTTAGAATGATGTCTTCCAAATGGTGTGCCCGGTCATAATTGTCCATGTCCCTCCATTGGTCAGGGGTCATGCCGGTAGCGTCGATTTCCATTTCATCGACTAATTCGAGGTTAACCCGCCATGTGGCGTAGTTTGTCCAGCCGTTGTATTTTTCCATAGGGTAAAGGATTAGGGTTTCAAATGTGTACAGCTTTCCACCATTCCACCGATTCCGCCACCGAGCAATCGGAGGCAACCCAGTGGGCGTGGATCAAGGTTATGATTTCGAGGGCATCGTCCCCCTGCACAAACATGTCAGGTTCAAATATGTGGATGTAGGGGAGGCGGGTGTCAATGACGGCGTTAGCGTGTTCGCCGTGTAGCCACGTGATGTTAGGGGTGTAGTCCATGATGCAGGGGTAAAAAGCCCCGCCCGGAATGGGCAGGGCATCGTCATTTAGAATGAAAAATCGTAGTGTTCGTTCATCCAGCCAAAAACCACGTTAACCGGTTCCGAGTGGAATGTCCGCCCGTCGATTACGTGCCGGTGTCTCCATCCATTCCACCGGAGGTACAGCGTGATTTGCGAGGGGTTCGCATCCCGTTCGTAGCGGTAGGTTTGGGAATCAGACATTCCGAAATTGTCAGTCCGGATGCATTCAGCGCGTTCCAACGTGACCGAGCGTTGAGCGTGGTTCACATCGATAATCCAGTACGCATGTCGGTCAGTCCATAAACAAATGGTCGCCCCTTCACCCACCACCGGGAGGGTTTGGTTGTTCGAGACCATCCAATTAACAAACGAGCCCGTACGGGGCAGTTGAGCGGTCGCCCGCAGGGGCGTGGGGTTGTGGTTTTCCATGCCACAAATATACACAATGTTTTCAATTTTCCGCGCGTCGACGTCGTTTTTTTTCGGTCGGCGGTTCTGGGTCGGGAGTGGTTAATTCCTGTTCACGCTGCCAGTCCTCGGCCAATTTTTTCATTTCGGCGTAGATTTCTCGGACGCACGATTTGCATCCGGTGTATTTCCTGTTCGTTCCATTTGCCTTGTTGTAGGTCTCAAACAGGATTTGGATTTCGGTCGCGTTGAGTTCTGCCCTTTCAGTTGCGGTAAATTCTACAACCAAACGCATGATGTCGGCGTCGATTTGAGCGTCCCATTTTCCTAGTGGACATTTAGCGATTTTGAGCGTCGCTTTCAACGGGATGAAACATCCGCAAAGCTTACGCGTGGTTCGCCCTACCCCTACGTTTTGAGGAAATCCTAACGTGCCACATGACCGGGTGGTTTTGTTGTAATAGACGCAAGCTTCGCATGTAGCTATCCGTTTTGTCCGGATTTCGGATGAGACCTGTAAAAACATTGTCGAATGGTTTTTCGGGTTTGGTTCAAGCTGTTGTACAGCGTTTGTAATGGTATTCCAGTTCCGTGTGCGATTTCGACCATTGAATAGCCCTCGTTGTGAAGCTTCCATACCAGCCGGTCAAATCGATGTAATCGGTCAATGTATAGCTCCAGCTGTTCACGTATGAATGGGTCATGGTCGTTTTCAGGGGCGGGTATGTCTTGCAATGGGGTGTCATCGATGTGGTATTCTGATTTGAATTTTCCTGAATAAGCTTCGCGTTGCATCACCCGCACGAAATAGGCGTAGTGATTTTGGACGTCCGGTTTTTCCCGGCAAATCAAATAACAGCTATGTACAAGGTCTTCCGCATCGGCATGGTATTTCCGTGCCGCCGTCACCAGCTTGGCGTAATGTTGGCTGATCCATTTATCCCAGTCGTTTTTGCCTGATGAGGTCATTTACCAGCTTCCTGTAATGGGCTATCATGGATTCCATTTCGACCGGCGATATTTTCGCCAGCTTATTGGAGGCAATGTACAGGTTTTCAGCGGTGTCCGGGCCATACGTTTGGTTCAGCTTAATGCTGAATTTGTATTGTTCCCCGCCGTTCATGTTGCAGCGCTTGCACTGGAATTGGACGTTGTGTTCGTGCCACCGAGTGCTCGTTTTAGCTCGGGTCACGAAATGACCGGCATCGACTTGTTTCCAGTGATATGTGTGTTCGCATGTGAAACATTGACCATAGCCGTATTGGTCTGTAGCCCGCAAGCGGATGTACCGGCTAAAAATTTCGTCGAGCTTTTTTTTAAGCGTTGGTTTCGGGTTCGGGTTCAGTGGCATCCGGTTCGGGTTTGGTTGTGTTATCGTAGCGGAACGGCCAAGCTTTTCGGCGTAGGTCGGCCATTGATTGTGGTTCGTATGTCACATGGTCAGGGCGGTCAGTGCCCCGCGTGATTTGGTGAGCGGTGTGTTGTTTCTCAATGAATGGTTGACGTTCCGTTTCGTGCGCCACGAACGCGTCAGCAAATTCCGCAACCTTTAGCCGTTCGTAGTATTTCCCGTAATATCCCATTTTCATGCGTTGAGTCACGATTCGCCATTCCTCCAGTTTCATTGCCGGGAATTGATCCAGCAACGCCTCCACACAGAAAATAAAATCCGCAGCCGTTTCCAGCGTTTTTTTAGCGTCAATGAATTTGCAAACGTCCCCGACCATCAGGACGAGGGCAGCACGGGTTTCGGTCGGGTTGTATTTCAGGGCTGTTTTTACGTTCGTGCCATGCACCCACGCGTCTTCAGGTTTGATGTCAGCCAGCCCCGTCCCGGATATACGATGCAAGCTCATCGTAGTCGACCGGATTCGCATTTGGTCGCGTTCCGTCAGGTTTGAGGGGGAATAGTCCTTGCCATCCTTGGGCAATGGATTGGTGAATGATGTCGATAGCTGTTCGGACATTGTGGTTCGAGATTTTTTGCAGCCGATGTAATTGGGTGATTTCGCCTTGTTCCGTGTAGGCGCGTAGGCGTCGGGTTTTTCGTTCAGATTTCCATTGTGCCCAAGCTTCCGCAAAATCATGATCAGGGAACGGCATCAAGATTTCCGCCGGTGGGTTATTCAATGGTTCCTTAATTGGTTTATTCAATGATATATTATGTGGCTCATTTTGAGCCGGGGGTCGGTTCATTTTGAGCCGGTCGCCGGTTCGTTTTGAGCCATTGCTGGGTTCATTTTGAGCCGGGTCATTTTGGCCCGGTGCAATTTGAGCTACCCGTATGGTGCGATTTGGCGTGTAGGAAATTTCAATGTAGCCCATGTTTTGTAACGAGGACAGGCTCCGTTTTGCGGTCGCAATTGAGCATTGAACATCGTTAGCGATTCGTTCGTTCGTCTTGTAGTATTCCATGCCATTGTCAATCATTGAAACAATGTCTGACAACAGGATTTTGTCGATCAAGGTTAAGCGGCGGTCATGCCAAATCGTAGCGGGAATCCACAATCCGAAGCGGTCAGAAACCAAACGGGAGGGCTGTTTGCCCCCCCGGTCATTTTGGTTCGTAGACATTTAGGTCAGCCGTTGTGGATTTCGCGTTCACGTTCCAGCACCATCGTAATCCAGTCCGCATAGCTGATGCCAGTTTGAGCGTGCAATTCAGGCAAATGTTTCAACATGTTCCGTGGTGAGCTTTCCAGCCACGTGGTCACGGATGCCGGTTGCACGCCGAGTTTTTCAGCGGTCATCGACAGCTTGCCGTAATGCCGCAAAAGGGTCAAACGCAATTCATTCATTGGGTTGGTTCAGGTGAGCGATTATTTGATTTTTGACCTCCAGCATTTGTTTGGCGAGGGAACACAACGCACCAATAGCCGCGTCTGATTCGTAGGCCATGCCGTTCGCAATTTGATATTGCAAAGCTGCATTGATAGCCCACGATGAATCAATTGAGGCCTGTATATTTCGGTCATCCCGATGTGGTCTGTTGCCAGCAAATTCGGGTTTTTTAAGGCGAAGCTTTGTGCCGTATTGATTCGTCTGTTGCGAGACGATTTCGACGTCGTCTCCAGTTTTCCATTGGTTTTCATTTTTACATGAAACCTCCCCAGTCAACCCATTGTCAAGGGTGACATGATATGTGAACATGTAGCCGTATTGACCGGTGTAGCCGCCGCGTTCCGTAGGCGTGACGTTCGTGATTTTCATAGCTGATTGTCGTTTAAGTGGTTGACCAAATGATTCAAAACGCGTTCTAATTCAAAGACATGAAATTCGATGTCGTAGGGTTCAGCGTTACAGGCCCCGCGTTTCCGTTTCGTTTCGTAGACGGCATTTGCCAGCCGACGTCGGAATGATTCCGTGACGTAAGCGTCCAGTTGTGGCATAGGGTTCCGCGTGGCCGCCAGCCATTCGCACCATTCATTGAAACCGGGGCAAGCGTGCGTGTCCCTTTCAATTTCAGGTTGGTAGTAATTTTTGAGTTTTCCCATAGGGTAGGGTTTTAGGGTTGAACAATTTGCATGGTCAGTCGTGAATTGTAGCGCCATCCCCATGAGGATTGGCCCCATTTAATCATAGTGAACACGCCGGGAACGTAGGAACGTTGAACGACGTAGCGAATGCCGCCAGCCATGATGGTTCCGTCCCGGTAGATTTTTTGGACGTGAGTCGTCCACGAATCAGCGAAATTGCCCGAAATGTCGCAACGGGTAAAAGACAATTGAGTTCCGATTTCCATGTTAGCGGTGATGTTTTCCATGCACAAATATACCACATTTCCCCCGATTTCCAAAAAAAATTTAATTTTCGGTATTTTTTTTTTGGGGGCAGGTGGGAGGGTCAGGAATCGAACCTGCACGGACATGGAGTCCGTTCCCGCACGCTATGCCGCAGCTCGACGCACGCCCCCCAT
>Ga0078894_10000368_pt1 | contig 30902 bp, 21 predicted proteins | sample LauGreSu1BDMLBSD_2_FD_67506 | JGI IMG/M metagenome (GOLD analysis project Ga0078894, IMG submission 67506) | Freshwater lake microbial communities from Lake Michigan, USA - Su13.BD.MLB.SD (version 4) (version 4) | ecosystem: Environmental > Aquatic > Freshwater > Lake | place: Lake Michigan... | reverse complement strand
GTCCAAGACTGTGTCGAAAAGCTTCCCGCAGCAGACGTTTCTTACGATTTCGCTGCACGGCACCGCCGTGTTTTCGCGATACGCTCAGACCCACTCGCGTTTGCTGAGTTCCATTGACGCTGGCGAAAATCAACAGATGAGCATCACCGATTCGCAGGCCACTGTTGTAAGCCCGCTCAAAATCCGTGGTATTGCGTATGCGCTGGCCGGGCGGGAAAACGCCACCCCGAGCTCGATCCGTCATGATTTCGATACCCCGAATCCTCTGAAAAATCCGCTGCAAGCGCCACCAGCACCACGGTTCAGCCGATGCGATCTCGCTGCATTCCAACCTGATTCCGCAGAATTTCCAGCCAAAATGCCCCTGCAGTCGACTTTTTCGGCCCGGGATTTATTCTGAGCACTGCAGGCAGGTTTGAAAACTGCCGCATGGAACCGCAGGACCGACGGTATGAAGATTGATTACGTATCTGCGGCTGTCGGTCTGTCAGCCTTCGCCGGAGGTACCGTTGTGGCCCTCTGGCATGCCAGAAGACGCAGACAGCCAGCACCCGCAGAATGTTCACCCGAAGATCGGCTGTTTCGCAGTCAGCAGTATCTCCGACGCACTCAGTCCGGAACGTTGCTGGCTGTGCTCGGGCTGCTGATCTTCCTCAGCGACTTCCTGCCACTCGTAACGCGGTCTGCCCGGGTTGCCACGATCTATGTCATGTTCATCCTGTTTCTGGGACTCTGGCTGGTGCTGATGGGACTGGCCGATGCCATGGCGTCGCGGGCAGCATTCAGACGGTCCCTCAGACAGCAGCGAATGGCACGCAGAACATCCGGAATTCCGTCTGCACCATCGGCCTCTCAGTCGCGAATTCCCGTTGATCACCGATAAAAAACGGCTGCTGTATGCACAGCAGCCGTGACATGTGATGTCCGTTCAGTGCCGGGGGGATCATTTGATCGGCGGAAAGGCCGGGACTTCCCAGCTGATCGGATCGACCGGAGTTGCTGCTGGTGGCAGGTCATTTGTCGGCATGGGGACCGGTTCCCCAGCGGGGGCCGGAGTCGGAACCGGGGCCGGACTCACGTCCGTGCTCGGAGGAACCGGAGCCGGTGGCGGAGAATACTCGGGCGGTACCGGAGCCGGCTGATTGTGCGGGTGCGGCATCGGTACGGGAGCCGGCATCGCACACCCTGGCATCGGTGGAGCCATACAGCCTGGCGTGGCCAGCGGTCCGCTGCAGTCAGGTCCCGGACCAATCATGATGTGCGGAGCATGGCAGTCAGGTGCAGCCATCGGCTGAGCACACGTCGGTGCATGACAGTCAGGCTGCACGAACGGCTGAGCACAGGTCGGAGCATGGCAGTCAGGCTGCATCACAGGCTGTGCACAGGTGGGGGCATGGCAGCCGGTCATCATGGGTGATGAGCAGTCCGGCATCGGAGCACACGAGGAACACTCACCGCAGCCCGTCATGATCGGCATGGCCGGTTCACCGCAGCCACCGCACTCCACACAACTGTTCATACCCGAAAACGGATGCGATCCCCACGAATCCCCGGCAAACAGCGGTCCCGGACGACTCGGCAGACTGGCCTGTTTACTGCGACCGAAGCCGCTGAACAGTGATGTCTTTCCGTTTTTCCTGGCTCCACAATGGCAGGTTTCGGAATGGGACTTCGAGGACCATGAGGAGGAGGAGAGGCAGGAGCTGCGACCGCCGGAAACATTGAGACAGCATCCGGTGGCTGCAAAGGCCGTCAGGCCGAGGAGGAGTAGACAGGAGCGACGCATGGCTTCTTTCCAGACAGGCACCCTTCCGCCGAAAACCAAACGTTCTCAGAGCGCGGAAAAGCTCGTAGTCGATCCATCGGACCAGCCTTCTGGTAAACTTTAACGGTTACGCGAACTTTTTTGTTTTTTCTGATTTTGCGGCCTGCGGGCGGTCGATACGCGCGGTGTCCGTTTCGTCGGAACGGTGTGAACCGCAGAATCTGCCGGTTTTCCCATTCGTCCTGCAGCGATATACTCGTTCGCAGGCCGCTTTTTCAGCCCGGCCGGAATCCCGCATTCACGGAGGAAGCGGCGATGAAAACCGCTGCATTGTGTACACTTTCCGCTGTCATAGCTGCAGGCACGGTGATGCTGCTCCAACAGCTACCCGGGCTGACTGATACCGCCCACGCACAGCAGTTTCGCCGACGCGCAACTTCTGCTCAGGCTGTCTCTGCCGACGCGGAAGATGCTCCGTCCGAGCAGATTCTGCAGGATGCTCTCAGCGATATGACGCCCCCACGCGTCTACAATGCCGCCGGACTGGCACCGGACGAAGCCGTCGCCTCGTTTGTCTACGAAGCCAATGACCGCAGTGTTGTCAATATTGCCACACGCATCGGTGCTGCTCGTGGATTGCTTGGTGAAAATCCTACTGCCGACTCAGGCTCCGGATTCGTGCTGGACCACCGCGGACATATTCTCACCAACAATCACGTGATTGAAAGTGCCCAGAGAATCCTTGTCACCATGCACACGGGTGAAGAGTTTGAAGGCGAACTTGTGGGGCGTGAACCCATCAACGATCTGGCTGTTGTACGCATCTCAGCCCCGCCCGAAAAACTCGTCCCCGTGCGTTTCGCGGACTCATCGACCCTGAAGGTGGGCATGCGAGTCTTTGCGATCGGGAACCCGTTCGGTCTGGAACGCAGCATGACCACCGGCATCATCTCCAGTCTCGATCGCACTCTGCCGGTCACTCGAGCACGCTCCATCAAATCGGTCATTCAGATCGATGCTGCCATCAACCCCGGCAACTCCGGCGGTCCGCTGATGAATTCCCACGGAGAGGTCATCGGGATCAATACGGCCATCGCCAGTCGCACCGGCCAGAACTCAGGAATCGGCTTTGCCATTCCCTCCAATCTTGTCGCCCGCATTGTACCTGAACTCATTCAGCACGGTCGCTTCATTCGTCCGGAATTCGGCATCGATGAGGTCGCCAAAACCGACGAAGGTCTGCGCATTATCACGATGAGTCCCGAGGGTCCTGCTGCCAAAGCCGGTCTCCGAGGTCCCGAAATTCGTCGCTCCCGACGCGGTATCTTCACCTTCGAATCACGCGATATCAGCACTGCCGATATCATTGTCGGAGTCAACGGCAGGAAAACTCTGAAGCCCGATGAATTCCTGTCGGAAGTTGAAAGCCACAGACCTGGTGATCGTATCACAATTGAAGTGCTGCGCGGCGGAGAACAGGTCTCAGTTCCCGTGCTGCTGGAGTGAGCCACTCGACCGCAGACGGGCGTCCACGCAGGCCGCTACAACAAGGTCACCCACCACATTGACCAGCGTGCGGGACATGTCCAGTATGCGGTCCACACCCAGCACAATCGCGATGCCATCCGCCGGCACATCGACAGACTTCAGCACCACAATGATCAGCGGTATTGAGCCGCCAGGAACTCCGGCTGTACCAACACCCGCAAGGACCGACATCAGAACCACAGTGATCTGCTGACTCAGTGACAGCTCTGTACCAAACACCTGAGCCAGAAACAGCACCACAACGCCCTCAAAGAGTGCCGTGCCGTTCTGATTGCCCGTTGCTCCCACAGTCAGCACAAAATTGGCTGTCTCCGGCGTCAGCTTCAGTTCGTCATGAGCGACCTTCAGGGATGTGGACAGAGTGGCACTGGATGACGAGGTGCTGAATGCCACGAACATCGCACTGCTGACGCGACGGAAAAAATCCACCGGCGACCACTTCGCAAACAACGCCAGCACCAGCGAATACACTCCCAGCAGATGCAGCAGCAATCCCCCGATCACCACTCCGACAAACGCCGCCAGAGCCCGCAGAATATCCGTACCCATCTGTGCCGTCACTGAAAACACGAGGCATCCTGCACCCAGCGGAGCCAGTTTCAGTGCCCAGCCGATCACCGTCATCGAAATCTCATACATCCCGCGCAGTGTTCCGGTCAGTACCTGAGTCTCAGCGGGACGCAGCGTCGCGGCAATCCCCGCCAGCAGCGCAAAAAACATCACTGCCAGCATCCCATTACCCTTGGAAGACCCATCCACCGCTCCAGCCATCTCCTGAATCGGATTCTCCGGCAGCAGGTCCACCAGCGTCTGCCCCAGCGGCTTGGCGGCATTGGCCCGATTGACGTTCTCTCCGGCCTTGTCCCGGTATCGGCTGGTCAGCGTCTTCTGAGTTTCTGCTGAAATTGCCCGGCCCGGTTTGATCAGATTCACCATACCCACGCCGATCAGCACCGCAGAAACTGAAAGCAGGCCCGTGAAGAACAGTGTCGTCAGGCCGATTCGCCCCAGACGACGCAGGTCACCCACATCCACCACGGCCAGAAACAGCGCTGAAAACACCAGCGGCAGAACCACCATCTGCATCAGCCGCAGAAACATCCGACCAATCGGCTCCGCAATGGACACCGCCACCGTCACGGCCTCGCTCGGCTTCCCCCCCGGACCCTGCAGACTGTGAGCCGCCAGGCCCAGCAGAATACCCACAGCCAGTCCCACCAGAATTCGCAGATGACCGCCACCCGAACGCTCTGCCGATTCCGCCACACTCATCGCTGTGAACCCCGTAAACAGTCTGTCTCCGATTTGCTGTCGGCACGCTGCCGCCAGTCTACTGCCCTGCCCGACCCGCTCCAATTACGCACGCTTGCCGTTCAACCGCCTTTTCGCAAAAAATCCGTTCTGCAGTGAATCTCGGCCTTCAACGTAACTCCAGCCACAGAAAACACCACCATGACTCCGGTTCGCATCGGCCGACGCTGCTCAATTCTGCTGACAACCGCCGCAGTGCTGCCCGGCAGTCGCTGGCCTTCAATGGCTGCCAGTGCTGACGAGGCGTCCGATCGGGAACTGATTTCGGCTGTCAGAACAGCCCTGCAGCAGGCCGTCTCCTTCATGTCAGACACCGTCGCAGTCCGCGGCGGTTATGTTTACCACGTTTCCCTGGATCTGAAAAAACGGCGGGGCGAAGGTGACGCCACCGCCACGGAAATCTGGGTTCAGCCCCCCGGAACACCCTCCGTCGGCGAAGCCTTCCTCGACGCGTATGTTGCCACCCAGGATCCCCTGCATCTGCGGGCCGCCATGAATGCCGCAGATGCCCTGCTGTTCGGTCAGCTGGAATCCGGCTGCTGGACTGATCGCGTCGACTTCGATCCCGCGGGAAAAAACACCGGTCGCTACCGAAATGGACGCGGTAAGGCCAAAGGCCGCAATTACTCCACACTCGACGATGACAAATCCCAGTCCGCCATCCGCTTTCTCATTCGGCTGGACCAGCTGCTGAATTTTGAAAACACGCGAATTCACGAAGCCGTCAGCTTCGCCCTTGAATCCCTCCTGAAAGCTCAGTTCGCCAATGGCGGATTTCCTCAGGGTTGGCAGCAGCCCGTCGAACCGGGCACCATCGTCAACGCGTCATTCCCGGACTACGACTGGAAAACTGCGGGTCGCTTCAAAAATTACTGGGACTTTGAAACACTCAATGACGGACTGGCCGGTACCGTCGCCCGCACTCTGATGCTTGCTCACACCACCTACAGCGACCCACGATACCGCAGATCCCTTGAGCAGCTCGGAGAATTCCTGATTCGCGCACAGTTGCCCGAACCACAACCCGCATGGGCTCAGCAGTACAACCATCAGCTCCAGCCCATCTGGGCACGTCGCTTCGAACCACCGGCTGTCGCGGGGTTCGAATCCGAAGATGCCATCCAGACCCTCATGTTCATTGCCGAAAGCACCGGCGATCAGAAATACCTCAAACCCATTCCCGCAGCCCTGGCATGGATCCGCCGTTCATTGCTGCCGGATGGCAGACTGGCTCGCTTTTACGAACTCAGGACCAATCGTCCGCTGTACTTCATCCGTGAGTCCTACGAGCTCACCTACGATGACACCCAACTGCCAACACACTATTCCTTCCGTGCGAACAGCCGCAGCGAACAGCTGCAGAAACGACTGCAACAACTGCAGTCAGGACCCCTCGCTCCGGCTCCCGCACGCAACCCTGACCTCAGGTCACTGCGACGCGATGCCGCCGAAATCCTTCAGGAAATGGACTCGTCAGGACGCTGGGTCAGCAACGGCAAAGGACGCATCACGCGCGATATCAAAAGTCAGGATCCCGCCGAGCTCTGGATCGAAAGTCAGGTCTTCTGCAAACGCATCAGCAGACTGGCCGAATTCCTGCGCGCTGCCGAACGTTCTCCCTGATCGTCAACCTGCTCCCACAGACCTCAGCCACCCCCGGAAACCGGCTTCGGAGTCAGCAGCGAGACCACAATCAGCGTCAGAAAACCCAGTGGAATCGTCAGAATCCCGGGCTGACTGAACGGTACGACCGCCGCCGCAGCATCCAGACCGTACACCTTTGAATAGGCTTCGCCACTCAGCAGAATCCATGTCAGAGATGAAATCATACCCACAAGAATCGCCGCCACGATCCCCTGTTTCGTCACCCGCGGCCAGAACAGAATCATCACCAGTGACGGCAGATTGGCCGATGCCGCCACGCTGAATGCCCAGCCCACCAGAAACGTCGGGTTCATTTTCTGAAACAGGATCCCCAGTACGATCGCCACAGCACCGATCAGCACCGAGGACATCTTTGCCACACGCACCTTTTCCGTGTCAGACATCTGCAGTTTCAGCACGCTTCCGAGCAGGTCATGTGCCACGGCGCCGGCTGCTGCGAGGATCAGTCCACTGACCGTTCCCAGCACCGTCGTGAAGGCAATCGCCGAAATCGCGGCAAACAGCCACGTATTCATTCCCTTCGCCAGCAGCGGCGCTGACATGTTCTCGTCACTCACGTCAAGCTGACCGCTGGTCATCGCACCCAGACCCAGATAAAAGGTCAGCACGTAAAAGAATCCGATGCTGGCAATTCCGACAATCGTGCTCTTTCTCGCGCTGCCGGCATCCTTTACCGTGTAGTAACGAATCAGAATGTGCGGCAGCGATGCGGTGCCGCAGAATAACGCCAGCATCAGCGAGACAAAGTTGATCCGATCGGCCGGCTTCGAACTGCGAATGCCGCGAAATGTCGGATGCTCACCCGGTCGCAGCACCTGACTGCCGGAAGTCTCCTGCTGGTAGTACACCGTCGTCTGACTGCCGTCACCATGCACCAGCTTCTCATTCCGCCACAACACAACTCGACTGTTCTGCAGAGTTCTGAAGAAGCCGAGAAATGACAGCGGGCCGGTCTCCTGCACTCCGCCAGGCAGCTCCTTCACATAACCCACCGGATGCAGCTCAGGTTCGCCCTTCTTCTTACCCTTCGGCTGTCCATTCACCAGCGTCCTGCCGTCAGCTGTCTTCGTCAGCGTTTGCGCTTCGGATAACAGCCAGTCAGCATCCTCAGACTCCCCGGCACGTCGCACCAGCCAGACACTGAGCTTGCCCGAGGACCGCTGACGCACCCGGACAAATTTCTCCTTCGCCTTCTCCCAGCCATCATCCGCCACCAGCAGTTCCACATCCTGCAGCGGACCGACGACCGAATCACCGTCAGTGAAGTCCGCATTGGTGATCCGCAGGGATTGAAACTGATAACCGTCCGCACCACCCTCAGAAACTCGCAGACCACGCTGCAGAATCATCCACGTCAGCACCGCACTGAAGACCACCAGCATGGCACCCTTCAGAAACTGTACCCACGTTGTCGACACCATCCCGGCAGTCACCACAATCATGATCACCACCGCACCCACCATCACCACGCCCTGCCAGTGTTCAAATCCCAGCAGCGGGGTTACAAGGGCGCCAGCACCCACCATCTGAGGAATCAGATAAAACACGCTGACCACCAGAGTACTGATGCCGGCCGCCAGCTTGATGCCGCTGGAATTGAATCTGGAATCCAGAGCGTCCGCGAAGGTGAATCGCCCCAGCTTCTTCATCGGCTCGGCCACCACAAACAACGCCACAATCCAGCCAGCCAGATACCCAATCGAATACAGAAATCCGTCGTAGCCGTAAAACGCAATCATCCCGCAGATGCCCAGAAACGACGCCGCCGACAGATAGTCGCCCGCAAAGGCCACGCCGTTCACAAACCACGGAATCTGACCGTGAGCCGCAAAGTAACCTGCGGAGGATTTTGCCTTGCGCCCCAGCCAGAAGCTGAGCCCCAGCGTGAAACCCACGAACAGACAGAAGATCAGGACCGCCTGCGGAGAGGATTCATAAATCACTGCTGCACCCCTTCGGTATCACCGCCCCGACCGGCATCACCACACAGAAAGCCATACACCGCAGACAGCAGTACCGCCCCGAAAATCAGCGCAAAGCCGTAGACCACCGCAATGTTCAGGCCGGACAGCACTGTCGATTCCATGCTTTCAGGAGCAATCGCATTGATCGCTACAAATCCGCCGTAAAACAGCAGATACACGAAGAACAGCACCAGACCGTATCGCGAACTGCCGGACTTCATCACGCACACTCCCGCTCACGAAACCCCGGACCCCATGTCACACCCACACCCGACCCCCGCACCCGAACTCAGACATACTGCTTCTGCAGTCGGAAGTGCGGACGTTCATCCAGCCACTTCCCGATTCGATCCAGACGTCCGAGGGCGGTCGGGATGAAATCGAGGGCAGCCTGCAGACGCTCGTTCGGCTCAGCACAACTGAAACGCAGAAAACCGCCACCCGCCTCGCCAAAACACTCCCCACCCAGACACGCCACACCAAAGCTGTCATCCGCCGCCTCCAGCAGATACAGTGCCAGACCGTGACTGGTAATCCCCAGACGATTGCACACCGGTCGCACCGAAGGAAACACATAGAAGGTGGCCGTGGGATCCAACGCACTGAAGCCTTCGATCCGGTTCAGACCCTCGGTCAGCAGCACCACTTTTTCACGGAACTTCAGCATCGTCTCGTCACGCTCACGCGAATCCTGATCCAGAGCCGCACGACCGGCCAGTTGCACGATTGGCGGAGTACATGACAGGGTGGTGTTGATCATCTTGCTGATTGCATCTGTGATCTCTCGCGAACTGGCACAGAAGCCCAGTCGCCAGCCACTCATCGAATACGACTTGCTGAAGGTGTAAGCGGCCACACACTGATCCAGCATGCCGGGCTGAGCCAGCAGCGAATGATGTCGACCCCGCCACACCATGTGGCAGTATGGTTCGTCGCTGAAAACCGCGACATTCTTCCCACGCACCAGATCAGCGATGTCCCGCAGATCCTGCTCCGTCGTGATCCCACCGGTCGGGTTGTGCGGTGAATTCAGGAAAATGCCGCGAGGAGCCGGGTCGTTGTTCAGGAAGTCTTCAATGTCCGAGGCCTGTGGACGAAACTCGGTTTCCTGACGCAGAGGCTTCAGGACCACTCGAGCTCCCCGACGCTGAATGTTCGGAATGTACGTCGGAAAATGCGGACTGAATACCAGACAGCCGTCCCCTGGATTCAGAAAGGCTTCGCAGAAGAATTGTTCAAACACCTTTGCGCCTGGGCCCACGGCGATATTCTCGGCTGCCGCCGGAATTGCAAATTCCCGCTGCAGAAATCGAGCCGCCGAATCACGAAACTCGGGCAGACCGGGCGAAGGACAGTAATGCGACTGATTGTCGCGAATCGCCTGCAGACCCGACTGGATGGCCGAAGCCGTGCTGTTGAAAGGACTGTCACCGATCTCCAGCTCGACCACATCCTTACCTGCTGCCTTCAGCTTTTTTGCTGCTGCCAGCACCGTAAACGCCGTCTCAACATTCAAGGACTTCGCAAACTCACTCAACTGCACCGACATGACCGTGGCCCCTGACGCATCCGGAAATGAACGTTTGAAAAGCCGGAATATGGCGGAGACCGGGGAAAAAGGAAATGAACCGGACCGAAAACCTCGGCTCAACACTCGCGATGCTGGTGACAAACGCTGGTTTTTCCGAAAATACCTGTCAGGGAAGGGCCCGGGCTCCCGCACCACGGACAATCCCCCAAATCCGCCAACCAACCCCGATTTCCCCCAACAAACAGCCGATTTTTACGTAGTTTGCCATACACGTTGCTTCAGTCGCAGGCCGCCGCAAGCCGTCGGGCCCAGCAATCCCGGACCCTCCCATGATCGAAACTCGAAACCTCACCAAACGCTACGGCAGCCTCATCGCCGCCAATGACATCACTCTCCGACTGCAGGAAGGAGACGTGTTCGGTTTCATCGGACCCAACGGTTCGGGCAAAACCACGACCATGCGGATGATCGCCACACTGCTGGCTCCCGATCACGGTGAAGCCTACGTCTGTGGCAAATCCATCTACACGGACCAGGAAGAAATTCGCCGACTGGTCGGCTTCATGCCCGACTTTTTTGGTGTCTACGACGATATGACCGTCGTTGAATACCTCGAATTCTTCGCCGCCGCCTACCGCATCGTTCCCGAACGACGTCGCAAAGTCGTCGAAGAAAAACTCGAACTCGTCGACATGGCCTTCAAACGCGACGCTATGGTCAATGAACTGTCCCGCGGACAGACGCAACGCATCGGACTGGCCCGCACACTGCTGCACGACCCCCAGGTCCTGCTGCTGGATGAACCAGCCAGCGGACTGGACCCCCGCGCCCGCATCGAAATCCGAAATCTCCTCAGAAGACTCGGACAAATGCGGAAAACAGTCATCGTCAGCAGTCACATCCTGCCGGAACTTGCTGATGTGTGCACTCGTGTCGGTATGATTGAGAAAGGTCACATGATCGTCGATGGCAACGTCGCCGAAGTCATGCGCAAGGCTCGGCAAAGAATCCTGCTGCACATTCGAGTCAAAGAGCGAACTGATGCTGCTGCCAGACTGCTGGAACAACTGGACTGCGTCGAAAAAGTGTCGGTCACAAAAGACCAGATGATCGAAGCCACGCTGAAGCCGGATGTCGAGGATTACAGTAGCCTGCCCACAGAACTGGTTAACGCCCGCTTTGCACTCACACTGTTCCGGGAAGAAGAAGTCAACCTGGAAACAGCCTTCCTGCAGCTCACACAGGGATTGGTGCAATAGCCTGTTCAAAACCTCGCCACACACCTTGCCCGCGAAACCGGACCGCCGTGCGTGAGCCGTAGGCACTGCTGCTTTCAACCACGAAGGACGCGAATCAGAAACGCGAGTGAGTTTGCTGCAGGCGGTGGCATGGGCATTTTTTCGCCACGGACCAACACGGAATTTCACGGAAGGGGAGAGGGGCTCAGGCTGCGCACTCTTTGAATCGCTGCAGCAGTTGCTGCAACTGCAGGACCTTTCCCTGCAGCAGACCCCAGCGAATTCCTCGAGCCTCGCCGATCTCGATACCCTGCTGCTGGGCGTAGATGATGCGGGCTTCTTCGTCGCGCTGGGCTTTGACGCGAGCGTTGTATTCGTCGAGTTATTCTGGCGTTTGGGCAATCATACCAGGGACTTTGGCGGCTTCGGTAAACTCCGGATCACGCAGCCGGAAGTCCACGTGCAGCTTTGCCGGCTGGCAGGGCGATCTGGACTTCTATGTTGAATTCTCGTCCAGGCACGTCTTCGGCCGCGACATCAGGGATAAAGAACTTTCCGTACTCAGACAGTTTACTGCGGACGGCATTGATGAAGCGAATTGTCATCGCCTCGCGTTTCTCGCTTCCGAAGAGCATTTTGAAGGCGTAATCGAAAAAGGGGATTGATCCCGATGGCCATGGGTACCTGAAATATCGGGAATCGCGGGATTTGCCGCGTTGAGCTGCGGTTGGGGGCAGGTGTTGCCGTTTTGAACCACAGAATTCAGGCAGCGGGATCGCCATTTTCGGGATTCAGGCGTACCGCAAACGACAGACTCACGGTTTGACCGGGATAATTCTTGTCGTACCGTTGGGAACCACCTCGCCCGACGTGAAAACACGCCGACTCAGGTTCACTTCCAGTTCTTCAATCCACCGCCGCAGCTCCATGCCGTACTCATTCGCCAGATCACTCTTCACCAGCTCACGCAGAAATCCCGCAGCACCATCCTCGGACAGCTCCGCCTGCTCCGCCGTGCTGAAACGCTGCGCGGGATCCGGATGCAACAGTCCCCGCAGCAACCGTATCAAAGCTTCGCTGTACTGAAATTCCTCAAGCGGCAAAAATGCCGGCAGTCGCTCCAGAATGTTCAGCTTCGCCTGAACCAGCTGATCCAGTGAAAGCCCGGAAAACGGACGCGAACCCGACAGCATTTCAATCAGCATGTAGCCCAGACTGGCAAGGTCTGACTGCGGAGTTGCTCGCTGGCCGGAAAGCACCTCAGGAGCCGCGTATTCCAGAGTACAGGGCTGGCCCTCCGGAGGACGCCCGATCCAGAACGCCGAACCAATATCGATGATCTTCACCTGGCCCGTCCGCTTTACCATGATGTTCGATGGCTTCAGGTCGCAGTGTATGACACCACCACGATGCAGAGCCGCAATTCCCTCCAGACACTCCCGCAGAATTGCCACTGCCATCCCCGGCTTCAGACGACAGTCCACCTCGCCCGTCGTGATCACTCGCTCGTTGATGCTGGCCCAGCGACGCTCAGTTACCGCGTCCTGCACAATCTCCAGACTGTCCCGACGCAGAATGTGCAGCAGATCAAAACCATCGATCCACTCCATCTCCAGCACGTAAATGCCATTGTCCAGCTGAAACGAATGCACCGTCACAAGGTGGTCCATCTGAATTCGCGCAACAATCGATGCCACCTCGGCCATCCGACGCATCTCAGACTCGTAATGCTGCTGCGAATCAAATCCCGACGGCGAAAAAAACTTCAACGCCACCGGAATACGAAACGAAGCCGCACCCAGACGCTCCGCCAGCATCACAGATCCCTGACCGCCGGTACCCAGCTGCTTCAGAAAACTGCGTTCGGACGTCCAGCGTATGCCCTGACGACTCAGCAGATCCACATAACGCTGCTGCATCTGCTGAATGACTGGATCCGACTGCGACGCCGCAGCCCCGGCTTCACTCACAATTCACTCCCCTCCACAATGCCCGTCGAGTGACCACTAAGAGACTTATCGAACACTCACTATACGTACTCCGGCACCAAATGTCTGTCCCCGTTACTCCTGATTTCACGCGCAGACTGAACAAATGCTTCGTTGAAAAAAACGGCAAATGAACGTTTTCTTCAAATTCCAGCCAGAACAACTCGCGAACTGCCACCGCGAACCACCCGCTTTCCCACACTTCGCTTTTTTCGCATTTTCTTCACCACCTGCGATTCCTCATGGCCCTCGCCCAAAAACTCGACCTATATTGACGATCATCAAGGCCCGCCAGCTGGGCCCCTCGGTTAAACTCCGATTACAGCGAGTCCTTCCATGAAAAAAATCCTGCTCTCTGCCGTCCTCCTTGCCTCAACCTGCTCCTTCGCGGATGCCCGAGATACCAAAGGGTGCTTTCTCTTCGCCCGCCGCACCAAAACCACCACAACCCAATGGTACCGCGCCAAGGACGGCACGGTCCGCAAAATGCTGCCCTACTGGGACGCTATGCATCGCGCCGAAGATGCTGACAAGCTGGAAACCGAACTGCAGCAGGCCCGGACAGAACTCGCCGCTGCCAGCGCTGCCAATGCTCAGGCCTCCGCAGAACTCGCCGCTGCAAAAACTCAGGCCGAAGCCCTGCAGAAAGAACTCGAAGCCGCCCGCGCACAACTGGCACAGCTCAAAACCTCGTCCGAAACTCAGTCTGCCGAACTGAAAAAACAGATTGACTCCGAGAAAACAGCCGCCGCCAGCCAGAAGGAACGTGCTGACAAAGCCGAAAATGCTCACAAAACCGCCATCGGGCAGGTCGCCACGCTGCGCGAAGAGGCTCTGCGACAGGCAGAATCGCTGACCGGAGTCCGCACCGAGCTGAAAGCCACGGCCGAAGAACGCGATGCCCTGAAAGTTCGCTCCGAAGAACTGCAGAAAGCCGTTACCGCTGCCGAAACCGCTGCGAAACAGGCCCGCGAAGAACTGGAAGCCCTGAAGAAAACAGTGGAAGAAAACAAGAAAGCCAGCGAAACCAAACCGGCTGACCCGCCACAGGAAGGTACCACGGAAGAGCAGCCAAAAGTCGAAGGCGAAAAGCCCGCTGATCCGGCTGCAGGTAACTGATTCCCCAAAAACAAACCGCCCGACGGTGTCGGGCGGTTTCTGTTCGGTGTCACACAACCTGTCAGGTGATCAAGCCGTTCAAGGCGTCAAAGCAGGCAGTCGATCATCCCACTTCAGCTCGGCCGGTTTATTCGCGTTCAGCCATTCCGCCAGTGGCAGGACTTCTTCGCGAGTCAGAGCGTCGCTGTTCTTCAGCAGCCCCAGACCCACAACCTTCACCAGATTGGCTGACTCAGCAATCACCTTCGAAGGCGCTGCTCCAGTCGAACGATTCAGCAGTCCCTTTCTGTCCGCCGGTGCCGCAACCGCCTCTTCAGCCGACGCATGACGGTAGGCAAACACCAATGAAGCTCCACAGGCAGGCCACCGCGCGTCACCGGGGCTGCGATTGAATTCCACCGCCGCGTCACCCGCCAGCTGGGCAATCTTCCAGGCCAGTGGATCCAGCCGCATCTGGCCATCGTACGCCCCCCGACCAATTCCCATCGCAGCCAGACAACGCACCTCGATCGGACGCTGACGATCGTCAAGCACCGACGCGAAAACCTTCATCACAGTCGGTTCGTTGGATCCAATGGTTTTTCGAGGACGACGGATTTCAAACAGGACTTCCAGCAGCGTCTGCTGATAAGCACTTTCACTGCATCTGTCAGCCAGTTGTTTGGCAATCCCGTCACAGATCCGGAACTGATCGGTTTCCAGAATATCGCAGTTCCGCAGCACATTTCTGATTGCATCCGCAGCAAAGACCTTCACTGCGTCCGGCTGCTGGTCAGATTCCAGCACGGACAACAGCGTCGTAAGCGATTCAGCGTGCATGCGAGCAGCGGAACCACCGGGAACAGCCTTCGTTTCGTGCAGATGCTTCAGAACCGATACGGCGGTCACACGCGAATCAAAACTGTTCGTCAGCAGCTGTTTTGTGACTTCCAGCACATCACCGCAGAATTTGCGGCGAGCATTCTGCTGGGTCGCAGGGTTGCCGACGTTGCCGGCAGCCCGCTGCATGTCCGATTCCACATCCTTCAACAGGTTCTGCAGATTGGAAGGCACTGCAGAGAATTCCGGGTCCGTCACCCGCAACAGCATGAACTGCAGATAATCCTTGACCTTTTTGCTGTCAGCTTCAGCCGAATAACCGTCCGCCACCAGCTTGGTGTAGTCGCGTCGCAGCTTAGCCGCTTCGTTCTTGTCCAGCACCGTGATCGGTTCACGCAGATTCTGCAAAGCGCGAGCCATTTGCTGCTGCTGCAGAATTCGCTGCTGACAGGCGTCCACAGTGGCTGGTGCTGCCGGAGCTGCTGCGACGGGAGCCGGTGTTGCAGGGGCAGCGGCCGCAGGCGGATCCTGAGCCGGTACGGCAGGGGCCGATTCCTGCGCAAACGCTGCGCTGTCCACCAGACCCGCGAAGCCAATGCACATCGCGGAAATCCAGTACCCGGACTTCCTGCAGCCAGATCCCCGGGTGTTGCGGTCAACAAAGGGCATAAGACTCACCAGATCGGGAAAACTTCTATCGCTGTGACGGTATCGAATATCGTCCAAAACCGTTCAGAATCTGCTAAACATGACAGTTTACCAGGGCAACGTCCAGAATCAGAACGTCAGAAGTGCCACAAATCAACAGTTTTGACGAGGAAATGCGGAATCATCCTCCCGATCCCGCGAAAACCCGCCTCCCGCAGACCCGATTTTTCTTCAATTCCCCGCAAAACCCAGATAATAGCCCATCAGATCCCAACCCTCCGGGAACGCCAATTGCGACCCCGCAGCCGTAACTTCGCTGTATTCCGCACATCCGGATGCGGGAATTCCCGTGCCACACAGGGCGAACGGGCAGTCGCCATGACTGTGCGTTCCAGTCCGCAGAAAGGTGGGGTGATCCGGACACACCAGCAGACGGTACTGCCCCTGCCCCTTCAGCCACTGATGCAGCGGCCCCACGATTTTCTCGTCAATCTGCTCCACTGCCCGCACCTTCTCCTCCACACTGCCTTCATGCGACGCCTCGTCCGTCGCCTCCACATGCACCACCACAAAATCCACATCCGGACGCTGCAGCGCCGCAATCGCCGCTCGACCCTTCGCCGCATAATCCGTGTCCAGATACCCCGTCGCCCCAGGAACCTCCAGTACCTGCCAGCCCAGCAGACGGCCAATCCCACGCAACAGATCCACCGCCGTAATCACCGCTCCCCGCACACCAAAACGCTGCGCAAACGGCTGCAGCGCCGGACGCTGGCCAAGTCCCCAGAGCCATGTCTGAGTGGCAGCCGGAGCACCTGCGGACAGCCGCTGGCGGTTGGCCTCCGCCGCACCCAATACCCCCCGGCTCTCCTCCATCAGCTCCCGCAGCAATTCCGCTCCCGGACCCGTCGGCAGATACCCCTCCACCCGCTGACCCGTGATGTCGTGCGGCGGAGTCGTCTGGGTGGAACGGGAAAAAGGAGCTTCCCCGCCGCGAGCCCGATAAATCAGCAGATTGCGATAACTGACCCCCGTAAAATATTTCCAGTGCGCGTCCCCGCAGCGACTCTTCTGCAATTCCTGCAACAGCTCCGCTGCCAGCTCGCTGGGATACTGACCCGCCGTGAAACTGGCCATTCTCCCGTCAGCAATCGTCACCAGATTGCACCGCACAGCCCAGTCACCCGCCTGCAATTCAATCCCCTGGGCCGCCGCTTCCAGCGGAGCCCGTCCCGTATGAAACTGCAGCGGGCTGTAACCAAACAGACTCATCGTCCCCACATCGCTGCCCGACGGCAGGCTCAGCGGCACGTTGTTCGTCCGCCCCACCTGACCCTCACTGGCCACCGCATCCATGTGCGGAATGCGAGCAGCCTGCAGGGGAGTCCTCCCGCCAAGCCCCGCCTGTGGCTCGTCGGCGACGCCGTCCGGAATCACCAGTGCAAATTTCATCTGCTGCACACCTCAGCGCCCCGCTGTCTTTTCAGCCGCCAACTGCTTCACACCACGCAAATCCAGCTTTCCCGTACCCAGCAGCGGAATCTTCTCCACCTCGATGAAACTGTCATTCGAAGGAATGAACAGATTCGGCAGTCCGGCCGCCTGCAGCCTGTCCGTGATTTCCCGCGGTGACTTCTTCATCGGTTTGTGCAGCACAATCAGACGCTCGCCCTTCTTCGGATCGGCCACCGAAGTGACAGCACACATGATCTCCGTCTCTTCCGTGGCGTCCTCTTCCAGCACCCTCGCGATCGCCTGCTCCACCAGAATGTGCGGCACCATCTCGCCGCCAATCTTCGAAAATCGACTCATCCGCCCCGTGATGCGAATAAAGCCGTCATCGTCAATCACCGCCATGTCACCGCTGTTGTACCAGCCGTCCGAAATCAGTTCGGCCGTCTTCTGCGGCTGATTCAGATAGCCCAGCATGATGTTCGGGCCCTTGATCTTCAGCAGACCCTCCCGATTCGCCCCGAGGCGAGCGCCCGTATCGGGATCAAACACGGCGGCCGCCACCCCGGGAATTGCTCGCCCTACCGTTCCGTGACGCACTCCTGATGTCGGATCGGCTTCCGCTCCCATTCGCGATGCCGGAATGTTGAACGAGGCCACAGGAGACATCTCCGTCGTACCATAGCCCTCGATCGGCTCGTATCCGAACTTTTCCCGGAACGCGTCCCGCAGATCATCCGGCATCTTCTCGGCACCCACAATCACCAGATTCATCGACTTCATCTCTTCCACCGTGCACCGCTTGAGGTAACTGCGGAGGAAGGTCGGAGTCGCAGCAAGAATGGTGCAGCGATGCTTTTCGGTCAGCGCACCGACAGTGCGAGCATCCAGCGGGTTGAAGTGATACACCGCCGCCGGATCAGCACACAGCGGCAGCCACATCGTCACCGTATAACCAAACGAATGAAAGAATGGCAGTACGCCCAGCAGTACGTCCCCCGAATGCAGACGCAGCAACTGGTTCACAGCATCCAGATTCGAAGCAATGTTGTTCTGCGACAGCATCACACCCTTCGGCTCGCCCGTGGAACCCGAAGTGAAGATCACGGTCAGTGGATCGTCCGAACGCAGCCGGTTCAGGCCCAGCAGTCGGCTCAGCATTCGCAGCGGCACCAGTTTCCCCTGCACCGCTGCCGTCACACGGTCCATGGTGGTGATCTGAGTCTTCAGGTCTTCCAGAAAAATCAGCTCGGCATCCAGCTTCACCGGCTTCTTTTCAATGAACGCCCGGCTGGTCAGGACCTGCCGAATACCCGCCTCGCGAATACAGTAATTCATCAGGTCATCACTGAGCGTATAGTTCAGATTGACCGACACCTTTCCGCTGAGCGCCAGTGCCGTGTTGGCCAGCACACCACCCACAGACGGTGGCAGCAGCACCCCCACATAATGCCCATCCGCCGCCAGTACCCGACCGGTCAGCAGACGACGAAAAGCCAGCGCACCCATCAGCAGGCGACCGCCGGACAGGACCGTACCCCCGGAATCCCCCGCCTTCATGCGGCCCCACGAAAGACGACACTGACGAATAAATCGAAGCGCCGGAATCATGCTGCGTTCCTTTCGCAGTAACATCGACTGAGCATTCAGTTCCAGAATGGCCGATCGCACAACCTCTGTATCATCAACTTCCGGAATTGCCCGACCAAACAGAATCGACACCGGATAGGGCCAGTGACGCGGACGCTTCCACAGAAACTTCCCCTGATCATAGCTGAAGATACTGCCCCACAACTCGTCCAGACAGACAGGGACCACAGGAGCATTCGTGCCCTTCAGGATCCGCAGCAGACCACGCTCAAATTTCATCAACTGGCCAGTGCGGGTAATTGCACCCTCGGCAAAAATACACACCAATTCGCCCCGCAGCAATGCTTCACTGGCGGTATTCAGTGAAGTAATCAGAGCCCGCGGTCCGTCACCACTGCGAATGGGAATGATTCCGAACAGCCGACCAAGACCACTCAGCACCCGACCCTGCACATAATCTGCATACGCCACCATCCGTATCGGTCGGGAACTGGCCAGCAGGATCAGAATCCCGTCAATCCACGTCACATGATTCGCCACCAGCAGCGCCGGACCATGCTCCGGAATGTTCTCAATCCCGTACGTTCGTACGCGATACACAAATCGACTCAGCAGCCATACAAAAAATCGAATCGTTGCCTGCGGCAGCACCCAGACCACATACACCACAATCGGAATGATGCTCAGACCACTCACCAGAAAAATCTGCGAAGCACTCAGCTCCATTGGACCCCGCAGCAGCCAGAACAAACCCGACACAAACAGCATGCCAATCGCTGTCAGTTGCTGGCAGGCCGCCAGAATCGCGCCCAGCTTGTCATGCGGACTGCGCTCCTGCAGCCACGCCTGCAGCGGTACATTGAATAAACCACCGCCCAGACCGATCACCATCAGCAGCCATCGGGCCATCCACGGAGCATCGCTGGTGAAGTACAGCAAAGTACAGGCGACGCCCATCAGCAGAGTCCCGAAGGGGACCATCCCCAGCTCAACGCGACCACTGGACCACCAGCCCGCCAGCAGGCTGCCCGCACCCACGCCCAGCACCAGCGCCGCATTGAATGTGCTGGGATTCGCCTTCAGCAGATTGTCCGCCAGCTCCATCCGCACAAACACATCAATGGACATCTGCGCCATCGCCGCCAGACACCAGAAGAAGACAATCCCCAGAGTCACCCTGAGAATCGCTCGGTCCTGCAGAATCAGACGAATGTCACGCCACGAATCCGACACCAGGTTCCACTGAAACTTCACACCCGGAGCAGCCGCTGCCACCCGACCCGTAAGAAACGCTCCCAGCAGCCCCGCCAGTGCCGTGCCCACCAAAGCCACCGCCGACGCCCATAACCCCATCGTCCGGTCCGCCAGGATCCGGTCCGCCAGACCGTAACCCGCGACCGTGCCCAGAATCACACCCGCCAGCGTCGCCAGGCCCGACCAGCCATTCGCCGCCGAAATGTCGGAACGTCGCACGATCTCAGGAATAATCCCCAGCTTCGCCGTGCCGATGAAGGCCGCCTGAGCACCTATCAGGAACAGAATCAGAAACATCATCGGCACACTGGCCGCCTGTATCGACCACGCACCCAGTGCCACCAGCACAACTTCTGCCACCTTCAGCCACAGTATCGAAGTCCGCTTGCTGAAACGATCCGCCATCCATCCAGCCCACGGCGCAAAGACCACAAACGGCAGCATGAACACGCCCAGACCCAGAGACAATACAAACGCCTCTGAATCCTCAGCCGTCCAGCCATACAGCCGCTTGAACTCTTCACGACCCACCGGAACAACAAGCCACCGAAACATGCTGTCGTTGACCGCCGTCAGGAAGGTCATCAGCAGGTAACCTGCAAATGACGCCGAGAACAGCCGCGGTGCTGCCACTGGACTCGACGCTATTGTGCGTTCAGCGGAAATACTTCACTCCCCAAAGACTGGTCAGCTCGACGACCGGACGGTAGGATTTCACACGGCGGAGCACGCTGCGGATACTAGCGATTCTGCTCGGGGAAATCAGGATCAGATTCACTGCACCCGGGACAATCAACGTATCTCTCTACTTCGGCATTTCTGACTGGACTGAAGATTCACCATGCACTAAGCCGTTGATTATCCGCAACAGTCACCGGTACAACCGTTGCCAGCAGTGCCGCAATCCGGCACTGCGGCAGTTTCTGCCGGTTTTCTGCCGGTTTTCTGCCGCTGCCGCAGACACGCAACCCCCAATGCCTCACCTCCTCTTCCCCTGAAAAAACGTTCAAACACGGATCACCCCGATGCTCGAGCTGTGTGTGGGTGGAATAGATGACGTCCTGCTGGCTGCCGCAGCCGGGGTCGCCAGAATCGAACTGAATTCCGCCATCGCACTCGGTGGCCTCACGCCGTCGCAGTCGCTGATGCTCGAGGCCCGCAGCGCCTTCAGCGGAAAAATCATCGCCATGGTCCGGCCACGGGAAGGTGACTTCAACTACTCACCCGCTGAAATCCGCCTGATGCTGCAGGATGCCGAACTGCTGGTACAGCAGGGGGCCGACGGCATCGCCATCGGCTTCCTCAACCCGGATGGCTCAGTCAATCCTGCCCCCTGCCGGCAACTCCGCGCTCTGCTGCCCCGGACACACCTCGTCTTCCACCGCGCCATCGACGTCTCCGTCTGTCTGCCCACAGCCCTCACGCAACTCATCGATCTGGGCTTCCAGACCATCCTCACCAGTGGCGGCTGCAGCACGGCGCTGGCAGGAGCCGCCATGCTGCAGCAACTGCAGCAGCAGGCCGCCGGACGCATACGGATTCTGCCAGCCGGAGGCATTCGCGCTGCCAATGTGGCCGAAGTCCTGCAACTCACCGGCTGCACCGAAGTTCATGCCGCTGTCCGCGAAATCACAGAACCCACACCCGCTGCACATCACCGCAACCTGCACTTCGGGATCCCCGGACAGGGACCCCTCTCCTCAGGCCGCACCTCACACACCGCTCTCCGGACGCTGCTCGACGCCCTGCACGCCGCACAGCTCAGACATCCAAATGTGTCCCACAACACCCCGGCAACACCCTGAAACAGGTCCTCCAATACCGGTTCCCATGTCTCTCCTCGCCAGACTCCCCGAATCCTGCGATCACTGCGCCGCCTGCTGCCTCCGCACACCCATTCCGCCGTTCCAGCCCGGAGAAGAAGCTGCCCTCGACGTGCCACCGGAACTCCTCGAACCCATCCGCCAGCGAATCCAGCTCGATCAGCACTTTGATCTCCTCCCCTGCGTCTGGCTCGATACTCACACCCGCAAATGCCGCCACTACCACCTGCGACCACAGGCCTGCCGTGACTTCCAGATCGGCAGTGACCTGTGCCTGCTGTCCCGCGATGACGCAGGGATTCGCTGATCTCTCCCGTTAATCACCACGCCCGCCGGCGGTTCCTGTTCAGTTAGGCCACCCGGCATTAGAATTCCAGGGCTCTTCAAGGCCACAGCACCTCACCCCCGGTTCATGCTCATTCGAGATCCCCATGCCCGTTGACAAATCCGGTTCCCGCATCCGCCAGATGTTCGGCGAAATCGCCGGTCGCTACGACTTCATGAACCACTTCCTCTCCATGGGAACCGACATCTACTGGCGCTGGAAAGCCGTCCGACTGGCCGGAAAACTCAACTCCGCCCCAATCCTCGACGTCTGCACCGGAACCGGCGACCTCGCCTTCGCCTTTCGCAAAAAACTCGACCCCACCGCGCACGTCTATGCCACCGACTTCACTCTCGGAATGCTGCAGCTGGCCGAACAGAAACGCGACAGTCGACAGGTCACCTTCCTCGAAGCGGACACCCTCGCCCTGCCCTTCCCCGCAAACTCCTTCCAGGTGGTGTCCGTCGCCTTCGGCCTGAGAAATGTCGCCAGCACCATTGCCGGACTTCGCGAAATGACCCGCGTCTGTCAGCCCGGCGGAAAAGTCCTCGTACTCGAATTCTCGCTCCCCTCCAACAAACTGCTCAGCCGGCTGTACCAGTGGTACTTCCGCAATATCCTGCCCCGCATCGGACAACTGCTGGTGCGCAACCGACAGGCAGCCTACGAATACCTGCCCCAGTCCGTCTCAGAGTTTCCCTCTGGTTCCGAACTCACCGGACTGATGGAAGAAGCCGGTCTCTGCCAGACCTCCTTCCACCCGCTCACCGGAGGTATTGCCACTGTCTACCTCGGCCAGAAACCCCTTTAGTCCCACCCGCCCCCTGACCGGTCACTCAGGGTTCAGTTTTCAGTGATCAGTGATCAGTCGTGAGTCTTGTGGCGGCTGAAGCCCCCCTTGGGAGGGCGAGGCTCCTGCCGAGCCGAAGTCAACCGTCAGTATTCCGCTGTCGTTGTTCGCCCACAACCGCAGACCGGGCATTCCTGCCCGGCCCCCCCCTTCACCCACACAGAGCCACGACGCGACGCACGTTTGCCCGTCGCTCAGCCTTCCGTGGGCCGATCCAATCAGCAAACGGAAACCTCAGCATCGTCACCGAACTGGTGCCCGTTGGTCGTAGCATGGGCTTCAGCCCGTGTCGTTACCCACAAAACCAAGCGTTCCATCGGAGCGAGTGTTTCGTTTTGCTCTGCCCGCGTTTGCGATTCAGGCCTGAAAGGCCGGTTTCCGAAAGCCCACGGCACAAACAGCTGAATTTGCGGGTAATGACAAGGCTTCAGCTCGTGTCGTCCACCCCCTTCATGCCCCCCCCACAGGCAAGCCGTTAGCGTAAGCTGACGGGTGTTTGCGCTCCACGCCATCCCCGAGCTGGTGCTCGTTGGTCCCCCTTGGGAGGGCGAGGCTCCTGCCGAGCCGAAGGGCTGCTGCTGCACAGGCATTCGGTTCGGCAGCAACTGGCGGCGCCCGTGAAACTCTTTCACGCTCCTGCCTGCTCTGTTTCGCCGTCGGCACGAAACAAGGCTTCCGGTAAAAACCCACGGATTCCCCTTGACTCAGGCCACCCAGACCGCCCAAATTACCATCCTGTTGACCAAAAGCCACAAACTTAGCACCGTCGCTGCGTTTGCGGCGAAAGTCCCTCCAGCAGGATGGTTCACATGGTGCCAAATCGCCTCAGTGGGTGGTTTTCTTTTGCAGGTTTCCGTGCTTCACTGCTGTTGTCTGCGGCTGTCGTCTTCGGCAGCGTGTGCACTGCGTCTGCTGATGAAAAACCGCGACCGTCCGGCAGCAAATCGGCAGTGAAAACGCCGGCCAAAACGCCGGCCAAAACCACGAAACCGTCCGCCAAAGTTCCGGCATCCGACCTGCAGATCATTCCGGCGGCCAAGGTTCCCCTCGGTGGCTTTCCATCCCCTGCCGCTGCGAAAACTTCGGTGAAGACGGCAGCGGCCACCGACACCGTGCTCCGGGCCAAAGAAGCTGCGGCCAGTTACCAGCAGATTTATCGTTCGATCCCGTTCAACCGTGCGTTGTACAACGTCAATCCCAATTACCGTCACGACGCCACGATGGAATTGCTGACCGGCAGTGCTCGGACTCAGACGATCAACCTGCAGGGCCAATCACAGACTGACCGCGACGTCAGTGTTTCACCCTGACCGAACCAGCCTGCGTATCATTTCCGACGGTTCGGCATGATGCATCTCGGACAACCCATCTCCAGTGTGTCTCCCCGCCGTATCTGACGCCGCGCGGCTCGGCAGACGCCTCGCCCTGCCAAGGTGGTTGAATCCTGCGGCTCGGCAGGAGCCTCGCCCTCCCGAGGTGGTTGAATCCCGCGGCTCGGCAGAAGTCTCGCCGTCCCAACCGGTGGGACTTTGCGATTACTGAAAACTGAAAACTGAAAACTGAAAACTGATTACTGATTACTGATTACTGATTACTGATTACTGATTACTGATTACTGAGTCTCAGTGGCCCTCGATCTGTTTCGCTCGACCCATCGCCCGCAGGATGAAATCATAAGTCAGCCGACTGTAGTGGCTGTTGACAATCGGGTGTCGCGCAGTCGGATACAGCATCAGCTCAAACTGACGCTCAGACTGCTGCAGCCGATGCGCCAGTTCGAGGGTATTTTCCGGATGCACATTATCATCCAGCATGCCATGCACCAGCAGCAGTCGGCCCTGCAGTGCTGCGGCAGCTTCTGTCACTGATGATTTTCGGTATCCATCCGGATTGCTTTGCGGTGTTCCCATAAAGCGTTCCGTGTAGATGGTGTCATAGTGGCGCCAGTCTGTTACCGGAGCGCCTGCGATGCCGGCGGCGATACGATCCGTGTGAGTCATTGCGTAGGCCGTGAAGTAGCCACCGTAGCTGTGTCCGCTCAGACCAATTCTTGACGCATCCACCCACGACTGCTGCTGCAGCCAGTCACACACCGCCACCAGATCCTTCGTCTCTTCAACTCCCAGCTGCCGCCACGCCTTCCACGCACTGGCAGCGCTGTACCCGCTGGCGCTCCGCGGATCAAACGTGATCACCACAATGTCCTGAGTTGCCAGCAGGTGATCGGCAAGTCGTGGATTCCAGAGGTCGCGAACCTGGGGTCTGTGAGGTCCGGCGTAGGTTCGCAGCCACACCGGATAACGGCGTTCCGGCTGAAAATCCGGTGGCAGAACAAAAATCGCGGACGTTTCAGAACCGTCAGCCATGGGCAGTGGCCGCAGCTCCACGGAGCCGAAGCGGTACTTATCCCGCGGCAGCGATTGTCCCTCTGCAAGCACTCGTACCACGGCCCCGTCCCCTGATCGCAGCACGGTCTGTGGTGGACGCTGCAGGCTGCTGTGTTCGTCCAGCAGCCACTTTCCGCCTGGCGCGGGCAGCACGCTGTGCTGGCCTGGTTCGGCCGTCAGTCGCTCCGGCTCAGACACCCCGCCCTGCAGCGATACGCGATACAGACTTTCGGCAATCGGCGAGTCCTTCGTCGCGGAAATCAGCAGCGATGCCTGATCGTCAGTCAGCCCCTGCACTGTCCGCACTTCCCACGCACCCGCAGTGACAGCTCGCACATCCGTTCCGTCAGCCGACACCCGGTACACATGCCGATATCCGCTGCGTTCGCTGCAGATCAGCAGACTGCCGTCACGGAGAAAAATCGGATCACCCGGATTATCAACCCACGCTGCCGTCTGGTCTCGCAGCAGGCGACGATTGCTGACGCCCCGGCGATCCGTCAGGATCACATCCAGCCATGTCTGACTGCGGTTCTGCGCATACCAGCACAGGCCATCACTGCGTGGCTGCCAGCAGAAGTGAGTCAGAATGAAATCCTGTGGGTCAAATGCTGCTGTATCAACCCACGTGACCGGGCCTCCGGTGATCGCCACCACCCCCAGCTTCACCAGCGGATTTGTCTCTCCGGACTTCGGATAATGCTCACGTTCAATCGTCTGCTGCACAGCCGCATGATCGCTGATCTGAAACAACGGTACGGCAGTATCATCAAACTGCATGAAGGCAATCGCGGTACTGTCAGGACTCCACTTCCACGCCTTCCAGCTGCGATCGTAGACCTCCTCAAAATACACCCAGTCTGCTTTGCCGTTCCGCACTGCACCGGAGGCGTCGCTGGTCAGTTGCCGGCACGTGCTGTCGGCGAAAGTCGCCACCCACAGCTCATTCTCGCTGACAAACGCCAGATGCTCGCCGTCAGGACTGAATTCCGCCAGCTCGGGGTTCTTCGGAACCACGCGAATTTCCTGGACAGTCATTGACCGCAACTGCACCTTCAGCAGGCGCTCGCCGAACATCACTGCTGCGGCATCCCGCTGCGGCAGCAGCGTCAGCCAGTCACCCCGCGCAGCTCGCTCTGCATCCTCGGCAGCCATGCCCACTGCCTGCAGCGCACCCGCGACCTGCTGCACGTCATACCAGGGTTGTTCTGTTCCGGTTGCTGCATCCGTCAGCAGCCAGCCGGAGCCGGTTTTCTGCAGCCAGCGCTGCTCATCCAGCCATTGTCGTTCCACCGGTCGCCGCGTTCCGACATCCAGACGTTCACGACCATGCACCAGTTCCCACGTCAGGGGCTGCTGAGCCTGCAGTGGCTGCACCGGCGTTACTAAACTCGTCAACAGCACCGCCGGCAGCAGCAGACGCCACCAGACAGGCAATCGCTGCCACCAGTCGCGTGCGTCGAAATTCGAGCCTTTGTCATTGCTCTTCATCACGGATTCACTCCCGGATACGGTCCCGCCAGGCATCAACTCCGCGCAATTCTAAAGTCTTCTGCGGGTAAGTCATCCCAGCACAGATCTGCCTGTCGGCGGCCCTCAGCGGGCGAAAAAGGGCGATTTTGCCGGCGATTGAGGATTGCGAGCGACCGTCGGGTGGCCGGACATTCTGCCGCAAATCACCCGCGTACGCAGGGAATTTCCCCCGGTTGGATTTCAATTCGATTGGATTTCTTAGTAAAAAACTGAGCTCCCGTCTGATATTCCGCTGCGGATCTCCGGCCTCCGCTGGACTCTTCCTCCGTCGCGATCTGCTCGTCACCCGTCAAATCAGGCTTTACTGCACCCGGAAACCAGCCAGCATGCTGTCGACCGACTTCATGGCACTCCTGCGAAAAAGCGGTCTGATGTCGACCGCTCAGCTGGGTGTTGCGCTGGCACTGTGCCGCGAACATGAAGCCGCCGAAGCACTGGCCGCAGAGCTGGTCCGTCAGGGGCTGCTGACTTCGTGGCAGGCCTCCCAGTTGCTGAAGGGACAGACCGGCTTCGTGCTGCAGCACTACAAGCTGCTGGAAGCCATCGGCAAAGGCGGTATGGGGCATGTGTTCAAGGCCATTGACAGTCGCGATTCATCGATCGTCGCCGTCAAGGTCATGTCCCGCAAACTCTCATCCAATCAGAATCTGGTCAACCGGTTTCGTCGCGAGATCCGCGCGTCTTCGCGATTGAACTGCCCGTGGATCGTTCGCACAATCGATGCCGGTCGTGTTGGCAAAATCGACTTCATGGTGATGGAGTTCGTCAACGGCGATCAGCTCGACAATATCCTGCAGCGGATCTCCACGCTGCCGGCATCGGTCGCCTGCGAAATCGCCCGCCAGGCGGCGCTTGGCCTGCAGCATGCCCACGAACAGAAAATGGTGCATCGCGATATCAAGCCCGCCAACCTGATGATCGACTGGACCAGCGACAATTCCGGCGTGGTCAAGATCATGGATATGGGCCTTGTACGCCTCAGTGAAGACGACGAAGAACGCACCGCCGTGACTCGCGCCGGTCAGGTCATGGGCACGCCCGATTACATGTCACCGGAACAGGGCTGGAATACGGCCACGGTCGATATCCGCTCCGATATCTACAGTCTCGGCTGCACACTCTTCCGGCTGCTCACCGGCAAGGTCCCGTTTCCCGGCGAAAATCCTCTGCAGGTGCTGATGGCTCGCTGCTCACGCGATGTCCCGCCCGCCAGCTCACTCCGCCCGGAACTGGCAGCCCCCGTCGATCAGCTCCTGCAGAAAATGACTCGCCGGGATCCCCAGGAACGCTTCCAGACTCCCGCCGAAGTTGCCGCTGCACTGGAACCCTTCTGTGCCCCGCTCACCGTCGACAGCCTGAAAAAACTGGCCGCCAGCCAGCCTGGTGCCGAAACCGTCGTGCTGCTGCAGTCCTTCAGTCGCTCAGACTTCTCCGAGTCCCAGGATCCTGGCTATCAGCAGTTCCTCAAAGCCATGGACACCGGAGCTGCCGTCGATCTGATGCTCTCCAATACGCCCTCCGGTGGCTTTGAACTTTCACCCACGATTCCCATCATTCGCCCCACAAAGGCATCCGTCGGCAAAACCGCTTCCGGCAAATCCTCCCCAGGTGAATCCTCCGGAACTCGACGAACTCGAAATGCCGGACTGGTGGCACTGGTGGCCGTCACGGCACTTACGGCACTGGTGGCGGCCTTCGTGTTCCTGCGCGGTAACTCGCAGACTGCAAAGTCATCCGGCGATTCCCCGACCAAACCCGCTGCTGCTGCCAAAACATCCCCGCAGAAAAAGACTGCCGCACCCGTCGCCCGACTGGCTTCCGCCGAGCCACTCCACATGCGCGCCGGAGACAGTCTGGATGTGGTGCCTGAGTTTGAAAGTCAACCACCGGAAACTCCCGCAGCCGGAAAACTGATCTGGAAAACCGGTGTCAGTACACCGCCCGGAGTCCGCATCGATCCGGACTCCGGTCGCGTGCAGTGGAAGATTCCCGAGGCCCTCGCTGTCGCCTCCTACGTAATTCCCGTGGAACTGCACTTCGAACTCGACGGCAAACAAACTCTCGTTTCCAGCACCTCAATCGTTGTCACCGTTCAGTCCGGTACCATGGAATACAAGTTCGGACAGTCCGGGCCGATCCAGATCCAGGCCGGCCAGACTTACGAATGGAAGTCAGACCTCGTTCCGGCTCCGGAACCAAAGATGAAGTATCGACTGACGGGCGACAAACCGCCGCAGCACAGCTTCAACGAGTTGAAGGGCGAGGTGAAGCTGACGCCCCGCAATGAAGAACTCGGACGCTTCAATATCACCATGGAACTGCTGAATGTCGACGGCACCGCCGTCGTCGCCAAAGTCACTCGATCGGTCATCGTACTGCCGCAAAACGCCGAGATCACTCTGCCGGATATTCCCGAACAGCGAACTCGCGCAGGAGAGACCCTGAAGGTCGCGGTGTTCTCTCCGCAGAACCAGGCCCTTGGCAGATTGCTCAACCTGAAACTGACTGCCCCGGCCGGCATTGACGGAGCCTCTGTTGACGGTCGCAGCGGCACATTCACGTGGGTGGTTCCCGCCGGTACACCCAGTGGTCGTCACCAGTTTCTTGTGGAAGCGACGCCCGCTTTTCCTGAGTTGCGATTCAATGGCTCCAATTCGCTCAGTACCCGCATCAGCGTCACGGTGGGCTCAGGCCCCGCAGGCGCAGACGCCCCGAAAATCGCTCAAGTGCCCGCTGCGGCGGCCGTTGAAAAAGCAGAAGCCGCGTTGAAGGAACAGTACAAAAAAGAGCTGTCCACAACCGGTCGTCCCAGATTCGTCCGTCGCCTGCTGGAACTGCAGTACGAGCAGAAACCCGGCCCTGACGACTTCGCACTGCTCAAGCTGGTCATCGAAACGGACAGCAAATCCCGCGCTGCGGCCGACGGTATCCTCGAAGCTCTGCGAATCCGCGAAGAACGCTACGGCATTGCGGGTCTCGAGGAAGCCCTGCAAGTCGCCAGTCAGTTCAAAGGCACTCCCACTGCAGCTCAGCAGGACCGCATCGTCGAGCTGTTGCTGCAGTCTGCCGTGGATGCTGCCAATGCCGGCCGCTGGGTCGATGTGGCTGCACTGCTGAAACTGCCGGTGGAACTGACCAAACGCCCCAAATCCAGTGCTGCCCTGCCAGGGCTGGGTGAAGCCCTGCGACAGGCCGAATCGCTCGCCGCCAGCCTCGCCTCCGGCAACGGACAGGCCGATGCCGTCAAACGCACCGACCTGCTGTCCACTCTGCAGCGCTGGCAGTTCCAGCACCATTTCCTGCGACCCGATGATCTGCAGTACACGCAGAGCGCCCCTGCATCCGAACGCCTCCCCGACTCCGGAAGGTCGCTCTGGAAATTCACGGCCGAAGGACTGGAGTTGTCCGGGACTCAGCGCAGTGTCGCTGTGGGGTTCCTCGAAAACCGCAGCCTCCCCGGACGCTGGGTTCAGCGCATGCAGGTCCATGGCACAACCAGCGGACTCCGACTGTTCCTCGGGGCGACCGGAAAGAAGGACGCCAGCGGAGCCACCGGGATCTCCGGACTGCTGCTCACGCTGGACTCCTCGGCACTCGGACAGGTGGACGCCCTGCAGGGCAATGCCGCGCTGCTGCCGAGAAATCAGAATCTGCCCGTTCCCCGCGATGCCTGGAATGACTTCGAAATTGCTGTGGATGGTGCGAATGTGCGAGTTCGCATGAATGGTGATGTCGTCAGTCAGGGAAATCTGCCACCACTGAAACCCGGCCAGACCGGATTGTTCGTCACCGCTGTTCAGGGAACTCAGCAGGCTGCTGTTCGCATCCGTCATCCGCGGATCCTGCTGCTGCCTGACAGTCCCTGACAACACATCAGAACTGCTGCATTTCGACATGAAATCTGTGCTCAACATCATCGCGCTGCTTGCGATATCAGCCGTCAACTCGGCAGCCTGTGCTCAGGAACCTGCCTGGGGTTCACTCAGAGCCCGCTTCGTGCTGTCCGGCCCGCTGCCTGAACCGCAGGTGCTGCAGATTGAGCGCGATGCGGAAGTCTGCGGAAATGTCGGGCTGGTGGATGAATCGCTGGTT
>Ga0078894_10000367_pt1 | contig 30957 bp, 43 predicted proteins | sample LauGreSu1BDMLBSD_2_FD_67506 | JGI IMG/M metagenome (GOLD analysis project Ga0078894, IMG submission 67506) | Freshwater lake microbial communities from Lake Michigan, USA - Su13.BD.MLB.SD (version 4) (version 4) | ecosystem: Environmental > Aquatic > Freshwater > Lake | place: Lake Michigan... | reverse complement strand
GGTTTGCTTCACAACAGCAACATTAGTAAATCATAATTTAGGGGTTGCACCTGAACTTGTAATTTATAAAACTAGAAGTGTTTCTGAAAATTGGTATGTTTGTGCGGCCACAAATGGCATTGGATATTTAAACCTTACAAGTGCGTGGGTTGGTAGTGGTGGTAGTGGTCTTGGCTCAAGCTATGCAAATGTTTCCACTACACAAATTGCAGGTGATTTTTCGGGTGCGGGTGTTTCATGTGTTGCCTACCTATTTGCAACGTGCGCTGGTGTTTCTAAGGTTTTCAGTTTTACAGGCAATGGTTCATCACAGACAATTAACTGTGGCTTTACAGGTGGGGCGAGGTGGATTCTCATTAAGCGCACCGACTCTACAGGGGACTGGTATTGTTGGGATTCCGCTAGAGGAATTGTGAGTGGGAATGACCCGCACCTTAGCCTTAATACAACAGCCGCTGAAGTAACATCTGATGACACAATTGACACAGACTCAACTGGCTTTGTAGTCAACCAAGTTTCAGCAACTAATGTGAATGTGTCTTCTGCAACCTACATTGGAATCGCCATAGCGTAAGGAAATAATCATGCAAATCAGAACAAATAATGGGCAAGTCATGTACGAAGCAGAATTTCGTGCATACACAAAAGCCAATGGTGGCCCATCATGGGAGACAACAACAACTGAAGTCTTAACGGCTTTGGGTGCTGATGTAGTCTTTGAAGGCGCACAAGCAACTGGTGGAACTGTTTACCAATACTCGCAAGCCTCTGGTGTTGAGCAGATTGATGGCAAGTGGTACACAAAACACATCCTTGGACCAGTGTTTACAGATACAGCTGCCACTGAGACAGAGCCAGCCAAGACTGCTGCCGAAAATGAGGCTGCATATAAAGCCACTAAAGATGCAGAACAGGCCAAATCTGTGCGCACCACACGCGACACCAAGCTGGCCGAATGCGACTGGCGCGTCATCAAGGCTGCGGAGACTGCAACAACATTGGATGCAGCCTGGGCAACTTATCGCCAGGCGCTGCGTGATGTGACTACCCAGTCTGGATTCCCTTGGACCATCACATGGCCAGATGCGCCTTAATGAATCATGGATGCCGATGTTGACAAAAGGCTTGCCGTGCATGAAGCAATCTGCCTAGAGAGATACAACAACATAGACAAGTCATTGCGCGATGGGGACAAGCGCATGACGAAGATTGAATATCTTCTCTATGCGGTGATCATTGCCGTGTTGTTTGGACCAGGGGTGGCTGCCGAATTCGTCAAGAAGATTTTCGGTCTATGAAAGACTGGGCCGTGGCAATCATTGCTGCGGTATGCATAACTGTCTTTGTCATTTGGGGCAGTTTTGTCATCATTTTGATGTGGCCGTGATCTATGCTCTAGTCTTATTAGCAGCTGCCGAATATCGATGCATCAGGTGGACATGGACCGGTGATGTTTACAATCGAAGGGTTGTTTGCCTTGAATGGAAAAAGGTAGAAAAGAAATGATTCCCATCGATCCTCTAACAGCCCTAGCAGGGATACAAAGCGCCATCAGCATGGTCAAGAAGGCAGCAGGTGTTGCCCAAGACCTTGGCTCACTCGCGCCAATGATTGGCAAACTTTTCGATGCCAAGTCAACTGCTACCAAAGCAATGCTTCAAGCCAAGCAGTCTGGCAAAGGCTCCAACATGGGGACAGCTTTGCAGATTGAGATGGCACTGGAGCAGGCCAGAGCCTTTGAGGAAGAGCTGAAAATGCTCTTTATGCAGACCGGCAAGATCGATGTTTGGAACAAGATCAAGGCGCGCCAGGCTGAAATGGACCTTGCTGATGCCAAAGAATTGAGCGCTTTAAAAAAGGCAGAAAAAGAAGCCAAAGCCAAAGAAGATGAAATGAATGAAATTGCCATGATCATTGGCGGTGTGGCTTTTGTTCTGTTTTTGGTGTTCATTGGAGTCAATGAGCTGATGGAATTCTGTGCCACAACAAGAAGGTGCGGTCGGTGAATGAGTACCAGAAGACCTTTGACCTATGCCTCAAGATATTCGTTTACGGGTGTGTGGCTTTATATGCCCTTGGCTTTCTCAAATTTTTGCCGGATGACTTGTCGGACCGGATCGTTAATTTACTGCTGGGTAGAATAGGATTAGGCAAATGAGATATCTATTGCTTCTTTTATTGCTGACTGGCTGCGAAGATCGCTACAGGTACAAGTGCCAGAATCCTGACCATTTCCATGCGCCAGAGTGCCAGAAGCCAAAGTGTCTATTCACTCAGCAATGTCCAGAGTATCTGGTCGCACCCATACTGGAGAAAAAAGTTGATGAAGTTAAACCTAACAACTGAAGAGATCGAGGTCAGGGTCTGGGGCTTTGTGGTCATTGCGGTGACTTGCATTCTCTGCTTCATTGTGGTGGCGCTTTTGTACTCAGTGACCTTTGTCACCCAGCCCATCAAATCAATGGCCCCCATTGACCAGGCATATACAAAGATGCTGAACGATATCGTTCTATTGATTGTGGGTGGCATTGGCGCGGTTATGGGTAAGAAGGCTGTGGGGACTGCCGCCAAGGCTTTTGGTGGCCAGCAATCCATGCAGCCCATGTGTCAGCCAATGCAAGGCGGCTATGGCCAATATGGCTACAGCAACAATCACGGCTTTAACGCAAGCACCAATGGCATCCCCAATCAGCCATTTGGTGCAATGCCCAAGTGGACTAACCCAGAGCTTGACGAGTCTTGGACCCCTGGTCCACCACCCACAACGCCACCAGAGCATCTTGAGGATGACCATGAGCGCGAGCAATTGGCAGCGGCCAGACAGGAGACTGATTGATGTTACCAATACCCCTACCCTGGCTCATTGTTGGCGTCTTGGTCTCATTATTCGGTACATACCGAGTGGGCCACCACTACGGGTGGCTAGAGCGAGACAATGACATGAAGATTGCCATTGCCAAAAAGAACGATGAGGCCAGAGCCAAAGAGGCAGAGCTTGGCACTAAGTTGATTGACCAGGAAACGAAACTCAGAAAGGCCCAAGATGATGTCAAGAAAAAACAGTCTGCTATGCATGAGCTTGCTAGGACTGGCCGGCTGCGCCTCCCAACCGCAAGTTGTCCACAAGCCAGTCCAAGTGCCACCATTGCCATTGGAAATCCACAACCCAGCCAGCCCGATGAAAGCGAACTTGAGCGACAGACTATTGCAACTCTTATCGACCTCGCAGCCGAAGGAGACAAAGCCATCACCAAGCTCAACGCCTGCGTCAGCGCCTATGAAGAAGTAAGGAGAATTGTCAATGGTCAATAGTGAGCAATTAGCACGGCTGCACATTGGCCCAGAGTGGGTCGATGCGCTTAATGAGACTTTCCAGCGCTTTGACATTTCAACGCCATTGCGCCAAGCTGCTTTTATTGGCCAGTGTGGCCATGAGTGTGGCAATTTTAGGGTGCTGCAAGAGAACTTGAATTACAGGGCAGAGGCTCTGCAAAAGCTCTGGCCCAAGCGCTTTGACGCTGCCAAGGCCCAAGTCTGCGCCCGTAATCCAAAGGCCATTGCCACGGCTGTCTACAGTAACCGGATGGGCAACCGAGATGAGGCTTCTGGGGATGCCTGGCGCTTCATTGGCCGAGGATGCATCCAGTTGACCGGCTCCAGCAATTATTTCCATGCAGGCAAGGCGCTGGGTGTGGACCTGATCATGCAGCCCGAACTGGTGGCCACGCCCCAGTATGCAGCGCTGACTGCCGGATGGTTTTGGGACACCCACAAACTCAACCAGTATGCAGACAGCCAGGACTACAAGACCATGACCAAAAAGATCAATGGTGGCTTTATTGGTCTGGATGATCGGATCAAACACATCAACCATGCACTGTCTGTCCTGACATAATTAGCCATGGCCAGCCAAACCCAACAACTTGAGAATCCCACTCCACCAGGACTCGGTTATCCGACCGAGACCTATGAGCGCAGGCATTTCAACGAAAACAATGGCGCATTGACTGTTTACTTTAAGAAACTGTCATTTGTGCTGGGGTCTTTGTTTGGACCAAGAGGTGGCCGGTTTATGAATAACCCCCATGGGGCTTTCCAAGATTCGACCAACCAAGTGGCTGCCAACACCACCACGGCCTATGCGGTCACATTCAACACCACAGACTTTGCTAATGGTGTGACAATGGCCAGCGGGTCAAGAATCACTGTGGCCGATGCCGGAATCTGGAACTTGCAGTTTTCCATTCAGTTTACAAACACGACAAATTCATCTCAGGATGTGGATGTCTGGTTTCGGGTCAATGGTACAAATTCGGCCAACTCAAACAGCCGATTTGGCTTTGCGCCTAGAAAAGGTGCTGGAGACCCGTATCACACCATTGCGGCCATGAATTACTTTTTGAGCTTAAATGCGACTGACTATGTTGAGATAATGTGGAGGCCGACCGACACGGGTGTGTCCATTGAGCAATACGCTGCTGGAACAAGCCCCACACGGCCAGCAGTCCCATCAGCCATTGTCACAATGAGCTTTGTCTCAAACATTACATAAATACTGCCATGTATATACCTTTAAAGTTACCCCCAGGTGTTTTCCGAAATGGTACTGAATACCAGGCAGCAGGCCGCTGGTATGACGCAAACCTAGTGCGCTGGTATGAGGGGACACTGCGCCCCATCAATGGATGGCGCACCAGGTCAAGCTCACAGATGACAGGCTCATGCCGAGGCATCATTACTTGGCGCGATAACAGTGGCAACCGATACATTGGCGCTGGTACGCATTCCAAGCTCTACGCCATGAACGAGGCTGGGACACTCAAAGACATCACACCCACAGGCTTCACAAGCGGTTATGCAAGCTCCACAGTGCTGACAGGCTATGGTTACAGCACCTATGGCACATTTGCCTATGGCGTGGCACGGCCCGACACTGGGACACCCATTGCAGCCACCACCTGGTCACTCGATACATGGGGCGAGTATTTGATTGCTTGCTCTAGCACCGATGGCAAGCTCTATGAGTGGCAATTAGGTTTTGCAACGCCAACCCTTGCCGCGGCAATCACCAATGCACCAGTCAACAACAAGGCGGTTTTAGTCACCCAAGAGCGCATTATCTTTGCCCTTGGCGCTGGTGGAAACCCACGCAAAGTGCAGTGGTGCGACCAAGAGAACAATACCCTTTGGACACCAGCAGGCGACAACCTTGCAGGCGACTATGACTTGGCCAGCCCTGGCACATTGATCGCTGGCAAGCGGGTCAAGGGTGTCAATCTACTGTTTACCGATGTGGATGTCCACACGGCCCAGTATGTTGGCGCTCCATTTGTTTATGGCTTTGAGAAGGCGGCAAGCGGGTGCGGCCTCATTTCGGCCCAGGCAGTGGCGGCCATTGATACGGCAGCCATTTGGATGAGCAATTCTGGCTTTTGGATTTATGACGGCTATGTCAAACCACTGCCAAGTGATGTGTCAGATTACATTTTTGCCAATATCAACTTTGCCCAGGCATCTAAGATTTATGCGGTCCATGTCAGCAAGTTTGGTGAAATCTGGTGGTATTACCCAAGTGCAGCCAGCAATGAGAATGACAGCTATGTCACTTTCAACTACCGCGAAAATCACTGGAACATTGGCACATTGGCCCGCACTGCTGGGGTTGATGCTGGCGTGTTTACCTATCCTTTGATGGTGTCTACCACTGGCTACATCTACGAGCATGAGGTCGGCTTTAACTATGACAGCGCCAGCCTTTACGCTGAGTCTGGTCCAGTCCAATTGGGCAATGGCGACAACATCATGTCTGTGCGCCAAGTTGTCCCAGATGAGCAGACGCTGGGTGAGGCGGTGGTTTCATTCAAAACCCGCAATTACCCGACTGGCACACAATCCACATTTGGACCATATACGGCAGCCAACCCGACTTCTGTCCGGTTCTCTGGCCGGCAAGTCAACATGAGGGTGACTGGCAACACTTTGGCTGACTGGCGTGTCGGGGTGATGAGGCTTGAGGCTGTGGCCAGCGGGAAGCGATGAGCGACCAAGAACAACTGGAAAGACTGCGCCACCATGTAGAGGCGGCATTAGAATACAGTGGAGGCACACACAATTTTGACGATGTCGCTGAGATGGTTGAGGATCACAGATTACAGTTGTGGCCGGCCAAGGACTCGGTGGTGTTGACAGAGATCATTGTCTATCCCAGGCTAAAGAATTTGCATTATTTTCTGGCTGGTGGCGACCTAGATGAACTCTCAAGGATGAGACCATTGATCGAATCCTGGGGCAAATCAGTTGGTTGCACCAGGGTGACTTTGGCAGGCCGAAGAGGCTGGGCAAAGACATTTTTGAAAGACGAAGGTTACAGCCCACAATGGTCTGTAATGGCAAAGGAACTTTAGGGGAATAAATATGGCATCAGAAGCACTCAATTGGGCATTGGCCAACGGCATGACGCAGGCCGAATTTGATCGGAACATTTTTAATGCTGTGCTTGATGCGCAGAAGCCTGGCTCTGGCGTAACAGATTCTATGCTCCGGTCTGAGATGGATCGACTTGGCATTTCTCCAGCAGATGTGGCCCGTGCCACTGGCGTGACCACTCAGAGCGTTGAATCCAGATACGCCACTGCCATCCCCAAGACTGAGGCCGAACTGATTGCTGATGCAGCTGCTGAGGCAGAACTTGCAGCGCGTACAGCGCGAGACACAACAGCCAGCCAGTCTTTGATTGATGCGCGAAACTTGGCGGCTCAGACTTCTGCTGGCAATTTGAGTGCGGCTCAATTGGCGGCTGCCAATGCGGCCCAGCTGGCATTGGTCCAAAGACAAAACGAAGCGGCTTTGGCTTTGCAACAACGCAATGCAGCAGCAGCGGCTGAAGCAGCGCGTTTGGCTGCATTGCAAAGAACTGGTGTAACAACGCCAGTAACAACGCCTGGCCTACTTTCCCCAACTGGTGCAACCAGTGTGACTGGCACAACACCATTTGCCAATGCCACACAAGGCTTTGCCCAGAACTTTGCAAATTACCAGTCAATCCCAATTGGCGCTCAATACAACCCCAATGTGGTCGGTGGAGCTGGTTCTCCATATGCACAAGTCATGGGCCAGATGCGCCCAGTCGGCAATCCATACGCCAATGTGGTGGCAGGCCAAGCAATGGGTGGCTATAACCCTGCTTTATATGACCAGATCGCAGCTGCTAATTTGGCTAATGCAGAAGCGGCCAAGTTGGCCGGTGTGAATACTATTGTTGAAAGTGGTGGCGATGGTAATTCCACAGATGGAGGTGTTGGTGAAAGTGTCAGTGGTAATTACAACAAAGGCGGCATGGTCGATGGTTTGTTTGGCATGAATCCACCTGGTCCAGATGATGGTGCTGGATATCTAGATCGCGGTGAATATGTGATCAAGAAGTCTTCAGTCAACAAGTATGGCCGCGGTCTTCTGGACATGATCAACGAAGGCAAAGTGCCTGCCAAGAAAATGAAATCTTTACTCGGATAAGGTGGCAATATGTCAAAAGGTGGAACAACAACCTCAACAAGCTCCATTGATCCACAGATCAAAGAAGCATTCTTGGCCAACTTTCAGCAGGCCCAAGGGGTCGCTGGTGCATTGCCAGTCCAGCAGTTTGCTGGCTACAACCCAATGTATCAGGCAGGCGAGGAGGCTCTTGTCAATGCTGGCCTCGCTGGCCCAGGCATTAGTGGCACAGACTTGGCCGCCCAGATGGCCGCTTATGGCGGGATTTATCAGCCTAGTCAGATCACAGCGCAGCAGACTAATTTAAGCATGGGGCAAGGCCCAGGCTCTATTGGCTCTTACATGAATCCATTCACAAGCGAAGTGCGCACCAATGCATTGGCTGATCTGGAATCTGCAAGACGCGCTGCCATCCAGCAAACCGGTGAACGCGCCACACAAGCCCGTGCATTTGGTGGATCACGCCAAGGTGTGGCCGAGGCTCTGACTAACCAAGGGTTTGCCAAGCAGGCCGCCACACTTGGCACAACCTTAAACGAGCAGGCATTTAACCAGGCAATGGCCATGCAGCAGGCAGACATTGCGCGCAGATCAGCAGCCGACATTGCCAATCAGCAAGCAGGCTTGCAAGGTGCGCAATTAAGGCTAGGCGGTGCAAGCCAGCTAGGTAATTTGGCTGCCCAGCAACAAGCATTGCGTCTTGGTGGCGCTCAAGCGGTCATGGGCGCTGGCGGTGCGCGTCAGGCTTTGGACCAGCAACAAATGGATGCAATTCGAAATATTGGCTTGCAGCGTCTGGGTGTGGTCCAGTCTTCACTTGGTGCGCAGCCTGCCAATCTTGGCATGGTGGCCACGACTCCATACAGCCAGAATGTCGGTGCTGGCCTATTAGGCGGTGCATTGGCTGGCTCTCAATTGGCTGGCACTCTTGGTGTTACAGCAGGCACTGGCGCTGGCCTTGGTGCATTGGCTGCCTTGATCTAACATGAGACAAAATCCAACACCAGAGCCACAACGCTACGCTGACGCGCAGCTCATGGCTTTGCTTGATCCATCAAGCAAGCGTGACACCATCCTGATCACGCCTGGATCACCGATGCCCTCGCGCATTCCTGACGGGTTGACAGTGGCTCAGACAAGCCGCGGCATTGTGATCACCAGTGACCCTGCAAAGGTCAAGATCATTGACCAAGGGTCTGAGAAAGATGTGGGCATGGCGCTGTTTGGCTATGCATACGATCAGACCAAGGGCTTTGACAATGTGGCGGTGGCCATGGATAGAAGCGGCATTCCGGTGGCAGAGCTGGCCATCAAGCCTGGTCAGGAAAGACGGGCCATGAGGGCTGCATCTTTGCTTGCACCAGATACGGGATCAACTAACATGATGAGCAGAGGCGATGTGGTCAATACACGCCTCAAAGGTTTACTGGATTAAGGTGGAAATATGGCTACTCAATTTGATTTTGCAAGTTTAGGCAATATGTTTGGCGGTGGCGGTGTGCCAACTGGTCTTGATGCATTACTAACAGAAGACCAGCGCAAGCTGCTTGGCCGTAATGCTGCACTGTCAGCAGCTGGTGCACTATTGCAGGCCAGTGGCCGAAGTGCAGTCCCAATCAGCATGGGCCAAGCACTTGGATCAGCTTTGCAGGCTGGTCAGCAAGGTTATCAGCAGGCTAGAGCTGGCTCTTTCCAAGATTTAATGCTTGGTGCAAAACTTAAAGAAATGCAAGCAGAGACTGCTGGCAATGAGTCTTGGAGACAATTGCTTGGTGGGATTTCTCCAGTCGGTGCTACTGGTGCAGCGCAGCCAATGCCAACTGGACCGGCTGTGCCAACTGTCGAGCAAGAGATGGCAGCGCCAGCTCCAGCGCAAGCAGGCCCACTTGCGTTTTTAAACCCAGTGCAAAGAGCTTTGCTGGCCAATATGCCACGCAAAGAGGGAATGTCTGAAGTGTTGAAAATGACGCAATCTCAGGCTGAATTTGGCAAGCCAGAGCCAGTGGTTATTGATGGCAAAACTGTCATGGTCCAGTACAACAAATTGGGTGAGTCACGCATTGCCAAAGGTGTTTCACCTTATGAGGCTCAATCCCCTGACATTCGTGCGGTGGAGTACATAAGTGGCAAGCCACTGGCTGGAACTGGCCAAGAAGGCATTGGCGCTGTTGGCCAGTATCGTCAGCAGATTGCTCCAAAAACACAAGTCACTGTCCCAGTGGACATGACTGGTGGTCAAAAGGGCTTTGAGAATGAAATGAAGTTGGCTGGTGCATTTAAGCAAGAGCCAATTTACAAAGACTTCAGCGACATGAAGTCTGCATTTGGTCAGGTGGTTTCATCTTTAAGCCAAGGCACACCAATTGGTGATGTGGCTGGTGCAACCAAAGTGATGAAATTACTAGACCCAGGCTCTGTGGTGCGTGAGTCTGAGCTTGGCATTGCCATGGCAGCCTCTGGCCGTATGGACCGATTGAATAACTATTTTAGCAATATGATGACCGGCCAGAAGCTCACGCCTACACAACGCGAAGACTTTAAGGCTTTGTCCAATGAGCTGTATGCAGCTGCTGGCCAAGCGTATAACCAAAAGCGCAAAGAATATGAAACATTTGGTGAGGCTTATAAATTCAAAAACCTTGATGCAGCCCTTGGCGCTCCAGCCTCTATTCCGTCAATCATGCGCGGTGGAGCTGGTGGCGGTGGTGGTGCAGTAAGACCATCCCTTGGTAATATCTTTGGAACACCAGGAGGCAGATGATGGATGGCATTAAAGACAAAATCAAAGAAGCTCAAAAGGCTGGTTATGGCGATGATGAAATTGTCCAGTTTCTGGCCCAAATGCCAACTGTCGGCACTCAAATCAATACAGCCTTAGAGAATCAATACAAGCCAAGCGAGATTCTTAAATTCTTGAGCGAGTCCAGATCAAAGGCATTTGAGGCTGGTGCAAAACTAGGCACAACAACCCGTGCCTTGGCCAGTGCTGCCGGTGGTCCAACATTTGGCTTTGCCGATGAATTGGCTGGGTTTCTTGGCGCTCCAATGCTTGCTATGCAAAAAGGTGTGCCATTGTCTGATGCCTACACAATGGGCCGTGACATATTCCGAGGCGCTGCTGAGTCTTATCAAAAAGAATCACCATACTATGCAGCCGCTGGCCAACTGGCTGCCAGTGTGCCAATGATGATTGCCGGTGTTCCTGGCAAAGTCGTGCAAGAAGTTGGCAAGAGGGTCATGCCTGCCATTGAAGCGGCTGCACCAAGCGTAGCCCCAGCAATTGCTAGAGCTGGCCAATACATTGCTGGAGCTCCAGCTGCTGGACAGATCATGGGCATGGGCCAACGCGCAGTGCAGGCCGGTGTCTCTGGTGCAGGCTATGGATTGCTGGGTGGCATTGGCGAGTCAACTGGTCAGACTGCTGAAGAAATTCTGAGAGAGGCTGGAAAGAGTGCATTGATTGGCGGCACATTGGGTGCAGTATCTCAGCCAGTTATGGGCATTGTTGGCGCTGGTGGCCGTCAGGTTATGGCGCGTATGTCACCCACTGCTGCTGGCACATACGCACAGCAAAAGGTCGGTGAGGCTTTGATTCGTGATGTACCAGAGGGTTTAGCCCCAAGCGCATTGACCATGGCCCAAGCGCGTCTGGCCAAATTAGGCCCAGAGGCTCGCATTGCAGATGTGGGTGGCAAGTCCACACGCAATTTACTCGATGTACAGGCCACATTGCCTGGCACAACGACTGAAGCTGTTGAGCGCGCTATTCGTGAGCGCCAAGCAGGCCGTGCTGGTCGATTGATGACTGCTGCCGATGAAAGCCTTGGCACTCAAGGCGCTCAATTTATGCAAAAGCTGGAAGACTTCAGCGCCCAGCGTTTTGCTGAGTCTCGCCCATACTATGCAGCCATTGACAAAGCAGCTTTGAAAGTTGATAACACTTTGGCCGATGTCTTGAATAAATCTCAGGCAGTCCAAGGGTCTGCTGAACTGTTGTTTATGACAAAGACTGGCCAAACGATTGACTTGGCTAAATTGAAGCCTGGTGATCCAGTGCCAATGAATGTCTTGGACACTTTGAAACAATCCCTTTACGACACTGCCCAAAGTCTGCGCAGAACTGGCAGCAATGCCCAGGCTAATGCATACGATGATGTGCGCAAGCAATTGGTGGGTGTTCTTGAGGCTCAGTCGCCCAAAATTGGTGGCCAATCTGCATACACCATGGCCATGAAGACATGGGCCGGACCATCCCAAATGATGGATGCAGCTGAAGTTGGCCGCAAAGCCATGACTGGAGATGTGCTTGAACTTGGCCAAACCATGAAGGGTTTTACGCCATCAGAGATCGATGCATTCCGCATTGGTGCTTTGCAGGCTTTGCGTCAGAAGACTGGCACAGAGGCTGGCCAGACATCATTGCTCAAGATGTGGAAAGAGCCAGCAACGCAAGACCGATTGAAGGAAGTATTTGGCAATGATTACAGAACATTTGCGTCTGCGGTGGCCAAAGAAGCTCGATTGAAAGGTCTGGAGTCTGCTGGCCGTGGATCACAAACTGCCGCACGATTGGCTGGAACTGCTGATCTTGAAGTCGCACCATTGGGTCAAGCAGCTGCTGCGGCTGCTGCCGGAAGCCCAACTGGAATGTTGGCAGCTGCATCAAATATTGCAAGCCAGACAAGAACGCCAGAGGCCGTGAGAAATGAGATTGGCAAAATCTTGCTATCGCGTGACCAGCAGCAATTGACAGATTTAGCTGAAGTGATCAGAAGATTGAACGAATCTCGCGCAAGAGCTGCTGGCATTTCCGGCAGAACTTCTGGCCAGATTGGTTCAATGTTGCCTGGTTATGTTGGTCAATAACTAAGACCCAAAAAACGCGGCCACAAGTGGGTCGCGTTTCACAACCCGTCTTTTCTGCCTGCGTCTGGCAGCGTCAAAGTCTTTGTCGTCTGCACTCATTTTCTCTCTGTATTTCCTGATTCGGTCTGAGCTTGGCACTGGCCCAGGCGCTTCAGCGTCAATGCCATCACCCCATGACCACAGAGGCCGCCACTGACCATTGGCACTCACTCTGGTATATCCACTGATATAGACCAATTCATTGCGGTGCAAATCAAACAGAATCCTTGCAGCACTGCGCCTGGCACAAAAGCACAACTTGGCCAGATCAAGGTCTGACAGATTGCCTTTCTTTTGGAGCGCTGCCTCAATGGCAGGGCTTACACGGGGTTTTAAGCCTCTGGCCATGTGCTGGTCTCCATTCTGGCTTTTAAGCGCTCCAGCATTGTTTTGACAACGAATGCACGGGTTTTGACTTCATTGGGGATTGCATGGCCAAAGACTTCTGGGTGCAGTAAGTCATTGACCAGGTCAAGGCAGGCATCAATGGCTGGTGGCAAGTCATTGGTCATTGTATTTTTCCAGCGCTGACACTTCAATGTGGTCCACCAAGCCCTGCAAGATCATGTGCGCAATGTCCACATCAGTGCCAGCGATGTATGCGTTATTGAGGGTCATTGATTCATCAAGGTCTGGCTCATAAGGTGAGCCATGTGAGTCGGTCGAGCCTTTCTCTTCTGGGCTGTATTCCAGAAAACATATAAGGTCCACATCCTCCACAGTGCAGTCGAACTGGAACAAGCCTCTGGGGCAGTTAGGTGTTTTGTTCATGCTCAACCCCTCCAAGCCAACATCACGCCAATGCCACCAAAAATAATAATGGCCAAGGTCCATTCGATCAGGGTGGTAATGATTTTCTGTTTCATCGGTTTCTTTCGTTAATGGGGCCGAAGCCCCGTGGGTTTAATTAGGCTGCGGCTTTCTCGGCAAATAAGCGCTTGGCTTCTGTGCCTTGATCGGCATACTCATTAGAGCCATAAGCTGGATCGACTTCATCCCAAAATGTAGGAGAAATAAACTTACCAGCTTCAAGAGCTGCATTAACACGGGCGGCTAAACGATCTGCTTTGGCTGAAGCCTCTGCGCGTAAATCGGGAAAATAAGCGTCACCAGTCTCTTCACAAATAACTTGCTGAGTGCCATTAAAAATGGCTTGATGACGAAAGCGCTTACCAGCTGCATTCTCGATCAAGACATAAAACTGCTCTGCAATGAATGGATGACCATCACAAGCAAAACCAGCATTGAACAAGTCAGAAGCCACATAAGCTGTAAAAGTTGTGTTTTTCATTTCGTTTCTTTCGTTTAAGTAATAGGAGTAACGAAGTATGACAGAAATGAATTATCTGTAAAGAATTATTTTTTATGTGTTGTTTTTATACATAAAGCGCAATTAGAATGCGGTCATGCAATCAATTCACGATATCAAGGCAAAGGCCAAGGCTCACAAGATAACCATGGCTGCGGTGTGCAATGAGGCTGGCATCCAGCAGTCCCAGGTAAGCCGGTGGCTATCTGGGACTGTTGAGCCACTTTGGACATCAGTCAATCAATTGCACTTGGCGCTTGAAAAACTGATCGACCGATCACCAGTCGTTATCGACTGATTCGGCAGCAGCTGGCGCGGCCTTGCTGGCCACCACGCCAAAGTCACTGGCAGCTGTTGGCTTTGCACCACCCAGCGAGTCACCCTTAGACAAAAGCATGATGTTGTTTAAACCATACGACACGCCCTTGTTGCCTGCCTGGTCATAAGCATAGGCATTCAAAGACACGCGGCCATAGTCGCCAGAGACAATATCTTGTGATCCAAGAATGTCATGGCCATGGGCATCCACTGCACCAGGCTTGTTTGTGCTTTTGGTGTTGAAAAAGTAATGCCCTGCATACTCAGCCCCCAGTGGTGATCCATCAGATTTGACTTCTGTATCGCCATCACGCAAGGGATTGCGCACTGTCTTTGGGATTTTGTCTCCGAACTTGGCTGTCAATGCGGCCTTGGCTGCCGCTTTCAATTGGTTCACAGTCTCGGTGTCTGTCTTTGGGACAAGCACTTGCGTTGAGAACTCTTCTTTCCCGTTCATTTCATTCTTACGCGCAGTCAAAGCGCTGAAGTATGAGAAACGAACTTTTCCGGTTACTACTCTTGTTGACATGGTTTTTTCCTTTTAAGGGTTTACAAGGTTTAACGATTTATCGTTTTCTGCGTTTGCAGAAATTGCACTTTAGCACAAATGCAGATATGATCGCAACAACTTAAAACGAGGAAACCGAAATGCAACTATTCCCCCATCAGCAAGAGGCCAAGCTCTTCTTGTTGTCTAGGCGCAGGGCCATCTTGGCCGACCAGCCACGGGTTGGTAAGACGCTACCCACAGCAGCTGCTGCACTTGAAAACCTACCCGCACTGATCGTCTGCCCAGCCATTGCCAAAACAGTCTGGGAGTCTGCATTTGCCAAGCTCGCACCCAACGTCTCGGTCCATGTGGTCAATGGAAAACGTGAGGCTTCAGAGGTAAACAGCGCAGATATCACCATCATCAACTACGATGTTTTGCAATATGCACAAACAGATTTGGACAGATATAACACTCTAGTTTTGGATGAGTGCCACAGGATTAAGAATCCAAAAGCCCAAAGGACCAAGGCGGCCATGCTGGCCATGAAGAAGGTGGACCATGTTTATGCATTGTCTGGCACGCCCATACCCAACCGGCCGATTGAGCTGTGGCCCATTCTGCACGGCCTTGGCATTTATCGCGGTGGCTGGTTTGATTTCGCGGCCCGTTACGCAAAAATGTGGAACGCGCCATGGGGCTTGGATACCAGTGGCGCATCTAACCTGGTTGAACTTAAAGACATGATGAAACCCCATGTCATGCGCAGAAAGAAAGAAGCCATTTTTAAAGACTACAAAGAGCCACAAGTCAGCCTGATTACCTTTGACCTACCCAATGACAAACGCGAGCAAAGTTTTGATGCCGATGCCTTGATGGCAAACCCCAATGCCTTGCTGGCCTTTGAGGGTCTGGCCGAGATCATGCGGGAAGCCGGTATGCGCAAGGTTAAGGCTGCCAGTGAATTCATCGATGACTTGCTCCAGGCCGATGAGCCAGTAGTGGTATTTGCGCACCACAAGGATGTGGTCCAAGCCCTGCAAGATGAACTCAAAACCCACAAACCCGTGGTCATCACGGGTGAAACACCAAGGGCCAAGCGCGACCAGGCGCTCAAAGACTTTCAGTCTAGCCAGACCAAATGCATTATTGGCAACATTGCCGCCATGTCTGAGGGTGTGGACCTATCCGCTGCCGACACCATTGTTTTTGTCGAATGCACTTGGTCCACATCAGCACTGGAGCAGGCCAGCAGCAGGGTCGAGAACATCAACAAGTCAGGCATTCCACCCGTCATCTACATTCTGACCATCAAGGCCAGCTTGGACCATACAGTCTTGGCCAAGGTCTTAAAGAAGCTCAATATCGTCAATCAAATCATTTAACCCAGGAGAAACCATGCAACATGAAACCCGTAAACACGCCCGACTCTCAGCATCCAGAACAGACCGCTTCATGTCTTGCCCTGGCTCATACAGGCTTGAATCCCTCATGCCTTATGAGCCAGCAGGCGAGGCGGCTGCCATTGGCACAGCGATCCATGAACTCTCTGAGATCATTTTGCGCAATGGTGAGATACCAACCGGAACTGATCCGGACCATCTTTCAATGGCCCAAGGCTATGCCAACTTTGTCAACACTCTGGTCGAGAATCCGCGCAAAAAGCTGATTGAAGTCAACCTGGATGAGGGTCTGAAGTCTTTGCACCCAGCACTTGGTGGCACTGCCGATGCCGTTTTGGTCGATGGAAACCATCTTCATGTCATTGATCTGAAGACTGGCCGTGTGGCTGTGGATGCCCAAGACAACAAGCAGCTCTTAACCTATGCCCTTGGTGCAATGCGCCAGCTCAAAGCGCCAAGCACCATCGAATGCACCATGCACATATTCCAGCCGCGGGTTGGCCACAGCAAGTGGACAGTGTCTGGCAATTACTTAAATCTCCATGGTGAGCGTTTAAAAGAGGCAGCCGAGCTGGCGCTGACAGGCGATGCACCCACAAACCCAAGCCCTGATGCCTGCCGATACTGCAAGGCCAAGACCATTTGCCCATCCATGCGTGAGAAGGTCCAAGAGGTCGCTAGAAACGATTTCAAGCCAGACATGACTGTTACCCCAGAGATGCTGGATAACGCGGCTCTGGTGGCCGCATGGGCCGATGCAGTGCAGTCTGCTGCCAAAGATCAATTGACCAATGGCCAAGCAATCACTGGCTGGACCATGCGCGCAGGCCGTAAGACTAAATTTTGGAAAGATGAGGCGCTGGTCATGGAGGCATTTAAAGATATGCCAACTGCCTGGGAGCTGAAGTCGCCCAGTGCTGTCTTAAAACTCGGTGTCGAAGTGTCCGAAGACCTAGTCGGTGAGAAACAGGCTGCGCCAAGTCTTGTCAAGGCGAAGGAATAGAATCACATCCCCTGCCAAAGAAAAGACCTGACAGCGCGTTAACACTGCCAGGTCAAAGGTCAACTCTCATGGCAACTTACAAATGAAACCCCAACTTAAAGGAATTTCAGTGTCAACTATAACTGAAACACCCCTGCCAGATACATTCAGCCAGTCCCAGTCTGTCGCCTGCAAAATAGGCGCTGTGGCCCCCGATGCGGTGTTCTGTACCTTTGCCCTGCAAGGCTCAAAGAAAATCCCCTACAAGCGATCTGGCCAAGGTGTGGCACGGGATACAGACCCGACTGATCTCTACAACTCAGAAGATGTCTGGGCCATGGAGCAAGCGCCTCATGGCCAATATCTTGGCCTAGTCCAGCAGCGCCCCATCATCAGCGCATCAGGAAACTATCTGGTTTGCCTCGATGTGGACATGAAACACGCCTCTGGCCCGACCAATGTGGCCATTCAGCGCATGGCCAAGTATGTCAAGCAAAAGAAGATGCTGACCGAGGTTTCTGTCTCAGGCCGTGGCCGTCATGTCTTCTTATGGGTGCAACCACCCAAAGAATCTGACCTGGTGCTGCCGAAATACAAGTTGGGCGGTGGCCAAGAATTAGAAGTATTCGGTCTCCCAAACAGTGCTGGGAAGTCAGTGCTACTCAGTGGCAAACAACTGGTCGGTGAATTTCAAGAAGCAGTCAATTTGCATGAATTGTTAATGGACTGGGGCATCATCGAGCAGCACCAGCTGCAAGAGCCAAAGCCTGCCGCGCCATCACAATCATTTGATTTCACGCAATTAGGATCAAGATTGGATGACAGCGATCTTGATCGTGCGGTCAAGGCTTTGCACCATATTTCCCCAGACTGCGACTATGACCAGTGGATTGAACTTGGCCAAGCGCTGCACACTGAATTTGGCGAGGCTGGTCTCGGCCCATGGATGACATGGTCCATGGCAGGCAACAAGTTTGCAGGCACAAAAGACATTGAAGTCCACTGGAAGAGCTTTCACCAGGGCAGGGGTGTTGGCATTGGCACACTCTTTAAACACGCCAAAGACTGTGGGTGGGAAGCTCCAACTAAGCAGGCCGAGCGCAAATCAGCGGTCGAAGACTTTGCCGCGGTGATCAGTCAGGCCCAAGGTGATGCGCCAGTGGCCACCGATGCACCAGAAGTCAAAGGCTGGCCAGAGCGCCAACTCTCTATTGGCCAAATCAAGCCCATTCGCTACATGGTCAAAGGCTTCTGGGCGCACAGTTTCATGGTGCTGGCTGGTCAGCCTGGCATTGGCAAGACCACAGCAGTCATCAGTCTGTGCATGGTCATGGCCGGACTCAAGGCCAAGGACTGCGAACTCACTGCCACCAAGAAACGCAAAACAATCATAGTGACTGAAGACTCGGACCAAGTCGAAAGAACTCTGACAGGGTATGCACGGCATTACGGGATTAGTGCCAGTGCATTATCAGATTGGTTTGTCATCATCGATGCCAAGCGGTCTAATGTGAAAGATTTACTTATGCTTGCACATAATGTGATTAAACACACAATAGATAATGTCCGGCCATTATTGGTTCTTGATACTGCCAACGCGACAATGGATATTGATAATGAGAATGACAACTCTGAGGTCGGCAGTTACATTGCAGCCCTAAAGCAGACCATCTATATCCAGCTGGACACGCCAGTCTGCATCATCACACACACCAACAAGACCATATCCAAGGCCGACTCAGATGCCACAGCCCGTGGAGCAAGCGCATTCACAGGCGATGCAACCCTGACTGGAGTGCTGTTTGAAGATGAGACCAAGACCCGATATATGCGCCTGGTCAAGACCCGATACCAGCCCAACTTCAGAGAAATTAAATTCAACTCAGATGTCTTTGCAGACACTGTGCTGGATGAAGACGGGGATATCCAAGAGCAAATGGTGCTTCTGGTTGTCCCACAAGTATCGTCAGAGGAAGACAGGCGGCAGGCAGCCAACGACCGGCAGAACGACAAAAGACAACAACAAGTCCAAGATGCAGCAGACGCTGCCTGCAACTTTGTCCAGTCCATCATCAACGCCAAAGGCGCGGTCATCATGCGCAGAGGTTCTGGCAGGCCATCAGTGCCAAAAGAACTGCAATCAATGCACCAGCTGGAGTGGGCTGACATCTATCAGGCCGTGCCAATGGCCGACCAAAGCTATGCCAGACGGGCAGTTGGCGCGGCCATATTCCAGCGCTTTGCGATGGACCAAGCAGGCACTGGATGGGTTCAAATAAAGTAAAGCGGTAAACAGGTAGTAAACCGGTAGTAAACAGGTATACCGGTTTAGATAAAGGCAGGTCTGTTGGTATAAGTGGGGGTCGTAGACCCACTTATCCACAGGCCAATCTGGTCAGTTTTGGGATGGTGAAAAGTAAAGCGGTAAAGCGGTAGATTTCCTTTGGTCATACCGGTTTACTTTTAACGATTTTTGGAGGTTTTAGATGGTCCAACAAGTTGAGCAGTTATCCACAGGTTATCCACAATCAGAGAAATTCGTGGAAGATGAGAGGGTTTTCTGCCACCAGTGCAGTAAGGCGGTAGAAGTGGACATGAAGCAGTCCATGCCAGCCGAACAGATGGAAAGGCACAGAAAGGTCAACTCAAAGCCATTGCAGTGGATGTTTGACCAGGCAAAGATTAGGAATGGATGGGCAACCATCACATGGTCCGAACATCAGTGCAGCCAAACAGGACTGGCTGCATTCCCGACCGACATCAAGCACCGCTGCCACATGTTCCAGACCAAAGCCTCGGCAGTAGAATCCGAGGAATGGTGGTTGACTTAAAACGCAAAAGAAAAAGCATTGAACACATTGACCAGGTCAAAGTGGTCCAACACTTTCGAGCGTTTCATCCAGGCATCATCATTGCGGCAATACCCAATGGTGGCGATAGAACGGCCTCAGAGCGCGTCAGATTGCATTCTGAAGGGGTATTGGCAGGAATGCCAGACCTTTGCGTCTTGGAGCCTAAAAACGGGTTTCATGCGCTATTTGTGGAAATGAAGACCAAGGCCGGTGTGGTCTCAGCCAAGCAAAGCGCTGTAGGTTTGCAGTTAAATGCAAAAGGGTATCGAGCAGTGGTCGCCAGATCAGCTGCCGAAGCAATCAAAACAATTGAGGATTATCTGAATGGCAAAAGCACAAACACTGAGTGAACTGGCTGACAACATTGTCGAGCGCCAGCTCACACTGCGAGACCAAGCAGCCATCGAGCGCAAAGAGATGTCTGGGATCAATAAGAAAATTCACGCCTTTGGCGGTGAGGCTATGCTCTTTGACCATATCTCCGAAGGCAAGACAGTCAATTCAGTGATTAAGTCTTTGGACATCAGCATCGGTGGTTTCTACAAATGGATAGAAAAAGATGCCAAGCGGGGGGAACTCCTCGCACGCGCGCGCACGCGAGGTGGGAGAAGTTTAGCAGAGCAGACGCTGGAAATAGCAGATAACGCAAGCCCTCAAGAGGCACAGGTGGCCAAGCTGAGAGTGGATACGAGGCGCTGGCTGGCCTCTAAGCAAGCGCCAGACGAGTATGGTGACAAGCAGCAGCCACTGGTCAACATTGACCTTGGAAGCATGGCGCTCGATGCCCTGCGTAAGCGAAGCATCGTATCAGTAGACGATTCTGAGTAAATGAATACCGAAGCATTCAGTCACTTTATACAACGACCATTATGTTAAGTGGATAAGTCGTTATCCACAGAATTAAGTGCATCAAAGTATTACATGACCAGTTATGCACAGGAATCTGTGGATAAGGTTGGCCAAAATCCGTGGATAACCCAGCGGTGGTCGGCTGGCGGTCGGTGGCCGCGACCCCCCCCCGTGGCCGGCTTGGCGGGGGCGACTGTGGCGGCACTAAACACCTACAAAAAAAATTTTTTAAAAAAGTAACAACTAAGTCAAATTGTGCAAAAATGTCAACTCCACAAACAACGGAGCTAAACCATGAAAACGAAGCAGGCGACAGTGGTCATCAAGGACCAGGAGTGGATTGTGTTAGACACTGATGAGGCTCAAGACAAGAAAGTGTTCTGCAAGCTAATGAGCTTGGATGGGACAATTGTCTGGCACACTTGGGTGGACATTAACCAGATCGTGGGGATTATATGAATATCACGTTATTAACTAAAGTCAGGAAGTTATTCTGTGTCGATTATGTGCCTACTAGCACTAACAGACATAATCAATTGCAATATATTAAGGCATTAAGAATATTGGGTGATAAGTGGTTAATTCACCCTGATAATAAAGTGCAGAAAATACAGTGAAAAGTAATTTTGTAAATAACCATGTGAGATTGAATGGGAACGTGCATGGCCACAAATTACAGCTTTGTAATAAATGCGCTTTGAAAAAGCCGCCAGAGGGTGGGGTGGAGATGAGTGCGACGAGGTGGCTGTGTGCATCGTGCTGGACCGACAGGATCACGGGCCAGAACTTAAAGCAAGCGAGGATGGCCAAATGACTGATTTGTTGACTGCGCTGCATTTGTCGGTACTACTTCTGGACCTAAAGATTCGGATGATGGAGGCGATTGAAGAGGATCGGTTTGACTTAGCGATGACGTATCACTTGCTGATACTGGTCAGGACTGATGAGCTTCAGGCGCATAAGTGGGCGATGAGTCCCAAGGCTTGGGCCATCTATGAGACGATCCACCCATGAAAGAAAATGTTTTCAGTCAGTGGGTAGAGAGGTATCAGCCGGACCCTGTCTTGTTTGTGCAAGAGGTTTTGGGGGTTGACCCTGACCCATGGCAAGTGAAGTTTCTTGGGGCGATTGCTAGGGGGGACCGGAAGATAAGTGTCAGGTCTGGCCACGGGGTGGGCAAGAGTACGGCAAGCAGCTGGGCCATGCTCTGGTACTTTATGACCAGATCGCCCGTCAAGGTGGTGGTGACTGCACCGACAAGCTCTCAGCTTTATGACGCGATGTTTGCGGAGCTAAAGAGGTGGATCAATGCGATGCCTTTGCCTTTGCAGGGATTGCTGACTGTCAAGCAAGAGAGGATTGAATTCAATGCTGCACCGACTGAGATGTTCATAAGTGCCAGAACATCGAGAGCCGAGCAGCCAGAGGCTTTGCAGGGAATTCACTCAGAGAATGTGATGCTGGTGGCCGATGAGGCTTCTGGTGTGCCAGAGCAAGTGTTTGAGGCCGCGGCTGGATCGATGTCTGGCCACAATGCGGTGACGTTGCTTTTGGGGAATCCGGTGAGGTCTAGTGGGTTTTTCTACGACACCCACACGCGCCTGGCTGATGAGTGGACCACATTCCAAGTGGCCTGCACTGACTCGCCAAGGGTATCAGATGAGTACGTCAAAGAGATGGCCATGCGGTATGGGGAAGAGAGTAACGTCTACCGGATCAGGGTGATCGGGGAGTTTCCCAAGGGCGATGACGACACTGTGATTGCTATGGATTTGTTGGAAAGTGCGGTGAATCGGGATGTCGCGCCAAGTGACTATGCGCCCATGATCTGGGGCTTGGATGTGGCGCGGTTTGGTAGTGACAGATCGGCATTGTGCAAGCGCCAAGGGAATGCGGTCACTGAGAATATCCGGACATGGAAAAATCTGGACTTGATGCAACTGACTGGTGCGGTGGTGGCCGAGTATCAGGCATTGCCACCCAGCCAGCAGCCAAAGGAAATACTGGTGGATAGCATTGGACTTGGTGCTGGCGTGGTGGATAGGCTGCGGGAGCTGGGCCTGCCAGCGCGTGGGATCAATGTGAGTGAATCACCCGCGATGGGCGGGACTTACAGGAATCTGAAAGCAGAGCTTTGGTACAAAGCACGGGCATGGCTAGAAGCGCGGGACTGCAAGATGCCAAAGGATGATGTCTTGATTGCAGAGCTGGCCACAGTGCGGTACTCATTCACTTCAAATGGCAAGATCGCCATCGAGGGGAAAGATGAGATCAAGAGACGCGGCCTGCCAAGTCCAGACAAGGCCGATGCCTTTGTCCTGACATTTGCCAGTGATGCAATTGCCGGAATGTACGGGTCAGGTGGAAGCAATAAGTGGTCGCAACCCCTGCGCAGAAACCTTGTGCGGGTTGCATAATTCGGGTATTGACAAACCAATGGGAGAATCCTATGAAGGCAATGAGTAAAGCGCAAAAGAAGGTTGGCAAGGTAATGGGCGAATACAAAGCTGGCAAGCTCCACAGCGGTGGAACTGGCAAGGTTGTGACCAACCCCAAGCAGGCGGTGGCCATTGCCATGTCTGAGGCAAAGATGCCCATGCGCGGTCAGCGCACGGCAAAGAACAAGGCGAAAAAATAATGGCCACCATGCAGCGCACCATGAGCCAGGTCATGGACAAAGAGGAAGGCGATGACATGGGCGCAGGCGAGAACTGCCCAATGCCCACGCTAGACATTACGCTGAATCTAAAAAACCGCGCCAAGGCAATCACCAGCGCGGCCTATGGTCCTGAGAATCCCAAACTGCCCAATGAGGCTTTTTGGCGCAAGAAGGCTGACCAATGGGATGTGAGCATGGATGACGCAAAGCAAAGCCTATGCGGTAACTGCGCAGCATTCAATGTGTCCGACAACATCAAGCAGTGCATTGCCCAAGGCATTGGCATGGAAGCCGACCCATGGGGAACAATCAAGTTGGCCGACCTTGGCTATTGCGAAATCTTTGATTTCAAGTGCGCAGCCAGCAGAACGTGCGATGCATGGGTGGTGGGTGGCCCGAATACGGGTGAAGAGACTGAAGACATGGAAGATGAAGGAGAAGAGGAATGAAAGGTTTGTATGAAAATATTCATCGAAAACGCGAAAGAATTGCTGCTGGCAGCAAAGAGAAAATGCGCAAGCCTGGGGCAAAGGGTGCTCCAAGCGCTTCAGACTTTAAAGCAGCGGCTAAAACCGCCAAGCCAGTGAAAAAGAAATGAAGACCCCAGCCTGGCAGCGTAAAGAGGGGAAGTCACCCTCTGGCGGCTTAAATGTCAAGGGTCGAGCCAGTGCGAAGGCGCAGGGTATGGACCTGAAAGCGCCAGTCAAGTCTGGCGACAATCCAAGGCGCGCATCATTCTTGGCGCGTATGGGCAATATGCCTGGTCCTGAGATGAAGGCTGGTGAGCCGACCAGGCTGCTGCTGTCATTGAAGGCATGGGGTGCAAGCTCCAAGGCCGATGCCAAGGCCAAGGCGGCTGCGATCAGTGCCAGGAACAAGGCCAAGAAATGATTTGTCCGATTGTCATTGCCACTGTCAGGGGCCACGGGTTGGCCGTGTTGCTGGAGTCGATTAAGCAATACGCGCCAGAGTGTCCGGTCTATCTGCGCGGCCCACAGGCGGTGATTGAGCGCTTTGATGCCGATTACAAAATCTATGGCCAGCCAAGGAGCTTTGGCGAAGATTACAACGAAGTGATTGAGGCAGCGCTCAAGGACTGGTCATCGTGCATTGTGGCCAATGACGACATAGTGCTGACCCCCACCAGCGTGAAAGTGCTGATGGAAGATGTGGCCATTGTCAGGACCATGAACAGCTACAAAGCAGGGTGGGTGGCGGCAAGGTGCGATGCGGCCAGACCTTGTCAGAATGTGCGGATCACTGACCAGCCAGAGAAGCTGAGTTTTTACAAATTCCCCTCTGAGTCACACATTAAATTGGTCCAAGAGATCAGCCCAATCTTTGCATGGATATCAAGTGATGCATTTGAAGAGGCAAAGTTTCCCCCTCTGAATTGGTACAGTGATGATGTGCATTGTATGGACTTGGTGAGAAAAGGCTATGGCCACTATGTGAGCGCAAGTTACGTTCACCACATTGGCTCAAACACCATTGGCTTTGACGCGCAAAAACTGCATGACCAGGCGCTGCCATGGCTCAGAGAAAACCGGCCAGAATATGCGAGTGCCTGGTTTGATTCTTAATCTAGGCTCTGGCAAAGACTGGTGCAAAGAGTATCTGAATGCAGATATTCAAGCCAGCAAGAATCCTGACTGGCTGGTCGATATCAGCAAAGTAAAGTGGGGCGATACCCTGCAAACCCGTTTTGGGCAGCTGGAGATCGTGCCAGGGATGTTTGAAACCATTCTGGCCAATGATGTGCTGGAACACATCCACGATCTGGTTGATGCCATGACCAACTGCAAAGAGCTTTTGAGGGTGGGCGGTGAGATGCGCATCCATGTGCCTTATGACTTGAGCCTTGGCGCTTGGCAAGACCCAACCCATGTCAGGGCATTCAACGAGAACTCTTGGAAGTATTACACCGAGTGGCACTGGTACTTGGGCTGGCCTGATCGGTTTGAGCTGACAACGCTGGAAATGCGTCTCTCAAAGGTGGGAGAAGCACTAGAATTGCCCCATGAGGAAATTATCCGCACCCCAAGGGCTGTGGACTCCATGTATGTGGTTCTTACAAAGGTTAAGCCATGATTGAAAACATCACCGACAATTTATCCACCGACATTGCAGCCCAAGAGCCAATGGATGACATGGAACTGCAAGCGATCATTACGCAAGACCTGACCGATGCAGTGAGCTATGTGGACAGTGATTTATCGCCCACACGCGCCAAGGGGACTGAATACTATCGCGGTGATTTATTCGGCAATGAGGTTGAAGGCAACAGCAAGGTGGTGGCCATGGAAGTGCGAGACACTGTCTCGGCCATGCTGCCAAGCCTGATGCGCGTTTTCTTTAATTCTGAGAATGTGGTCGAGTTTGCACCCCGTGGCCCAGAAGATGTGAAGATGGCCCAGCAGGCGACAGACTACGCAAACTACGTATTCCAAAATGACAACAACGGGTTTCTGACCAGTTATGCCATCTTCAAAGATGCGCTGGTGCGTAAATGCGGCATTGCCAAATTCTGGTGGGAAGACGAAGAGAAGGTCCGAATTGAAGAGTACACGGGCCTTGATGACCAGACCCTAGAAATGCTCATGCAAGAGCCTGGTGCAGAAGTCAAGATTGTGGTGTCTTACCCTGACCCTGCCATTGACGAGGCACAACTCACAACTGTGGACCCTATGACTGGGCAGCCCATGGTCATGCCTGCACCAATGATCCATGATGTGCAGATCAAGCGCATCACAAAGGATGGCCGGATCAGGATCATGGCCGTGCCACCCGAAGAGCTGCTACTGGACAGACGCGCCAGATCGTTTGACGACTCAACCATCATTGCCCACCGGCAAATGGCCACTGTGGCTGATTTGTTGGCCATGGGTTATGACCAGGATGAAATTGAAGAGAATCTGTCAACGACTGACTTGGACAGCAATGACGAGTATTTGGCGCGCCAGCCACTGTCCACAACATTTGGCACAAATGACGCTGCCAATCCCATGATGCGCAGGGTGCTGTACATTGAAGCGTATTCCCGTGTGGACTTTGATGGCGATGGCATTGCAGAGCTGCGCAAGGTCTGCTGCATGGGTGGTGGCTATAAGGTGGTGCGTAATTTGCCAGCCAGCTACATTCCCTTTGCTGACTTTCCCTGCGACCCAGAGCCACACACAAGCCCACTTGAGGCTATGTCAATTTTTGACATCACCCGCGACTTGCAAGAGATCAAGTCGGAAATACTCCGAAACACATTGGACAGTCTGGCCCAGAGCATTCACCCACGCACAGCGGTGGTGGAAGGCCAAGTCAACATCGATGACGTTTTGAACAATGAGACGGGTGCAATTATCAGAATGCGCGCGCCTGGCATGGTCCAACCCCTGACAACCCCATTTGTGGGTCAGGCCGCATTCCCGATGATGGAATACATGGACCAGATCAAAGAAGATCGCACGGGCATGAGCAAGGCGGCCATGGGTCTGAATGCTGATGCATTGCAGTCAAGCACCAAAGCAGCTGTCAATGCAACGATCAATGCCAGCCAAGGCCGCATTGAGCTGACAGCTCGCATTCTGGCTGAAGGCATGAAAAAGCTATTCAAGGGCATTTTGTTCTTGGCCACAACGCACCAGGACAAAGCCCGAATGGTGCGAATGCGCAATGAGTGGGTGCAAATTGATCCAAGGTTCTGGGATGTGTCCATGGATGCCAACATCAATATTGCCCTGGGCAATGGCGACACAAATGAAAAGCTCCAGGCACTGATGATGATCATGTCCAAGCAAGAGCAAATCTTGCAGCAGCTTGGCCCAACGAATCCCCTGGTCACGCCCCAGCAGTTTAGTAATACCCTGCGCAAAATCGTAGAGCTATCTGGGTTCAAAGACTCAACGAGCTTTTTCCAGAATATCCCTGCCGACTATGTACCACCCGCGCCACAACAAAAGCCAAGCCCCGAAGAGGTGTTGGCCCAAGTGCAGGCCGAGTCGATCAAGGCAGATATCCAGAAGAAAGCGGCAGAGCTAGAGCTAAAGCGCCAGCAGATGATCATGGATGACGATTTAAACCGCGACAAAATGGCTCAAGATTTGTATCTCAAAAAGTATGAAATTGAGTTAAAGTACAAATCACAGATCAGCACAGCGGAAATTGACGCTGCGCAGAATATTGATCGTGAAGCAATGCGTCAGCAGGCATTGTTGGCCCAGCAGCAGGCGGCACAGTTTGTGTCCCAGCCGCAGCCACCAGCGCCTGAGATGATGCCCCCATCAACCTTTCAAGGAATGGCACAGTAAGTGACAAACGAAGACCAGGTAAATAAAGGCCGAAAGGCCAGGCAGCTGCTAGAGGATGAAACCCTCAACACTGCAATTGCAAAATTGGAAAACGACCAACTTTGGGCATTTCGATCATCGAAACCCGAAGAGTCTGTGAAGCGCGAGACAGCGTGGTGTATGTTGCAGGCCATTGACGGCCTGCGGCAAGAGTTGATCAAAATAATGGACAACGGGAAAATTGCACAGAACGCTATTGGCAAATCACAGAAAAATCTAATTTAAGAAAATACTATGGCAGAAATACAAGCAATGAATATGGCCGATGCGGCCAGTGCTATCTCGGCAATGTTAGCCCCCGAAAAGGGACAAGCAGAAGTTGACGAGACGCAGCCAGTCGAGGAGTCCGAAGAGGACACCGAGACAGCGGCTTCTGAGGAGGATGAGTCTGGTGTGGAAGACGCGCCAGACGAAGAGACCCCAGAGGAACAGTCCGAAGAAGAGGAAGAGCCAGAGGAGCAAGAACAGCAGCAGACTTTCACTGTCAAAGTTGACGGCAAGGAAGTTTCTGTCACGCTAGACGAACTCCAGAAGGGCTATTCCAGGACTCAGGACTACACTCGGAAAACGCAGCAGATTGCCGAAGTGCGAAAGCAAGTCGAGCAAGAGACTTATGCAGTCCGAGCCGAGCGTGAGCAATATGCTCAATTGTTGGGAGCATTGCAAGCCCAACTTCAGTCTTCAGAGCCTCAAGTCGATTTGGAACGTCTTTATCACGAAGACCCAATCGAGTGGGTGAGGCAAAAGGAAGTCATGCGGGAGAGACAAGAGAAATTAGGTGCTATTCAGTCCGAGCAGCAACGACTTTCTCAAGTGTCCCAGTATGAACAGCAGCGCGCCATGGAAGCCCAACTTGCCAGCCAGCAAGAAGCTCTCTTGGCAGCTTTACCTGATTGGAAAGACCCCAAGAAGGCAAAGGCCGAAAAGGCGCTGGTGATTGAGTCTGCGAAGGCGGCAGGCTTTACCGATGAAGATTTGAAGAGCGTTTACGACCACCGACTGGTCTTGTTGCTGCGCAAAGCGGCACTGTTTGACCAGATGGTAAGTAAGCGCCAGGGCATTAAGCCCGTGGTGAACAATGGCCCACGAACAGCCAAGCCTGGTGCAGCTGGTCGGGTTTCGACAACAACTGAGAGTGTGCGAGCAAAGCAGCGTCTTGCAAAAACTGGTCGCATCGATGATGCGGCTTCTGCAATTGAACTTTTATTGAAATGAGGAAATTATGGCTATCGTTAGCAATACATTTTTGACATACTCTGCAAAGGGTATCCGCGAAGACTTGTCCAATGTGATCACAAACATTGCACCAGAAGAAACCCCTTACATGAGCAACATTGGCCGTGAAAACGTGTCAAACAGCTTGTTCGAGTGGCAGACTGATACATTGGCCGCAGCCGCTGCCAATGCACAGCTTGAGGGTGACGATGTTTCATCGTTTGACTCTGTGACAGCTACTGTGCGTTTGCAAAACTACGCACAGATTTCACGCAAGACAATCATCTTGTCAGCAACTGAAGAAGTTGTGAACAAGGCTGGTCGTCGCAGTGAATTGGCTTACCAGATCGCCAAGCGTGGCTCTGAGCTGAAGCGTGACCAGGAATTCGTCATGTTGAATGGCGGCATCGCTGTTGCTGGTGATTCCACAACTGCCCGTGTGTCTGCATCTTTGGGCGCGTTTGTTAAGACAAACACCGACAAGCAAACCAATGGTACTGACCCATCTTACACAACGCTGCCAAACAGCGCCCGTACAGATGGCAATGTGCGCACATTCACTGAAACCATTTTGAAAAATGTGATTCAGAAAGTGTGGACTGCTGGTGGTACACCTAAGATTTTGATGTGCGGTCCTGTTAACAAACAGCGCGTGTCAGGTTTCTCTGGTATCGCCTCCAGCCGTTTCAACATTGATGGCGGTGCAAAGCCTGCCACACTGGTTGGTGCGGTTGACATTTATGTTTCAGATTTTGGGAACGTACAGGTCATCGCAAATAGATTCCAGCGTGAGCGCGATGCATGGGTGATTGATCCTGACTACGCCAAGATGACTGTGCTGCGCCCTTACCAGCAAGTCGAATTGGCCAAGACTGGCGATGCTGAAAAGCGTATGCTGATCGTGGAATGGGGCCATAAAGTGACGGCTGAAAATGCCCACGGCTTGGCTGCTGACTTGATCACTTCTTAATCGAAGCAAACTGAAAGGGCCAGGGAAACTTGGCCCTTTTTTTAACATGATTCACAAAAGACTATTTAGCGAAAACAAAGATCAAGGCATCAAACGCATCTGGCATGAAAACCCAGAAACTGGCGATGTGACCATTGAGACCCAACAAGATGTGACTGCCGTTATCGAGGCCAACAAAGCCATCTATAACGCTGTAGACGAGAAAGCCAACTGGACCGGTGAGTGGCACTTGGTGGCATCCATCCCCGAATCCCTTTATTACAAGATGAAGGCCGAGGGAAAGATCGATGACCAAGAGTACATGAAACGCTGGCTAAACGACTCCGACAATCAATTTTTTAGAACTCGCCCTGGGAAAGTATGAACTACATTGCTGTATGCACACCGGCCCGTGATCAGGTCCACACCAATTACACCTACTGCATGGTGAATATGGTGGCCTATCACACACTCAACACCACAGACGCAATCAGCCTGAAATTGATGCAAGGCACGATTATCCAAAACCAAAGGGCTGACCTTTGCTTGGATGCCATGGCCGAGGGCTGCACCCACATTCTTTTCATTGACTCGGACATGACGTTTCCACAGGACATGGTCCAGCGGCTCTTGAAGCACGACAAAGAGATTGTGGCTGCCAACTGTGCCAGGCGCAGAATGCCCACTGGCCCAACTGCCCAGAACTATGATGAGAACGGCAAGCGCCAGGCGGTCTACACCATGCCAGAATCCACTGGATTGGAAGAGGTGGGAAGCATTGGAACGGGCATAATGCTGATCAAGCGCGAGGTGTTTGAGGGCATGAGTGAGCCATGGTTTGATATGCCGTGGCAGACGACCAGAGGCTACATGGGAGAGGATGTGTTCTTTTGTAAGAAAGCTCAAGAGCTTGGCTACAAAATCTATATCGACCATGACGTTTCAAAAGAAATTGGCCACATTGGCACATTTGAGTTTCGCCATGAACACACTTGGATTGTGAAAGAAGAGATGGAAAAAGAGGCCCAATAATGGCACTGACAACCTATACAGAGCTGAAGACATCCATTGGCGACTGGCTGAATCGGTCGGACCTGACTTCTGTCATTCCTGACTTTATCTCTCTGGCCGAGGCACAAGTGGAACGCACACTGCGCACCAGGCAGATGATTGTCAGGGCCAATGCGTCTTTTGA
>Ga0078894_10000366_pt1 | contig 30965 bp, 22 predicted proteins | sample LauGreSu1BDMLBSD_2_FD_67506 | JGI IMG/M metagenome (GOLD analysis project Ga0078894, IMG submission 67506) | Freshwater lake microbial communities from Lake Michigan, USA - Su13.BD.MLB.SD (version 4) (version 4) | ecosystem: Environmental > Aquatic > Freshwater > Lake | place: Lake Michigan... | reverse complement strand
GTCTCAATGCCACGACCAACGAGTGCGAATGCGCAGGCGGGTCGAAATGGAGTGGCGCTCAATGCGAGGGAGAAGCCACAACTAAGGATAAGACGCAGCTAGCCGAAGCGCAGCCAGCCACATTAGCTCCGGAAGCGTCCAAACTGCGTGACGTCACCCCAGCGACCTTAGTGCCTGAAAATAAAGCCAAGGATGGTCGCAAAGGTGGCGCGAGAACCGAGAAATCAGACACATCAGTCCAGTCGCTGTCGGCACACCAATTGGCAGCACTAAAAACAGCTTGTGAAAAAGCCCATGCCAAGTGGATGGCTGGAGAATCTTATTGTTTATGCCCCGATCAAAAAGTTTTGGTGGGAGCAAAATGCCAAGTTCTTCGCGCTCAGATGACCGATGCAGCGTGCACTAGCGCTGTGCGCCCTGGTCGCTGGAGCAAAGGCGACTGCAACTGCGGTAATAACGAAACTTTTGTGCCACAGCGTGGCGGTTGCGTAGCCGTTAAGTCGGCAGCCGTGAGCACACTCCGATTTACATGCGAAAGCGGCCTCAATAGCGGTAAGTGGGACGACGGTAAAAGTCGATGCAACTGCCCATCTGGTCGGATCTGGTGGCGCGAGTCCTGTGTCCCGTCGTCACGTCTAAGTTCATCCAAGATTTGTGAAAGTGACTTTCACGGCGGTAACTGGGACGGTGCGCAAAAACGCTGTCAATGTCCTAAGGGTAGGATGTGGCTAAATCAAAGCTGTATGGATCCACATGCTTTGCCGAGCCGTAATGTGTGTGAAAGTGAGTGGAACCGAGGCACTTGGAATCAAAAGCGCCAGAGTTGTTCCTGCCCGCGTGGTGGACAGTGGAACAACAAGAACCTAACCTGCTCGCGTCGCGCTGGCTGAAGCTAGCCAGCACCTGCGAAAAGGTTCAGCGAGTGAAGGCCTTCATAATCTCCTGGATCATACCGCTACCCTGGGCTGCCAGAATGATGGCGACGCCCATCAGCGACTCACCAGCGATAAGTCCAGATGACACTGTTACCAAGTAGCGGTCTGCCGTCTCTGGCTTCTTTTTCATGAGGCGCCATGCCAAAAAGCTGCCGATAAACATCGATAGGCAGTTGAAGGCAGGGATAACCCCAGCGATACCAAGTCCAGTCGCAGATGGTAGCCACTTGCGGTAGCGTTCGGGTAGGTACACTTCGCCAAGAGCCAGCAACACACCAAGCACTGCACCGACGATCATCGCTACTAATGCCCCAGCAGGCAGCGAGCTAACTCCGCTAGCGAGCATCTTGGCAACGCCTGCCCACACTTTCGCTGAAGGTGCAGGCATAGCAGCGGTACCGAGAAGCTCAGGCTTAACGACGATGGTGTAAACGGGTACGGCGAGCAAACTGCCAGCGACCACACCAAAGAGCTGAGCGATTGTCTGGCGCCTTGGATTGGCACCGAGTAGATAGCCGGCTTTAAGATCGGTTAAAAGATCAGCAGCGTGCGACGACGCTCCTGCCGTGATCGATGCCGTCATGAGGTTAGTGGTCATGTTTGACGGGGCGATGATGCCGTAGGACAGCTGAGTGATCTTGCCCATAGCCCCAATCGGAGTCACATCAGTTTCACCCGTAGCCCGTGCCGCCACAATGGCCAGGAAGAAAGTCATGACAACGGCAAGTATGCCCATCCACCACGTGATATCAAACCAGGCGTGGCCCAAGTAAACCGCGGCGCCACCGGCAACAAGTGTGCCCCAGACAAACCATGAAGTCGGAACTTCGATGTGAGCGAGAGGATCCACCGGTCCCGGATCTTTGCTGAAGGCAGACTTGAGTCCCGACATTGCGCGCACGATCGTGCGCCATTTGAGACCAAGGGACACCATGCTCGATGTCACCATAAGTGAAGTAGCTGGCCATAGGGTCCACGACACGATGCCCTTGTAACCAGGCTCAACGATATTTTGGTCTAAAAGTATTGGCGCGATCACGCAGTAGCAAAGCGCCGATCCGAGCAGCAGCGAGATCCCGACACGGATGCCCATGATGGCACCGGCTGCGATCATAATCAGCGAGCCCTCAAATCCGATTGAGTAACGCTCTAGGAGACTGCCGCCGCCAGGAAATAGCGGAATATTTTCTGGAAACGAGGCGCTCTCAAAGGTTTCCTTTAAGGACGGCCGCTCCAGCTTGGTCGCGAGCCATGCTCCAAACTGACCTAGTCCATCACGCCAAAATGCTACCACCGCGCCTATACCTGCGCCCCAAACAAGTGACCGCGCCTTGCCGAGCGACTCTGCACTGGCCGAGTGCATGGACCTAAGGGTCTCAGCCGTCGCAATGCCTGAGGGAAAAGGCAATTTATCGATATTGATGAGCTGCCGCTTCAGGGGTACTGCCATGAAGACCCCAAGAATCGAGACCGATAGCAGCCAGCCGATCATCTCCCACCAGGTTAGCAGGCGACCCGTAGTTAAATAGAGAGCTGGGAAGGCCGAGGTAAGCCCGGCTGAGGCGATGTAGCCAGCTGCACTAGCTGCGCTGGACATCGTGTTGTTTTCCAAAATCGAAAAGGGATTGCGGCGGTAATGAGGCACGACCGCTTCAAGCGCGCGAAACACGCCGTAAGCAATGATACAGGCAGTGATCGTCACACCCAGTCCCCAACCGGTCTTAAGACCGACATACAGGTTGGAGATCGACATGACGGCGCCAATAAGCATTCCGCTGACTACGGACCTAACTGATAGCTGGCGAACTTGATCGCCCTGATAGACATCGCGAAGCCAGGCTCGCGCCTCGTCGTGGTGCATGGTGGAATCCTCATTGGCCGCATTAATGGCTCAGCGGTACCTACGCTAGCTGGGCCCCCTGTGCAACCAAAAATCAGCGCGGGCCACCAAACAGGTACTCTTCGATCTCGTCCCTGCGGTTGTATGCATCCTGACGCCCTAACTCCGTGAGATAGGAACAGAATGACGGCTCGAACAAAAGATAACTCGCGAGCTCCGCGGCCTCTACGGCATTGCCCATACCCCCGATTAGGTACTGAAGCATTCCTGGAAGACGCTTGAAGTGTTGCCCGGCGATTTCGCCCACATCAGCTGACGGCTGGATGGCGAGACAGTCGATTTGTTTTAGGGGCAGTTTGTCGCGAAGTTCTGGAGGAACACTTTCAACCATTTTGTTCATGCGGGTTAATCGATCAATGTCGTACTCAACCGTATCCATAACGAGGGCGTTTAGCACGACACCCAAAATACGGGCGATAGTTGGCTTGTCGGTGGGTGTCAGCTCTGTTCGGTCAATGTGGTGATTGCGCCCATGGCGCACTCCAACGATCAGTAAGCGACGCGCTCCAAGTCTGATGGCCGGGCTTAGGGGGGCTGGGTTACGCACACAGCCATCGCCGTAGAATCGCGATTCTACCTCGATTGGTGGAAATAAAAGGGGGATCGAGGCGGAGGCCATCACGTGGTCGGCTTTGATTTTGGTAAATGCCGACCTTCTCCTTGGGTGCACCCAAGCTGCACGTGGCTGCCTAGACATGATAAAGGAAACATTCTCGGACGTTGCGTAGTCTAGGGCGGAAACCTCGACAGCGTTCAAGACACCGCTACTCAGATGCTTAGATATGGCGTTAAAAGGTACCCGGCTGCTGATTAGCGTCTTCAGCGGAGACGTATCTACAAGGGATACGGCCTGCTTTTGCTTTCGTGCGTTGCCCAGCGTGAGGTCAGTCGCCCAGTTAAGGCCAATGCGGCTCAGCGAACGCACGTCGGTGCGAAATACGCTTTCAGCCTTCAGTGTGCTCCAGAATTCAGACAACTGCCGCGCCGCTCGACTAAAGTTATCTGCGGTCGCAGCAATGAAGCCCACATTCAAGGCCCCGGCGCTGGCTCCGGAGATGATGTCGCAAGGCAAGGTCTGAGTGCGTGACTTGGCAATCTCGGCTATCCCCTGCAGAACACCTGCCTGATAGGCGCCGCGAGCGCCGCCTCCGGTAAGTATCAGACCTGTATTTTTCTTTTTGACGGGCATCCACTAACTCGCTTCGAGCCAAGAGGGTCCAGGTTGGGAGGACCTTCGCTCGGACTAGTGATCGGAGCTAATTTGGTTAACTTGAGAGCGGGCGTCAAAAAAAAACCAAGCGAATTATAAAATACCTTTTATTACATATGGTTATACTGCATTGGTGAGGCGATGTCTAAGGGCCAGCTCGTTTGTCCAACATGGTTGCCAAGGGGTATGATGGTAGCATTAACACCCCTAGCAGCTAACGAGGCCGTAAATGACGAAGAAATGGGCTATTGTCACCGGTGCAACCGCTGGAATTGGGCTTTCGATCTCTCGCCAGCTGGCCCAAAAGCACGGCTATAACCTGGTGTTGGTAGCAAGATCGGAGCAGTCACTTAAATCGGTGCAAAGCGAGCTTCAGCGCTCAGAGATAGAGGTCAGGGTCCTGCCACTCGATCTAAGTCAAGATTCGGCGCCAGAGCAGCTGCTACAGTTCACAGATAGCCAGGGGATCGTCCCAGAAGTGCTCGTCAACAATGCCGGCATTGGGTGCCACGGTCGGTTTCTTGAAACCAAGCTAGCTGAGCAAATCAAAATGCTGAGACTGAACGTCGAGGCGCTAGTTCAGCTTTCCTACCTCTACGGCCAACGGATGGTGGAGAAAAAGCACGGCTACATTATGCAAGTGGCGTCGACGGCGGCATTTCAGCCGCTTCCCTTTTACGGACTCTACGCAGGGACTAAAAGTCTCGTCGTAAGTTTTTCTAAAACCCTAAATTTCGAGTACGGCGCGCAAGGTGTAAGCTCAACCGCAGTGTGTCCCGGTCCGACAGCAACCAATTTCTTCGCTAATAAGCCGTCCGAGACTACTGAAAATCTAAAAAAACTATTTATGTCTGCCGATGAGGTAGCGCGGCTTGGTATAGCCGCGATGTTTAGTCGACGAGAAGTCTGCATAACTGGAAGCATCAATAAGATAGGCACCATCGCCGGGCGTTTGGCGCCTAGTCGTCTGATGATGAAGTCTCTTGCTGACGTGATGCGGTAGAGCATGCTCGCAGCTGGCGCTTTTCAAGTTCAGGCACGATTTCGTTTTTGGCTATCTTGCGCATTGGGATGTTACCCACGACTTTAATGCTGTCGTGTGTGACAAATCCATTTTCACCGGTACCTTCGATCTGAAGGCTCGTCGTCTTAGACGCATCTAGAATCTCGGTGACACATAGATCTTCTTTACCCCCAGGGACCCCAGTAGCCAGGCCCTTGTAGGCGAAAATACTTTGGGAGTCGCTCGACTCGAGTAGCGAGTCAGCGCCTCTTGGTAGGTCGTCCTGGGCGATGACTACCGTCAGGAACGGCAGTTTGACAGCCTCGTTTGTTTGCATGTCAAGGAAGGTCATTCCTCCCTTGAGTCGCAATTCGAGTTCACGGCCGTCAGTAGATTCTTTAGCCAGCGCCTCGAAGCTTGAGAATGGCAAAGATGATTTACCCTGGTCTCTCACTTCGGCAAAACCGTATGCATCGCGGAAAAGCACTTTACCAGCACCTTCCTCAACCAAATGGCCTTTAAGCCGCAGGTGAACGCCGTTTTCTCCAAGCCTCTCTTTTTTGACGGCATCTAGTTCAACGAATGGTTTTTCATCAGTTGGATTCTGGATCCTTGAAAGGAAGTCATAGTAAACAGCGTACAGCTGAGAAGGTCCCATGTTGCGTGACATGCTGACTATGAGATCTTTTTCTGGATAAAAGTTAGTGATCGTCTGATAGCCGGGAACTAGGCCACCGTGACCGAAGCCGTCGCCGATTGGCGACGGTGTTTTCATCAATCCAAGTCCGTACTGCAGTGGCATTCCCAATACAGTCCCTAGGCGCGTCGTTTTCATTTCGGCTAGAGTCTCAGGGCTCAGGATCTCACCGTGGAATAAAGCGTATGTTAGTCGCGCAAGATCTGCAGTATTGGAGACTATACCGCCAGCCGCCCAGACGAAGGAGCTATCGAAAATATTGGTGGTATCAAGGTAAGGACCGATTTTTTTGATCTTACGGGAAAAGGTATTTATGAACCAACCGGGGAACGGCAAATTCGCCACCATGTATCCAGACACGCGGTACTTCTTTTGATCGGCAGGTAGAGACAGATAAGTTGAGCTCATACCCAGCGGTTCGAATAACTGCGTTCTAAAGAGAAGATCCAACGATTGGCTGGTAACTTTTTCAGCAATCATGCCTAGGAGCACATAGTTCGTGTTGTTGTATTCAACCTTTGATCCGACTGGGAACATTGACGGTTGGCTGGCAACGGCTTGGATCAAGTCGCGCGGATTCCACTTGCGTGAGTGCCAGTTGAACACACTACGGACGATGCGATTAACGCCTTCTTTGCTGAAAACATATTCCGGCACACCAGATGACTGGTTGAGTAAATCGCGGACGGTAACCGCGCCCCATTGACCGTATTCTGGGAAAAAGTCTGTTAACTTGTCGGTTAGGCTTAGTAGACCTTGATCAACAAGCTTCAGAATCAGGATCGCGGTGATATATTTTGAATTGCTGCCAACTGTGACCAGACTTTTTTGGGTCACAGGTTCCTCACGATCAATTCGCGTGTAACCCTCGGCGGCAGACTGGCATGCTGCTCCGTTGCATACGGTGACCATGGTAGCTGGATCGTTTGAGAAATAATTAGCCTCTTGAAGCTCCTGCTTCAAGAGGTCAGAAGGTACTGCGGCCTCGCTCGCAACGAGTTGCTGAGAAAGTAGAAATGCCTTGAGCAGTAACTTAAATAGCATAGAGAGGTCCCATCGGTTTGGTGCCAAAGTTTGATAGGTACTGGTACAGGTCTAGTCTTGGTCTAAAGAAAAATCCGAGTGAATAAAACCAGAACCAGAATCAACAACTGGTGCCCAGAGCATATCAGCAACCGAGTGGAATTTATGACTTGGGGGGACGAATGCAGCATCCTCTAAACCGGAACTAGTGTATCCACATATTTCATAACCTTAGACCCCTAAGGCGGTCAAGTGGACGCTGCGGCTTGGTATTTTATCTTGTTATATCAATCTGTTACATTGGATAGATAATCACTCGTAAACCACGACTGCCGCCGTCACGAGAAATCCGGCCCCGCCAGCCGGGTATGGTTCGCCGTGAAAAAGCCCCTCATAGCGAAACTCGTTTTCCCGACCGAGCTGGGCCAGGCTTGTAACATCGTGACGAACTGCCTGGACTTCGCGCCCGGGACACCAGCCGCTGCGCCCGTACCACCAGGTACCGAATTGATTGGGAACGGTGCCGTTCACAACCTCTTTCATGCAGTTATACTCGTCGCCGGTTTCTGGAAAAGTCCGTTCGATCTTGGACCCATTTACATAGAAACGGTGCGTCGTGTCACAGAACTCAGCGCAGTTACCTGGCTCTTGCATGCCGTGTCCGGTGATTACTGTGACTAGCTCTACACGTTTGGCGCTAGCAGGTATGACTAGTTTCACTGGTTGGCGCTTCTTGTTGTAGTTTTGATCGAAATTAGCGCCAAAAGTTTCTTGAAATAGAATGTTCGTCGCCACTGGTTTTGTCACATCCCGCCGCTTGAGAAAGCGCATACTTAGATGCATCTCGTAAGGTTGACCAAACTTGAAGGCAAACCGCCTTTTCCCTCCATCTTTGAGTAAGGGCAGGAATGGCGTCACGTCGTGTACCCAGCGTCCAAGACGGTGGTAGGTAGAAATCCAGCGGCCAATTTCCGTGGTACAGTTGTCTGGTTTATCTTTATCGCACACGTAAAAGACAAGCGCCTCGTCCCACGCCGGGCATTCACCGACTTCAGCCTCGCCTTTACATTCGGCCGTTAGGTCCAGCTCAAGGCCATCGAAACTTGCCATTTTTGCCGCATCAGGAAGCTCGACCTCGGCATAGATGTGATCTTTCTTTTCCGCGACAGAGTCACCCTTGAATACTGGTACGATCTCGGCATCCTCAGCCGCCAGGGTTGCCTCTCTTTTCGCCTCGAAGTTGTAGTAAATGGCCTCGTTTGCCAGCATGGCGAGATTAGGACCAAAATCGTCCAAACTCGCTTCAAAGCGGTGTGGGTCACCGTAATTACCGATGTAGCGTATTTTTTGAAAACGATCGATGCCTACACCCCACCCGGGATTTGAAAGTGCCTCTCCCAGCCAGCCTTTAACCTCGGCGATTGGGACGGTGACATAGTGGATATGCGAGCGCCAGTATGCAGCATCGGTGGCCGACATGTCGGTCAATGCTCCGTCCATGTTCTCTATGACGGACTGTAGGGAAAGCTGACGCACCTCGTTTTCTTTCGCCATGGAGATAAAAAACACATGTGTATTTTTGGGTAAAGCCCGCAGCAGCGCCGGCCCGTCGTGTAACCATATAGGCGTTTTAAATTCGCGCGTCTGCCGCGGCAAGTCCTGGACGAACAGATAGTTGTCGCAACCCGTATAGGCCGCCGAAAACTCAAAGGTACCCGCAGTGGTTGGTAGTTGAAAGTCAGCCGCAGTCACGCCAAGTTTAGCGCTTGCAGGTGCCGAGACGAATTCTCTTGTGGGTAAGCCCAGAGATTTACAGTAAGGGTTGTCTCTTCCGCCGACACCAGCGGTACTTGAGGCACTCTGCGGCCTTGTCGTCTTACAGGCTGAAAGAGCCAACGTGATCGTAGCAAGTGCAAACCATCTCAAGTGGTTCATCATGGTCCCCTATAAAATGCAAGACGAGCCTAGCTTCAGAGCCGGGGGGAGAATATCTTAAGCATCAGCTGTAGGTATTTGGACCAATCTACCACAGTTTAGGCTAATTTGTCTGACCCAGCGGGACTTAGTACCTCTATGGCGAGGATGACCAGAATCACCCACGTGATGTCGGCCAAGAGTAGATGAGCTAGCTGCATCCAGGTGGGTGCTAATAGTACGAGGTTAAGGCCGCCGAGAATGATCTGAGCAGTCACTGCTGCGCTGGCCAATCGAGTGAGCTTATTTACGATGTGGGATAAGCCGAGGTTCCTAACTACCTGGCACGCGACTATCCAGTACGCGCTAGTTAACATGGCGGCGATTGGATGGATGACTCGAAGGCGTAGAAGGAAGTGTGACGTTGGGTCGAAGTCTTGTTTAAGCCCTTCGCCTAACGACTGAACGGGAAAAAGAGTGTCACCCAGGGCCACAACTGCTCCGGACGATCCAACAAAAATGAAAAGTAAAAGCCCAAACAGGATAGTAGGTCGACGCCAGTCTGCAACCTTGATCTTGATCTTCTCTTGGCGACCGCTCGTTGCGAACCAGGTGACGAAGGTCAGGCACCCTACAAGCAGAAAAGTGTTCAAGAGGTGTAGGCTGATGACAACGGCCCGCAGCAGTGACGCATTGTCTTTGACCAATGCCGCTAGGACTAGCCCGGCGCCAACTGCCGCCTCGAGAACTAAAAAGATTGCCGACAGGACGCTTGCTTGACGCAGTGCATGCCCTTTCGGGAACCGCCGAAAACTCCAAACTACCAGCACTCCAACTGCGATGAGTGTCAGGCCGCTGGTCAGTCTATGGCTAAGTTCGATGATCGTTTCAAGCGCCGGAGTTCGTGGTACGACTAGGCCATTGCAAAGAGGCCAGTGCTCGCCGCACCCGGCGCCAGACCCGGTAGCTCGGACGAAAGCGCCCCACACTATCACCAACATGGTGTAACCGAGTACTGCCCACGCGTAGCGTTGATAGCGAACATTACTCAAGTTATGGCCCTCCCAAACGACCTAGCTACGAAAGAGCTCACCCATTTTCTTGCCGAGGACCCTTGAAGCTCCCAGCAAGCAAATTGCCAGCAGTATCATCCCCAGTACACCCAACGCAGAAGCAGTGAGCTCACCGCTGCCCTGTTCGAGGAACAGCGCGTAAATCGCCTTGGTCAGCGGATAGTACTGATCCTTCATAGCTAAAATCAGGCTGTCACTAACGTCAAGCATTGCATAAGCGAAACATAGTAGACAGCCAGCAACTAAGTTAGCTGCAATAAGCGGTACGGTGATTCGGCGCAAGGTCATGAAACGGCTAGCTCCAAATACCATGGAGGCCTCTTCTAGGCTGCGGCTGGTCTGCATCAGTCCAGCAGTCGCTGCTCGCACCATGTACGGTAAGCGCCGAATTGCGTACGCGATAATCAGTAGGGTCATGGGATTGATGAAGGGGTCTAGCGGTGTACCTGTGAACGTGACCACATAACCGAAGGCTAGCACGATACCTGGCAAAGCCAGTGGCATCATGGTCACGCCCTCAAGCAGGCCAGTGAACGGTACCACTTTGCGTGCGATCACGTAGGCAACCAGTACGCCTAGGAATAAATCGACGAGCGTCGATAGACCAGAGAAGAGAAGGCTATTTTTGATGCCGATCATCGGTAGCTCCGTGGCGAGTACCTGATGATAGTGCTCAAGCGTATACTTCTCGGGCAGGATGGTCATGAACCAGTTATCACTAAAGCTAGTCAACGCTACGCTCAGGTGTGGCGTCACTGCTAATAGAATCACGAAACCAAGCAGGAGGTAGCATGGGATTGCACCGACGAAGCTGAGCTTTTGCACGCGATTTGTCACATGCCCGCGAGCCATCATTTCGTACTTGCGGCCTGATAGCGCCAGCTTCGAGATAAAGAATATGACGAGCGTCATAACAATGACCAAGACCACCAGAGCGAAGCCCATGGGATTCTCGTTGACGTCACTGATCATATTGAAAATGCGCACCGGCAAAGCTTGCTGATATCCGACAAGTAGAGGGGTGCCCAAGTCTGTGAAGGCCCAGATAAAGACGATGATCGCACCGGCAAAATAACCGGGACGAGCTAGCGGCCAGGTGATGTCTTTAAGGCGCTTCCATTTACTGACGCCGAGAGTATCGGCTACGTCATCAAGACTTGGGTCAATGTTGGCGAGCGCGCTAGTTAGATTGAGATAGAGAATCGGATAAAGGTGTAGAGCCTCAAGAATTGCCACTGCCCAAAAAATTCTACTACCCTCAAGCCATTCGATCGGCGCATCGGTGAGCCCGAGTTCCATGAGCAGTAGGTTGACGACGCCGCGCCGGGCAAAGAATCGCTGGATGCCGATGGCCCCAACAAAAGGCGGCATCACCATGGGCATCAGGAGCAGACCGGTCAGAAGAGGCTTGCCGGGAAACTCCAGTTTGGCGTTTACAAGGGCCAGCGGAAGCGCAATCACCGTGGTCGCGAGCACTGTCACCAGCCCTAAGGCGAGGCTATTGACCGTTGCCTCCATGTGCAGTTCGTTTTGAAACAGCAGCTGAAAGTACTCGAGCGTGAAACCGTCCGGGCCACGGAACGCTTTGACGAGAATCACAGCCACTGGTGCGATCAAAAAAGCAACCAATACACCCACGATGAGGAGTATCGTGCCGTAGGCGATCAGGTTTTCTGTCAGGGCAAAATGCCGTCGGGTGCCAGTGGCTGCCGTCATAATTAAGTGCTCGCAGGTTGATCAGTTTCGATAGGCAACACTAGTACATCTTCGGCGGCCACCCATGCTGTCACAGAGTCACCGACAGCAAGCGTATGATCGGGTGGGTTAAAGACACTAGCACGTACCAGTGTGCCGTCTGAACCAATCAACTGGAACTGCTCTGATTCGCCAAGGTAGGTCAAGTGATCTAACTTAAGCGCCAGACGATTATCGGAGGTAAACTCACCTCCGCTTAAGTTTAGCTTCACGGCCTCTGGACGGAACGAGATCATCACGCGATCGCCTGATTTTGCGTTCGTCATACTGCGAGAAGCGTCAATCGCACCGATCGAAGTCTTCACGCTGTGCAGTCCGTCTTTGCTGCCAAGATATTCGGCTGTCAGCAGATTGGTCTCGCCAACAAACCTTGCTACAAATGATGACTTTGGTGAGTGATAGAGTTGACGTGGAGGATCGGTTTGTATGAGTTGTCCAGCGCGGAACACACTAACGTCAGTGCCCATTGAAAGGGCCTCTTTCTGATCGTGAGTCACGTAGACCGTGGTGATGCCAAGTTGCTTATGAATGCGGTTAAGGTTGTCCCGCATCTCGAGACGCAGCTGTGCATCGAGATTACTTAGCGGCTCATCAAGAAGTAGGACAGTTGGGCGAACGGCGATCGCCCTTGCCAACGCAACCCGCTGCTGCTGGCCACCTGACAGCTGACCAGGAAGGCGATCACCGTAGCGCGCTAATTGCGTGATGGTCAGTGCTTCGTCTGTGCGCTGACGTATTTGGTCAGAGGGTAGCTTCTGCACGGTGAGGCCGTATTCAATGTTCTTACGGACAGTCATGTGCGGCCACAGAGCGTAGTTCTGAAATACCATACCGATACCGCGAGCAGCGGCTGGTAAATTCGTGACGTCCTTGCCGTTAAATAGGATGCGTCCGGCACTTGGCGACTCAAGGCCAGCTAGCATGCGGAGCATGGTGGTTTTACCGCAGCCGGACGGGCCCAGGAGAAAGTGCAGAGCCCCACTCTTGATGGTTAAGTCGACACCGCCGACAGCAGTGACATCGCCATACTTCTTAACAATGCGGTCAAATACGACTTCCATTATTTACCAGCAATCTTTTTGTAGGTGGCTCTAGCGTTGCTCGTCCACGTGTTAATAGTCTGATTGCGGACCACGTTGTCATCCCACTTGCTGGATAGACTTAGTAGCTCGGCTTCCGAGATCGGTGACTTGGTTAGTGCGGCAATATCAGCCGCGTTTTGGGTGCCTTTGGTAGCGACCGTCCAAGCCGCTGCCAAGTCGCGTTGCAGATCTACCTGTGTTGCACCAAGTAAGTCGCCCAGAATGTGCTCAAGTTTGACCGTTTTTACTGGATCAAGGGCGACGAACTTCTTCACCTTGAACGGATTGAAGGCGTTGACGCGGCGGCCTTCCGTCGCTGCATAAGCGGACTGAGTGACTGCCATCCGACCGAGTGTACTTAAGCGTGGACCGTCAGCAGCGCCCTTGGGGAGCACTAATAGCTTTTGTGCATCGTCGCTAAGGAGAAATGCCACAAAACGTTCCGCAACTTTCGCATGCGGTGCGCCTTTGACGACGCCGATTGGATCTGGATCGAGCACGGTCTCGTCTGCAGGCAGGGTGAATATGAGTTTATCAGCACCAAGCTCGTCGACTTTGGGTTGGGCGTAGAAATCGATCGCCATCGAAGCTGCTGCGTCGCCCGCAACCACCGCCTTAATGGGATCCGAACTCGACTGCGTAAAGGCGCGGGTGTTGGCGGCAATGCGAGTCAAAGTCGCCCACCCTTTGTCCCAACCCTGAGCCTGCAGCACAATCATGGCCATCGTCAGGGCCGTACCCGAGTGGCGTGGGTCGGCGAGAGTGATCTGACCACGGAACTTAGGCTCAGCCAAGTCACTCCAGTGGCTGGGAGTACCAAGGCCCTCAAGTTTTAGAACCTTCTTATTGGCGAATATGCCGAAGGAAGACAGTGCGGTGGCGTACCAGCTCTCCGTCTTGTCGTACATGGGAACACCGGCAATCGTTGCGGTCAAACCTTTGGGCACCGGCGACTTAGCTAGGTGACCGTCTTTGCTCAGATCCAGGAACGCGCTTGTACCGCCGCCCCAAAAGATGTCGACACCAGCCGTCTGCGCGTTTTTACCGAAGCGGGTCCTAAGTAAGCGGACGGCGTCGGCCGTGCCACCGTTGTCCAGCCACTCGACATCAACTGCTGTGCCGTAGGCCTTTTGGTAGTGCTCCTTGAACTTGGGGATGAACTCGTCTTGCATCGATTTGCGATGCGGCGACAAAATCACGAGCTGATCATTGGCAAATGCAACGGTCGTGATACAAAAGGCTAACCAGGCGGTGATCAGATGTTTCATGATTGGACCCTGCAGTTCTGGGCTTTGCGTCCGAGCCCTTGAGCGGTATGGTTGGTTGGCACGCGGCCGCATTCTACTTCCCTCGGCTTGAGGTGCAAGTAGCTTTTATAAGGAGCTAAAAAAATTGGAAAATTGGACTCCAGACCAGCTTCAGCAGGCGATAGAAAGTGGGGCACTAGTCTTCCTCAAGTTGTGGAAGCGCGGCTGTGGGGCATGCAAACTGTCCGAACCAGCATTGGAGCGTATTGTTGCAGCGGATGCCCTAGGCATGCGTTTTGGCCAGATTTCGACGGACGACCACCCAGATATCTTGGAAATTGCTGAGACCGATGTGTTGCCGGCCTTTTTTGTCTTCAAGGACAAGGGGCTTGCCGCTCAACAGGTTGGCTTTAAAGGGATAAAATCACTGCAAGAGCTGATCGACAAGGCTACCCGCTAACCGTTAGTATGGGTCCATGCACTTAGATTGCTGGAGGACCACGGTTATGACGACTATGACGACAAGCTGGCGTCGATGGAGCAATTTACTTTGGTTTGGCACTGTGCTGACAGTTATTACAGCCTGCAGTGGCGGTGATAAAGCAGCTACAGATCCGGTAGTGGTGGAGCCGGAGGTTGGCGAGGCTAAGGTGCCTACTTCCGATTTTGCCACCAACACCCATGCGGTTGAGAGTGCCGCATCCACCAACCCTGAAGCGGTCCCAGACGCCGTTGAACCACCGTCAGCACCGGTAGAGACAGATACTGGCGAGCCCCTGACGCTCGAAAACTCTGACGTCAAGTCGATGGATGGGGATCATGCAGCCGCAGCACCATCCGAAACCCCACCGACTTTTGAAGAGGGAGCGCTTGGTGCGGTGGGCGACGACGCGTCCAACTACGTTCCATCAGAGGGAAAAGGAAAGTCTGGCCGCAGTAAGCAGCACGTGCGGGGAGCAGGTAAGCACGGCAAGCACAAGATGCACGGCAAAAACAAGGGTAAAGGCGTGCGCTATGTTGCAGTTGGCACGTTGAACGTACGCAGTAAGCCAAGCGCCAATGCCCGGGTCGTCAAAAAACTCAAATCGGGTGACGAGGTTCAAGCGCAAATCAAAGGTCAGTGGGCACGCATTGGCAAGGGCCAATGGGTTAAGGCCAAGTATCTCAGTAAAAAAGCTCCGGGCGGCTGATCTGGATCGAGAGAGCGCGTGGGGATAAGAAAAAGGGGGCTGAAGGCCCCCTTAACTTTTAATTGCTGAGTGCCTTCTCGAGATTCGCAGCGAGCGTATCCAGGAAGTCCGCCGTATTTTGGTAGGAACCTGCTGGCAGGTTGTTGCCATAGATCGATACGGCTAGGTCCTTGGTCATCTTGCCGCTCTCAACTGTTTCCACGCAGACCTTTTCCAAGGTTTGAGCAAACTTGGTGAGGGCTGGGGTTTCGTCGAGCTTGCCGCGGTGCGCCAGGCCTTGGGTCCAAGCAAAAATGCTGGCGATAGGATTGGTGCTGGTAGGCTTACCTGCCTGGTGTTCACGGTAGTGACGGGTCACTGTGCCGTGTGCTGCTTCTGTCTCGATCGTGCGGCCATTCGGGCACATAAGCACTGATGTCATCATGCCAAGTGAGCCAAAGCCTTGGGCCACGGTATCGGATTGCACGTCACCGTCGTAGTTTTTGCAGGCCCAAACAATGCCGCCGTCCCACTTCAGAACCTGCGCCACCATGTCGTCGATCAAGCGATGCTCGTAGGTCAGGCCGAGCTGCTTGTAGCGAGCGGCATATTCGCGGTCAAACAGGTCTTGGAAGATATCCTTGAAGCGGCCGTCATAGGTCTTGAGGATAGTGTTCTTGGTCGACAGGTAGACCGGGTACTTGACCATCAGACCGTACTCTAAGCAGGCCCGAGCGAAGCCTTCGATAGATTCATCGGTGTTGAACATGCCCATGGCGATGCCCGATCCAGTGAAATCATTTACTTCCCAGGTCGTTGCAGCGCCGCCGCCTTGGGGTTCGAATACCATTTTCAACTTACCGGCGCCCGGGATTTTGACGTCGGTAGCGCGGTACTGATCGCCGTAAGCATGGCGACCGATGACAATCGGTCGGGTCCAGTTCTTGACGAGACGCGGAACGTTTTTACAAATGATCGGGGCGCGGAAGACTGTGCCACCCAGAATGTTGCGGATGGTACCGTTAGGACTCTTCCACATCTTCTTCAGGTTGAATTCCTTGACGCGGGCTTCATCTGGCGTAATCGTCGCGCACTTGATGCCGACATCGTACTGCTGGATGGCCTTAGCGGCATCGATCGTGATCTGGTCGTTGGTCTTGTCACGACTCTCGACGCTGAGGTCGAAGTACTTAAGATCGATATCTAAATAAGGTAGGATCAGCTTATCTTTGATCATCTGCCAAATGATCCGGGTCATCTCGTCACCGTCGAGCTCAACTACCGGTCTGACCACTTTGATCTTTTTCATTCAGTCTACTCCCTTGCAAAGCATTAGGCTCTGGCAGGGTAGCACAAAGGCCAGCCGCGGCAACCATGATCAGCGGAGGGTGGGGCAAAATTGCCCTTTTTAAACGTCAACTCGCCGCCGAAGCCTCAAAATAATGCACCGACCGAGGCATTTTAGAGAAGTCTCGCACCTGATGCTGCAAATCAATAAGCGCAATAACCTCGGTGCAAACCTTTGGTTTGATGTTACAGACCAGGGCATGACTACTGTAGAGGATCTTGAAAAGGCCGAGTCCGGCGCCACTTTTCTTAGTGTCGATTAAATTGCTGCTGTCGGTGCGACGCAGGACTTTTTTTAGGTACTGAAAGAGCTTTTCCCTTGTCAGGGCCCCAAATGGGTCAGCCATGCCAATGGCAAAGATCATCCCGTCACAACCGTAGGACAGGGTGGCAAATTCAGACGCTTCGAGTTCTACAGGTGCAGTCCGTGGGCGCTCCGCGTAGTGGAGTTTACCGCCGGCGATGGGAGCATCGTAGATGGCATTCATCATGAGTTCTTCGGTGATACCAAACACGAGCTTCGACATGTACTGACCGAGCCTGTAGTCCTCGGCATAGGTCATGACCTGGGAGTTGTAGGGCTCGCGGTCGGCCGAGCCGTGAACTGTCAGCTCGTGCACGGTGGTAGCTGGGGACAAGTACTTGGCTATCCCAAATAGATCATTCCGAAGCAGCTTTTGGACGGTAACCCTGAGTTCGTTTATGGTCCATTCAGCCGGGGACCTGTTGGCCACCAAGTGATCCACTAACTCACCCTCGGCGCCTTCGAGTGCTACGCTGTACTGCTCCATCGTTTCTTCTGTAACGAGGATAGTGTGGACCGCAGGGTAGCGCCTTCTTGCAAGGCGGAGGATGCCCGGATCGGGGTAGTTGATGACTAGTATAGAAATCGGCTGATCGGCATTGATCACGGCAGCGGCAGCATGGGCATCACTGACACAGGTAACCTGGGCATTATTTGCCGCGACACGTAGCACGGCGACGTCGGGTAGGGGCTTGCGGCCAGCCACGTCGATGTAGACCACATGCGCACTCATTAGCTCTCGCCCCCCAAGTCCGATGACCTTAGACCCGCCCCAAATAGCCACAAAGTCTTAATCTCTCTGTTTATAAACATAGATTTTAAACTACATTGAAAAGGAAAGCTACTTAGCTAAAAAACTTGGGCGGTGGGTTGACAGCCAACGGTGTCGCTCCCTAAAATTTAATAAAACCAAAATAATAACCTCAGCCTATCAGCAGGCACTATGAGCGATCGGCAAATGACAGTCGAACGAGCGCAGAACTGAAGAGAGATGAGGTGTTTGGGGCAAGGACCGGGAATGTCCCCGGGCTATAGGGAGGCGAAGCGATGTTGGATTTTATTGCTGAAAAGTTCGAGCAAGGTGGCATGGAAATCATGTCCTCCATTACTCTCGTGGCCTTCATCTCAATCGGCCTTATCATCGAGCGTGCCTATCGCTACTGGTTACAGTACGACCTAGCTAACAGCTCTGGGTTTATGGCAGCCGTGCAGAAGATGGTCATGAATAACTCAATTGAGAACGCCATAAGGCTATGCAAAAAAGCCCGTCCGAAGCTTTTGCCCTTCGTGATGTCTGAGGGCTTAAAGCGCGCCAACGATTCCACCGAGGAAATCGAAAACGCACTCAACACAGCAACGCTGACAGCTATGCCAAAGTTGACCGAAAGACTTCCGTTCTTGGGAACAACAGCAAACGTTGCTACCCTGCTCGGACTGCTCGGAACGCTCTTCGGACTCATGAAGTCGTTCGGTGCAGCAGCTAAGTTGACTGGATCGGCGAAACAAACGGCTCTCGCTGCCGGTATTTCCGAAGCACTTACCGCTACATCGTTTGGTCTCGGCACTGCGCTTATGTGTCTTTTGGCTTACGGTGTACTCATGCTCAAACAATCTGAAATTGTCGACGACATCAACCGGAACTCAGCTCGCCTTGTCGACCTGCTCTACACCCGTAAGATGAAGATCAAGCGCGGTGGTAGTTCGACGTCATCCAGCGTTGAGTGATCGAAGAACCTAGATGCCATAATTCGGTCAAAGGAAGCCTATGTCTAGAAAGAAAAAAGTACGGAAGGTTAAGTATCGCGACATCGAGCTGAACATCATGCCGTTCATCGATGTATTCTCGCTCCTCAACACCTTCCTGCTGATGTCTGCGGTCTTCCTCTCGATTGGTATCCTCGAGGTTCAGATACCATTTTTAACTTCAGCCCCCCCGGAAAAGAAAGAGGACAGTCGTTCACTTGAGATCAAGGTCGATATGGAAAAAACCAAGATCGAAGTGACGGCGGCCTACAACAAGCCGCCAATTAACGAGCAAAAGCGTGAGTTCAAAGTTGATAAAGCCGATATGTCGAATCTACATAAGTTTCTTTTAGAGTTACGTAGAAGCAATCCCGAAGCCGATAAGGTCCAATTGTTTACGGAAGACGATGTAGTTTGGAAAGACATAGCGATGGTTCTTGACGCAGTGAAAGTCCGTGGACCAAACGATCCGGTGATTGTGCCCCCAGGTGCTTCGGAACTCGACAAGAGGCTAGCTGCTGAATTTTTGTATCCGAAAGTTGTCATGGCGAGCGTCATGCTCAGATAGTTTTGATCTAATGCAAAAGATCGCGATGGGGTGAAGGCATGGCAGGCGTTTCTACAGATTCCGGCGACTCGCTCAGTTTAAATCTGATGCCGATGTTGGATATTTTTAGTATTCTCATTACCTTCCTTCTGATGAGCTATTCGACCGATCCAGTAAGCTACGATGTGAATAACGGCGTAGAGCTGCCAGAGTCGATGACATTATCGACCCTCGATGAAGTTCCAACCATCAAAGTTACTAAAACCGATGTCATCATTAACGATAAAAAAGTGGCAGCCATAGTTGGCGGGGATGTTGAGGAGTCAGCGCGCAGTCAGGGCGCGGTGTTCCCAGTCTTTCAGGAGCTACAAAAGCTGGCCGAGGCTACTAAAAAAGTCATCGGTGGTCGCCTATCCGAGGCAGACAAAGCAAGGCTTTCGACCCTGACCATGGAGATGGATCAAGAGCACAATTTTAAACTAATGAAGCGCATCATGCTTGCTGCTCAGCAGGCGGAATACATTACGTTCAAATTAATGGTGGCGAGACAGGGTGATTAAAGGTTGCGAGTAGCGGAGTGATTAGGCTTTGACCCGATTTACACAAAAAAAATCAGATGGTGGCCGCTTGGTTCGCGGTTTATTTATGGCGACCATTTTAGCCTTTGGCACCGTCACACCAGATGCTCGGGCGGAAGACGATCGCTTTTCTGGCTACGAGATTCGGGTTATCCGTCCGCGCTTCATGACGAAATCCAACCGGCTTGAGCTTGGCGGTCAAGGTGTATTCATCCTGAATCAGTCCTTCATCTATTCGCTGATGGCGTCAGGTCTACTTGATTACCATTTCAGTGAGTCATTTGCCTTTGAGATCAACGGGGCCTTTGGCTTATCCTTCGACAAGCAGGATAAAACTCTCCTGAAGCGTGACTTTCAAATTACAACCCAGATCCTTCGGACATCCTACATGGCAGCGGGTGGGATCCTCTGGACCCCCGTATACGGCAAGACTCAGCTGCCTACCGGAGATGTAGTTTATTTTGACTCATTCCTGTCGTTTGAGGCGGGTATGACCGGCATTGCCTATGATTACGCGCAGTGTGTGGCGCCGGATGTCGAGAAGCCCGCTCCAACCACTAAGAGCTATCCCGGCGCGATTGTTGGTTTTGGTCAGAAATATTTCCTGAGCGAAGATACGGCTATAAGGTGGGACGTTCGTGACAATTTCTTTGTCTACCAAGTGGCTGATGGTTCTTGTAACCCGGGCGTTTCAACGGGCACTGATTTTCAACAAAACGTTACGCTACAATTCGGAATGTCGACATTCTTTTAAATTACACAGTCATCAGAACGGATAGTGGAGAGCGCCACAGTGCGACAAGTGTTTAAATACATCGTCTGTTCCCTCCTGGCTGTGTCGATTGGCGCCGGTCCAGTTTTCGCCGATTATCGTGCCGCTACAGCATACTATGCTCGGCGGGATTATATTTCGGCAGCTAACGCCTACTTTCAAGCGTCGGGATATCCAAAGGCGCCAGGAGAGAAAGAGCGTTCAGAGTGGGGCTTGGCGCAAAGTTTGACCCGACTCGGATTCTATTACTCAGCCTCTAAATACTATTCAGTAATAGTTCGTCGCGGACCGACGCAGAACAATGTCTATTTCGTCAAAGCTCTAGAAGAACTTGGTCGCATTAACTCGACCATCAATCTTGGGCAGTCGCATATCGTTCAGCTATTCAAAACTCGGATCGATCCGGCCTTAGTGCCGCAACAGGCGGCGGGATTCTATTTCTACTACCTTGGTATCGAAGCATTCAATCAACGCAAATTCGAGCAGGCCTTTGCCTACTTTCAGAAGGTTCCGACTGGCCCGTACCTGATCAAGGCCCAGTTTCACATGGGTGTTATCTCTAACCTAAGAGGCGCTCACAGCAAGGCCATCTCATATTTTGAGCGCGTAAGAGCAAGTGCTGATCGTGGAGAAGACGGGGAATGGATCAGAGAGCAGGCTAACCTCAATTTGGCGCGTGTACATTACGAGGTTAAGCGCTACCGTGACTCTATTGAATACTACGCCCAGATCCCACGGAACTCTGATAACTGGTTAGAGGCGCTTTTTGAGGCAGCATGGGCATTCTTCATGATGCAGAAGCATAATAACACCCTGGGAACCATCCACACTCTGCATTCGCCATTTTTTGAAAACCGCTTCTTCCCCGAAAGCTACATCCTGCAGGCGATCACGTTTCTGCGTCTTTGTCGGTATTCGGCCGTAAAGGACTCTCTTGGAAAATTTAAAACGCGATACAAAGGTGTATTTGACGACTTATCGCGGATGATTGAGAAAAATAAATCGGACTCCAAGGGCTTCTTCAAGCTGGTGTACGACTACCGTACCGGTACACTTAACGAGTATCGGCGTGCATGGGCCATTCTAGATGCTCTCTCGCGAACTGACGTTTATAAAGAGGCAGGCCAGACCATCCGGTTTGCCGACAACGAATTGGCGCGGCTTTCTCGCTATAGCTCAGTCTGGGGACGAACCGGCCTCCAGGACGACATTAGTGGTTTCCTTCGCAACAAGAAACAGGCGGCGACTAAGGATGCGGGGCGACGTCTCTTTGACAAAGCTACCGGTTACTACGCCTACCTTAAGGAACTGTCCGACCAGACTATTGGCATCAACACAGAGATGGTTCTCGGTCGCGTTGATACTTTGAGAGCACAGCTGAAGGTTGGAACAGCTGATAAGAAAGCCAACTTCATTGGCGGGCTGCAGGAGCTGAATGTTTCGCAAGATCTGGAGTACTGGCCATTTGAGGGTGAATACTGGGAAGACGAGTTAGGTGGGTACGTTTACAACCTAGAGAGTCGGTGTGGTAAAGGCGAGGAAAACGGTGCCGCTGCAAAGTAGACTCTGATCAAATTGTTATTGGTTCAGGTTTAGTTTGATGTCGGGCTGATTAAATTGTGAGGAAGTGATCTTGAAAAGACCATGGCTGACAAAAATGATCCGCGTCACGGCAGTTGCGCCGCTCTTTTTGGCGCTGTCGGGTACGGTCTTGGCCATTAGTCAGAAGACCTCTCAAGTCAATCTCAGTGACGTCAAACAAGAGAAGATTAAGAAGAAGGGCCCTGAAAAGGCGGCCTCCAGCAAGCTTACCGCCAATGAAGCCTTCATGGTGGCGACGGAATCGAAGCTGATTGGAGAGATCAGCAAAGCAACAAACTACTTGGCAAGTCAGTCGGAACGGATGCCCAAGAAAAGCCAGACGCGCCTTGATATGAAAGAGCGTCTCGTCAATCTAAGACTTGAGGCAGCCGTTTACTACACCAACCAGGAAATGCGGAAGTACGAAAAGTCCTGGGATGCTTGGGATCGTGGTGGGCGTAAAGGTCGCGAGCCAAAGCTCGATGAGTCCGAATCTAAAAGTCAGTGGCAGGCCCTGGCCAAAGATGCAAAAAATCTTTTGGCGGAATATCCAACCGCTAAAAATGCAGATGTAACCATGTTTAACATGGGTCTGGCCTTTAACGTGCTCAATAAAGGCACCGAGGCAGCGAAGATTTTTAGTCAGCTCATTACGAAATTTCCTAACTCGCAAAAGGCTGGTGACGCCTACTACGCTCTTGGTGACTATTACTTCGAAGATATTCAGTACAGCAATGCGATGAGTAACTACAAAAATGCTCTTCGCTTTAAGCAGGCAAAGTCCTATGCCTGGTCACTGTTCAAACTTGGGTGGTGTAGCTATAACCTTGGTCAACATAAGCAAGCCCTGGCCTACTGGAAACAGACGGTGTCCGAGGCAAATCGCAATGGCAAGGCGGGCATAGCTCTTCACGATGAAGCACTACGCGACATGGTTTATGCCTTTGCCGAGCTGAGAGAGATCGAGCCGGCGATTGCCTACTATAAAGCCAACGGTGGTGACAAGTTTATCGGCAAGTTCCTGTTGCTTCTGTCCGATACGTTTTCCGATCAGGGCCAGTTTGGCGAGGCGATTAAAGTGCTGAGGCGTTACCAGCAAGTAGCGCCGTTGGCTGAGGACGTGCCAGACACGCAAAAGAGTATCATTGCTCTATTCTACGAATTAGGCCGTTTCAATGAGGTGTGGGTAGAGTTAGATCGTTACCCCAGACTCTTCGGACCGAACAGCCCTTGGGGCGATCGGCATAAAGACGATAAGAAACTCTTCGATGAAACTCAGCAGACGATAAAAGACCAGATCGTCTACTACTCCAAGTTAACGCATAAAAATGCTCAGAAAGACGACAACAAGCGTGGCTACGCCGAGGCATTGCGTGGTTATGCTTTGTTCTTGAAAAATTACCCAAAAGCACGAGAAGTGGCCGAAATCAAATACAATATGGCCGATATTTACTATTTCACTAAGCAATATCGTGAAGCGGGCAAGCTTTACTTAGACATCTGTCTTATGGGTAACGACCGCGCCGTCATGTTTGACCCGAAGACCAACAAGTCGACCAACATTCACAAGCAAGCCGCCGAATACATGCTCGAATCTTACTACCGCAATTTCGAGCCAGAGTTGAAGGTGCTCGTGAAGCAGAAGGCAGACTTCACGAAGCCTCCGCGGCCGGTCTCGGAGAACGGCCGGAACTTTGTGAAGGCTTGCGAATATTACACCAAAGCTTATCCCAACGATAAGAAGAACGTTAAGTCCTGCGATACCTACCTAACTGAGATTTTCTATCGCAGTAATGATCGGAAGATGGCCGAAAAATATCTCCTGATGTTAGCTAAAAAATATCCGAACGAGAGAGAGGGCCAGGAGGCCGTAGAAAATCTTATCCCGCTTTATGGCAAGGATGAGAAGGCGCTTGCAGCTGTCATCGCTGATCTGCGCAAAATCCCGTCGTACCAAAAGGGTAAAATTGGCGAGAAACTCGATAATCTCGACCGTGGTTTGGCGGTAGACGCGATAAAGTCTGACAAGAATGCCTGCTCTAGGGCTAAGAAGGCCGAAGATCTTTTCAAGAAGAGGCCTGGTGCGAAGGATAGCGATGCTCTGATTTACAACGCAGCGCTTGACTGGGAGAAGTGTAACAAAGTCAGCGATGCCATTCGTGACTACTCGATCGTACTAGAGAAGTTTCCTAAATCCGAAGGTGCCAAGCCGGCCCTGTTGCGACTGGCTGTATTGCATCAAAACCGCTTCGAGCTTGGTTCAGCTGCTAAACTTTTCCGCGACTTTGCTAAACGCTATCCCAAGGAGAAAGAGACCACTACGGCGCTTGCTTACACTTGTGAAGTCGAAGCCGCACTTGGAGCTGAAGCCGCCGTCTCCAGCTGTCTCGAGTTTGCACAGGCTGATCAGGCGAGTGCAAAAATTGTGTTCTTCCGCATGCTGCGCACAGCATTTTCGGGCGGCGAAGAGGGTCGCGTCGCTCAGATTGCAAAGATTTTGGATGGCAAGTTTAAGTTGACGCCGGAAGAGCGGATTCAGACCTACGCTGTCGTGATGAACACTCGAGGGGGTTCGTCAGAGGCTGCCGCTAAAGAAATTTTGACTACCTTCCAGAAGTCAGGCGGAAACGTCTCGGGTGAAGCCCTACGGGCGGTTGGTGGTCTGGTGTTCCGCCGTGTCAACAATGTGATGGGGCCCTTTCAGTCTCTTCGGTTGAAGGGCGGCACGGTAGATGCTCTAGCTGCTTCGATTCAGCAGAAAGTTGGGTCATTGGCTAAGATTCAGGGAGCCTACGATCAAGTACTAGCGACGAAAGATGCATACTGGGGCGTGGCGGCCTTCTACCAACTTGGCTACGCCCGTGAGCTAATTGCTCGCGATCTCGAGAACCCTCCCGAGATCAAGGGTGCTCCGCACGCGGATGTGGTGAAGCAACTTTCTGGCGATGCTATGTCGGCCCGTAAGGAAGCCTTGGCCTTCTACAATAAAGCCCTCGAAGCAGTGAGTAAGTATCTGGTGTATAATGAGTGGGCAGCTAAAGCGCTGAGCGGCGTGGCACGAATTCAAGGTAAGAAAATCAGCTTTGACGATCTGATAGTCCGCCCTGACTTTGTTGGTGCTGAGGTCCCCGAGAACGTCGCCCAAGAAGTCAAAGGTAAGGGGGATTGATGCCTGTGATTCGTGCACAATCTATGAGTTTAGCTGTCGCATCGGCAGTGTTCGTTTGGCTATCCGCCTGTACGAGCGCAGAAAAAAAAGAGGCAGCGCCAAAGGCTGACCAAGAGCCTGTTGGCGCCGACAAGGATAAAGAAGACGAAGGGCCTGAGAAGGCTTCTGCTACCCGTGTCACCCTGACGAGTAGCCTCGCTAATAACCCCCTAACCTCGCAGACCATCGCTTTGGCTAAGGCAGATGCGGAGATCGCCAGGTTCAAAGCGGGTAAAGGCGAACTGGCACTTCAGGGTGTGATCTCAACGCAGCGCCTAGCGAGGAAGAACCTCGGCGATGTATTGGCCACAGCCAAGAAGCTAGCCGAAACCCAGATGGAAAAAGGGGCTTCGCGTCAGCTAAGTGGCGAAGTGAAGCTTGAGATCGCTTTAGCGGCGCTGCAGGCACGCAATTTCGCCTTCGCTGAATACCTGCTACAAGACCTTACCGAGTCAAAAAATGTGCATGTTAAGGCCGGCGCCTACAACGCCATGGGTGTTGTGGCCCTCAAGGATGACCGAGTACCCGAGGCAGTTCTATATTTCAAAGAGGCACTAAAGGCAGTCCCCAGCTACAAGCCCGCGCAGATGAACTTAGGATTCATTGCCCTCAAAGGTGGCGAGCTTGGCATGGCCAAGCAGCTTCTTGGTAAGATCGACAATGACTGGTTCGTCTCATACGGACTCATTACGCTGCAGAGGCTAGATGGTGACGTCGGGGGCGCACTTGAGCAATGTGATCGTGTGCTAAAAAAGCAGCCGGAGCACAGTGCTGCACTTTTTAATTGTGGTTTGGTCGAATATCAAAACAAACGTAATTTAGCCAAGGCAAAAGAGTACTTCAACAAAGCCGGCAAGGCTAAGCTGACTGCTGAAGGATGGAACGAAAAGGCTTTCCTGATGATCGCTCAGATCGATGCTGAAGAAGCATTGGCTAAGCGTGAGGAAATGCAAGCGAAGGCAGCCAAAGCCGCTTCAGATAAGGCTGCCGCCGACAAAGCGGCTGCCGAAAAGGCAGCGAGTGAGAAGGGCAAGGGAGCTGGACCGCCAGCTAGTAGTGACAAGGCTAAATCCCCGCCTCCGAAGGCTGAAGATGGTGCCGGTGGTGGTGATGAGGTAGAGTCTGAAGATGGCGAAAAATAATAAGAATGCATTAGTAGAGTTTTGAGTCTTTTCATTTGTTGCGGCAAGCGGGATAATGGATGTGATTACCTCCAACTACCCATTGAAGTTGACCGATCTGACCGTCTAAGTTCCGGTTCATAGCGCGGGAAGGATTCCCATGTCTCTTGAGTTGCGATTCACGATTCCAGGTCAAGTTGAACGACAGGTCCCTGTCGATCAGCCTCCAATTAAAATTGGAGCATTGTTGTCGAACCAGGTTGTGCTTCGTGCACCTGGTGTCGACCCCATTCATGCATTAATCGAAGAACCGAATCCGGGTGAGTATGTAGTCACCGACTTGGGTTCAGTTTCTGGCATTAAGGTCAACGATCGGCAGATAGAGGTGGAGTCGCCAATCAAGGCTGGCGATACCTTAACGGTCGGTACCATCCAGATTCAGGTGGTGGGTGAGCCTGCTGCCGTAGCACCGAAGGTGGACACTGGCGACTCAGTTCGCCATGGTGCCACGGTAAAGTCACCGGAGAATCGTGAGCGTCACGAGGAATCCGTGCCAAGCCATGGTCAAGAGAACAGCGAGGCCCGCGTAGAGGCATCAGAGCGGCAGCTTGATTTGCTTTTCTCTCCGCGTAAGGCGAAGCCGAGCGGTGATGTACTCGAAGTTGTGGCCTACTGGGGCGATACAGTTCTAGATGTTGAACTGTTCCACCCGTCTACCAAAGGCTACGACAGGGTCACGATTGGAGACCCGACCAAGTCACATTTGATCGCTGCCGGCAGCTCTGACATTGATGTGCATCCACTCGCTAGGTTTAGTAGCGGCGGATACAAAATCTCGCTCATTGATGGTATGACTGCAAGGCTCCGCAAAGGTGGCAAGGTCGACAAAGTGACCAAGCCAGGTGACATCTCACTCGGCAGTCGGGACATAGCACACATCAAGTATGGTGCCGTCAGCTACTTCCTGATGTTTGTGAAGCCGCCACCACTAGATTTCCCTAAGCGGGGGCTCCGTGATCCCTTCTTCTTCGGGCTCATGTCGGTCGCGATGCTTTTCTACATGATCTTGATTCCTATCGCTTGGATTCACCATCCAGCTGAGAAGAAAGAAGATAAAGATGACATTTGGCAGGTGCTTGTAGTTCCCGAGAAGGAGCCTGAAAAGGAAAAAGAAAAGCCCAAGCCACCAGAAAAGCCAAAACCAGAAGTAAAAATAGCCGAAATCAAAACGCCACCGAAGAAGCCGCCACCACCTAAGCCAAAGCCGGAGGTTAAGCCGGCTAAGCCGACGGAGACGGAGAAGCCTGTTCAAACTAAACCAGTAGAAAAACCGGTTGAGCAGAAAAAGCCAACCGAAGTTCTGACTGAAAACAAGCCAGCTCCAGATCCGAAACCAGCAGAGGCTAAGCCGGCGGGTCCGCCGTCGACTAAGCCGAATCTGAATAAGCTGTCAGCTGGAATGCCATCGACAGGAGCAAAAGATCCAAACTTTAAGGCCGCAGGTCCAACTCTACCGAACACTGCCGTCGGTAAGTCTGGTGGTGCTGTGGGATCTGGCATGAACCAGGCTGGTGGCGCTATCAAGGGCACAAATAAAGCCAGCGTCATGGGAGTCGAAGGAGCGAACAACGACAAGCCTTCAGGTGTCAACTTGTCTAAACTTGGTTTAGGTGTAGGCAAGATCATGAGTAAGACGGGCGCTGGTGCTATCTCGTCTAACTTCAAGGACTCTGCCGGTGGCGCAGGCGGCGGGATGGGTTCAGGTGCGAAGACTTATGGCCTGGGTGGCATTGGTTCCGGCAAGTCATTGGGTCTGGCCGGTGCCGGTGGTGCAGTGAACAACTTCGGTTCGGGTTCGGGAGGTCTTCTTAGCGGCCAAGGGGGAACCGGCGGTCGCGGTGGATCGGGCCTTGGCCCAGGATTCGGTAACGGTGGTGGTGCCGGTGGTGCCGGTGGTGCCGGTGGTCACGGAAGGGCAAATGTTACGGTACCCGCGGGTGACCCTGTGGTTTCCGGGGGTCTAACTTCCCAGGAAATCATGGCTGTAATTCGCGCTAACCTAAATCAGATCCGCCACTGTTACGAGCAGCTCCTACAAAGATCGCCGAGTGCGTCTGGTAAGATGGGAACTTCGTTTACGATTGATACTTCTGGTCGGGTGTCCTCGGTTTCGGTGTCGCAGGATACGATCAACGATGCCGTGATGAGAGGATGTGTCACTGACAAGATGCGGCGCTGGGCGTTCCCCAAACCGCGTGGTGGCCAATCGGTGTCGGTCAACTATCCCTTCGTATTCAATCCACTCTAATCTCTCCTGAGAGCGGGGGCGCAAAGCCCCCGCTTTTCACGTACCAATCCAAAACGAGAGAAGCTCCTGCGAAGTTTACGATCCAAAGTCGCATTGCTAACTGTTGCCACGACGCTAACCGTGTTGACCTCCTGCCAAACCGCAGGGTCAGGGCGCCAAAGTCCGGCACGTGGCTCGCCAGGGATTTTCACCGACGGTTTTGATGACGGCGAAGAGGGCATAGACGAACTATCAACTGATAGTAGGCCAAGTAGGGGTCTGCTTTTTGGATACAGTGCCGATCACGAGCAAAATCTAGCGTGGCCTTTAGCTGGAGACATAAGTTCCGGTTATGGACGGCGGGGATTTAAGTTTCATCACGGCATCGATCTTCGTGCCAGAACTGGGAGCACAGTCAGAGCCGCTGGGCCAGGAGTGGTTGAGTTTGCTGGCTGGCAGCATGGTTACGGAAATGTTGTGATCATCAAGCATGCTAAGATAAAAACACTTTATGCCCATCTTCGCCGTATATTTGTATCGACTCGCGATCAAGTGGCTCGTCTTGAGGAGATCGGTGTTTCGGGGCGAAGTGGTCGGGCTACAGGCCCACACCTTCACTTCGAGGTGCGCGACCTGAATGGTGATTCAATCGATCCACTTGCTGTGATAGACGGAAGGCAGTTACTGTCGAGTCGTCATTAAGTGGAGTGTGTCAGTGAGTCTACAGAGTGCGAGTAGGGCGATCTTCGGGCGTCGGCTACCAAATTTAAATATCGCGGATCATTGGGGACTTGGCCTTCGGTTGATGACGGTTTCGGCGCCGCTCGGCATGCTGGTGGGTGTCGCCGTTGCTTGTTATGACTATGTGGTCAATACCCTAATTTGGGAGAACCTAAGCGAGCACCTGTCGCCGAGCCTCTTATGCCTCATGCCTGTCGTCGCGATGATGCTGACCTGGGGCATCATTTCTGTCGGTCACGTGGTTTACACCAGCATGGCAGACGAGGTTGTCAGAGCTTACCACAGCCCTAAGCAAGGTCTAGATTATCGCCGTGCCGGAGCCAAGCTGGCGGCCTCAGTGGCCACCATGGGTTTCGGTGGTAGTGCTGGTATGGAGGGCGCAAGCAAGTGGCTCGGAGCGGTGATTGGTGGCGCTGCGCAAGGAGCGATCAACCGAGTCGACCGATTACGGCCTTTTCACGCTAAGCAAGAAGTCACCATGCTAGCCGGAGCGGCTGCTGGGATTGGTGCGATCTTTAGAGCTCCGCTGACTGGAGCCATTATGGGTGTGGAGTCACCATATAAACATGACTTAGCCCATGAAGCATTGCTACATGGCTTGGTCGCATCGGCAACTAGCTTTTTCGCTTTTACCGCGATCGGCTCAGCAACGCCTTATTTTCCAATTAAGGTCAGTTATGTACTGTACTGGCGTGATTTACTTGTGTGTGTTCCACTGGGCCTAACTGCAGGTTTAGCCTCGCATGTTTTTTTGGGTCTGCTGTCTCGTATCAAATCTCTCGTGAAGAACTCTCGTAGTCCCGCATTTTTAAATTATCTTGTGGGCGGCATGATTCTGAGCGCTCTAGCGGGTATCACCTATTGGATGGTAGGTGAGCCGGTGACACTGCAGGCAGGTCTGCCAGTGGCGAGGCGTCTACTCTACGGTAACTATCCTCTATTGGTTTGTTTAATTATCTTTGTCACCAAACTTGTCGCCACTGCAGTCACATTCGGGTGTGGTGGCGTCGGTGGTCTATTTGTGCCGTCTGCGACTATAGGTGCAGCGCTAGGCGCAGTTTTTGATATTATATTTCCAACGAGCCAGCCTGGTCTCTTTACCATGGTCGGCGTCGCTGCCTTTACGGGAGCGAGTTACAACAGCCTAATGTTTGCTGCTGTGTTTGTAGCCGAGGCGACTGGCAGTCCAGCCATGATTGTGCCGGGACTGATCGCCTCTTGCGTGGCCTTTGTGACTTCGGCTGGCGTTTCAAACTCATCGCACCAGAAGATTCATCGCTGAGCTGGCTCGGTGACTAGTCTTGCTGCGCGCCTAGCCTTCATGACTTGTATCAGGGCTGGGGTGATAGACAGCAGTATGATCGCCACGACAATGTAATGAAAATTCGACTTAATCACGGGGCTGTTACCAAATACGAACCCAACGGTGAGAAATGGTACGATCCAAAGGCCTGCACCGATAAGGCTGAAAGACAGGAATCGTGCAAAACTCATTTGTCCAACTCCGGCGACAAAGGGGGCAAAAGTCCGGATAATTGGCACAAATCTGGCGATGATGATGGTCTTGCCTCCGTGCTTACGATAAAAGTCTTCTGTCTGCTCTAGGTACTTACGGTTGAGTACCTTCGCCGTACTATTGTTGAACAGCTTGGGCCCGAAGTTTTTGCCAATAGTGTAGTTGGTGAGATCTCCGAGCAGCGCGCCGACGAAGCAGGTCAAAGCTAGAAG
>Ga0078894_10000365_pt1 | contig 30984 bp, 61 predicted proteins | sample LauGreSu1BDMLBSD_2_FD_67506 | JGI IMG/M metagenome (GOLD analysis project Ga0078894, IMG submission 67506) | Freshwater lake microbial communities from Lake Michigan, USA - Su13.BD.MLB.SD (version 4) (version 4) | ecosystem: Environmental > Aquatic > Freshwater > Lake | place: Lake Michigan... | reverse complement strand
CTTTTCTGCACAACTCACCACAGCACAGCGGGTAAAACTGAACATCTCTTCCGTATATCCTGGTCCGTTGAACAACATCACGGAGATCAAGATCTACAGCACTGGATCTCTTTCTTCTAATCTTGTCATCGACAACATCGAATACGCGGTGATTCCTGCACCATCCGCGCTTGCCCTGCTTGCGGTTGCTGGTGTGATGGGAAGGCGGCGACGGTGAGTAAGAAGGTGCGATTCACAATCTACGGAATCACCATTGTTGGTATTTTGACTTGGTGGTGGATGATTCCAAGTGCGCCATCGTATAAGCCACGCGCTTTTAGGACAAAGCAATCCAAGGTTCTTCTCAGTGACAAAGTCATCATGATAAGCAATGAAGAGATGGATGAAAAACTTAAAGAACTCATAGAAATCTCCAAGGATCATTGACTATGAGTAAGACATATAAAAGCAGAGACGAGATACTTTCTGCTATATCATCCAATAGAGACATAATGCTTTCGGATGATGGATGGATCGATCTGTCGTCTATCTGGATGCATATAGAGTCCCTAGGAAAGTCCAGAGACATACAGAAGAAGACTTATCAATCCAGTAAGAATTGGAGTCTTTATTCTACTCATACGCTTGGTCTAATAGGGGAGGTTTGTTTTTCTATTCATGCTGGCATCAGCCCATGTTTGGAACTTCTTCCAGAGGGCGACGGAAGCGTGGATTTTTTCATAAATGGTAAAAGCATAGATATAAAGACAACGAGATATTGGAAAGACCCAGATCTTAAGCAATATCCAAACCCAAAGAAGTGGGCCGATATCTATATTTTATGTGCTGTTGACATCGAGGCAAGACGAGCCAAGATATTTGGTTGGGCTAGCAAAGAAGATATCATGAAAGCGAATAAAGTAAATTATGGATATGGCGAGCAATTCAGTATCAGTCATAGGGAATTGAATAAAGAAATATCATCTATAATTAATAACGCAATATCTGGATTAAATGAACAATGAAAGAACTGGATTTTTATAGCGAGATGGAACTTTTATTCGAAAAAGTCATGAATAGCCATACTATGGAAGATCTTCATGATCTAAAGAAATATGTATCTGTGAAAAGAAATCATATTCATCAAAATAAAAAGTTAATTACGGAAAGATCAAATTCCGATTTGACTACTAGAATAGAAACAGGCCCATCCATAATGGGATGGGGAAAGGGTAAGGATGAGTGAAATGTGCGGAGCAAGTAATGCCAAAAATTGATTACGACAAGTATGACAAGGATGACGTTTCCAAGTTTTTAGTTGGAGACACGGTTTACTGGAAGGATCCCAATGGCAAGGACTCTGGTAATTATGAGATAATGTGGATGTCTGATCCTCCCGCAAGGCAGAGCAACAACACCAAGGTCCGTCTATGGAACGACAGACTTGGAGAAGTTGAAGCAACCGTTGGATCAATAAAATCACGTAGAGGTTGATTCTCCATGGGAAAAGATGACACTGATGAAAATTCTTGTGGACAGAATGTGGAGAGACCTTATTTCCATGATCTTTTACAAGAGATCAAGTCTATGAGAAGAGAAAACGCTATACTTCGTGCAGAACTTGAAAAAGCCAATCTAAGGCTCAGTCAATTATCTGAAAACGAATATGAAGATGAAGCAAACATTTGAAAATTATCTGTGCTTCGAACTACCATCATTTGAATGCGAAGCGGGCTGGCATCTCATCATCAATGGGGCTTTGATATGCATTGACCGTCATCTCAAGACGAGAATGGACGGGAATTTTGGTCGCGGTTTCGCCATATTACAGATAAAACAAAAAATGGGAGGTCTGAGAATCTCCTGCGTCAACAGTAATAGCTACATCGACGGCGTTATCGACTTGGCTGAAATGATGGCGTACAATACATGCGAGATCACTGGTCTTCCAGGATCCCTACACCATAGAAGCAATGTATTCAGGACTCTAAGCGCCCCAATTGCAACTAAGATGGGATTCATTCCATCTGAAAGAGATCACAGGATATCGCATGCCGCAAAGAAAAAGACCAACGCCTCCTGATTTCTACATTAGGATTCGAAACAAGCGCTGGAGCGTGCGTTTTGTAAAAAGCGACAAAATCAGTCGCTATTCCTATGGGGAATGCGACTGGCCTCAGGCTAGGAATCCTAAGATTTTCGTAAGAAGGCACTTGTCTGAAGCCCAGTTGCTAAATACCACCATCCACGAGATTCTGCATGCTGTCAGGCCAGAACTATGCGAAGAGGCTGTGATGGAGACTGCAAATGTTCTTGCGGCATCTCTGCGCAAGATGGGCGTTCAGATTGTGAAGGCAAAGAAGAATCGAATAACTAAACAGTGATTATGCTGAAAGTTCGCCTGTGATACGTTGAGAATATGCCTTTGAAATTTCAAGCATATTTTCGTTAACGCTTTGGAGAACTCCATTATGTTCTTCTGAAATTCCAAGCATGCTGCAGTCATCCTTGATGTTTTCCATCTTGTTTTTGATGGTAAACAACTCTGCAAATATGTCTTGAAATGCTACATTGTTCTCTTGGCTAAGGAACAAATTGGCGAGTCTAGATGACTCTTGGCATAGCCCATCCATGAGATCAAGCATCTCCTTTTTGAGCATCTCTTCGCGATTGCTGGCAGCAATAATTGCCTGTCCGCGAATAGTTTCCAGCTTATTCATCCACCTGCTGGATTCCTCTTGGCTCATGTCGGAGTGCACGATCTCATCTCGGAAACCAAGCCTTACATCACGGGCTTCTTGCTCATTGGAAATCAATTCATCAATGTTTGAAGCATTGCTGATACCAGCAACGAATTCAGCATGATAGTTCATCCAGATCTCACATTTCTTTTCTGGATTAACGCAAGTATATGTCCTTGCTGGACTTGCAACACAGCCAATAAGCAGGGAGGATGCGCAGAAAAGAAATGGTAATTTCATGGTTAAGCAATTCTAGTCGCCAGAGAATTTTGGAAGTTAAAATCGTTTTTTAATCCAGAAAATGGCGAAAACAGACTTGAAGTCGTCAGGGTGACGCCTAAGGTTACTACAATTGGCGATGTGATCACTTTTTTCATAGAAAGGAAAGAAATGAAGATTACAAGTATTTTTGCAACCGTTTTGATGGCAGCAGGAGCTGCCTATGGATCTCAGGAGGCAGTTAATAATCAGACTCCTGATGATGCTGTGCCAGAGTGCAAGAAGCAGGAAGAGTGCAAGGACGCAGCTAAGTGCTGCGATTCTGATCTTTTCTCCGCTTCTCGCTTTAAGCTGGTGGAGGGATTTGAGTTCGTTGACTACAACGGCAGCGACAACGATCTGGTCGGCTTTACGCAGACTCTGGTCTATCGCTACAGTGACTCAACCAATCTCCACCTTGACATTCCGTTCTTCTCGAACGGAAATACTGGATTTGGAATGACTGAGGTTGGCTTTGACCACACCTTCATTCGCAATCCTTGCAAGTTTGTTGATTCGGTCTCCCTCGGAATCGATTTCCTCCTTCCCACGGGGGAAAATGCCTTTGGCGGTGATGACGTCTCCATCGGATTCGGATTCGATGTGGATGGAAACACTGGCTTTGATCGCATCGGCTGGCAGGCCAACTTCAACTGGATCGCCAACCAGGATACGGTTTTCGAGCCAGTTCTCGGAGGTCTTACGGGAGAGGATGTTGTGAATGCTGGTGCTGGCATTACTTACGAACTGTGCAAGGCCATGAGCCTTGGCTTCGACTACGAGTACTGGCAGGCTGGTGATGACAACACTCTCAGCAGCATTGGACCTGGACTTAACTGGAACGTTGCCTCCAACATTGACTTCAATTGTGAACTTAACTTCATGGTTGACAATGGTGGAGCCAATAACACCGATTTCTACGCCAGCATGGGGCTTGGCATCAAGTTCTAAACCCCATCATCGCCAAAACCTCGTCACCTTGGCAAGGAGAGGGCACACGAAAGTGTGCCCTCTTTTTTGTGTTTTGTAGCCATTGGAAGGTGAAAGTGCGCTATAATGGAAATGCTATGTGCTACTCTAAGTAACATGAATGAGTGCGCATAAGAGAGGACTAGGAAGAGATAATGAACATACCAGGAATGAAAACTTTTAAAAAGATAGTAAACAGCTACAAGGATGCCATTGGGCATGAACTCCTTTTGATTAATCAGCACAAGGAGACATGTCGAAAAATCGAGCCAGCACACTACTGGATATTCGAGAAAAGCGATGGCAATTTTTACCTGTATTCGGAAAGCAAAGATCATCATCATGTGGGCGAAGCTTCTAGGAAAAATGATAACCTTCAAAGAATGGATGAGGAAATTCTTGGCGACGACTGCGATGTGACATTCATCCCAGATAATTCCTATTTCGTTCTTAAACTTTCTGCCTGCGATGCTGCAAATGCTTCGTCCAAGAGCAGGAATAAGCGCAGTGGCAAAGCCAGTAAGAAGCCCGCAAAGAAAACAAATAAGAAGAAGTGATTGATGTCTACCGACCTTTTTGCCGTAGCCCCAAAAGGCGATTTCTGGCTTATCAAGGTTGGATCTGGTGAAGATGCTGGATTCCTTCTGGATTGCCATGCTGGTGGCAAAAAAGGCATTCTCGTATTTTCGAGCAAGAAAAAAGCGGAGCAAGAGGCGCGCGACATGAACTCCCTAAGACAACGGATGAAGATGAATCAGATCTATTTCGTAGTGAAAGGTAAGAAAGAAGACATCATAGGATGTCCTATTATCCTGCAATAATAAGCACCAGGGGATTGTGGCGGAACAGGCAGACGCAACAGACTTTATATATGAGCACTTAAGTAGGAATATTTAAGTGAATCCAATCAAATTCGGTGAACGGTTTAAAATCCCAACGCCGAGCCAAGCGCAGAAATGCGAAGGTGTAGAGACTAGACGGTTGGCATCCAGAACGGATGAAGGCATAGTCCAGACCACAAACGCAAGGTGGCGAAAGCCATAGTGGTAAGAAAATCTGTCGGTCAATTGACCATGTGGGTTCGATTCCCACCAGTCCCATTTGAGAGCAACGGCGCGGTAGTCCAACGGCAGAGACAGCGCATTCAAAATGCGCCAAGTATCGGTTCGAATCCGATTCGCGCTATTAAATTTCCTGGTAAGATGCTGAGATAATTGCTTCAATTATTTAAGAAATTTAATCAGGCATTATCAGAATCCGATCTGTATCATAGTCAACATGAAAAAATGGCTTCTTTTTCGAACATATATCAATAGCCCAGATGCTATTGATAGATTCAACTATCTAGCAAAAAAGCTTTCTAGCGATGTGCATCTAGTTTGGCTATTCGATGCCGATTATCCAACTCCATGCCATTATGAAGGTAGCATGCCTTCTAATTGTAGCCAATTTGGAAATTCAGATCAATCAATTAGAAATTTGTGGCCATTAATATTTGATACTTACGACAGCGTCCCGGGCAATACCCCACGAATGTTTGCCAGCAATGGTGAAAAGTTTTCTCTCAAATGGTCATTGGGTCATTTGTGTCTTCTCGAATGGTGGAAATCAGTTCATCAGCCAGAAGGAAGATTCATAACATGGGAGCATGACATATGGTGGGACAGGGATTTCAACCCAGTAAAAGCACTAGCTCCAGCGTTTAGGCATAAAAAGTTCCTCACTCCCATGGTGAAACCCAGGAACACTGCGGAGGATTCTCCTCAGCCTCCAGTTCGCAATGCTCCAAAATGGTTTAAAGAATGCATGATTTGTCATGATTGCATGACTGCAAGATCGAGCAATCTCTTTTATGCTCTTGATCAATTTAGCAATCATGGAGCCTGGGGGCAAGTTGAAGTCATAACTCCATCTGTTGCCGATACCCATCCCAATGGAGGAAAAAGTGCAAGCTGGAGCAAGGTCGCAATGGACGCATGTTTGCAACCATTGATTCACAGATTCAGTGGGCAGAGAAGCAGAAAGGCTCCCCAGCGTCTTTTTAAGTTGTAATTATACTTTTTTAAAATACAATTGCGCTTGATGGCAAATGCACTATAATTGATTCTGTCTGATTCTTTTCGATGCCACTACAAACTGGCCCCATAGATTAACTGGCTAAATTGCCGCCCTTTCACGGCGGAGAGTGCGGGTTCGATCCCCGCTGGGGTCATTCATGAGCAGGGAAATTAAGAGCCATATCGAATCTAGATCCAGATATGGGTCGAAGCGTTCATATGCCCTGATGTACGCAGATGAAAAATGCTCGATATGGAGAATGACATGTAGCGATGTCTTCTTCTTCAATGGAAGTTATTCATCAAAGAACAAGATATTGTTAGAGTCAGTTGACTTCGACGGCGGGCCTTGCCTTTTCGTCGGAGACGATTTTCTTTCACATGGTCGCATATCTCAGTTTCTTACCATCAATACCGAGAGCCGCATTGATGTGCTGATTATATGTGCAATTGATTGAATTATAAACAGGGCAATGGCGCAATATTGTTATAATATAAATATATAAGAAAGGGCTCGACTGGTATCGACTGGAAAGTGAACGAAAAGATTGCATGCCATGGTTGATCGAAGGCCATGATAAAAATCGATTAAAAAAGTAACTGCCAATCACAGCTACCGCATGGCTGCCTAAGTCAGCCAAACAGTCTATTGACACCTTCTAGAAAAGACTGTATAACAGAAGGATAGCCCCGCGTGGATTGCCCCGAACGCACGGTGAATCAAAGAGGCAAAATCGTTCTCTAGCGTGCTGCTTCGCGAAAGAAACGAAATGAAAAGCAGATAAGCATGTAGTGGTCCAACGGAATCTTTATCAGCACGGGGGTTCGAATCCCCCCGAGTCCACTAAAGCGACCGTCCTCCTAGCCCCAGGAAGAGGAGGGCTGGGAGGCGGTCGCGAGGAATCAGGAATGCGCGTAAAGGTATACAGAAACCTACATAAAAGATGCTGGTCTATCATGGATCCAAAGACCCGAAGGGTCATTGATCATAGGCATGATGTTGCTCTTAGCAATGTATCTCTTGTCGTGAGCCAAGCTGGCAGGGAAAGAGTGATCAGAGAGAAAGCCAAGAATGTGCATGCCTATGCGATTGGTGATATGGTAGATTCCGTACCTGAAGATATTCACATGGTGGAAGCATCGTATAATCCATACAGGTTCTCCTATTTTTTTGAAAAGGAAACCTTCAAGCCCAGATCAGATGCAGCATTCGCGGCTCTGATGCCTGATGGCAGGCTTTACGCATCTGCTTGATTCACATTAATTATGTGTTAAGGTGAAACTGAAAGGATAGGGCATGATTGCTCTATCTTGGTATATTTTTATATGACTATAACTTTAATTTTAACAACTATTACATCTGCTATTTTTTCATTCTGGATAGGGCGTAGAGCAGGTTTTCAATCAGGAAGACAGGAGGGCTACGGGACTGGATATCGCGACGGAAGGATTTCCTGTTTTCGCAATAAAAAAGCCGAATTGACCCAAAGACTAGCTTCTAAAAAAGAGCCTAATGGGCAGAATTCGGAAGAAGAAGCCGTCCAGTGGATGGGGTAGGCACTATAATGGAAGTAAGCAATCGGAAGCCATATCAAGGCAAGTTCTGGTTGCCCTTCTTTTACAATCGAATAGGCAGCAACTCTGCTAACAAAGCTGGGACTTTAGCTCAGCGGTCAGAGCCAACCGCTCATGAAAACCCATAGTGGAAGTTCGAATGAGAATTGCCGATATATGCTTATCAGCAATTACAAAGGACAAACATATGGGCAACCAAAAATCAGTGCGATATTTAAACGGATATAGGGTCATTTATCTACCATCACATCACAGAGCGATGCATTCTGAAAACTGGGAAGGCTATGTCTACGAGCATGTAGTCGTAGCCGAATCAGAACTAGGAAGAAAATTGCTAGAGGATGAATTAGTTCATCATCTAGATGGAGATAGATCAAACAACAGATCCTGCAACCTCTTGGTCTTGCCAAGAAGCGAGCACTCCAAAATAGAACACTGGCTTTTGTGTGGTGCGCCATCAGTGAAAGCTGATGTGACGAATCGGATGAATTCAGGGAAACCTAAATGGAAAACACCAGACTACTGCATGATCTGCGGAATAACCTTACAAGGTACGCAGAAAAATTGCTGTTCAAATGAATGTAGTAATTTGTACAGACAGAAAGTCAAGCGCCCATCCAAAGAATGCCTTGTTGATGAATTGAGTAAAAACTCTATTCTTTCGACGGGGAAGAAATACGGTGTTAGCGATAATGCCGTAAGAAAATGGATGAAGCGATACGGTATCCACAAGGCAATCCTGAGCCAAGTCACCGATACATCGGTGAAAGGTGCAGAGACTAATGGAGAGGTTCAGTCCTCTTAATAACCATATAAGCGTCCGACACCTAAAGTGTGAAAACCATGGTGATGATATAGTCCAAGGAGTAGCGAAAGTTACACAAACTTGAACGGTTTGGTCACAGGTTCGAATCCTGTAAGTCCCATTTCTGCAGAGTTGCTGCCTATTCGACTGTAGGGAATGCAAAAATAAATTCCAAAAGCCGAAGCATAAGCATGAGCAGATTATATAGAAGCTTTCGTATACTTCCATACGATACCCAATTACTTCCATACGATTACCAAGGAAAAAACATGAGCAGCAATCAGTATATAGCAATATCTCTTTCAGCGATGGCAGCTGGATCAGCCCTTTCAGCAGCCGTGATATGCTTCTTCACTTCCAACCCCCAGCCTGTGGTGGCTATGGGAGTCATTGGCATATCTTGTCTTCTTTCAGCAGCTTCTACTGCAATTGTTGCTTTTGGTTCAAAAGCCCAGTTTGATCGTTCCGACAAGAGGATTAGTGATACCAATGCGTGGTTCCTGGAGTGGCAGGGAAGGCACGAGCACGAGCACGAGCTGGACAAGTTGTCCCGTGATCGCTCTGAAGGAGATCTGAACAACTTGGTTTCTCGCCGCATGGATTGCATAGAGTCTAGCAACAAGCGGCTTGAGGAGAAGGTTGACAACATGACCGCCTTCATCGAGCGAACAATTGCTGCGAATATCGATCAGCGATAATTCTCGAATATTTGCTTGACATTCTGATCCGCTCATGCTACAATGATGGCATGAGCGGATTTTCCATTGATTGGGACTTTTGGACTTTCGTGTGGGGAGACTATTTTGGCAAGTCTCCAGGATCTTATCCTCATCTCACAGGCGAGGTCTTGATGCTTCCTCCATCCAAGGAATCATTTGATAAGACCAGGATCTTCCCATTGGGTGTCTACAGGCAGGCATGGGAGCTTTGGAACGCAGATTTGAAAATTGCGGATCGACAGCTTCATCCCAGGCCAGTGCTTGGTGATGCCCGTAGCCTTTTTTCCAATTGGGCAGACTTTTTCAACAACGGTCAGCCCTGGACGTATGGAACAGGGAAGTATCCCATTCACATTTCCATGCTTATTACTCAATGGGATGGTCTTGCAGACAAGCTGAAGGCGCAGAAAGAAAAATTTGCCCAAATTGGGATGATGAGCAGCATTTCCGACAAGAGGGAGAAGGAAAAAATGGCTCTGCTAATGCAAGAGGTATCCAAGAGGGCTGGAGTCAATCCATATCTAGTTTCTGCCTTGTTCCAAGCTGGAACTGGGAGCGGCATTCACGTCCCCGTACAAGGTCCTTTGGGCATGAGCATGGTAAACGGGATGCTGGAACTTGGTTTGAAGCCTCCATCGGAGGGATCTTCTGGTCTTCAAGCAGGATGAAAATCAAAATAGCCCCCTTTCGGGGGCTATTTTGCTCTTAGGGGTAGTGGCAAGAATTACTTGTTGAAGAATGGAATCTTGCTCTTGATCCAACTCCAAACGGGTGCTCCGAGGAATGCTCCAGCAACGAAGGCAAGGACGAGAGATGATACGAGTCCAAGGGTGCTGGTAATGAAACTTCCGAAATCTGCAAGAATGCTGGTCATGGTTTCTCCTTTTTAAAATTTACCTGACTTTTAGTTTATTACAATTCCTATTTCGGATATCCTGCGTATACGATACAAAAATATATGCAATCATTTTTAGTCCGATAACGGAATCAGACCATCAGATCTTGCTGCAAGTTCCGTAATTTTAAGAGCATACATGCTTGAATACTCTGGGTTGCGCATGACAACTATGCCTATGCATGATCCGTCAGATTTCCTAAAGAGACCACCACCGCTTGATCCAAAGTAGCCAGGAGCATCGGTTTGGATGTATCTGGTATTTCCGGGATTGCCCACAATGGGGTCTCTTGAAGGATGTCCTACTACGCCACTGCTTAGAGTGGCAGCATCGCTCATGGGGCATCCAACCATGTATACTTCTTCTCCCATTTCTGCTGGCTTGCTGCTCATATTGGCAAATGACATTCCCTCTTGAGGAGAGTCTATGACCAGTATCGCAAAATCCATAACATCGTTTTTAAGTATTACCCTAGCGGTTGATACCCATAGTATTGTATCATTGCTTATATTCCATCCAACAATCTTTACATCATAATTTAGATGTTCAGGTTCATTTGATATTGGACCGCAAAGATTGGGGTCATTGAGAACATGAGCTGCTGTTACAGCCATGATTTCTCCTTTTCTTTTATAAACAACTGCTGATCCTATGTTCTCCCTACAGATTACCATGGGTACACTTCTAACGATGTCCATGACAACTGGTGACTTATCAACAGGTCGTACCTGCGCACATCCCCATACCAGAGCAGTAGCAATAACAAACAGAAAAAATCTCATGCTTACCTCCTGTGCTGTATGTTTTTTATTTCAATTTTTACGTGGAATATGTTTTGTAAAAATTGTTTTTTTATAGAAAAATACCACGCTATAATTAGCACATGTGCATAATCAATGTTGAAAGCCTCCAGAAACTGAATATGCCCAATGATGTACTGTTCAGGCGATCATCGAGTTATCGAAAGGTAGCTAGGAAACATGATAGCTTAAAATGCAAGATTTTTCAAAACGATTGCGATTATAAATTCACTACTTCGCCAAATAGGCCAATTCGCATGGGCATAACTGATGATGGTAGGGTGGATGTCTGGGGTTCATACATGGAGACTCACGGACCCAATACCCTAAGAATGCCAAGCGTTATTAGGAATCCAGACAGGATATTCTGCGGACAGATGGCGTGTGCTGCTATAACTGCCGACAAGGACGTATGGATTTGGGGATTACTTCCATGGCATCCTTCAGTAAGCATATGGTTTTTAGAGAGGCAAAAATCGCCAATCCATCACATTGATTTTTGCGTGGATCATCTACTTGTCACCAACCAAAACGGATCGGTCATGGCGATAGATGATCGACGCAACACTGAGAAACATAGATATCTTGATTCCATGAACGATGTGCTTATGACTTCGTCTTATTATTCGTCAATGATGTCATATCATACTATTTTCTTAAGAAAATCTGGATCAGTGATGTCTGCGGGAGTGGATTCATCTAGCGTATGCATGGTTCCGAGAAGCGGGGTTTTCGCCAAAGTGGAAGCGTATAACAATCTTTGTGCTGGCTTGACAGTCGATGGACGCATTAAATTGTGGGGCAATAATGGCGATGCGCGTTTTTTATCCAATTGGGCTATTCCATGGAAAGTTTCAGATGAATCCATCATGGAATTTGCAATGGAGTATGGGTCTAGTCTTACTCTTCGTAGGCTACCTAGGAGAATAAGAAGAACCATTGACTTTAAGTCTATGCGAATGCTCCAAAAAATGGCGATGAATTAAAACTGGAGCAATTATTAATGCTTAACCATAATAAAAAAGTGATATATAAGCAATACGCAGCTGTCAATTCTGCACCATTGAATTCTATCTACACATATTCCTATTCTGGAAAAGCTACTCAGCATGAAAAAGCTAAGTTATGGCGTGCCTCAAGAAATAGGGCATATAGAAAACTTAGGGGAAAAGTCCCCCCTGGATGGAAATTAAGGATAGCAGCAAAGAGGTTTAGCCGGTTCTTCATGGCTGGCAAGGATCCTGGCGTTTCCAACATAGGACTGTGGGAAAACAAGCATTTTGTTACTGCAACCAGATATCTGGGAGAGCATAAGCAGCCTGGCTATCCATATGTAAAGTGCTTTATGCACCCCGGAGAGGGACCAACCTGGAGCCTTAGCAATTGGGGTATTCCTGGGACATTCCACAAGTCTGCTCAAGCCATGATTTCTATTAGCGAAAAAGAACTTGAGCAGGTTTTTAAATGCATGGATGCTCTTCGGGATTTCATGAGTGAAGACCCTCTTTCTCAGATAAGAGCAAATGCTAAATCTGATGCTCTTGAAAATTGGAAGTGCATTTAATGTTGTAATAAAAAGTACGAAAATAACATATGCGCATAGCCGCTACAATATAACCGCGATTCTTGCGATTCGCGGTTTTTAATTCTGGAGGTAAGATGTCTGAAGAAAAAATCAATAGAAATACAATCAGTACGAACGCGCAGGAGACCAGGAAGAAGAAAGCTGCACAAGAGGCACGCGATGTTCAAGACGCAGTGCATGCTCTTAAGGATGTCTATATTCGCAACATATATGATGCCATACGCTACTTTAAGCCTAGGTTTAAGAAAAATGTAATAATTAAGGCTTGTAGAATTTTATGGCAAGACAATCCAAGAAGAATTGCAGATTTAGATAAAGACTTCCCTCCGAAGTCAAAGTGATATCTATAATACATGCATGCATAGGCAACCGTGCTGCCTTTAAAAAAACAAAGCGGATGGCACGGAGCCGCTTAAGAAAGGTTTGTATAATGAATCGTAGAGTTAAGCTTTATCCCCGTGGTCGTGAACTGAGCAACACCGTCATCTGCTTCACGCTCACATCTGCAGATGAGAATGGCATGGAGATTGCCGCAGAGTCCCTCGACCGAAATGCTCGTCGCAATCTGGTTGATTTCGATGTGGATCGTCGTGGCAATGTAATCCACACCTTCCGGTGCCGTGGCAATGATCGCGCTAACGCCATCCTGTCTCACTATCGTGCAATTTCTCGCCGTCGTCGGCGTGCGGGTCTCTATCATCAGGATAGTACTGCAGGAATTGACCTGCACGGCGCTATCGCAGCTGGATCAGGTCGCTAAGACCTAAATATGATGCCTGAGTGCATCGTCTCCCCAAGGGTGCACTTTCGTAAATGGAGGTGCATCTTTTATTATGAAATGCGAGGAAACTTCATGGACAAGATAACTGAAAAATCTGAATTAACCATTCGCAGCGAAATTCGAAATGCCCTGCTTGACAATACATGCAAGGATGGAAAAACGGGGTGCATGATATGGAAGGGGGGTAAGGATAAGTCTGGATATGGCATATGCAATTTCAATAATAAATCAAAAAGAGTCCACAGGATTATGATGCTTCTAACTGGTTGCGATATCAGTGGTAAAAAGGTAGCTCATTGCTGTGGCATCGCTGGCTGCTGCAATCCAGATCATCTTTTCTTTCCTGCCAGTGGAAGGAAATGCCCTGAAGAGCCAAAAAAGCGCAAAATTTCTCTATATGGAAATTCTAGATATAAGGTGTCTTCAGCCAGGGTGAGATCGGCAAGAGAATCTGGAAGATGATGGAGATTCTTTAGCACATGATAGAAAAAGCGTCCAACAATAGCACGTTCAATCTGATAATAAATGTAGCAATCAATGAAAGATTCAATGAGTTGCTAGTAGAGATTGCCGCAAGTAAAAGAGACGAGGATAGAATATCGTTTTTAGAGGATGTTATCTCTGTCGATGCTTGCCTTTCTCTTCTATATGCCACCATAATTGACAAGCCCTTTCCCAAGGGCGAGAACGCAATTGCGGAAAATGCATGGACTGCTTGCAATTACGCGTCTACGGTTCTAAAAAAGAGATTTCCTTCTGGAGAAAATGCCATTATCAAAAGCAGAAGAAGTAAAAGTTTGGAAAAACTTGCATTTAAAACTTATATGACAATGCTTAATAGCAGGGATCCTATTTATGCTCTTGCAGAAGATGCGCAATTAGGCAAATTCCCTCCTGCCAGGCATAGTAAGAAAATGAAAGGCTAAGAAATGATTGATATCATCTATCTTGCCTTTTCGGTTATCGTTATTATTATTGCGATTATTTTAATTAAGATTCATTTCATAGGCAATAATGATGTCAGTGAAAACAGGCGTTGCCAACATTGCACTTCCTTGCCAAGAAAAGATCAAGCAGAAGCAATGGCGATTTCCGATATTGCCTCCAACATGGCCAAAGCAATACACATGATGGAGAAATTCTGTGAAGATGAAAAAATGTCTGATTACTATAAGCGCAATATTAAAGTTAATATGCAGGAAGCAAGAGAAATATATAGCAAATTGATATTCACGCGAGATTGGATTATGTTTAAAAAACTCATCAAGGATGCACAAGAAGATGCTAAAGAATAAAAATAAAAGCAGTGATGAAATGATACGATCTATGCGAAGGAGCGCGATCTGCATATTCATTTCTGTCGAAGAAGATGTGGCAAGCGACATATCACGCTGTCTATGTCAAGCAGCTGACAGAATGGAGATGCTTGAGGCTGAACTAGAGAGACTTAGGTCAGAATTTGAGCGTAGGGGAATACCTTATGAGTAATGCAAGTAAGACACCGGAACAAATAATATGCGATGCTGGTAAGAGCATAATAGAACTGCAGTATCTTGAGTTTTGTGCAAAAAACGGAATTCAAAACAGTGCAGAAATGGATGTTCAGGGCTTGTCTTCGCGAGCTTGGTCTGTAATGAGTGAACTGTGCAAAGAGGTGGAGAGAATGAGGGAAAGCCTTCTCAATATAGATCATCACATGTGCCAGTTACACGAACTCACCTCAATAGAAGTGTGTCGTGGCGCTTATCCTCAGAATTTCATGAAAGGAAATAAAAATGAAAAATAAATTAATTGCTATTGCGATAATTGCTGCAGTCATGCCAGGATGCTCTCTGTTTCAGAAGAATGGCAATAATGCCGTAGCGCTAAAAGAAGCGGAAAAGTATCCATGCAAGGATTGCGAATCGGAAATTGCAAGGCTCAAGGCAGAAATTGATGTTCTCAATACAGATCTCGCTTATGCAAGGAAAGAGATGGAGGAAAAGGAGCAAGACCAAGAAGAGGTTGTTGTGTCTCAGGATGAATCATCCAGCTTCTTTGGCAGAAGGCTGCTGTTCCATTCGATTTCCATAGCAATCGGAATTGCCTTGGGCTATTTCGCTTTCAGATGCAAAAAGAAGGTTTAAATACCCCGCTAGGGTAAATATCACATAATAAACCACTGTGTTTATTATGAATTAGCCACGCAATGATCATACCAACTACAGGATACTCTTCTTCAACTCAGCTAATTGGCGGATTCGGATCACTAGGTCTAAATAGATCTGGATCTACTGGAATTTATAGGCTTGTGTGCAAGTTTGTTTCTGGAACAGGTACTGGATCTTCATTTATTAGCATTGGTGGCTTCAGGATAGGAACTGAAGTTTTTGGAACCGACAGGGTAATCCATGTATATGAACCCTCCATATCTGTTGATGAAATAAACCCAACCCTATGGGAAGGATTGCCCCTGGAAATGGCGTGCGGAATTAGCGGCAACGCCATCATATGCGATCATGACGGCGTAGCTGTATCTTCTCCGACGCCAAGTTCGAGCGTCATTAGCATGGGAGGATCTAGCGTATGCAAGTCTTCAAGTGATGTTCTTTATGTCAAAAGCAAGGGAACTCCAGAAGAAGAATCTGAAATTATATTTGGCAACAGAATACTTTCAGTAGGTCGATTTGGAGATAATTGGGCCTTGGGAGTGAAAAAGAGCACTCCCTGACATGGATAGGGATGATAATCCATATTCAGATATTTCTCCTGGCTGTATAGGCTGCTTGGTTGCAGTCACTATCTCTTCGATAGTCATGCTCGCTATGGTAATACTAGTCATAGTGACTCGGTAAAAATTACGCTTATAAGACTTTTTCTTAAAAAAAAGTCGTCGTGTGGTAGATAACCAGCAAGTTAACCCTATAATGGGTTGCCTTTTCATTACTACCAGGGAATAAAAAATGAGCAATTGCAAGGGTGGCGGCATTGGAGAGGGCGATTATGACATTGCCCTGAAGGCAGCTAGGAAAGAGTTCGTCAGGCTCGGAATCTTTTCCATTGCTGGCATGGAGCCTCATGACTTCGCCTCAGAAGCCGTAATTCTTTCCCAGAGATGGGGAGGAAGCACTTACGTGGGCAGGCGGGCTAAACTGCTAGTTATTGAGAAACTGCGCAGCGAAACTGGCATGCGACTAGCCTCAAAAAGCAAGGCACGCTTTGTCAACACTGAGAATTTTGACACCTTCGCTTCTAGAAAGATCACAGATATTGACCACAGGGATCTGGAAGAACTTCTTTCCATTCTTAAAATTCCAGAGCGCCTTAAGGACATGGTGAGGATGAAGGTCAATTTTCAATTTTCTAATCAGCAAATTGCTTCATTTTTTGAAATGTCCGAATCTAGGGTTTCGCAGTACATGGGGTATTGGTCTCATTATATTCTTTCTGAAATGAAGGAACGCTCCGAAAAGAGCGGCATCAACTGGGTGAAGCGCATCAAACCTAGAGCAATCCCCAACTGTATGCATAAAAAGCCAAATAAGCCGAAGGATTTGGATTTGGCCCAGTAGAACATAAAGATGAAAATCTACTGGGGATAAAAATGCCAAACGAGAATCCAATCGAAGAAGACATGGAAACGCTCATCGATTCCGCAGGTTTTGTTTGTTTCGATAGTAACTTTGAGCCTTGGGAGCTACTATCAAATGACTATAATTCAGTCATAGGAGAAACAATCAGAATGGGATCTAAATTTGATGAGATGAATTTTGAAATTGAGTATTTAAGGGATATGTATGGCATTGCCATGCGAGATCTGACGCTAGCAGAGCAAAGCATAGAAGCGATGAAGAACAGGATAGATTTCATCTTAAAATCCTTCAGCGAGGGTAATGGGGACATTGAGTTTGCCGTTTCCGAGTTAAAGGAAATGTGCTATTGGAAATCTTAATGCTTACTGATTGGCTAATGATTGCCAAGTACATATAAGTTTTTACCGTAAAAGTCCATTTGACTGTTAAAAGTCACATGGACTTTTAACATGCATGATACGAAATATCATTGAGGAGTAAAAATGAGTATATCATCTGAGCACTGGCTTGACACGGACGGTAACCCTGCTGGAGGATGCACCTATGGCACTGGATTTGCCATTTCTTGGCAGAACGGACCGATAGGCTCTGGAACTAGTCAGGCAAAGCCAAACGGAGCATCTGTTGAGGATGTCGTTTATGCAGCATTGAATAGGCTTGAGTTTTTTCAGACAAGCAAGTTTGCCTGTTCGGAAAATGAGCATGCCATTAGCATGATAAAGGCTGCCCTTCATTTCCTGGAGCAAAGAGATAAGGATAGGGAGAAGAGAGGAGTAGAGGGCAGGAATGTTCCATGAAGAAATTAATTAACTTAAGACTGCTTTCCAAAATTAGAAAAATGAACTCGATGAAAAAGCAATGGGGATGCGCATGCATCCACTTTGATCCCCATTGTTCTGTGTGCATGGCCTGGAAAATATTCAATAAGATAGGTGAGGTGCCATCAGCAGAGGATGTGGCATGCTTCCCCGGTTCTAATGTAAAGTACAGGTCTGGAGCCGACTGATATTCCGAAAATGACATTATGCCACAAGAAAAAATAGCATTCATAACGGGAGTCACAGGTCAGGATGGAAGCTACCTCTCGGAACTTCTTCTAAGAAAAAATTACATCGTTCATGGGATGGTGAGAAGGTCTTCCAGCTTCAATACGGGAAGAATCGACCATCTCATGAAAGATGCTCAAGATCCAGAAGCAAGATTTTTTCTTCACTATGGAGATATGAACGATTCATCATGCCTTTCTTCAATCATCAATAAGATTGTTCCAGACGAGATATATAATCTGGCAGCACAAAGTCATGTAAAAGTTTCTTTTGATCAGCCTGTTTACACATGCGAAACAGATGCTATTGGATCGGTAAAGATACTAAATGCCGTAAAGGACGCTCAAGCTATCTCTGGAAAAAATATTAAATTTTACCAAGCTTCCTCAAGTGAGATGTTTGGAAAGGTGCATGAAGTACCGCAGCGCGAGACTACGCCATTTTACCCTAGGTCCCCATATGCCTGTGCCAAGGTTTTTTCTCATTGGCTTACTGTGAACTATCGCGAGAGTTACGGTATGCACGCTTCCTGCGGCATACTCTTCAACCACGAGAGTCCCCGCCGCGGCGAGACCTTCGTGACCCGAAAAATCACCCGTGCAGTCGGTCGCATCAAGATGGGAATGCAGAGAAAATTATATCTTGGCAATCTTGATTCACTGAGAGATTGGGGTTTTGCTGGAGATTATGTTGAAGCAATGTGGTTAATGCTGCAACAAGAAGAGCCAGATGACTATGTCATTGCTACGGGGAAGATGATATCAGTACGAGAATTTTGCGACATGGCGTTCTCTGCTGCTGGAATGTACTACAAGGATTTTGTAGAGATAGATCCAAGATACTTCCGACCAGCGGAAGTTGATCAATTGCTAGGAGATTCTTCTAAAGCTCGTACTAAGCTTGGATGGCGACCCAGGGTTTCTGTAGAAGATCTGGCCAGAAGGATGGTCGAGCATGATCTAGAACTGGCTTACGAAGAAAAAACATTACAAGATATGAAATAAAAATCTTTCATACTTGTTTTTTCCAGCATTGACACTATCATTATTGTAGGCAGTTTGCTCAAAATAACTAAAGGAAAACATGTCACATATTATCGCATCTTCGATTCTTGCTATTTCTACCATCTTCATTACTGTGGAGCCACCTCTGTTCCCAATTGCTCATGTTGATGACAGAGCAATCCGCATTTTGGATCAGCACATGATTTATGCCCCAGAGATCACGGTTGAGGACTACAAGGTTTATCAGCAGTTATATGTTGATCATCTTAAATATGAGATGATTGGTGAGCTAATGCATCAACTGGCCAGAAACGCTAAGCCCGGCGAACATGTCGAAGCTTCGAGATTGGGAAAGTTTTTTGAAGATATCGATTCTAATTTGGATAAGGCGTTGGAAAAGATGATGCAAGAAAATATGAAGGAGAGCCTAGAGAGGCAAAGGGAAGAAATTGACAAGAAGATTAAAGAGATTGGTGAACCTAAAAAGAAGCCTTCTCTTGCTCCTGGAAAAGATGTTTAATTAAAAATTCAACTTAATTAAAAACAGCAGACTTCTCGGTCTGCTGTTTTTTATATATATGCCGAAAAAAGCCATATGAATAATAAACCTTTTGGATACTCTTATTTTTTAGATATGTATGAATGTAAGATTGGCGTTGCCGATGATATGGAGCTTGCATATCGTTTTTTGGAAAAAATAGTCGACAAGATCGGAATGACTAGAATGTCACAGCCTATAGTGATACATGGACCAACCAATCATGGTATTGAATTGTATCCAGAAAAGGCAGGCATAAGCGGCTGGGTTCCACTGATTGAAAGTGGGATACAGATACACGCAATAGAGCCTACTCATTTCATAACTCTTGATCTATATTCTTGTAATAAATTCGATAAGAACATAGTACTAGATTACGCTAGAGAATGTTTTGGTTTCTCGGATTATGAAGAGTGTTATTTTTCTCGCGGCAATAATTACCAATCTAAACTAGATAAAATATTAAGGCAATAATAATGAACAAAAATGAAGAATTGAATTTGAGCGAACCAGTCAAGGCGAAAGCTATTAGCTCAAGTGAGTTTGACCGACTTGTAGTGAAGTCACCAGTGCCAGTGCTTGTTGACTGGTGGGCCCCATGGTGCGGTCCATGCAGGATGCTAGCGCCAACTATGGATAAATTGGCAAAAGAGTTTGCTGATAAGGCTGTGATCTTCAAGATAAACTGCGAGGAAGATGTTGACATGTCGTTAAAGATGGGTATAAAGGCTCTTCCTACGGTGGCTTTGTGGAACAAGGGCAAGGAAGTGGCCAGAATAACTGGACTTCGTTCCATAGAAGATTACCGCAACGCATTAAATTCTGCTTTAGATAACAAATAGCAACAAAGGAAGAAACGATGAATCCAGAAGACATAACTCCAGAAAATGCACTGACAGTGTTAGTAGACATATTGAGCAATACTCCTCTATGGCAAAAAGATCAAAATGTACGCATCTGCTGCAAGGCAATAGGTGCCAAGATCATTGGACTTGAGACTAAGATAGAGAATGCAGTATCTGTACTTAAATCATGAGATTTCAACATGGCTAAGAAAATAACCAAGAATACAAATAGCTCACGCAAGACTGAAAAGAAGGCTCCGAAATTCGGCTCTCCAGCATATAAGAAAGTTCTCACTAGGGTTTCCGAAGGAACAAATGAGAAAAACAATCCTGTTTTTGTTGTAGAATTTCAGATACCAGATTTAAAGACAGACTGGATGTGGCTGGCAACCATGCCATCAAGGGAAAAGGCCAAGCGTGTTGCGAAAATGTGCCGTGACGGTCTGCTCTGAATTGCAACTTGACATTCAGTAGCTTCCATGCTAACATGGTGTTGCATTTTACACTTCTCGAAACCTAATAGGACAGATACCGCTGGAAGAGCGGGAATCCAACGCTCAGGGAGATGGAACGTTAGTTCCGTCATTGAACTGAGAATCCGCCGGGCTTGTCCCAGCGGTACTTCAACTCAAGGAGCAACTCATGGAAGTAATTCTGCCAAGGCTTATCATTGAACGCAACGAAGGCGAGCGGGTCGTAATTGGAGATCCACTTAATCCTATTGGATTTATTGAAATCATCAAGATTCATGGTACGAAAAAGGTAAAAATGTCTTTCATGTTCAATAAAGACATTAAAGTTAACAGGGAAGAGATCGTTAAATCGATTATCCATTACTCGGAAGAAATTGCAGAGAAAAGTAGATCGTACTGAATGGACCCATCTCCGTTTACCATCTTTCTGACGCTTCTTTTCATCACTATCAGTGTCAGTTATCTATTGGTGGTGCGTTCGATAGGCAGAGTTAAAAATGGTATTGACAGGATGCGAGGCACAATGCTGCATCCAGACAGAACTCCGCCGCTGTCCCATTCTCAATGGGAAATAAGGGAAAAACTTGCAAGACTGATCATTGATCGCGCTAAGGGCGAATTTGATACTTGGGCAAAAGACAAAAGTCCTGTATATGGCAATCAAAAATCAAATTTATACTTCGACATGCGAGTAGAAGCATTCATGGAGAATGTTCATACTCGCTCCGATATGGATATACCCCCTTTTTTTGCTTCCATCATTGGCATGGAGGAATTACAAAAATTGATACTGGAACACGAAGCAGAAATAACTGCTGCATCCATATCAGTTATGATGGGCGCTTCTTGTCTTTTTGACTGCAAGGGCAAAAATAGACAGTTAAAGTCTTAATGACCCTAGTTGCGAGGGGCGTAAAAAAGCATCTTATGCGTGAAAATATCGCATTTCTGATATCTTTTTCCCTCAAGCGCTATAATCCATTGAGATATGCGCGATCTTTCTCATGAAGAAGCACTACTGGTGAGCAAAGCTGCTAGTCACCTTGGTTCTAAAGATATCAAAATCGCTTTAAAAAAAGCAGAATCTGCTGCCAGAAATCAGATGAAGAGAATGAGTAGAAACTTAGTTAATGGCATGAGCAGTGAAGATTTTGCCGTAGAAGCTTTTTTGTACATATCTTCTCGTGGACAAAACATCAGTTATATTACTAGACGATCAAAATTGCTGGTAATTGACAATCACAGGAACGAATCTGGCAGGCATACCAGTAAAAATCGCGCTCGTTACACGGGAAATTTTTCCGAAACTTCCTACATTAGAAGCAAGAATGCTCCGAGCCGATGGGAAATTCCATCAGAAATTCCACAAAGTATTAGGATGCTTTTTGAAGGATTGCTTACTGGACAATCAAAGAAAGCAATCGCCAGACGGCTCGGAATGCATCCTTCGACTCTGTCTCATTTAATTAAAGACAACAAGGAATTGATAGAGAAAATTCTAACCTGAAAATTTTGCTGCTTCTCTAGCTTTTTAAGATTGTGATCAAATTATGGAAATTATTAATAACGCAAAAATGAGTTGTCATAGCACCAGTGAAAATCTAAAATCTTTTCTTAAGCAGGCGGAAGCCGCTGCTAGAAAGCAAATGAAAAGAATGGGTAGACCAATTGTCAATGGAATGACTAGCGAAGATTTTGCGATAGAGGCTTACATCTACATCTCTTCTCATGGTCAAGATATGAATTATATCACCAGAAGAGCTAAGTTAATCGTTATAGATAATCATCGCAAGGACTCTGGTCGCAGAATTGGGGCTAAGCGTGCTCGTTATAATGGAAACTTATCTGACACTAGTGACATACGCGTAAAAGCATGTGCAAATAAATTAGAAATTCCTGCAGATTTACCTTATAGTATAAAAATGATATGCGAAGGATTGGCACTAGGTCAGAATAGGAATGCGATTGCCAGTAGATTAGGGATTCATCCAGGATCCATACGTCGCATTACGAGAAAAAATAAGTCTCTAATAGAAAGAATTGTTCTATAAATTTTCTGTGTATTGCTTTTGTGGAAAGCGCTTGCTTGACAACTGAGCCATATTCCGCTACATTGATGGTGCATTTGGTCTTCTTGTCACACATAGAGATAATGCAATTCTGTCACACCAATGCTTCATATTGATCAAACAAAGTATTATCAGGGCATCAATTTTCGTAAAGATCCGTCCTCATATAGGACTGGCAGGAGTGAGCACGGAGCACTTCTTGTCGAGCCATATAAGAGTGAAATTCTTCCTCACTGGAAATTTAGAACCCCAGAAGAAGCTCGCGCTTCATCTGCAATCATCTTGAGGATGTTCTACCAGTACTGCGAAGAAGAAGACTTCATTGGCGCAGATATGTCTAGGAAGTTCCTTCAAATGGGATGGACGCGATCCAGAAGGCATGCCAATCATCCTAGCGGGCATAAGTTCGAAGACGGGATGAGAAAAAGAATGAGAATTTCTCACTCAGATCAGGTCGCATGTCCAAAGGCTGTTTCTGCGGCGATCTTCAAGAAAGCCTATGATGAGGCTCGCTCGTTTCATGCCTATCAAGCAATGTACGAATCTTGGTGCAATCTTTCTAGCATGGCATAAGCACCATCAGGTATCACGAGCTTTCGAAGAAAAAATCTATAAAGGGAAGCCTGCGATGAATGCCTTGTACGAACTCATCGACTCCACTGATTCACTTGATCCTTTTTCGCTCAACGCATTGGCTACAAAAATAACCATGAAATCCGTGGTTCGTGCTTTGGCTTCTGAGAATACTCCTATTGGGGCAAGCGAAATTATGCGTATTATTCGCTCAAACCGTGATGAGTATAGCTCTGTTGATTTTGAATTGGCCCTTCATAAACTTAGGAACATGGGGATGATTTTGGAAATCGAAAAGAGAGATGCCTACCCCGACATTTACAATGGAAAAGATAGGATTGTCATTTCAAGAGTTTATATTCTTGAGCCTTTTGCAGCCTTGCGTGCCCATTGCGTATAAAGCAATATTTGCCCCTTAATAGATATCGATTTGTTTACAAAACAAATTAGACATCTTTATGCTATAATAACTGCATGACTACATGCATCAAAACTGACATAGATCTATCAAGCAAGAGGATATTGGTTACGGGCGGCGCTGGATTCCTTGGAAAATTCGTCATTGATTCTCTGCAAAGCAGAAACGTAAAAGACATATTTATACCAAGAAAATCCGACTACGATCTAACTAGGCAGGATGACACAGTCCGCCTTTATCGAGATTCTCATCCTGATATTGTTTTGCATTTGGCTGCTGAAGTCGGAGGCATTGGAGCAAATCAGGACAATCCAGGCAGATATTTCTATGCCAACATGGCGATGTCTTTGAATATGATTGAGGAGGCAAGACGCACTGGTATCGAGAAATTTGTTCAAGTTGGAACCATATGCGCCTATCCTAAGTTTACTCCAGTCCCGTTTAGGGAAGAGGACATGTGGAATGGCTATCCAGAAGAAACAAATGCTCCGTATGGAGTGGCCAAGAAGGCAGCGATGGTGATGTTGGACGGTTACAGAAGGCAGTACGGCATGGCTTCAAGCTACATTCTGCCAGTCAATCTATACGGTCCATGGGATAACTTTGACTTGAATACATCGCATGTCATACCAGCTTTGATACGAAAGTGCTTTGAAGCCAAGGTCAATAAGTCACCAAGCATTACTTGTTGGGGAACTGGTAGCCCGACTCGCGAATTCCTTTTCGCCGCAGATGCAGCAGAGGGAATAGTCATGGCTGCTGAGAAAATAAGCGATCCTACGCCTATAAATCTTGGAACTTGCTCAGAGATATCTATACGCGATCTCGTATCTCTGGTTGCGGAGATAACCGGCTATAAGGGCGACATCGTTTGGGATTCTTCAAGGCCAGATGGTCAACCAAGAAGGTGCGTGGATACGGCTAAAGCAGGAAGAATGCTAGGATGGCATGCTTCCACTGATCTCAGCAATGGTCTAAAGCAGACTTTTGAATGGTATGAATCTCGTTTTCAATAAATACTCAGATTGGATTTTCCAATACTTCGCAGACTGCTCTGATGAAAACGGAGAAGTATTCTACTTCGACATATTCAATTGCTGTGAGAGGCAGTTTCTGGATTTCGACGTTGGTCACTTCGAACAAACATATTCTTATATGGTAAAGAAAAACATTATAAGTATTACTGTTCGATTTGCCCAGTTCAACGGCTCCGTTATTGTTATTGGAAAAATGGATCCGATGCACATGATGAAGCATGCCTGTAAGAAAGAATTGCTGTCATAACATATAAATGTATCGCGAAATAATTCCATGACCGTATTGCAAAACACAAAGTCATCCAAGAATAAGCGTGTGTTTATCGTTTCTGACACCCATTTCGGGCACGAGAACATATGTCGATTCATGAACGATGGCAAGAAGATCAGGCCATGGGAAAATATGCAGGAACATGATTCTGCCCTTGCAGAAAGATGGAATGCAGTAGTGTCTCCAAATGACAAGGTCTATCATCTTGGAGATGTTTGCATATCGAGAAAATCACTTGCCATACTTGGCGATCTGCATGGCGAGAAGATCCTGATCAGGGGCAATCACGATATATTTAAGATTGGTGATTATACCAAGTACTTCAAAGACATCAGGGCATTTCATGTGCTTAATGGCTGCGTATTCACCCATGCTCCATTGCATCCTTCGTGCCTGGAAAGATTTGGTTGTAATGTGCACGGCCATACTCACGCCAACATCGTTAAAAGAATATCCGATATCGGTGGAATGGAGCGCGATCCATCGTATCTCAATGTATGTGTAGAGCACACCGACTTTTCCCCCATATTACTTGATGAAGTATTCAGTCGCGTCGTTAAACAAGGCGGAGTTGTGGGAATGCTCAAGCACAGGCGTTCATGCGATGAAACTTGGCTAGATCAATAATGCAAGACAAGAAGCATGACTAAATAATATTAATTATCGTGAAAATGCGCAATCTGTTTACGCATAGCCTATAATGAGCGAATATCATGAAAACTAGAAATACGATTAAAGCAAAGAGAATCACTCCTGGACCTGCGGCTCGCGTTGCCATCGCTCGCGATGTTGTAAAGCAATTGAATTCCAAACGCTACAAGGCGATGACGGGCGTATGGATCGGAGTGAAGCGCTCTGCGCGAATTTCTACCCCAATTGGAGATATTATTTTCGCAAGCAAGGTAGCAGATGCTATGCCAGGTTCGTCTGCTGATATCAATGGCAAGGATGATCTATGCTCAATCGTCACTTCTGGAAGTAAGTGCGAGGTGTGCGCATTAGGGGGCATATTTCTGTCTATCGTAAGAGTAACTGGAAAATGCCGCTTGTCCAATCCTCAGATGATGAACATGGAGAGTCGTATTTTTGAGTCTCTTGAAAAAAGCCAACTCACCCAGTATTTCCCAAAAAAGATGCTAAGGCTCATGGAATCATGCTTTGAAGGAAATCTCGGTATTCATTTCACGACCAAGACTAAGGATGCTCTTGTCGCCGAGGCTTACTTTCATGACAATAAAAATGATCTCAATAGGCTGACGGCTATTGCTAAGAACATCATTCGAAACAATGGCGACTTTATCCCCGAGCAAGACTTGAAACCATCATCCGTAAAGGGTATTGCCAGTTTGTGCAGGGATATCAGGAGCGGCTTGCTTAATAATGATTGAGATTTAACATGAAATACAAGGTAGAAAGACTTATTGAGCAAATTGAAAAAGTCCGCCATGATGAGGCTGAAACTTTCGATAGCAGCTATCCGTGGATCTCCGATGTTGTTGCAATCCTGAATGGTATCAATAGTGGTTCTTATCCAGAAGGGCCAGCCGACAACCATGTATTGATCGCGCAATTGGCATATTGCGAATCTCAAATCTCGGAACTCCAGAAACGAGTCAGCGGCATGATGAATGGATTCGAAGGATGTTGCTACGCATGCGAGCCAGTAGGCGCGCTTAACGCTAAGCTCGCAAGCGAATTGAAAGATCTACAGAGAGAAGTTAGCATGAAAATGGGAGGAAAGGGAGGTCGCAACTCCAGCGAATCCCCAGATGCCATCTCATATGCAGAATCACGAGGATGGAAATGCTTTGATGATGAAAAATCATCGCATCAAGGGTGGCGTCAATGATGGAAGATCAAGTACGCAACTCTGTATTCATGCTTCTTGCGGAAATTCATGGGGGTTTGATCTCAAATTCCAATACTAATGACATGATTACGCACATAGAAGAAGCCATAGCAATCATCAAAAAAATTCGCGCCGAAGCGGAAATAGCATCAGATAATCTAAAAAATATAACAAATCAAAGAGACGAAGCCAGGAGGGAACTTTGCCATGCCATGTGCATGGATGCCCTGTACTCCTACAAGGGAAAAACTCCAGTTGAAATAGCCTACTATCAGGAATGGGATTGCTTCCTCGACCATGCTGATTATTAATATTCATATTGGGATCGAGACAACACCGAATGGATGATAGCTATACTGATGCCATCGCAATACTGGAGGCCAGGGGTGACTGCGACTCCATGAGGATAGCCAATGAGATTCGCGAACTCCGCTCTCGTATATCTAGTCTTGAGCTGCAGTTGAACTCAGCATTGGAGTTTCGGGATTCGAAGACGCGCGCCTCTGAGAGAATGACCAACTTCAATGTGGAAGACTGGATGATTGATCACTACATGAAAGAGATGGGCGAATGACCTTCACTATCGCTTCCTTGGTGACTTGTGGACAAAAAGTGGAAATCTTTAGGGGATCACTGATTCCGATCTCCCAAAAAATTCCAGATTCGGCGCTTGACATATCGTCATTTCTTTGATACCGTTTGGATCGTAAGCGTTTTGGATGCCGACCATTTCTGATCACTTGCAGGGAGCGAAAATAATGAAGGACGATAATCACGAGTTGGATGCCTTCGTAATCAACATGATCAACAACGGAATCTCCAAGGGAGGGGTTGTTCGATTTGGTTCGGTTTTTGGATTTGTCAATGATGCACTCCGCATTAACGAGAACACTCTCAATAGCGGAGACAGCATCTGCGGCATGATCTGCTTCATGATCAAGGACGCTGTAAATAGGGACATCCAAGTAGTCGAAGGTCACATCTCTGGCGACTTGGACAAAGATGAAATCATCGGCCTCATCTCAAAAGAGACCGATAGGCAGTCCTATGACGCAGTGGTTACCATCGCCGAGGTGTGGAGCGCTCCTATCCGCCACGATTTGCAAGAGTCCATTCGTCCATCGCAGTCACCTGATAGGAGGGAGGCTGTCATGACGATGGTGCATCTCAACATTAATTTTCAGCCGCATATCTTTACGATCATCCAGGAAATCACTCGCAATAGCGGCGGAGCGATGCTGTCGCTTCCTCAGTGCTACATCTCTAGCGGCGGGGAGATTCGTGGCAGGCTGACTGGATTTGAAAACCAGCTCTGTCCCATCACCTGACCTGGGTAATTTTCCCTATTGGGGAAGACAAGATTGGGAAGATCGCAAGTTTTAAGTGCGATTTCTTCTCTTTTTCCACTTGACAATTAGTTGCACGGGCGCTACAATGAAGCAGCACTTCCAGTGTTGCTTTTTACCGTATGGAGCTCAATTTGCAACCCGAACACCCATCCAGTCATCATACCGAGAAGGCAATGTGCATGATAATCGACTTTCTGATCTCCAGACCTGATGGAGTTTCTGAAATCGATTTGCGCAATGCAATCATGCCCGTTGCTGTGAGCAACAAGGACAACGAAGACAAGTGGGTGCCAAGTTTCTTGCACTATATAGCAGCAATGAGGGAGTTGTCAAGGAGTAATGTCCTTGAAGCGAGCGATCCTCACATCCTTAGAATTGATCCGCTAAAGATGCTTCATGTAGTCGCGATGCGCGGATAAAAACCAGGAGTGATCCATGGCTCCCCCCTTCGATCAACTCATTGAATCATCGCGATTTTCTGATGAAAATCAGATCAAAAGAAAAGCCGACATCATTATGGTTCTGTTCCGCATGGGCAAGCCAGCCTCATTCCTTGATATGAGGAGAAAGCTTGGCATAGACTTTCAGTTCATTTCGCGAATGAAGGAAGCCAAGGGTTCGAATGGCTCAAGAAGTCCGTACAGGGAGCAGTCTGAGTTGGATTCGTGCCGCGAAGCCCTTCAGTCACTGGTTGAAAGTCGCGTGGTAGTATGCGAATTCGATAGTGGAAGCATAGCGTATCGTCTTGATGAACTGGTTCTGCTCAAAATGACCGCATCGTGCACTTGATAGGAGACACGAATGAAGCAATCAATCACCAAGTCCGCAATCAGTCGCAAGTCCGTTTCGGAGCGGATGGATCTCGCCAAGAAATCTAAGGATGCATCCATCCTCATGCATCTTGCCAATGATAAGTCCGACCGTGTGAGGCTGATGCTGATGATGAATCCTCATGCCACTTCAGAAGTGGTCGCGCTTTGCGTGAATGACTATTGCGATAGTGTTCTCTCTGCTGCGCTTAGGCATCCCAACATAAGCGATTGCGATTTGGACAAGGCCTTAAGATCCAAGTCAGACAGGGTCAGGAGGTATGTCCTCGAAAATCCAATGATCACCGAACATCATCTGGAGATGGCTGCAAGTGACAAGTCGTGGAACATACGGGAGGCGGTTGCATGCCACAGGAAGTCGCAACCGCATCTGCTGATGAAGATGCTGCGAAAAGATCCAAAAAATATGCTCTACTGGATTCTTAAGAATAAGAATCTTCCTGCAGATTTTCTGGATGAGGCAGCAAGTATCGTGGACAGAAATGATTCTTTCTGTGCCATCGCCGAGCATGAAAACACCTCTACCGAAACGCTCAGCAAAATCTGGAGCAAATTGGATGATGACTACCATCGAAGCATGGTGTTGGATAATCCAAAAATCGACCACTCCATTCTGATTAATGCATGTAGCAACTTGAAATTGAAGGATTCTATCATTGGCAATCAGGCGCTAACTGACAATTTTGCTCTGCGCATGAGAGTGATCATCGAAATTGAGTTTCATGAATGGCTTTCTGAGAAAAAAAGAGATGGCATCGAAGAACTTCTAGCATCTTCTAAAATGAAATCGATGATCGATGCCTTGTTGCTGACGGGGAATTCGTAAAAAACAAACGCATCCAAGGAGTATGCAATGACCAACGATGAATCTATCTTCCGCAACCAAGCAGAAATCTTGACCAAGGCTCTCAAGGACAGGGAAGATGAACTTGTCCGTTGCGGCGAGGCTATATTCGAACTGCGCAGGCTGTCCGAGAGCAGGCTTGCAGCCATCGACAGCTTAAACAGCAATATCAAAGAGATTGAGTCCGAGCGCGACGAGGCGCGGCGCGAGGTTTGCGAGATGCTCGAACGAGATGCGGGATTTTCCGCACAGCGACAGGCGGAAAGTCGCGGATGGGACTACCTTAACGAGGACGGCAAGTGAGAGAAGCAACAGGATTGCAAATCAACTCGCTCATCACCATCGCCAACAGCACGGCGGGTCATGTGGTTCTTCCAGACTACATGAGAACCGACATCCTGGAGGCTGCCAGCACCATCCGCGATCTCGACCTGGCTGTTGACAAGCTAATAGAAGAGCGAGATGAGGCATTCAAGAAGATCGACGAACTCCAGGATGTCTGCGGCGATTCGGCTGATCGCATGGTAGAACTCCGCAAGGAGCGCGACGATGCTCGCATCCGATATTGCCGCCAGCAGGCGGCAATCGCCAAGGGCATGGCCACTCCCGAGCAGGTGGCGAACAATCTTAATTGGGATTGTTTCAAGGAGGACGGCAAGTGAGCGACGAAGAGCGCGAATACCTGAACGAAATGATCAGAAGCCTCAACAATCAACTGGTTGATGCGTTGCGGGAACGCAACGAGGCGCGGAGAAGGGCTTGCGAGTACGAGGCGCGGTATCAGGAGGAGTGCGATTATCCGCTTGACCCACCCGACGAGGGAAACATTCAGCGAGATACGAGGCGCATCGCCGCCGAGCGCGGCTGGGACTGCTTCAAGGAGGACGGCAAGTGACAGCCAAAGAACACATGGAGGCAAAAATCCAACAACTGATCGCCAAGTGTGATCGCCTGACGATGGAACGCGACGAGGCGAGGCGAATGTATTGCAAAGCCGTTGCCGATCACTATGAATATGCGTGCAACGCAGAACTTGATGGTGCTGGCCCTTACACGCAGAAGGATGTAGCAAAGGATGAAGGTTGGGACTGCTTTAAGGAG
>Ga0078894_10000362_pt1 | contig 31071 bp, 28 predicted proteins | sample LauGreSu1BDMLBSD_2_FD_67506 | JGI IMG/M metagenome (GOLD analysis project Ga0078894, IMG submission 67506) | Freshwater lake microbial communities from Lake Michigan, USA - Su13.BD.MLB.SD (version 4) (version 4) | ecosystem: Environmental > Aquatic > Freshwater > Lake | place: Lake Michigan... | reverse complement strand
CTATTAAGCTAGGGCTCCGTATTACTACTCCGTTCTCTATTAAGCTAGGGCTCCGTATTACTACTCCGTTCTCTATTAAGCTAGGGCTCCGTATTACTACTCCGTTCTCTATTAAGCTAGATTAGGTAGTTATAAAAATAATGATACACAATAAGTTTTTATACTATTTTGCACAAAAAATAGTAGAATTACTACTTAATAATAATGTGAACTAAGTCTATAATTATACAATACTATTGAATAATGACAACGAAAGTAATGAAGCTGGTTTGGTTCAAAATTATAGTATTTGTAGTATGAAAAATGTGACTTTAGTTCTCATAAAATATTATCATTCATAATATTTGTGATGAAAGTGACTTTCCTTCGTGGAGAAAGTATTCTAGTACAAGTAAGATTAAAATCGTACATCGTGTCGAATCATATATCTATAAAAGCATATTCCAAACCATCAGTTTGAATACATAAGTTTGTATAAGTAATGTGTTGAAGTACTAAATGTGGTCAAGATCCAGGCATAAAAGTATAAATTAGACTTGAATACAGAGGCAGAAGCGCATTAATTGGAATTGAACCAATATCTACAAGGGTATGAGCCTTAAGCGTCGCCAGACATAATGCGGTAAATAGTTACAGGTTTAGTAAGGATTTGAACCTTAGACCTTTGAGGCATGAGCTCAATGCTCTACCAACTGAGCTACTAGACCATAAATTATTATTATACCGATAATAATGAAATTAAAAAGTGTATTAACAAAATATACATTTTGAACTTAGTCATAAACTTAGCGTAAAGAAGTTATTTTATTAGAAAACATTAACACGTAAATAAATATTAAAAAGTAAGTGTTAAATAAATAAAGGTTGACTAAAATAAATAAAATATCAATCAAAAATTGGTGTTGAAAGAAATTATAATTAAAACTATATCTGAGATTTAGAAGGAATAGTAATGAGCATGTCGTAAAGAATAGAATGTAAAAAAAAATAACATCGTTCAAGTAAGCATTACCATTGTCCATCAAAAATATTACATGTGATTTGGTAAACATGAAAAAATTCGAAGGAATTAGATCAGTTAAATTGTTATAATTGAAAGTTAAAAGTAGTAAAATTTCACCGAAAAAAAAAAAAAAACATCAAAAACTAAAAAGTAGGTAAATGGTTGTTCTCGAAGTAATAATTGTGAACTGAAATCGGTGTATCATTAATCACTTTAAGTTGGATTTGGTTAAATTATTAAGTATGTAAGATGAAAGTAATTGAAAGTTATTATAGAAATTCGCATATCAATAACTTGAGTACGTTAAAATAGTACCTTTTTTAGGACCAAAAGAGACAACGAATACTAAAATTAGCATATAAATAGGTGTAAAAAAAAAACTAACTAGTCAGCAGCCTCTGACAAATCACGAAATAAAATCATCCCGTAATACTTGAAAAAGTAAAAATTCTTTACCTAAAAAACCTGCACTATAAGGTAAACCCGCTAAGTTAAAACATACTCCAAAAAGAAGTACTGCAATGTCTAATGAGTAAAGATAAGCACCACCCATTTGACGCATATCCGTATTACCGTTAAAAAAATGTACCGTATATCCGACTAAAACGAATAAGAAAGCTTTATTAAGTGCATGGATAATGAGATAAAGTAAAACTTCTTCATAACAGCAGAAACCACAGCCACAAACTAGATAACCGATTTGACTAATAGTCGAATAAGCAACGAGTTTTTTTATATCATTTTGAAAAACAGCTGTTACTGCACCGAAAGATAAAGTCATAGCCCCTAATAGAATCAGAAGATAGTTAGTAAAAAGAGTAAATTCGAAAAGAATTGAGAAACGAATAATTAAAAATACACCCGCAACGACTAGTGTTGAAGAGTGGATTAGTGCCGAAGCAGGAGTTGGTGCCTCCATTGCATCAGGTAATCATACGTGTGCAAAAAATTGAGCAGCTTTAATACCACCAGAAGTAACTAAACAAAAAGAAAAAAAGGTTAAAAAATGTACAGCTAAGTTTCCTATAAACATATAATGAAAAGCCATAAAAGGTGCTTGCAAAAAAATTAGGGATAAATCAGTTGTATTAAATACGACAATTGTTAAAATAAAAGATAAAAACATAAACATATCACTTATTCTGGAAAAAACAAAGGTTTTTAAAGCAGCTTTAATAGTATAGACTCGAGTGGAGTAAAAGTTAACTAATAGAAATGAAAATAAACCAATACATTCTCAAGCAAACATAATCAAAAAATAATCGTAACAAAAAAAAAGGAAAATTACACTTGTTGCAAATAAATTTAATAAATATAAAAGTCGATTGATAAAAGCTTCTCGATACATATACTCGACACCAAAATATAGAGCGAACATAGTTAAAGTCAAAACTAATGAAGCTGCGGTTAATGCAAGACTATCAATACAAAAAACTAGATGAGAGTCAATGATATCCAGACAAAAAAATCAACGTCCGAAATCAACATAGTAGTAACTACCGTTGATTAACATTACATAAAGTTCGTTAAGAGATAAAAGTAAGCAGCATGAGAAGGTTAAAATTGAACTGTAAAATGTACCTACAGGACCAATTCATTTTTTAAATAAGAAAATAAATAGACAATGTAAAACTAGCATTATAGGAAAAAACGAAAAAATATTAAGTAATCATAACAAAGAATCTACGAAAAAACTAAAAGTTTGGTAGTTAAAAATTGTACATCTTGAAAAAATAGGAATTGTAGTATCGTACTAAATATAAGTGCTTACTTATGAGCATAAACTTGTAAGACATGTTGTAATTTTTACTTCACGATTGTCAATTTAACAACGTTAAATTGAGGAACTTTAGTAATACAACTCTATAGTACTTGTTATGTAAAGATATGTTAGAAATAACGAAGTTAGAGTAGTACTGATTATAAAAATAATTATTATGTAAAACCGTGACTGTATTACTCGCTACTTTTTTATCAAGTAATAGGGTTCCGATTTTATATACCCAGTATTGAACACTTTTAGTATAATTCACAGTTAAGAATGGTTTTCATTTGGTTAAGAGTGTCTTAAAAATTTTATAAATCCCATTGTTAAAAAATACACGTGTTAAAAAAAGGAACGCTTCAATATTACTTTTTGAGTTAATACTGGTTAACGTTAGTATTCAATTTTTTGTTAAAAAGGTTATGATCGTAACTATGTTATTTAAAATTCAAATTAAGTATAGTTTTTGATTTAATATTAGTGATTGATTAACATTGGAGAAATTTTGTATTGCATAACTCATGTATAAATAATGGATAAAGACTTTATTTTAAATTTCGGAGTGTCGAAAGAATGTATAAATCTAACAATAAGTTCTTATCTATAGTTGAATAGTTCGAATTATAACTATAAGTTTTGGGGTGTTTTTTCGTATTTAAAGTTAAATTAGTGTTATATGAAGAAATATCATTGTAACTATTTACGTTAAAGAAGCTTACGTTATTGTGTGAGGATGTAATGTTACTATTTAAGTTTAATAATAACTCAAGATTATCTGTGTTCAGTAAATCTATTTCATTAACTAAGATTGCGATATCTTTAGTGGAACTATGACTACTATTATTAACGTTCTGACCTAAATTTAACTCAGTCGTTATATATGAAGGATTTAAATTTGAATTTGTTAAGGCATGTGAGCGAAGCAGACTATTTAAAACTAAACTAAATAAGTCGCTCGACTGATTCTTCTCGTCGATGGGACTAATCACGGGTTTATTGTTTAATAAAGTTACATCAGATGATATAGCGTTAGTGCTTAAAGTATTGAATAAATAAAATCGTTTAACAAATCAAAAATAACTTTTCTCGTAAAATTGTAGCATATTAAGAGAGGTGTTAGTGGAATTTAAACTAATGTTATTAAAGACTGAAGTCTCGCTATTGTTATTATTAAACGTGTTTTTATAGAGAAGATTAAATTGAGAATGTATAAGTTTAGTTGATTGTTTATTTTTAGAAAAAAAATCAGAAGCTCAAATATTGTTACTGGTTAATGAAGAGTCGTAAAAACCAGTAGTAATAAGTTTTTTAACCATTGTTAATTTATGGGAATTTTTTACTGTTTTACGATGTAATACATTATAACGATAAAGTCAACGATTTCATTTAATAACTTTAGTTTGGTTAATCATTGACGAAGTCAAAGATGAGAGTTCAGGGGAATTTGTAATCAACTGATTAAGTTTATTAAAATTTAAATCATTAAGGTAAAATGAACCGGTTTTACCTAAAACAAGGTTGTTATATTTATTTACTTCAGAAGAGAGACTATTTAAATTCCAAACATTATTGGAATTTGTAATGAAAATGTTTTTCACAGATTCTGAAGAAGCATTATTACCAATGACATAATTAGCAAAGGGGTGAGTTAAATGACTGATTGTATCTATCTCACTGAGATGAGTGTTACTAAGTTTAGTTACATCGTTAATAGAACTTAAGTTGTAGCTAGACAAATAGAGATTTTTAAATAGTTGTTGATAAATATTTCAGTTACTAGGGTGGTTATAAGAACTAGCTAATTCTTCTAACGAGTTACCTACAGTATTAATGTCTTTTGAACTGTTCAGTCATGATAAAAATAAAGGAGAGTGTAAATTTTTGGCTGGTTTAAATTTGATTTCGTTCGAATGATTTGAAGTTAAATTGGTAAACCTACTTGACATCGAATCTGTAGTATTATAGAAGAAATTAAAAAGGTTATCATGAACAACTTTAGAGAAGAAGACAACGCTATATGAAAAGAGTCAAAGAAGAAAACTAAATAGATAGAATGTCTCATCAAAAAAGGATCAAAGTTGATACGTTAGTTCATTAAACTGTGATTGAGAATTATAGTAGTAACAAATGGATATAACTAAAGTTACGTAGAATAGAATAGTAAAGACGTTGAATATTCATCGAAAAAATGAATCTCTGGAGCTTAACGTAACATTCTTGACTGCATAATCAGATCATTTAGAGTTTCTAAAAGTTAACCCGAAATTACTCATGACTCTACGATGTTTAGAATCTCGTTCCACGAACAATCGGTTTTTAAAAAGGACAGATGAAGGAAGGGTTTTAAACTTTATTCAATTGTATAGGCGATTAAACAAAAGTAACTCACTGTAGGGTGTACAAGTGTTCTGTGACTATGTCACTGTTTTAAATAAATAAACTAAGTTACTGCTAGACTTAAAAATGTATAAATTGAGATTTTCGTATTAGTAATATAAAAATTAAATAGGTTGTAAAAAATACAAATATTTCGATTAAATTATTCAGTAAATTCGTCTCAATAAATAAATTTAAAAAACTGTAATTTTCGAGGAGATTGTAGTAATTATAAAAATTAGTCGTATCAGTTACTAGAATAAACGTATTTAGCGAGTTACTATTAAAATAGTAGAAGACATTTCAGCTCGTGATATTGATACTAGAATTTGAGGTATAACTAGAGGAGTTTTCGATTAGGTAACTATTACAATGGTAAGTGTTATAAGACCTAAACATAATACAATCATTATTAATAATGCCACCAAAATTATTACTAAGTATCCAATATATAAATGTTAGTGAATATGAGTAAATATTAACAATTAGAAACGTTATGAGTAACAGATGTAGTTGACTTACTGAAGACGAGGTTCGTTTAAGTGAACCTAGTAAAGTAATAACATAACTTAATGAGTTTAACCCCAGGTATGAAATAGTAAAATAATTACTTGAGGATGTGTTTACGTAAAAAGGTGTAATTAATAGTAGCGTAAAGATAACAACTAAGTGGTCGTTTGAGATTAAAAAGTTAAAACTGTTTATCTTTAGATATGTTCATATGAAATAATTTACTAACGGTACCATACTATTGATTACTACAATAGAGACTATTACGGTAACTAATAAGGGACCTTCAAATAGAAGATGTAAATGTCTTACAGTGTTTTTTTTAAATCAATTTGATAAGGTTAGGTTATCAATGTATAATCTTTGGGTTTTAAAGTAGATTAAAGCTGAATATAAAACTAAAACTGTTAGTACTTCTAAAAAAAACAAATTGTTGTTGAAGAAAAAAAAAAATTTAGAACCGAAGTTATGAGAGACTAAATCGAAATTAAGTTGTATAAACAAATAAGCAATAATTGTTATAACCATATAGATAGTAATTCGATAGTATCATAATAAAATTAAATAGTGGTTAACAGTACTATGAGTTACAAACAAAATAAATAGACTGAATAGTAAACCCAAAACTTCAGATGGATCTCAATTTCATCAACCTCCTCAAGTACCTTCCTGCAATGCTCACCAACTACCTAAAAAAAGGGCAGAAATATTTATCGTAAGTGCTGATTTTGTTACCTCTGTAATATGTATATAGCTAAGATTCGAGTTAAACAGTTGAAAATTAAAAAATGTTTGATAAAAAAGATGAAACACTAAGTAAATAAATAATATAACACTTATATAAAAAATGCATGGATGATACTTGTTTAAACTGTTGGTTAATAAAAGATTGATACTGTTGTAGTTAATATCAATTTTATCAAACTGATAGTTTAAGATTATAGTGTCTGTCAGTTCAAGATTATACAGTAAATACAAGATTACCCATATTGATAGACTATATAAAGTATTGGTTAGTGATTTCTGCAAAAATAATTGTAATACAATAATAAAAAAGAACGAGGGTAAATAAGTAAAACTAGTTCAAAAAAAATTAAATAAATTTATCAAACTATCATTAATATCTACTCGAGTTGTCAAATCAAATAAATAGTGTGAGCCATGGATTAACACACTAAAGTTATGAAAAAGTATATATATAAAATAGATAAGTGTTAGATTACAAATGAAATTAATATTAAGTAGAAACAATTCAAGTAAACATACTAAAAGTAAAATTGTAAAATATGTAAGTACCACAGTAACAAGTGGTCTGTAGTAAAAAAAAAAGAATCAAATCAAAGATAGTTAAAATTGTTAAATTCTAGTAAAATTATTGAATAACTCAAACCAATAAAACGTATCATGAGGGGCAACAAAAATAGGAGGTAAGAATCATAAATATTCTAAGGCATATCAACCACCAATAAAGAAAAGAACGAAATGTATAGATGCAATAACTAAATGTAGATATTCAGCTAAAAAAATGACTAATAGCATAGGCCCACTATATTCGGTTGCGTACCCAGCAACAACTTCAGCTTCTGTTTCGGCGTGATCAAACGGTGTTCTTTTTGATTCCAATAAAAATAAAACAAAAAAACCTGAGGCAGCAGGACTGTATAAAAAGACAAATCAATACATATTTTGAATTAGTACGAAGTCATGAAAATTAGCAGATTGTGAACTGAAAACTAGTAAAGAGTAAACAATAGTAACAAAAATATCTAATGAAATAACATGTACTAAAGCACGGGCAGTTCCAATAATAGCATACCGTGATTGACTAAGTAGACCGACAACAGTAAAAAAAATATTACCAAACAAGATCAAAATAAGGTGATACAAGACCATGGAATCGACATTTTCGAATAAGAACATAGAAGGACCTCATATAAAATTTTGAGAAAACATTAATTGACAGCAATAAAGCAACGTGAGAAATACTGGTGCAAGTGCAGATGTTGGTCGTGGAATTAAAAAGATGTCTTTAGTTAATAGTTTGAACAAGTCTAACGCGATTTGAAACGCACCGTTTCGACCCATTAATGTAGGACCCATTCGGCGCATAGCGTACGCAAGAAGTTTTCGTTCAGTTAAAACAACAAAAAGAGTAAATAAAACTGTAAATAAGGCTATAATTAAACCACTTTCGCTCATTTCAAACAAATATATATATATTAGGTCATATTTATACCTAAACCTAAAAGTATTAAAAAAAGAGTATAAAAAAATAAGTAAGACTAAATACTAAAAAAAGTATTATTAACAAAAATAATGTTATTAGTAATGTTGAGGAGACATTGTTGAATTCATATATGTTAATTCTGTAACTAGGTCACACAATAAGGTCAATATAGAACCGGACGACATAATCAAAAACGAGACGTTCGTTAAATAAGTAAGCAGAAAAAATTAAAAATTTTCTCATTCACTTATCGACAACTTTTTTTTGTAAAAAGTCGATTAAAAAACCATCTTGTCAAACTAAATCGTTTAATATATAATAATTGCGTAAAAATAAAAAGCTTTCGATAAAGTTATTTAAAATATCATTAATAACTGTTATTTTAGTTAACTGTAACCTGTTGTAGGATATTATGATTTTTGTAAGTAGCATAATAAATAGTAGTTTAATTAAAATTAATCTTGTTTAATACAACAAGTACTATCTAGCAATTTTTTTGAAAGAGCTAACTAAAGCAGTGTTATAGTAATTATTAGTGAAACGTGTTTTTGTAGATTCAGAGTTATTTTTTGTAGCGGTATAATTAATAGAACTATAACGAGCGCGTACTAAAGCTTTTTTATAAACTCTTAGGCATCGTCTAGCAACAGTTTGAACAAATTGGAATCCAAAGTGTTCAATAGTATCTAGGTGATGTAAAAATCAAGCCATATATAAATAAGCGTATTGGTAAGAGAATTTGACTCATGGATTACCAACGTATCCACCTTCAGGAGCGTAATAATAACGACCACAAGGTAACATACTAGCAGTACAATACATAGATAACATAAATAAAATAAAAAAACAAGTTTGTAAAATAGAAGATTGCATTGGAATAATAGGTAAGTAATTATTATTAGAGTTGTACAAATTATAGATAATTGGTAAAGCAGCTAATAAAACGAATCATAAACCCATTCACATAAGACCTTCATAATGAGAAGGTGATACAACTAATAAACCCATGAGAGGACGGAAATATCAATGAGGAGCGACTCCATAAAATCGAATTTCATCGAGTTCTGAAATATTTCATCTTTCGAAGAAGAAGTAATTGACAGTACTAGCATTAAAATGGTGTAAGAAGAAATAGGTAAATACGAAGAGAGTTCAATATCATGCATCTTGAATTTCTTTTAAGAATGCATCATAAAATCATGAGATATATGAACCTGATTTATCTTCGTAAACATTTTCACCACTATCAGAATCTCAAGATTCGTGACAGAACAGAGCATGTAATTTAACTAAATATAGGTAATATCAAGGAGTGAAGTAATGTAAAATCATTAACCGAGTTAATTGATCAGTATTTAAATGTTTATTGGTAAAGATAATATAATAAGTTTTGTATGCAAAATTAAAGACGGATCAGAAAATATTTGCAATAATCGTTAAAGTTAAATCACTTAAATGAGTAGCACTTAAAGAAATACCTAAAGCAACGATATAATGAAATCAAAAAAAAGCATAACCACCTAATAATCAACCATCTGATTCAGCGGTAACGTAATTTTTAAGATAGATTTTTTTTAAAATATGCATATAGGATAAAACAAAAATAGTATCGACTCCACGAACGTGCATATAAAATACTTCAGCACCAAAACGGGTATCATTAAACATTTCTTCTCTAAGTTCAATAACTAATCCTGGTTCAGGGATATAATATCAACCTAAAAAAAATCCAGATAAAAGTTGCATAGAAATTGTCATTAGTAACATGAATCCAATAATAGAAGTTACACTGGAAAAAGGGATAACAAGGCGGTTAATGAATAAATTTAAATAGGAGAAAATAACACCTGATAATGAAACTAAATTTCATCCTCAGTTGGTGACTGCATCGATATTTTGAAAAATAGGATGATATCCTCACTGAACGCGACGGAAATATCTACCTTCTAACATACGAGTAAATCGTATTAGTAATAAACTAAAAACTTAATATTTAATATTGTCAAACTAAAGCATGTCGATTAAAATCAACAATTAAACTTAATAATAGTAAACTAAAAAAAAGAGCAATTAACATCGCATCATATAGTCCGATAAAAGTAACTCCAGAAACAAAAGGGAATAAAAAAATTAATTCAATATCATAGAGTAAAAAGAAGACACAAATTAGTAAGAATTGGATTGGTAATCTGATAGACCGTTGTTTAACTGGTTTAAAACCACATTCATAAAAATCTCTTCTAGACACCTTTAAAAAACCGAATCGTTTTAGTAATTCACGAAAACTAAAACAGTTTATAACATTATAAACAATAAATCCTAGAACTGTTACCGAAGCTGCGGCATAAAAAATTTCAAAATCACCCAAACAAAAAATTATAAAATAACAGAAACTATCATTACGAATAAACCAAGAAGAAGACTAATAGTTATAGAAGGATTAAAGTAGATCTCGTTAGTTTGTCAAGAAAGGTACGAAAATACGATTTTAATAATACGTTTAAATAATTGAGTCAAAAATTCACTAAACATTAAATATACACATTTACTTGTAAGAACTAACTTTACCGGTTTTTTTGTAAATAATTTGTCTCGCAAACCTTACACCACGGCCAGTGAATATATTAATAAATTTTGATCGTTGAATTGTAAAACTTGTAGTTAGAACATCTTTTTTCGAAGAACCAAACAAAAAAACAGTAGTTTTAGTTAAAAACTTAACTGTAAGAAAAAAAGAGTAAATATAGATTCGGTGTGAATGACCAAACTGCGGGGTGATTGTATTACGAGTATTTTTATAAATATAATAACCTTTACCTTTAAACTTAAGTTTGTTAAAAAATATTTTGGAAAAACTATGGAAAATAGTTAACATTTGTTTAAAGTACATTTTATAAAAATTGGGTGTAAAAGAGCTTATTATCCCTAAAGTAGAGGATTGTGAATCGTAATAAAGATTGAGGTATGATTTCGGTATAAGAATTTTGAAAAAGTATACTAAGGAAAAGATGTACACAATTTTATTATTATATAACGAGTTTTTAGGATTTAATATTATTAGATCCCAATTAGAAGGTATATACAACAAAGATTGAGTGTAAGATAAACTTCCGTGTCTAGTTACATTAAAAGCTAATGTTTTAGTAAGTATATTACAACGGTGTGTTTGTTTTTTATAAAGTTTTTTGAAATTGGTTAAATTATTTTTACCATACCACAACATAATAATACATACATTCATTCTTTAAGAAGTTGTTTTCAAAGTTCGTAACAAAGTTTTTTTATAATTCTGAAAAACAAAAAAATGCGTAAAGCGCCTTAATTTACAAACGAAACTAAGATGAGGGGTAAGTAAAAAAGTTTCTAAAGTTTTAATAAGTCTAGATGTAAACGATTTTGATTTTTGAAATTTCAAGTCTTTCAGGAGTCATCTCATTGTAATATATAAACGTTTATAGATTGGTACGTATTTTCACATAATAGTGTATTTACCTGATTTACCACGTGAATGTTTTCGGATACTTTTATCAACTTTGCGGATATAAAAACTAAATAAGGGTGAATAATCCGATAATTTTGTAAATAACATTTTATCGAGGTTAGAAGTTTTATTAAAAGTCACTTCGTTTTTTATTAAAACATGTTTGGAATACAATTCTAATTCAGTATTTAAATTAGCATTAATAAGGTTATTATCAGAATTAAAAGATGTGTTAAGTAACGAGTTATATAAACCTGTTCAACGTGAGTACTCAGGGGTGTTTCACGAATTAATTAAGTCGAAAAAACAGCTTGAAAAACTTGAAGTGGTATATTTAATCATTTTAGTTCTATAACCCTTACGCATTATTAGGTTGACGAATTTAAGTAAAGGTAATTCGAAGGTTTTACTATACAAAGACTTACTCTTTTTAAAACAAATTGGCATGTCAATGAGGTTCACACTAAAAAAGGATGTAATGGTAGATTGTCTTAAAAAAAGAAAACTAGGTATTGTAGAATTGATTTGTATATTGTCTTTAGACTCCAAGAGCTTAAGACTATGGTTATGAGAAGTTTTGGTTGAAGTGTTTAAAGTCGAAGTATAGTTAAATACATTAAGGTTGATTAAAAAGTTTACGTCACAATAGTCAGTATTTGTATGTGAATATAAGGTTACGTTCGTTTGTTGTATAATACTTCAAATAAGGACTTATAGGATTATTTGAGGTAGCAAAAATTGCAGTAGTCTATAACTCTAAAATGAATAGAAAGATTTGTTAATCACAGAATTTAAGAATTGAGTGGATAAAACTGTTTTAATACGGTTAACAGTAGATGATGTAGTCTTTTCTTGTATGTTAAAAATATCAACGGAGGATTTATTCTTACTGCGAACGTTTTTATTTTTTTTTTTTAAAGGTTGGAATCAGTATAAATTAATAATTATTCAACTGTTGTATCTTAATAGTCATACTTTCATAGGGTATATACTTTCGGTTTTTTGGCGCAATTCGTAAGAAGATTTAGTACCGAGTAGGGGATTTTTAAATGTAAGTAGTCGGGTATAACTATTGAAAACTAAATTTTTAAAATTTTTAGAGTATCAGTAAAAATTTGCAAAAATATTTACTGAGGCACTAATACCATAATACAAATATATATTAAGTAGTTTTAGAAAAAGTGAATCTTGTTTTAAATTTTCAGAATAACGATTATCTGAATATCAGAAATTATATCAAAAGGTATTCATACCTCAGCGGTTTATTGAAGGATTACTCATATTACCCATAATAATGCAAAAATCCTAAAAGGATACATTTAGAAAAATAAAACGATACCAGCAACGGCAAAAAGCATGAAAGCGAAACTTTCAATGAAAGCAAACCCTAAAATAGAGTAATTGAATAAAACATCTTCTTGTTCGGGGGAATATGAAATTCCTTTAATTAAAGCAGAGAAAACCAATCCAGTAGCGACGGCACAACCCATTAGAGGTAAGAAGGTTACACTTAAGGCAATAACTTTAGCAGCTTTGACGAATAACAAAACAAAAATTAAAAATTTGATAATAAAAATGGAACGTAATCTTGTAAAATGCATGCAAAATTAGATAATCAGGAATTCGTATTTAGAGCTCAAGTAAACTCAATAGGTAAACGTCAATATTGAAACATAAAACTAAAAAATACGAATAAGAACAAAAATAAAAAATAGTAAAAGAACTGTTTCAACCCAGAGACACAATAAGTTGTGTAAGTATAGGTGATTTCTTGAGTAGCATATACACGTCTAATTAAAGTTACTCAGTAAAAGTATAGTAAAAAGAGACATAAAAGAAAAAGGAAATTTATAAACATGAACGCGCTTGCAAAAGGTCCATCATTCTTATATCAAAAAACTGTACTAGATTTATGGTATGAAAAATGATCACGTTTGGACGTACCTCAAGATCATTTATTAGGCTCGTGACTTAATTGAACATAGTCAACTAATCGAGTTTTATGATACCAATTAGGATCCGTAAAATAAGCAAAAAAACTCATAAAAAAATGAATATAAAGCAAATAAGATAAAAAAAAATTAATTAAAAGAATGAGTACAAAAGACTTACGTCAATTTGAATAACGTATATTAATTTGCAAAAAATACGCAATAAATAATATTACAGTATATAGACTGATAAACTTAAAAAAAAAGACTCGAGAGTACCAATTTCATCAAGAAACAACGAATGAAATAGAATAGGTAATTTCAAAATAAAAGGGTACCATAACTCATAAACAAGCCAGTCCCATTGAAATGATATATCAACCTTCTACAAGTCAGAACGTTTTATATCAAGAAAATCAAACACGTTTATCTCGACCAGTATAACTACCGTATCGACTAGAGATTAAATTTTCTGCAATTCAAGCGAATAAAAAAATGAACATTATTCATGATTGAATAAGGCTTCATTCAACAGGTTCTCAAATTGGTTCATCATCTGTTAAACAAGCATCAATAAAACAAATAATAAATAATCCTCTTAAGTATAAAAAACCATCACCAATCGTACGTTTAAAAATATTTAGGAGATTTATGAGAGTTACTTTTAATGATTTTACTAATGAGTAGAATAGGTTTGTATTAAAATTAGAGTAGGATGTGTAATTTGTTACTAAATAATATAAGACATTATTGTGTATTGAGGTACTGTAGTTAATGAGTGAATCGTTTGATATAGGAGTCGTTACGCGATTAAATAAGTTGTTAGTACTATTATAATTTTGTACAGTTGATAACTTGTTATTTACAGAAGAAGGAATTGAATAAAAACTTTTCTTAAAGGAGTTTGTATAGTTACTTTTTAAATTTAGAAAGGTTGAAAGATGTTGTTGAAAAAAACGCAAAAATACACAAAAAATAAACAATATATAAAACGTTATTATGTTAACATTTGACTATGAATAATTAGTTTTACTAAAAATTACGTTTTTACTAGAAAATACTGTTAAATAAGGTTATACTTAAATTATACTGAAAAAACAGCATCCTAAAAGTGAAACAAAAAAGAAAATGAGATTTAAGCGTTTACGAACAACAAAAAGAATAGAGTTAGGCATTGAATAAAAATTGAGGTTCTTAAAGTGGTTTTTAAATTTTAATGTTTTATTACTATCGTTCATAAGTTTGTAAAGGTCTAGAAAAACTTAAAGTATGGAGCAAATTAAAAAACCGCCTACATTAGCTTTAATAGCTTGCTGGTGTGTAAGGATACCTTTGGAAGTTGATAATATCAAGTTCGTATTGTAGGTTTGTTGAGTCAAGACTCGGAGGGCATTCAAATGTAATTGAATACGATTAGAGCTTCTATTGTAGAGTTTAATAGTGGTGTTATTTACGGAGTTATTTCTTCAAAATAAAAAAATGCGATATTTTTTAGGCGTGAGTTTACTAAACCGACGAATAACATTTAGTTCATATAAAACTTTTAAAAATGATATTAGTTTATTGTTAATATATATGTCAAAAAAAAAACTTCGTCTAGATATATTAAGTTTTAGATGTGTTATAAAGTAGTTATAATTGATTATTAACATTAGTTGGAAACACAGGACTCGAACCTATACTAACTAGACCCAAAATCTAGGGCTTTACCGATTAAGCTAGTTTCCAGAAAATTTAAATGAATCTTACCTCATTTAAGAGTTTTTTATTACTGTAAAGAAATCAGTAAGCATCAGCATAGTTTGCAATTTTTCAAAAAAATAAGTAATTAATAAGTAGATTGGACAAAGTAGTCAATACAAATGAAAATATAAAGGAAAAAGTAGGTTTTAAAGAGTAGGTTCATACTGAATGAAAGAAAAAGTTATAGAATTTCATTAAATAAATTATCATATTAAAAAAAGTAGAACCGAAATAAGAAAGATAGTCAAAACGTAACCTAAAAATTTAACTCAACCCATCTTGGTCAGAAAATCGTATCGATAGCGAGGTACACCCCCTCTAATAACAATAAGGAACGATAAACATAAGGCAACTTTAATAGTGAATACTAGAGTGTAATCTGTGGAATAAATATATATAAAATTATCCCGAAAATGTTGAAAAGTGAGTTCATTGTCAAAACTAAATAAGGAGAAAATATTATCGAGAAAAAACTGCAAAAATGTCAAATATACACATATTTATTTTTTAAAACGTGTGGTGATGTTTTTGAAAACAGGAGAAACAACTCGTCGTAAAGTACGATAAGAGTTAGTAGTAGTAACGAGATGTTTTGTTTTGTTAATAACTCAGTCTTTTAATTGAGCTCTTTTTTTGATAACTTCACCATTTGGTTTAGTATTAACAGCTGTCGCAAATAAAAAAACACGAAAAAGGGTGTTTCTATAATAAACAAGGGTAATAATAAAAGCAAAAAGAAGAACAAAAACTCCATAGGCATCGGCCATTTCGGTAATGGTGAAATAAGCATTCATTACATAACCGTCCCGGCTAGCATGGAAAAAAACAGGTGCTAATAAGTAGGCACAGTATTTATTTCAATGATAAAGTAACCAGGCTTTCATAAAGCAACGTACAATAAGAATGGTGTAAGGTGCTGCAAAAAACAATTAAATTAATAACTCTATCAACTATGACGTCTGACTCCAGGTAAAAAACCAGCGTAAGATTGAAAACGAAAAGTAAAACGTGAATAACGGGTTTTTCTCAAAACATTGTAACTACGTCCAGTTTGAACGCATCGATTACATTGTTTTATTATAGAGGAGGATCGAGGTAAATTTGATTTTTGGAAAGATGCTAAATACCGGATTGATAAAGGAAGTGATTGATTTTTAACGATACTTTTAAAAAGTTTACGTTTTATTTCAAATTTGATATAAAACTTACGGCGGTGATTATCTAGTAGTTTTCATTGCTCTTCTCTAATAATAATCATACACAAAAAAATTAACGGTCGACGTCACCGAATACAATATCAATGGAACCTAAAATAGTGACTAGATCAGCAAAGTAATGACCTTGAGCCATACGGGACATAATTTGCATATGATGGTAAGCAGGAGTACGGATTTTACAACGATAGGGGTTAGAAGTTCCGTCTGAAATTAAAGATACCCCAAATTCTCCTTTGGGAGCCTCGACTGCCTTATATGTAAATCCACGAGGAACTCGAATACCTTCACTATAATGTTTAAAGTGATTGATTAAACTTTCCATAGAGGTATACTTAGTATTATAGTTCAGTTTGTTATACTTCTCCGCATACAATGTATCGAAAAAGTTAAAAAAGTTTGTTTTTGAATTTGTATTAGTGAAACTAGTTGTATCTTTATATGAGATATTTGTTAAATTAGAAAGGATTTGAAATACAATATTGACACTTTCATACATTTCCCTAAGACGTATTAAAAATCGGTCATAACTATCACCACGTTTACCTAAATATCCTTGTATGGAAAGAAATCAGTAGTGGGCATAAGTTTCGGATTTTAAAAATCTCATATCTTTCTTTACACCAACGCTACGAATAACTGGTCCAGTTACTCCGTAAGAAATTGCATCATTTAAATTAATGCTCCCTACACCAACTAACCTGGATTTTCAAATCCGATTAGTTGTTAAAACCGTAAAAATCTCAGTTAATGTCTTAAAGCAGTCCCTGGCGAACAAAGCGACATCTAAAAAGAATTGGTAATTTAACCCAGTTCAGTCAATATCATTAGGTCTATAAAAAGCGGCATGCATTCGAGCACCGGAAACTCGTTCATAAAATTCCATAAGACGTTCACGTTCTTCAAACGCTCAAAAAACGGGAGCCATATTACCAACGTCAAGAGAATGACAAGAAAGAGCGAGAAGATGATTAAGAACTCGTGTTAACTCATCAAAAAGAACACGAATTTGAACATATAAAGCAGTGTGGGAAATTGTTTTAGTTAGGGATTCGATAGCGATACAAAAGGCATGTTCTTGAGTCATCATTGAAACATAATCAAGTCGATCAAAATAAGGTAAGGATTTTAAATAGGTTCTACTTTCAATAAGTTTTTCAGTACCACGATGTAAAAAACCTACGTGGGAATCAGCGCGCTCAACGAGCTCACCATTGAGTTGTACGACGAGACGTAAAACTCCATGAGCAGCAGGGTGTTGGGGACCGAAATTTAGAACAAAGCTTTTGACTTTTCGTTCAGACATAGAATTTTGTAAAAAATTAGGTTGTCAAAAATTAAAAATGTTTGATTTCAAAAATTATAAAACATACTTAAAGTATACTATAAATTTAATTTATATATTTTCAGTTGTACATATTAAAAATGGTCGATCGAGATTCGATAAAATTTAAAGGGTTAAAATCGTTAAATACAAAAGGTTCATACAAAACAAATGTCGACAAGGTAAAAAAATCAACTTCTAAATATTTTGGTATATCAAATGGTTTAACTCGAGATTCTAAAATTCAGTCCGGAAAGTTCGTAGATTTTTGTTTATAAGCACTATTTTTATTCTTTTTTAATTTATTACGTGATAATTTAATAAGACGAATCTTTTTAAAACTGGTTCAATTTAGTAGTCATTTTTGGACAATATAATATTTGAGGCTTACAATAATTTGGATAAAATCATTTTGAAATAAATGTAGATTACTATTGGAAGTTTGGTGACCATTAACATAGACTAAACCGTTGTCAATTAAGAGTCTACTTGTAGTATTATCATGAATTAGTTTTGAATTGATTAGAACTTTTTGTAAAGTAAGTTCCGACAAATATAGACTAGTCTTTTTAGAAGCTCTAGAAAAACGATTTAAATAACGTGTTAGGCTATATTGATACCTTGAATTAAAGTTTAACGATTTGTTAATTGCTTCACGAGCTTTTCGTCAAATACGCGAATAACCGGGTTTAAATTTAATACGTCTCATACTTACTTGAGTTTTCACAAAGTTATACGAAGATGTAATATATTTTTTATTGTAGTTAAATTTAAAAAACTGAGTTTGCTTTGTTAAAAGATTCAACGATTCGAATTGAGGATTGCCAGATTTAATCAAGTCACTGTTAAAAAATTTGTAAGGAGAAAAATGTGATAAAGAACCACCGCGAGGTGAAGTCAGAAACGAGAATGAAAGTTTTAAGTTACCAGGTTTACGCAGGAAAAAACGTTTTATCTCATTTTGATAGAAAAAAGTATAACGAAAACGATTAAGCTTCGACTTGACTAAATCATTGATAGAAGTATTAATGGGTTGGATAAACAAAAACCCAACGTTTGATAAAATAAAAGACGTTTTATACTTACTTCATATAGAAGGTTTGATAGAAGGAGTAGATATTTTATGAATTTTTTTGACGTTAAACATTGTAGAAAGTTCAGGTTTTGTAACTTGTGGAAAAGATTCATTAATTACATAATTTAAAGTTGTGAACTTTCGTCTTATAAAAAAAACAGATCTGCGTAAGTTTCGTTTTAGTCTGAATTGGTTCCTTAGGGAACCGTTAAATTGCAATGAGGGGTTAATTGTTTTTTTTAAACTTAGTAATCAGGATTTTATAAGAGATTTAGCTTTACTACGTTTTGTATTTTTACGAATAAAACGTCTTAAGTATCGAGATCGAGTATTCATGTAATAGTTCAACAAGTTTACTAAAAATGTTGAACATAAATGTGTTTGTAAAAAAGTTTTATAAAGAGTTATGAAATATTTTCGTGTTCGAATTAGTTTTTTTCGAGACTTACCGCGTCTAATTATTTTATATGTGTTTAACTTAATTGGTTTAGTTAATTGTCATAGCGTGTTTAACTTAAACGTGTGTGAAAAACGAGATGACTTGCTTCGTGAGAAGTTAGATTTATAATTTTTGTTTGAGTTTTTTTTAAATGGTGTTTTAGAAAAAGGAGTCATACGTTTCAAGTTACGACGGTAAAATCTAATTAACTTTCGTAACAATAGGATTTTAAAAGGCTTATTTTTTTTTAGACTGGGGCGAGGACCATTTAAGAGTAGATATTGTCTAGGAAATAAGTATATTCGCTTTTTACTTGTGAATTTCCGTCTGACTCGTTGGGTTTTTAACGCTTTCACGACTCAACTATCGACTTTATCGATAGAATTAGTATAAATACTAATTTTTAATCGACTGATCATAGTTAAAAATCAATGACGTCTATTTTTAAAAAACTTTTTACCTAAAAAAGGTGAATTCAGAGCTTTTACCTTAAAACTGTTGTCAACAAAAGGAAAGTGTCTAGTTTTTTTTTTAATAAAAGGGGAGAAAAGAGGTAAACTCTTAGTTTTAAAATAGTTTTGATAAGTATTCAAGTACCTATGTACAAAGTAATTGTTTATAGTTTTCTTAAAAAAATGTGTTGATGGGGTTTGTTTTTTTGATAATGAATTGAGTGTTTTGAAAAAAAAAGGGTGTTTTTTTTTTAAAACTTGTTTAGTAAAAAATGTGTTGATATTTTTGTTGATACTCGGAAAGTTTTGTAACAAATAGTTTATACTAAGTAGTGGGATGTTTTGTATAAAAAAACCTTTAAAAGAAGTTAATATTATATAATTGTATAGGTTATTTTGTATAAAATTACGACAGAATAAGAATCTGTAATAATTTAAGACTGGAGTTTTTTGTAGATTGAACGTATTTAATTGTGGCGATAAAATCTGTTGTATCATAAAGACTGAATATATATGTACACGTAGATCAATAAGTTTAGAAAAACTAAAACCATGTTGGGGTTTTTTTTTCTTGTTTCTTTAAAGAACTAGATCGAGACGTTTTTTTTATTTTTTTTTGAATAACTTTATAATTTATTTGTTCAGTTTTTTTGTCTGCACCAATACTTTTTTGAATGGTATGTATAAAATTTCTGATTATCTTATTATAGTTATAGGATGTTCATGCATTAGATCAAGTTCGTTGACCTCTAGAAGGTTTACCCAACGCTTGAGAACGACCTCTATAAGACTTAATTAAATATAGGCGAATAAGGTTGTATTTGTTGAGTTCCGAAATTTGATTGTTAACACTTGTGATTTGTGACAGTAAGATATTAATAAGCTTTTGAATATCTTTATCTTGTTCCGAAAAAAGACTAAAACTATTATTATAAAGTGAATTTAGTTCAAAACGTTTTAATAATTTAATTTTTGTCGTCATACCTAAACCACCTGCTTCGTTACAAAAGTTGTGAAGGTTTGTTTGGAAAGGAGTAATTCGACCACTATATAAAAAACCTTTAGATCAATAGATTTGTAAAACTTGTTCAAATTTCAATTATTTTTTTTTTTTTTTAGTTGTTTAGCTTTGTATAAAGCAAGCTTACGGTTTCACGTAAACTCACCAAATTTAAAACCTACCATTCACGGATTTATATTTTTAGTATTAAACCGGTTTCCGGAATAGATATTTACTTGAACTCCACTAAAAAGGGGGGAAATAGTAGAACTTCGATCATATATAAATTTTTCTTTGGATTTGTACAAATCATTACCTTTAATAAGGAATATTTGTCTTCAAGTACTTGCAGCTATGTAAGATATTTTGTATGTCTTTACTAAACGTCGCGTTTGTAAGTTAATATTCAATTATACACAATATAAAGTCGATTTATTTCTTTTTAGTAGTTTTACCTCAAGGTGTTCTAGGTCACTTGATTGACTTAGCTCGACCTCCATGGGGGTGATCAACAGGATTACGAGCGACACCACGAACATGTGGTTTAAGGCCGAATTTCCTTCAAAAACCTGATTTAGTATTAGTTGTTTGATTTTTAATCCGTAAAGAAACAGGACCAAGTGAAGCTAAAGAGTATACGGAAAAAGTTTTTTTAACTCCTGAAGGTAACTGTAAAAGTGCAGTATGGGAATGAACATCAGTTTTAATTAACTTCGCAAAGGTTCCAGAACTGCGGGCGTATTGAATACCCGAGCCAGGGTACAACTCAATGAGAGAAATTTTAGATAGTCGTTGTACATATATAATTAAAAAGGATGTTGGATTTCTGAGAAAAGTTTTTACTTTAACAGATGTTGAAGGGAAGTACGAGAAGTTAAAAAGTTTGAAATTATCTGTGGTTGGTAAATACGAAAATCCACCTGACGATAAAAAAGATAAAGAAACTAGTTTATTTTGAAAAGGGATGAGTTTAAAAGTTGAAACAAGTGACAGAACTTTACTACGCATGGAATAGTTAATTTTAGGGTATAATATTTTATTTTTTAAACTACATTTGGTTCAAACAACAATTCGTCCAGATTTATTTCGACCAGCATTAGAATACTTTCGTCATAATAAACTTTTAAAAGGTGTTTTATCTTGTCAAATAGAAGTTAATTTTTTCATATCTCTAGAGGCGTTGGAGACGATTCTCATTTTTTTTAAAAACAAAATTAATTAGTTATTTAAGTAGAGGAAGGAGTAACAGAGTGTTTAATCTATACAATTCTATATTCTTATATAAGCTTAAGACGAATAAATTATGGGCAATCATCTCAAATCACTTCAAAGATACCTCGTGTTTTTTGACTACACTAAAGGTACCTTGATAATTTAAATATATGGGAAATGTTTGGTTTAAATTAAGTTCTTTAAAGTCGTTAACATTATTAGGAGTCGTTAAATATAATCAACTCACATTACGGTATTTGCTTAGAAATTTACAAAAATTACTAGAAGTAAAAATACCATTACTATAAGCCATTATTTTTTTTGTTAAAGAAGAGTAAGAGAATTTCTCTAGTCCGACAGAAGTCAACGGAGTTAACTTTTTTAAAATAATAGTATTATAACAAACGAAAGAGTTTCTAAATAGTTGATAGTTAAAAGTGAAGTTATTGTACTGTTTAAAGAATAAATAATCTGTAGATCAATCGGAAAATATATTTTGATAAACCATTCAATTATGTAAATGTTTTCGTCGAGATCATGATTTTCTAGATAAAACAGATATATAATTAATGTTTTTTTTAAAAAAAATGTTAGTTTTAAAACTTTGTTCATAATAAACAAAATTTAAACTTTTATACTGTGAAAAAAAAATGTAATTCAACGAGTTTAAATATGATCACCTCCGTATCATTCGTTTGTAGTATTTAATTCGGAAAGAACAAACCCTATTTTCCCTTGTAATTGAATAAGACCAAATAATAAGGCCTCGGCGGTAGGGGGGCAACCGGGAACATAAATATCCACAGGAATAACACGATCACAACCACGAACAACTGCATAAGAGTAGTGATAATAACCACCACCATTAGCACAACTACCCATAGATAAAATTCATCGAGGATCGGGCATTTGTTCATATAAACGACGTAGAGTTGGTGCCATCTTATTTGTCAATGTACCAGCAACAATGATTAAATCAGAGTGACGAGGGGAAGCACGAAAAATTATCCCAAAACGATCCATATCATAACGACTCATAGCAGCATGCATCATTTCGACAGCACAGCAAGCTAATCCGAACGTTAAAGGTCATAAAGAACCTGCACGAGCTCATGCAATAACAGAAATTAATTTAGTTGAAATTCATTCAAGTTTCATAAAAATATTTATTTACTTACTCTTAACGAGCGACGTATAAATTTGGTAAAACCATCTGGGCGAGCGGTTCCGTAAATAGATCTACGTTTTCTTTTAAAGATGACAGGAGAGAAGTCATAAACACCTCGGACTAGTGTATAACCGACTCCGGGTAAATCGTTTGCACGACCACCTTGGACTAAGACTCGATTATATTTAGAACAAAGATAACCGATACCAGGTAATCTTGCCGTAACACGTAACGAATTAGTTAGTGTAACTTTAGCAACATGACGAACGGCGGAGTTAGGTTTTTTAGGGGACATTGTAGCAACTTTGTTAACAATTCCCTTTAGTTGAGGGTTTTGTTTTAAAGCTGGTGTTCTAGTAAAGTTCAGTTTGGGGTATTGTTTATTACGTAATGCAGATTGTTTAAAACTGGCCAAAAATACACATTAAATTAAAAGACGAAAGCTTGTCAAGTTATACCTAGTCAGAACATTAAAATAATTAACCCACTGAATACAGTGAATTCCTTTGATGATAAGTCTGCGGGTAAAGTTTTAAGGAGTTGTATTGAAGAACCAAACAGTACATTCATTCAACTACGAAAAAAGAAAGTAGGACCAAGTAAATATAACAACACGATTAAAAATAGACAAAGTAAAGGGAAAAGATCAAAGAAGAAACTGAAAAATAGTATCTCGGAAACGAACATGATCGAACCCGGAAAACCAAGGAAAACGAGACAATTAACGAGACTAACAAGGAAAAGTTTAGGGCATAAAAAATTAATACCATTTATTTCCGTTATTAATCGAGTTTTAAAACGTCGTCCAATAGCATCAACTAGTAAGAATGAGTTCGTAGAAAGTAAAGCATGACTAATTAACATACAGAAACTAGCTAACATGAGAGCGGATTGACCACTTATGACACATATCGTTAATCAATGCATTTCAACGACCGTAGAATAAGCAACTAATTTTTTTAAATCTATTTGATAGAACAATTTAAAAACTGCGTCCACAATTCCGATAGTTAAAAATGGGTAGATAAAATAAAAAGTGGGTTCTAAATTGATAGTAATAAGACATTTTAGAAGACCGAAGAAAGCAAATTTAACAAGAACACCACTTAAAAAGATAGAAAAGTTGGTAGAAGCTTCAACATGAGCTTTTGGTAATCAACCATAAAAGGGTCATATAGGGAGTTTAACACCGAAACCAACAATTCAACAAAAGAATAAAAAATTAAGTTCGAAACTAGAAAAATAAAATTCACTGATAATACAAAAAGAAGAGGTACCACATATAAAGAACAAATAGAGAAAAGAAAAAATTAAAAATAGCGCACCAAATTGAGTTCAAAAGAACATTAGGTATGCTGCTTCTACACACCTACGTGTTTTTGCAAAATTATAAAGAATGAAAAATGAAGGTACCAGAAGCATCTCATAAGCAAAAAAGAACAAGATAATTGAATCAGAAAAGAACAATAAATAACCTGCCATAAGAATAACCGTACAGTAAAACATGAAACTAGCAATTTCGTTAGTGTTATAAGCAAGACAAAACAAAACAGATAAAGTAGTAATAATTACAAATATGTAAATAAAAGGAAAGTAGTAAACAGAAATAAGATTAAGGTTTAATGCATTACTACTGACGATATAATCAAATGAATAATAATCGAATATGAAAATATTGACATTATTATAAAAATAAATGGTTTGAAAAGTAGAAAAAAAGTCCATTATATAATACAAGACGGAAAGAGAAAAAAAAGAAAAAAAAATAAAAAAACCTAAAACATATCTAATGAGTGATGAAATTAGTTCAATTTTATAGAATAAATTCATATAAAATAGACGGAAGAAAAAAAGAATTGAAATAAACGATAAGAATAAAAAGATAACATAATAAATAAAACCGTACCACAACAAAATCCGAGGAAGTAATTATCAAAATGTTCCCAATTTTATATTGGTTTTTTTCGAACCAGACAATTTGATTACCTTACTATCACGATGTTTAATAATAGTCGGTGTAGGGATCTTTGTAGCTATTGTTTTAAAAAAGTGTATAGCTCTTCCTAATCGTAAATTTTTGAATTCAAAAACAAAAACACCACCACTGATTTGGATCTGTCAGGCGTTTAGTTTACCAGAACCTTTTCCCATACGCATCCCTTTTGGTTTCTTAGTTAAAGGCATGTGTGGGAAAACATTAAACCATACTAATCTTTTGGTAGATTCAGGTTTTTTGATTGCACGTTTTAAGAAAACTTTCATTCGAAAAATTTGTCTCGATGACATACGGAGTGGTTGTAAAGTCATTAAACCACAATCACCATATGTAAGTTGACTAAAGGTTCATTTAGTTACGGAGCGTCTTTTTTGTTTGGTCTTATAAATAAATTTTCGTGGTTGTAAAAGCAAAGATACACAAAATAATTAAATTATTTAAAGCGTCGTTCACGACATAAAAAGAAGTAAATCTTCTGTAAATATAAATCCGAAAATAATCAAGAATAAAAAAACAGTAATAAAATAATAATAAATTGGTGTTGAACGTAGATTCTGTTCTATAATGGGGTTAAAATCCGCACCAGCGGTGGTATTCAAAAATCGTATATTTTGTATATAAAAATACAAACCTACAAAGAGGAGAAGGAAAAAAAATGTAAATAAAGTAAAAAAAGTCGAATTACAAAGTAGGACAAATATAAATATTTTTGAAAAAAAGCCTCAAAAAGGAGGGACACCAGCCATCGAAAAGAGGGATATTATTATAACACGTGTAAAGTAATTATTAACACCTAAGCTACTAAAAGAGTATAAAGTTTTTAGATCAAAACTTGTGAATTGAAATAAAGTATAAAAAATAACAAACAAGGACAAGTTATAAATTAACATGTAACTTCATAATAAAATTAAAATCTCATTAAATTCGTACGAAAAAACCAAAGATACACAGTCGAGAAAGAAACCAAAGGAGTTAAGTTGTGTAGAGATGTTATGAGGATTAAGAATTTATTTGGTTGAATTAAAATAGGATACTAACAACTCATTGTCCAAACGAAGTTTTGAAATTGTATTAAATTTAGAGTTTATATTTTGATCTTTTCGTATACTATTAAAATAGTTTGAGGAAATGGATAATTTGTATGTACGAGCTCATTTTGATTTTTTGTTCGTATTCTTGCGACTTTTTAAAACTGCCAAATATACACATTAAATAGGGGGGTATGAAATTTTACAATTTCTAAAGAATGAAGATGTAATCGGTAATACAATAACTACTCATAGCTAAGAAGACGAACAAAGTGTTAAGAATACTACTCATAGCCAGAAAAGATTTGATATAGTACGACTCGCATAAAATAAATACCAAGAAGATTGAACCCGAAACTAACATTAGTAGGTTTACAAACATATTAAAATAGAATAACTCATTTAAGTAAATGATAAAAAAGTATATAAAAAAGTAGAATATAAAAAAATAAAAGAAAAAAATGTAAAAAAATAGCGCGTGTAAAGGAATTCCTTTAAAAAACATAGGTTTTCAAAAATAAAATGGAACAAGGCCACATTTTAAAAATATACAAAACATAAAAGTGAATCAAGATAAAGATATGAAAAATAGTGACTTTAGATCACTGATTGAAACGATGTAATAGAAAATTGAATCTACTGTAAATCAATCAAAAGTCAAAAACTTGAGATAGAATAATATAAGAAAAAGGAATAGATTTAACGATGATATTAACGATATTCAAAAGAAAAACATTAATGTTTGTAAAAAAGAAAAAGGAGTTGATTGATTGAAATACGAATGACTAGTTAAACTTAAGTTATTATAAAAATATGTTGAAGAAAAAACCGAAGTAATTAACAATAAGGTAATTAATGCTGACAAGATTTCTATAAAAAAAATGACGGTAAAGATATTATTTGAGTAAAATAAAAAGACGGTTCATATAAAAAACGAATAAGTGACAATTGTGTAATCGTAAATTTCTTGAGATGAGTAATAAAAGGACGAACAATAAGCAACTCAAATAAGTAAAAAAAAAACGGAAATAATGTAAGACATTTTTAGTTGTAACGACGAAAATATTAAATGACCGAATCACACGGATATAACGGGACTCGTTCATGTGAAATTTACTATAAGCATCAAAAGTAGTGGGGTGAAAAGTAATCAGAGAAGATCAAATCCACTTAGGTAGTTAAATAGTGTTACATTAGAAAAGGAGTTGAAAGAAACAAAGTCTTTGATGTTTGAAACAAGATATAAGACGCACGAAAAGATTAAAATATTATAAAAAAATAAGTAAAAATAAGTGAAACTTCAAATCGAAGAGTAGGTCAAGAAGAAATTCGTTAGTTGAAACAAAATTAATTAGTGTCTAAATTCGTTGTGATAATAAATAAAACATAACCCCTAGTCAAATTATTAAGTATATGAAGATTAAGTGGAATACTCAAAAATCAAAGTAGTTGAATAAGGTTGTTGTTACATTAAAGATAAAATTTCATAAGTCAAATTGAGAATTCTCATTGATATAAAAACATAAGTAGAGTATAAAGACTGAAATAAAAGTAATAAGTAAAGAAGAAATTGTGGGTTTTAATATTTGATGAATATACCCGTGCCTGGACTTGAACCAGGACCCGTTAGGACGAAGTTTTAAGCCTCGCATGTCTACCAATTTCATCACACAGGTTCATATAAAAAGTTAAGATTTGTTGTTTAAAAACTTAAAAAAATTAAAGTAGGTTGTATCGGTGAAACGAAAATTAACACCATAAGTTTTCAAAAAAAGCATATTTGTTTCGAAAACAGGAAAACTGCCTTTAGTTAAAAATACAGCTAACAAAGTTTGGTCAATCGAAGACAATTTCTTTTGAGTTGATAAAAAATTTTTAGATGAGACTTTAAAAACGAAAAATTTAAATGCGAATTGTTCTTTCGAACGGGTTTTCTGTGCCATAGGAGCTTTTGTCAACGTATAGGACTTAAGTTTTAATGGTAGAAAAGAGAAACTTATAGACTTATTGTTTTGAGATTGCTTTTGTGTAAGCAAAGTTAAATAGTAGAATCAAGTTAATATCAAATAGGATTGTTTTAAAAGTATTTTATTCTTGTTTCCGAGAGTCAGTTGGGAACTAATAGTAGATAATCTAAGATTGTTAATTAAAAACGGTGCTATTAAAGAGATAAAAGAGAAACTATAAACGACATCAGGTTTTGTGCTGAGTGTTCGAGTTGAGGTTATGTTGTTTTTAACGGTTAATAAATTTGTATTGTTTTCGAAAAATTGATTCAGTATCGGGCCAGCAGGAATCGAACCTACATTATTAGATTGAAAGACTAAAGTCCTGACCATTAGACGATGGCCCGTTAGTATTAAAGGTTAAAAAAACTAGACTTGTATGGAAACTGGAACTTGTACGAGTACGTCATTAACTGAGTCGTAGAAAAGTTCTTTTAAACCTATAGATGGAGAAGATTTCTGAAAAGGTACACTAGTGTCACCGTACTGTAACATTAAATTACGTAAATCTTTTTTATTGTTGAAAATAATACCATGAAACTCAGAAACCTCACGTTCTAATCAAGAAGCATTGGGATAAAGTTCAGCGACAGAATTTAATTTAAAAGAATTATTATATTTTGATGAATCAGAACAGAATAAAAAAAAACGTTCTTGAAAAGTTAGGTTATGGAAATTATAAACAACAATTGAATTAGAAGTTGATGGTTGATAAGATTTTAAATCAGAGTTAGAAACATTAGTAGAGTTACTAATAGGTAACTCATAAGAGAATATGTCAACAAGCTGATTACTATAAAAAACAGTAGAAAATCTCATGTGTAAACAACTATAATAAAAAATATTTTGAGGTATTACAACAGAAATATTTTTAGAACCGTGAACGTTGTGTTTTAAATAGAAATGATAAAGATTGAAATAAAGGTATTTGAAAAAAAGTTTATAGTTATAAGTCAAATGTTCTAAGATGGATTCGAACCAACGACCCCAGAGTTTTCAGCCCTGTGCTCTACCAACTGAGCTATTAAAACCTAGAATAAATAAAAGAGTGTAGAAACTATTATTACATAATACTACGGACTCTTAATTAACGTGTCATAGAGGGGTAGGGGGTGTATGTGGTCTTATTTAAGATACTATATAAAATAATTAAACGAAACAAAGAGGAAGTGGCCGAGTGGTCGATGGCGACAGACTGTAAATCTGTTAGGTAACTCACGTTGGTTCGAATCCAACTTTTCTCATCAATAATGATAATACACCTTGTTTAACGTCTCTAAGACTACTTGTAATTCTCAACTACTCCATTAAACAATATAAAAAAATCTTTTAACAAAACACTAACTTTTAAGCCAAATCTATCTATAAACTTTAATGAAAATTACAACCCTCTGATCAATTACTTGACTAGTTGGGATGAATTATGAAAAACGAATTTTACAACCAATGTCCAAAAATTGCTAAAAAACTTTTATACTTCGAATATAATTCGTTTAAAACCTCTTTTAAACAATTACTCTAGTACTCCTCTTTTTTTATCAATCCTAACTTTTAATCATACTTATTCGCTTCTTCATTACCGAACTTTGTTCCGTTTTTCACTTTTTCTTAAAAATATTAATAAAACTAATACTATGTTAAACAATTACTATTTATACCTCAATTTTAGATCGAATAAACTTTATATCAATGTTACAGGTAACGCTTCAAAAAATTACCTTACTTTGTCTGTCGGTTTATTTCTTAAATTTTTTAAAAATAAAAAATCATTTAAAAAAAATAAAATCATCAAGCTTCTTCTTATGAAATTTTTACGGAAAATATTTTTAATATCCGGTATTAAACATTTGTATATCTACGTAAAGAAAACGCCTCTTTTTTTTCAAGAGTTATGTAAAACATTAACGTCTCCGCTAATAACACCCTTTTTAAATCCATTGTCTAACGTGATTGTCTCGGAACACGGTAAAACTGTACAACCCCTTAATATTAAGTACCTTTTGTTTTTGAACTCAAAGCCTTATTCTTTTATGAAGAAAGCTCGATTTGGTCGGTTAAAAAGAAAAGTTATGCGACGTATTATACGTACTAATCGAATGTCGGATTAGTCGATTTAATTTTTTAATCAAATTTGTGGATTATACTAAAATTATTTATTATGAGTTTGACTTTGGCTCGGAGTGAACGCGCGCAAAATCTCTTGACACATGCGAATTTAATTAAGCTAGTTCTTTTAGCTTTATAGTACATTGGTGAGTAATGTATGGATCATTTACCTTAAAGTTTACATTAAATGTAAATATTAAACCTACGTTAAATTTAAATCGAATTTTTATTTGGATAATTATTGAGGTTTATTAAAAGAAAGAACACTTTAAGAGAAATCTATACTAGAGTAGGTATTTTTATGTAATGATAATAGCCGAGTACTCTTAGCTGGGTTGAAAGATCGGCCAGTCACACGGGGAATGAAAAACACCCCGCCGTCGGCAGCAGTGGAGAATATTGGTCAATGAACGAAAGTTTGAACCAAGGTTTTGCGGAGATGAAAGATTGATAAAATCGTGAAGGCTATGATAGCTGTAAAGTCTGTGCGCAGATTAGAATAATGTTGATGTATCTGAAGAGAACCCCGGGCTAACAACGTGCCAGCAGCTGCGGTAATACGTTGACGGGGGAGCGTTACTGGCCTTTACTAGGCGTAAAGTGTGGCTAGATGGTTTAAATAATTATAGAAGAAATTTAAGAGTTAGCGACTTTATCTATAAAAATTTAATACTAAATGAGAATTAAAAGAAATTAACAATATGTATAGTCTAGAGATAAAATTCTTACAGATTATAACGATTCTCAAAGGCCTCGGCAGTTAATTATTTTGTATTCTGACATTGAACCACTAAAGTATGGATATCAAACAGGATTGGAGACCCTAGTAGTCCATACCCTGAATTTATGGGCATCATATGTGAGAAAATTATTTCTCGTGTATAAGCTAACGCGAAAATGCCTCGCCTGGGGAGTAAAGCTGCAAAGGTAAAACTTAAAAAGATTGGCGGGAGTTTGTATGAACGGTGGAGCGTGTGGTTTAATTCGATAATCCGCGTGTAATCTTACCAACGTA
>Ga0078894_10000361_pt1 | contig 31085 bp, 27 predicted proteins | sample LauGreSu1BDMLBSD_2_FD_67506 | JGI IMG/M metagenome (GOLD analysis project Ga0078894, IMG submission 67506) | Freshwater lake microbial communities from Lake Michigan, USA - Su13.BD.MLB.SD (version 4) (version 4) | ecosystem: Environmental > Aquatic > Freshwater > Lake | place: Lake Michigan... | reverse complement strand
GATTTAATCCTTATTTTATTTATTTCGATCAGGAGGGTTCCATCACCGGAGGAGACCTAAAGGTGTCGGCCAAGCAGGTTTCTCTCTTCCCGATCTTACCTTCTGTAACCTGGAATTTTAGTTTTTAAGGAAACTGGGATCTTTCTTTGTAGATAAAGCGAACCAAGGCGTTTTGCTTTTCGTCGGCGGTCAAATAGAGTCGATATCTCTCTTTACCCGCCGTAACAATCATCAGTGCGGTGTTGGGCGGTATGCTGCCCAAGTTTTCTCCTACCATAACTACATCCTGCACGTTTTTTTGACGGTCGACTAGCACCGAAAGAGTTACAGGTTGTGTCTTTAGCATTTGTCGATACACAATGGGCTTATCGTTTACATAGACTGTAATGGTATCGCCATCGATCTGGCCGTTATCAAAAAACTCTATGTGAACCAGCCCGCTGTCCACGACTATCTCCTTAACGAGTGCATTGGTCTTGTTGCGTAGTGATGCTGTTCGAAAACTTCGTTCCGTAGGCTTTACTGAAAAACGGTTTAGCACAACTGTTCCCGGCTCGCAAGAGGTCTTGCCGTCTTGGGCCAAACCACCCGGAGTAAACCAGCTGCCGCGGATCTGTTCATCCGTTTTGGAAGCACCAGAAGCTTTGTGGTAGGACAGTTTATAGCTTTTAGAACAAGGAATGCAATCCGATCGCAACTGCTGGCTTAAAATGGAGGTCTCTCGTAAAAAAAGGGTATGGCTATCGGACCGATAGATGCCTTCCATATTTTGCTTTACATAATTCTGCGAATCCGAAAAATGCCAGGCCGTGCCTCTTACCAGGGAATCGCTTATTTGCAGCTCAAACTCTAAGTTATACACCGGAAAGCAGCCGCTGGGAGCCATCACTAATCTGCCCTTCCATTGACCGGACAAGTCCTGAGCCGATAGGGTAGTCAGCAATAGGCTCCAACCTATAAAGAATAGAAAAATCCGGGACATGTCCCGAAGATAACAAAAGGAAAATTATGGGGTAGGTCGAAATAAAAATCGAAAGACAGCATTTTTTTTATCTGTCGAAAGCACTTGCAAGCGATGTTGTTGCTTACCCGTTTCTATGATCATCAGGGCTGTATTGGGGGGGATCCGCCCCAGGTTGTCGGCCACAAATGTCAATTCCTGTACATCTCGACTTTCATCCACTTTAATGCTCAGTTGCAGCGGCGTCGTGCTCAGTCTTTTTTGAGATAACACTACTTCGCCATTCAGAAAAACAGATAGGGTGTCTCCATCGATCTCCCCATTGTCGTAAATAGAGATGTTCACTTGATTGGTCGTGACAATTATTTCTTTGACCAATTCGTTCTGACGGTTATTATTGACCGGGGTCGGTGCAATTTTGGGTGTAGCCGATTGGGTAATAACCGAGGCGGATGTTACGTCGGCCAAGGGGACCTCCTCTGCAGTTGAGCCCACCGTTCTTCCAGACTCCGTCGAGGAACTAGACGCTGCCGTTTGAACCGGTTTCTGATTGGAACTGCTACTGCTAGAAGGCTTTTTAAGTGCGGTATTCGAATTGTATTTTGGGATGGGCTTACTCGAACTCGCCGTTGCCGAATTGGTTAATTTATTTTTGGCAGGGGGCGCTTCGTTAAAGAAAACTTTTTTTGATGCTGTGGTGCTGCTCAAGAAAGGCTCATTATAAAAGTCGGATACCGATACCCTGCGCAAAAAGACAGTCCCCCCTCCGCAATCGCCCCCTTTTTTGAAATTATCTCCACCCGTTTCATATTGACTGGTAAAACGCCCTTCCAGGAATTCTTCTTTTCCGGATCGATTATACGACAGTAAATAGTTCATCAAGCAGCTCGTGGAACCCTCCGCGGACCTGACCTCGACGGTCTTGATCTCTTGTATCGAAATAGAAAGGTGCTTATTATCGGTATGTCCGGTCAGGGTTGCTTTACCATAATATTCGGTATTAAGATATGAATACGTTACACCGGTTAGTTCCCCATTATTCTCCTTTACCTGGATTTCGATCTTATAGTGACTTCGATCCTTAGTAATAAAGTAGCCCTTCCATATACCGGTCAGTTGTTGACCCAAAGAGCAAAAGGTCAATCCTAAGAAAATAGGGGTGGTCAGAAATTTACGGTAGTTCATAACGGTCTGTACAAATGTAGGGTAATGGAGCATTTTTTGTATAAATGCCCGTTTCCCCAAAGCAATTTTAACAAGCTTTTGAGCAAGGTCTTCAATTGGCCTTATTTTGTTAAATTTGCAGGCCTTGCCTAAAGCAATTTGCATGATAAACATAAAATTTCCGGACGGAGCCATACGACAATACGAAAAGGGTATATCGGCGCTTGCCATAGCGCGCTCTATCTCAGAAGGCTTAGCCAAAAAGGTACTAGCCGCTTCGGTAAATGGGGTGGTACAAGATGCGCATCGTCCTTTGGACAAGGATGCCTCTTTGCAATTGCTTACGTGGAACGATGCCGATGCAAAATCTACTTTTTGGCATTCCTCCGCACACTTGTTGGCAGAGGCCGTAGAGGCGCAATTTCCCGGCGTCAAATTTTGGGTGGGTCCTGCCGTCGAACAAGGTTTCTATTATGACATGGACCTGGGTGACCGAAAGATCAGCGAGGAAGACTTGATCTTGATAGAAAAAAAGATGGCTGAGTTGGCAAAAAAGGACAGTTCCTTTGAGCGCATTGAGATCGGTAAGCAAGAGGCCATCCGTTATTTCTCGGAGAAAGGAGATGAATACAAATTGGACCTGTTGCAGGGACTCACTGACGGAGAGATCACTTTTTATAAGCAAGGGGCATTTACCGACCTATGTCGGGGTCCACATATTCCCAGTACGGCCGCGATCAAAGCCATCAAACTTACCAGTTTGGCGGGAGCCTATTGGAAAGGCAACGAGAAAAATAAAATGCTTACCCGTATTTACGGGATCAGTTTTCCTACGCAAAAAGAACTCGACGACTACCTCTTAATGCTTGAGGAAGCCAAGAAACGAGATCATAGAAAGTTGGGAAAAGAATTGGGTATCTACACCATGGATGATGATGTGGGGCCCGGATTACCGTTGTGGTTGCCCAATGGCACGATCCTGATCGAGGAACTCGAGCGGTTGGCAAAGGAGACCGAGACCGCAGCCGGTTATAAGAGAGTAGTTACACCGCATATCGCAAAGGAGAGTATGTATTTGACCAGCGGTCATTTGCCATACTATGCCGATAGTATGTTCCCTCCCATGGAGATGGATGGAGAAAAATACTACCTAAAGGCCATGAACTGCCCGCATCACCATAAAATTTTTGATGCCGAACCGAAGAGTTATCGCGAACTCCCTTTTCGTATTGCCGAATACGGAACCTGTTATCGCTACGAACAAAGCGGAGAGTTGTTTGGTTTAATGCGAGTGCGCTGTTTGCATATGAACGATGCACACATCTATTGCAGCAAAGAACAGTTCTTCGAAGAGTTCAAGGCGGTAAATGAGATGTACTTGAAATACTTTTCCATCTTTGGTATTGACAAGTATGTCATGCGACTTAGCTTGCACGATCCGGCTAAGTTGGGGCAGAAATATGTTAACGAGCCGGTTCTTTGGCAAGAGACCGAGGCCATGGTCAGAAAAGTATTGATCGATACCAACACGCCTTTTGTTGAAGTACAAGATGAAGCTGCTTTTTACGGACCTAAGATCGACGTTCAAATTTGGAGTGCCATTGGAAGAGAATTTACATTGGCTACTAACCAAGTCGATTTTAATTCGGGCATAAAATTCAAGTTATCGTATACCAACAAAGAAAATCATCCTGAAACGCCCCTCATTATTCACCGCGCTCCTTTAGGAACCCACGAGCGCTTTATTGGCTTTTTGTTGGAGCATTACGCAGGAAAATTTCCACTATGGCTGGCTCCGGTTCAAGTGAGGGTACTCCCGATCAGCGATAAGTTCCTAGGCTATGCCCAACAAGTGGAGCAAGCGCTAAAAAAGGCCGGCATTCGTGCTGAGACAGATGACCGGGGCGAAAAGATCGGTAAAAAGATCAGGGATACCGAGTTGCTCAAGATTCCTTACATGTTGGTCGTAGGGGAGAAGGAGATGTCCGAAGGAAAAGTAGCTGTCAGAAGGCAAGGTAAAGGAGATCTGGGAGCTCAACCTGTCGGGGAATTCGTTGCCCTGGCCTCTCAAGAAATTATCAGCAGAAAATCAGAATAGCGTATTTTAGTAACCTAAATTCAATAAATGGCAGTACCACAAAGACCCGGAGGCGGGTTCAATCGTCCTCCCGGCGCAGGAGGCCCCAGACCCGGAGGCCCCGGAGGTTTTAACAAGGGCGGATTTAACAGAGGGCGATTCGCTCCTCGCAAAGAGCCCGAGCATCGCATCAATCATCTCATTAGAGTTCCCCAGGTCAGATTAGTTGGTGACAATGTAGAAGTAGGTATTTATTCTCTGCAAGATGCGCTTCGTCTGTCGCAAGAACAGGGCCTGGACCTGGTAGAGATCTCTCCCAATGTTGATCCGCCCGTCTGCAAGATCATCGACTATAATAAATTCCTTTACGATAAGAAGAAGAAAGAAAAAGAGATGAAGGCCAAAAGCAAAGTCTCTGAGGTAAAGGAAATTCGCTTTACACCCAATACAGACGACCATGACTTTGACTTCAAAGCCAAGCATGCCATCGAGTTTTTAAAGGAGGGCAACAAGGTAAAGGCCTATGTGCAATTTAAAGGTCGTGCTATTCAGTTTCAGGACCGAGGTCAATTGTTGTTACTTAAGTTCGCCGAGCGATTGGCCGATATTGGAGTATTAGAAAATTTACCGAAGATGGAAGGCCGCAGAATGCTGGCCATGTTTGCCCCCAAAGGAAAAAAGAAGGGGTAATACGTTGCCCTTTTTATAACCTACTAAAAACCTACTTAAAATCGTACCTATTATGCTACGCTCTTATTTTTTTGCCTCTATGTTGTTGGCGGCAAGCACCCTTGCAGCTCAACAACCACCTGTGCCTCCCGCACCTGGTGGGGTTAATAATGCTGCTGCCCGACCTACTGATTCTACCAGAAGAGGTCCTGGTGGACCCGCCTCCGGTCCTAAGGCCTACAAGGATGTTATCACGGCTAAGGCCGTTAGTTCTAAGGGGCTATTTTGGGTACACAAGGTCGAGGACCGCTTTTTTATAGAGATCCACGATTCTTTGATGCTGCGTGATATGTTGGTGGTAAACCGAATTTCGAAAGCCCCTGCCGGACTTCGTTCCGGAGGAAGTTTCTTTGGCTATGCGGGTGACCAGATCGGACAAAATGTAATTCGGTTTGAAAAGGGACCCAACAATAAGGTCTTCTTGCGCACTATATCGTTTGCGGAGTATGCCAAGGATTCCAGCTCACCCATGTTTACGACCGTAAGCAATTCCAATATTCAGCCCATTGCGCAGTCCTTCGATATAAAGGCTTTCGGAAAAGATTCTGCAACGGTAGTGTTGGATATAACTGATTTTATTTCGGGTGATAATGAGGTATTGCATTTTAACTCATCACTCAAATCCTCACTACGTCTTTCCTCTGCACAAGCTGACAAATCCTATATTGTTTCTGTGCGATCTTTTCCGATCAATATAGAGATCAAGACCGTCAAAACTTATTCCAGAGGTAGCGCCTCGCTTGGCGGACCCGGTGGTGGCCCCTCCATGGGTGGTGGTGGCGGAGGCAATATGACCATGGAGCTCAACAGCTCTATCGTTATTTTGCCCAAGGTACCCATGCAGCCCAGACATTATGATGCCCGTGTGGGTTACTTTGCTGTAGGGTATACCGATTTTGATGCTAACCCACAGGGAGTAAAGTCCGTCTCTATCGTAAAACGCTGGAGACTTGAACCCCGTCCAGCGGATATGGAAAAATACAAGAGAGGTGAATTGGTGGAACCGATCAAACCAATCATTTTCTATATCGATCCGGCTACCCCGGAGAAGTGGATCCCTTATTTGATGCAAGGTGTGGATGATTGGAAGGGGGCTTTCGAAAAAGCAGGTTTTAAAAATGCGATCATGGCCAAGCGTGCCCCTTCACCTAAAGAGGATAGCACGTGGAGTTTGGATGATGCACGTAACTCTGCCATCGTATACAAACCTTCCGATATTCCCAACGCCAGTGGACCCAGCATTTCGGATCCTCGCAGCGGCGAGATCATGGAGAGTCATATCAACTGGTATCATAATGTTATGGCCTTGCTTCGCAACTGGTATATGATTCAGTGCGGCCCCCTCGATGCGCGGGCACAACAAATGGTATTCCCAGATTCTCTTATGGGTCAACTGATTCGTTTTGTTTCTTCTCACGAAGTGGGTCATACGCTGGGTCTTCGTCATAACTATGGGTCTAGTTCCAGTGTTCCTGTAGAAAACCTTCGTAATAAGCAATGGGTAGAGGCCAATGGACATACGCCCTCTATTATGGACTATGCTCGGTTTAATTACGTGGCGCAACCCGAAGATGGCATTAGCGAGGTAGGTCTTTTTCCTCGCATTGGAGATTATGATAATTGGGCCATCGAGTGGGGGTACAAGTTGTTTCCTCAATACAGCACGGCCGACCAAGAGGCTGCTGCACTTAATAGTTGGGTGATCGAAAAACTGAAAAATCCCCGTTTGTGGTTCGGCACTGAGACCAATCCGGACGATCCACGCTCACAAAGTGAGCAAGTGGGCGACGATCCCATGAAAGGAAGTGCCTATGGTATCAAAAATTTACAGCGTATTGTCCCCAATCTTCTCAAGTGGACGAAAGAACCCAATGAGGATTTTGAAGGATTACGCACCATGTATCAAGAGGTAGTTGGTCAATTCTCTCGCTACAATGGTCACGTGGCCAAGTTCGTAGGCGGCATTATGGAGACACCCAAGACACAGGAGCAAAATGGACCTGTGTATGAATTGGTCAGTAAGACCAAACAAAAAGAAGCCGTTGCTTTTTTGAATAAACAACTTTTCGCTACCCCCACTTGGCTAATTGAACAGCAAATATTCGACCGCACAGGACAATCCGGTCTTACCATCATTGGTAATGTTCAAGACAATATGCTCAACAGGTTATTGGGTTCCAGAAACCTTTCAAAGTTGATCGAGGCGGAAGCTATGGCCGGTTCAAAGGCCTACTCTGCATTGGAATTCCTTGGTGATCTTAAGTCTGGTATTTGGTCAGAGTTAGCCACCAAAAAATCGATCGATATCTATCGTCGTAACCTGCAAAAGTCATATGTTAATGCGTTGACTAATTTGTTGTCTCCTCCTGCAGGATCTTCACTCGGTTCTTTCCCTGGTCTCTCTATTTCAATGATGGGGGGCAGCTCGGATAAGTCAGATCTGAAGTCGATCGTACGGGCGCATCTGCAATCTTTACGGGCCGAATTGAATGCCGCTCAAGCCCTTTATGTAGATCGCCTCAGTAAGTATCATTTGCAAGATCTTAGTTATCGTATTGAAAAAGCATTGAATCCCAAAGATTAAGAGGTCTTATCTTCTATTTTGTTGAAAGAGGGGGTCTTATTTTAGAACCCCCTCTTTTCTTATAAAAAGCAGAGCCAATGAGACTGAAAACACATATCTTTGCACCCCGTCCGTAAAACGGGTCATTGCCTAAAGAGGTTCGAAAAAGGTCCCCCGGTGGGGAATGCCTCCAAGGTGTAATTTTTAATACTGGGTATCATGCCTAAAGTAAAGACTAACTCTAGTGCCAAAAAGCGCTTTAAAGTGACTGGCACAGGTAAGATCATGCATCAAAAGAGTTTCAAGCGTCACATCCTTACCAAAAAATCAAAAAAGCGTAAACGCAACATGCGTTTGGACGGCACGGTCGCCAAATCACATGTAGATTTTGTAAAGCGATTACTTCGCTTAAAATAAGGAAAAGAAAACGCTAGTATCTAACCATCTAATTTAATTACCATGCCTCGTTCAAAAAATGCAGTGGCTTCCAAGGCCCGCCGTAAAAAAATATTAAAACAAGCCAAGGGTTTCTACGGCAAACGTAAGAATGTACTTACCGTTGCCAAGAATGTGGTCGAAAAGGGTATGACCTACATGTTCGTGGGTCGTAAGCTTAAGAAAAGAGAATATCGTTCTCTATGGATCGCCCGTATCAATGCGGCCGTTCGTGCCGAAGGGATCACGTATTCTGAATTCATCAACCGCTTACAGAAAAAAGGTATAGAACTCGACCGCAAAGTATTGGCTGACTTGGCCATGAACAATCCAGAGACTTTCAAAAATTTGGTAGCTTCCGTAAAGTAAAGCGATCCTCAATATCGATACGAAAAAACCTCCTTTTCAGGAGGTTTTTTAATGTCTTGCCGTTACTGTAATGTATTCTTACATGATATCCATGGCTTTGACAAAAGAGGTGGTCTGAAAGGGCAGGATGAGGGTTAACCACTCCCAATGTGCATCTATGGCCCAGAGCAGTGCAGCCGTGGATACAAAAAAGACAGCCCACCAAATGGCCCGATTCTTTTTGGATGCTTCCATTACGATAAATTTTGTACAAAAATAATAAGGTTGGGGCAAATGCAGAAGTCTTTCACCATAAATACTTTATCCTTAGTATGGCCCCCGTTGTGATAAGTAGAATTTTTATCATTTGATCTAACTGCGTATAGTTTTTGCCTATTTTCGTTAATGTGTTAATCAGACACATTAACCGATCCTAACGTCAACGAGCTTGCCACTGATTCAGTTCAATATTCGTTTCTCTACCCAACCTGGGCAGACCCTTTGGCTGCTGGGAAATCTTCCGGCTTTAGGGAACAACAAGCCAGAAGCGGCACTTTGCATGCAGTATGCCAACAGCGAGCGTTGGACCTTATCCGTGCCGGTTTCGCTCACGTCACGACAAACGAAGCTCCAATATCATTATCTGCTAAAGGGCCCCGATGGGTTGCCAATCGCAGAGTGGGGGAAAGACCGTATTCTATCCATCGATAAGGATAGGGACTTGGTTTTTCTAGATACGTGGAATAGTGCCGGTGAATTTGAAAATGCCTTTTATACTGCCCCCTTTAGTCAAGTTCTTTTTAAGCGAAAGAACCCTAAGTCCCCTCCCGTAGGAACGGAATTATCCTATACACATATCTTTCGAGTTAAGGCGCCCTTACTTTCATCCGGTCAGACGCTTTGTTTACTGGGTAGTGATCCTGTTCTCGGCACTTGGTCTACCTCTTTGGCATTGCCGATGCAAAAGACCAATGGCTGGTACGAAGTCAAACTTTCATTGCATCATACTAGTCCGATTGAATACAAATACGGAGTATGGGATCTGCTATCCAATACTTTTTTACGCTACGAAGATGGCGCTAACAGGACCTTACCCGCAGATCTTTCCACCCAAGGGCTTTTCTGTATGCATGATGGATTTGCCAGACTGCCCAATACCAGTTGGAAAGGCACGGGCGTTGCGATTCCTGTTTTTAGTTTGAGAAGTCGTAATAGTTTCGGCGTAGGAGAGTTTGCCGATATCCGGTTGCTGGCCGATTGGGCTGCCCGTACCGGAATTCGGATGATTCAATTACTGCCGATCAATGATACGATCGCGACCAACACTTGGACCGATTCGTATCCGTATGCGGCTATTTCAGCCTTTGCCCTTCATCCTATGTACATCAATCTGGCGGATGTGGCAGGAACAACGCACGCTAAACAACTTAGGAGCTTACGTAAGTTACAAGAACAGCTCAATGACTTATCGGTGGTCGATTACGAAAAGGTGATCAGCATTAAACTGCAAACATTGCGTTCTCTGTACGAAGAGATGGGGGCCGACTGTTTTGCCTCCGAAGAATACAAACTATTCTTTGCAAAGAATAAGCATTGGTTACAGCCCTATGCGGTATTCTGCACTTGTAGAGATCGCTATGGAACCTGCGTATTTGATCAATGGCCTCACTATGCGGAATATAAAGAAGAAGAGATTCAAGATCTTTTCAGTTCGCGAAAAGCAAATGGGGAGATCGGGTTTTATTGTTTTGTCCAATTTCAACTGCATCTACAGTTGTCAAGAGCGGTCCAGTATGCACACCAAAAAGGGGTTGTTCTTAAGGGAGATATACCCATTGGGATTTATCGTTACTCTGTAGATGCGTGGGTGGCCCCCGGCCTGTATAACATGAATTGGCAGGCCGGAGCTCCTCCGGATGATTTTACGGCCATTGGTCAGAATTGGGGATTTCCAACTTACAATTGGTCTCGCATGCAGCAAGATGATTTTCGCTGGTGGCGACTTCGTTTTGAGCAAATGAGTAATTATTTCGATGCTTTTCGCATAGATCATATCTTGGGATTTTTTCGGATATGGAGTATTCCCACCCATGCGGTGCAAGGACTGCTCGGACGATTCGTGCCCTGTTTGCCAATTGCCATTGAAGAGTTTTGGGAACGAGGGATACAATTTGATCCGCTTCGTTTTTGTCAGCCCTTTATCACGGAGGAGATTTTGTTAGAGTTATTCGGAGAAGATCATTTTTGGGTAAAAGAGCATTTTTTGGTGCGACTCGCTGACCAGCGGTTGCAGTTCTCCCCTCTGTATGATACGCAGCAAAAGATCGTTCACTATTTTGACACCGTCGAAACGGGCCCGACACATCAAAAGCTAAAAGAGGGTTTATTACAGCTGATAGCCAATGTGATCTTATTCGAAGAGCCTGGCACGGAGCATACTAAATTTCACTTTAGGATCTCCATGGAGAAGACCACTTCCTTTCGTTATCTGGATAAAAAAACACAGGATACGCTGGTCTCATTATATCATGATTATTTCTATCATCGACAAGATGCATGCTGGTATCACGAGGCCATGCAAAAGCTTCCTACGTTAAAAGCGGCCACCAACATGCTTGTTTGTGGTGAGGATCTGGGAATGGTGCCGCATTGCGTACCGGATGTCATGAAGCAGAATGGAATTTTGAGCTTGGAGATACAACGTATGCCAAAGGATCCGCAAAAAATGTTCTTTAATCCGGCAGAAGCTCCCTATTTATCGGTGGTTACTCCCTCTACACATGACATGAGCACCATCAGGGGGTGGTGGGAAGAGAACAGAGAGAGAACCACTGTTTTTTATAATCGAGAGTTGAAACATTGGGGCGAGGCGCCTTACTTCTGTGAGGCTTGGATCAACCGCGCCATTATACAGCAGCATTTGCAGTCACCAGCCATGTGGAGCATTTTCCAAATGCAAGACCTCTTGGGGATCAGTGAGACGATTCGCAGACAAGACCCTCGGGAAGAACGTATCAATGATCCGGCCAACCCCAAACACTACTGGCAGTATAGAATGCATATTGATCTGGATACACTCATTGACCATGCTGAATTTAATGATACGCTAAGAGAAATGATCGTGGCAGCAGGACGTGCTTGAACTAGCCGTTGCTTTATCTTTGCCTAAAATTTTACATGCTGCTTCGCTATAGCGCTCACCAATTGAAATTCAGGGATCCCTTTACGATTTCAAAAGGAACTAAGACGCACCAACCCACTTTACTGGTTTCCTTAAGCTTGGGTAAGTGGACTGGTTATGGAGAAGCGCCAGCCATTACTTATTATAATATTTCTGTGGAGCAAATGATGGCCGACCTGGAGCAAAAGCGAATGGCGGTCGAAAAATTTGCCTTTACAGATCCCGAGCGTTATTGGCATTATTTACATCACCTTTTTCCGCAGAATCCCTTCTTGGTTTGTGCACTTGATATGGCTGGATGGGATTTGTTTGGTAAAATGCGAGGGGTCTCGCTGCAAAAATTATTCAACGGCCAAACCGATAGAGCTCCCTTGACCGATTATACGATCGGAATCGACAGCCAAGAAAAAATGCTCGAAAAGATGCTTGCCAAGCCCTGGCCGATCTACAAGATCAAAGTAGGAACAGCAGATGATCTACCGAGGCTAAAGGCAATACGCGCCCATACCCAGTCAACGCTACGGGTCGATGCCAATGCTGCTTGGTCGCTTGAAACCGCACTTCAATTATTGCCGGCTCTTAAAGAAATTGGGGTGGAACTGGTTGAACAGCCGTTGGCAAAAGAGGATTGGGAAGGCATGAGTATCTTGTATAAACAATCTCCATTGCCTTTGATCGCCGATGAGAGTTGCGTGGGCTTATCCGATGTGCCGCGCTGTGCGGATCTGTTTCATGGAATCAATATCAAACTGACCAAATGCAGCGGCCTTACACCCGCCCGGCAAATGATAGAAAAGGCGAGGAATTTGAAGCTAAAGATCATGTTGGGCTCTATGAATGAATCTTCGGTCGGAACAGCAGCCTTGGCTCATTTACTTCCTTTTGTGGATTATGCCGACCTGGATGGCCCCCTTTTATTGGACGAAGATTTGGCCACCGGAATTCAGTTCGATAACGGCCGGGTAATTGTTTCTGCCAATGCCGGACTAGGAGTGGAACTAAACTTTTAATACCTCTTTTTGTTATTAAGCTAATTCAACCTTATGGCCTGGAAAGATCAACAAGCCTTTATCGACGCCCTCGAAAAGGCCAATGAATTAATTCGAATCAAAACCTTTGTTGACCCTCATCTCGAGATCGCCGAGATCACCGATCGTATCAGTAAATCAGGGGGAGGAGGTAAGGCCCTTCTTTTTGAGAATACCGGGTATGATTTTCCGGTTTTGATGAACGCCTATGGAAGTGAGCGAAGAATGTGTCTTGCTTTGGGTGTAAACGACCTCGATGAGACTGCTCGCGAGATCGAAGGGTTGTTCAAGTTGTTATCCGCGCCCAAGGAATCGATGCTGGACAAATTAAAGTTGTTACCCAAGATCGGTGCTTTTGCCAGCTGGATGCCAGCCGTCAAAAAGGGAAGGGGAGCTTGTCAAGAAGTGGTCATGGAAAAGCCCGATATGTCAAAGATCCCGGTTATTACTTGTTGGCCAAAGGATGGTGGCCCCTTTGTTACGCTCCCTGTGATTCACACAAAAGATCCCAACACACAAAGTCGAAATGTGGGTATGTACCGCATGCAGGTTTTTGGTCCAACGCTAACCGGCATGCATTGGCATAAACATAAAGTAAGCGCCAAGCATTTTGCCGAGTATAAAAAAAGAGGAGAAAAAATGCCCGTGGCCGTGGCCCTGGGGGGAGATCCTGTCTATGCGTATAGTGCCACGGCTCCCTTACCCGAAAATGTGGATGAGTATATGTTAGCCGGGTTTTTGCGTAAAAAGAAAGTGGAGTTGGTCAAGTGCCTCTCACAACCATCCATAGAAGTGCCTGCCGATGCTGATTTTATTATAGAGGGTTATGTAGATCCTTCAGACGAGTTGATCTGGGAAGGCCCTTTTGGTGACCATACTGGTTATTATTCCTTACCCGATTGGTATCCCCGTTTTCACATAACGGCCATTACACATCGCAAGAACGCCGTTTATCCTGCCACCATCGTGGGGATACCACCGCAAGAGGATGCCTGGCTTGGCAAAGCAACAGAGCGTATTTTTCTAGCGCCCATCAAGATGACGATGATTCCGGAGATACTGGACATGGATATGCCGGTCGAAGGCGTTTTCCATAATTTGGTTATTGCTCAGATTCACAAAGAATATGCAGGTCAAGGCCAAAAAGTAATGAATGCCATGTGGGGAGCCGGGCAGATGATGTTCAATAAGATCTTGGTACTGGCCGATCAAGGTGTGCGAATACAAGATTATGAGGCGTTGACTCGTTACGTTTTTAAACATCTCAATCCGGTAACGGATATTGTTTTTTCGAGTGGACCCATGGACGTTCTTGATCACAGTTGTAGTAAACTCGGCTTTGGTGGTAAAATGTGTATTGACGGAACGGCCAAATTTCCCGAGGAGATCGAAGATGGATTAGCCATCATAAATGGCCCTTTACATGCCCAGCAGATCGTCACGGCATTGACCGCAACCTATCCGGAAATCAAGGCAGTCAATGCTTCGTTGATCGAAAAAGATATTCCTTGTCTCATCATTTCCGTTAAAAAAGAGAGACCGGGTCATATCAGGGCATTGCATGCTTCTCTGGCTACACTTCAGCCCATCAGGGGAATTAAAATGATCTTATACGTAGAGCATACGGTCGATCCATGCGACCTACCGACAGCGCTCTGGCGTTTTTGCAATAATCTGGATCCCAAAAGAGACCATATCTTGTATCGATACGATGAATCGCCTTCAATCGGTTGCCTTGGACTTGATGGAACCAGAAAAACAAAGGAGCTTGATAATTTTCAGCGTGATTGGCCCAATATAATCGTAGCCGATGATGCTACCATAACATCTGTTGACAAAAAATGGGAACAATTAGGGTTAGGCCCGTTGATTAGTTCTCCCTCTTTAAAATATAAACATCAACTGTACGGCACAGAAGCCGTCGTAGAAAACTAATCATGAAAAAAGCACTGTTCATACTTTCTTTTTTTCTTTTTCAGCTCCCCGGCATAGCCCAGCCCAGAGCGATCAACGGAAAAATTCAAGTTACCATCAACGAGATACGAAATAATAAGGGTCGTATCCTTTGCAGTATTTTTAGAGAAGGAGAGGGGTACCCAGATCAACCCGCCAAGGCATATTATCGAATGGCTTTACCGATAAAGAATGGTACTGCCATGCAAGTAGTAGAGTCCGTGCCCCCCGGACGATATGCGATCGCTGTATTGCATGATGAGAATGGGGATGAAAAAATGAACACGAACTTCATCGGTCTTCCAAAAGAAGGCTATGGTTTTTCAAATAACGTCATGGGCTTGATGGGCCCACCGACATTCTCTAAGTCCTCTTTTACAGTAGTGGCAGGACAGCAAAAGACCCTGCCTATTTCCATGCGGTATTAAGCTAGTGTCGATGGCAGTCTTAGTATGTTCAATACTTCTCCAATCCGGCAAAAAAGAAAGCTCCCTCTATGGCTGCATTCTCGTTGCTGTCACTGCCATGAACCGCATTCTCTCCAACCGAGGTAGCAAATAACTTGCGAATAGTGCCCTCGGCCGCCTGGGCGGGGTTGGTAGCCCCAATAAGGGTGCGAAAACTTTCTACCGCATTCTCTTTTTCGAGGATAGCGGCAATGATCGGACCACTACTCATGAAGTTTACCAATTCTTGATAGAAAGGCCTTTCTTTATGAACGGCATAAAATTCACCGGCTTTCTCTGCAGAAAGTTTGATCATTTTCAAGGCCTTGATCTTGAATCCCTCTTTGATAATACGGTCTAAAATAGCACCGCTGTTTCCGTTGCGGAACGCGTCGGGCTTGATCATGGTAAAAGTTCTATTGCTCATAGTAATGGTGGTTTTGCGCCGCGAAGTTACGGTCTTTATTCCATACCTTCGTTACTTCCAGTATGAAACCTATCGCCGACCTCTATCCGCTACTGCATCAGCCTAAAAAACTGGTTATTACCACTCACCAAAAGCCCGATGCCGATGCAATGGGCTCTTCGTTGGCACTGGGGCATTATTTGCGTAAGAGAGGGCACCACGTAACGATTATTTCTCCCACCAATTGGGCCGATTTTGTGAACTGGATGCCCGGCACCGCTGAGGTCATCAACTACGAGCAACAACAGCAAAGGGCCAACCAATTACTGTCGGAGGCCGATATGCTTTTCTGTCTCGATTTCAATATTTTTTATCGCACCAAATCGATGACTAGCAGTTTAGCATCGATGACCTGCACAAAAGTGCTCATTGATCATCACCAAGAGCCTGATGAGGCCTCTTTTGATTTTGGGGTAAGCGATACAACCAAGAGTTCCACTAGTGAGATGATCTACGATTTCATAGTCGGTGCAGGTGATGCCGATTTGATCGATCAGGAAATGGCTTCTTGTATCTACGCCGGGGTGGTGGGTGATACGGGCTCTTTTCGTTTTTCTTCTACCCATGCCGGTGTACATACCTTGGTGGCAGACCTTAAAACAAGAGGACTCGATCATGGAAGGGTCCACGAGGGGCTCTATGATAATTTCTTAGAGAACAGGCTTCGCTTTATCGGACATGTACTCTTGAATCGGCTGGAGATCTTCTACGAATACAATACAGCATTGATCGCTATTCCCAAATCGGACCTGGTACAATTCAATATCCGCACGGGCGACACGGAAGGGTTGGTCAATTACCCCCATTCCATACAGGGCATTCGCTTTACTGCCATTGTGATCGACAGGGACGAGGAAAGAAAATGGAGTTTTCGAAGTAAAGGACAGTTCGATTGCAATACCTTTGCCCGGACTTATTTCGAAGGGGGAGGACATTATAATGCTGCCGGTGGAAGAAGTGGTCAATCTTTAACCGACACGGTAGACACTTTTAAGTCCCTTTTGCCTCTTCAACCATCACTCAAACGTTAAAACAATCATATGCAACGCTTATTTTCAATCTGTCTTTTGTTGGCTTTGGCTTTCTCTTTTGCTTCCTGCAATGAAGTTGAATTTCAAAAAACGGCAGGGGGGATGCCTTACAAATTATATCCTGGGAAAGATAAAAGTGATCGTACTGCTGCTGACGGCCAGTACCTCAAATTGCACCTCACTCAAAAGATCAATGACAGTATCGTCTTCTCTACGGATAATAAAATTCCGCTTTACATACTGATCGGCGGCCAACCTCAGCCTTATGACATCTCTGAGCTATGGAAGTCAGTACATATTGGAGATTCCGTAATGGCCACACAAATGATGGATACGTTCATAAAGAGAATGCCCGCCGGTACACTTCCGCCCGAATTCAAAAATGGAGATCGGATCATTACTCAGTTCAAGGTCTTGGGAATTCTGTCTAATGACACCCTTAAAAACAAAGACGAACAAAAGGAAATCGCTTCTTACGGGGCCCGTGAGATCAAAGAGTTCGCAGCCCTGGTCAACAAAAAAGAAACCGGCTTGGTACGCACCCCCGCTGGTGCCTTCTTGAAGATACAAAACCCTGGCACCGGCGATTTGATCCAAGCAGGCAACTACGTTACGATCAACTATACCGGTACTACATTGGACGGTAAGGTATTTGACAGTAATACGGATACCACCTTTAAGCATGTGACCCCTCTGGGCTTTAGTGTTGGCGTAGGGCAAATGATCAAGGGAATGGATGAGGCGATGCCTTTTTTAAGAAAGGGTGCTACGGCAAAGATCTATATTCCATCGACGCTGGGATATGGATCCACACCACCTCCAGGCGCTCCCATCAAACCTTATGACCATCTCGTATTTGATGTCGTTGTATTGGAAGTAATGCCCATTGCTCCTGCTGCGCCTAAAATGCCATAACCAGGTATTTTCGCAGGGCTCTATGGTAAGCCGTTTAGTGTAATTTCTCATGGAGCCGTACGGCTTCGACGGCTTCTTTTACATCATGAACGCGTAATAATAGAGCACCCTTTTGCAGTCCGATGGCATGCATAAAGGTGCTTCCATTCAATGCCTGCTCCGGAGTAATACCCAGCGTTTTGTAAATGAATGATTTTCTGGAAACGCCTAGCAATAGGGGTCGCTTTATAACAGAGAATTGTTCCAACTCAGAGAGAAGCTGAAAATTTTGATCGATCGTTTTGGAAAATCCGATACCCGGATCAATCACAATGTCCGAAATCCCGGCTTGTACACAATCTGTCACCCGGGTTTGTAAATAGTGTACTACCTCTTTGGTAACCTGCTGGTAGTGTGTATTTTCTTGCATCGTAGTTGGGTTACCACGCATATGCATAATAACATAGGGTGCTTGGGCAGCCGCTACGACACCAATCATGGTGGGATCCATTTCTCCCGCAGAAATGTCATTGATCATAAAAACACCTGCCTCTAGGGCCCTGCGGGCTACTTCGCCATGATACGTGTCCACAGAGAGGAAGGCTTGGGGAAATCGTCTGGTCAGTTCGCTGATAGCATTTTTGATGCGATTCCATTCTTCTTCGGCTGATACCCGATCGCTTCCAGGACGGGTGCTTTGCCCCCCAATATCCAACAAAGCGGCGCCTTGTTCCAGCATTTGCGCTGCTTGTCGTACCAGCTGTTCGGTTTGCATAAATCGACTGTCCTTGTAAAAAGAATCGGGGGTGCTATTGAGGACCCCCATCACCAAGGGCTTATCAACACAGAGAGTACGTTCCTTATTGCGAAGCGTAAACATTCAATTCCGTTTGTTACTTTTGGGGCAAAGGTAAGAAAGCAGTTTTCGATATGGCTACAACATCTCAGCAATACGATAAAACAATACAGGCGTGTAAGGATATCTTTTTGAAAAAAGCGACTGACTATGGTACGGCCTGGCGTGTTCTGCGCACCATCTCGATCGTCGACCAAATTTTCATTAAGGCGCAACGTATACGAACGATTCAACAAAAAGGTAAGCAGAAGATCGAAGAGGGGGTCGCAGCAGAATTTAAAGGGATCATCAACTATGCCGTGATCGGCTTATTGCAACTGCAATTGCCCGAGGGTGAGGAGCAAGACCTGCCATTGCCCTTACTGGAGCAGCTCTATGATCAAGAGATCCAAAAGACCAAGACGTTGATGCAAGATAAGAATCATGACTATGGCGAAGCTTGGCGCAGCATGAGTCAAGAAAGCTTTGTCGATCTGATCTTGATGAAGCTTCAGCGTATTCGTCAAATACTCGATAATAATGGCAAGACGCTGATCAGTGAGGGTATCGATGCCAATTACCAGGATATCATCAATTATGCAGTATTCGCTTTGATATTACTGTAGTTCGACACGGAGAGTCATCACGTACGGGAACGAATTATTGAATGATAACCTCTTTTACGATCTCGGCTCCCATGGCCTCATTTACTCTTTTAATGATCGATTCTTTTTGAAAGCGAAGTTCATTTTTTAACGGGCCGACCGATGTAGATACGATAAGGCGATCTCCAAAGATCTTGATGGTATCGGTGTAGCGGGCAACGGTCTTTCCCATGATCGATTCCCAAGCTTCCTTTATCTGAAAGGCCTGTACATCGCCCTTGATACGACTCTCGTTCAAAAACGCCTGAAGTGCTTCGCCCATTGAATAAAGTCCCATTCGGTAAAGATACGGATCCTTTATAGTGTGACCAGTTGAAAAGGTAAACCCAGGGCACTCAATTGCTTCTCCAACCGCTGCGCACTGGTGTCCGTAATAAAAATCTGACTCGCTGCCCGTTCACAGACTCTCTTTAATAAATTCTCGATACGTCTATCGTCTAGTTTTTCAAAAACATCATCGAGTAGCAATAGGGGAGAGAAGCCGTTATGCTCTCTTAACAAATGCATGGCCGCCAATTTGAGAGCGAATAAGAGACTTTTTCGTTGTCCTTGGGAGGCGACCTGTCTAAAGGGTTGCTCTAACAGGGTAAAGAGTAATTCATCGCGGTGGATGCCCCGAGTAGTGCGTTGGGCGGCGATATCGGCCGCTCGGGTTTGCCTAAGCAAGTTCAGCATGCTGCATTGTTGCAGATTACTTTGATAAGTAATGGAGACCGCCTCTGCTTCTTGCTTATCGTATGGCGCCGCTATTGTTCTATATTCCGATTCCACCAGGGGTATATATTCTTGTAAAAATTTTGTTCGAATATCAAATAGTAACTGCCCCTGCATCCCCAGTTGTTCGTCATAAACTTCCAATAAAGAGAGGTCCTGTCCAGGCGAAACCGCCATTTCTTTGAGAAAGGCATTTCGTTGCTGTAAGATCCGATTGTACTGGATCAACGACTGCAAATACGCAGGGTTAAGTTGCGATAGAAGTTGATCAATAAAACTCCTTCGCTCCTTGCTTTCTCCGGTAATTAGAACCACATCGTCCGGCGCAATCACCACTATCGGGAATTTTCCAATATGTAGAGACATCTTTTCGTAAGCCACCCCATCTAGTAAAAATTCCTTTTTTCCTGTTTCTCGCAAGATGCAGGTGAGGGTAGTGGTCTCTTGCCCTTTTTGCATTTCGCCCTCGATCCGGAAACCCTCGCTCCCGGTACGGACCAGTTGTTGATCGTTTCGCAAAAAGTAGCTTTTGGTGAACCCCAGGTAGTGGATCGCATCGAGTAGAGAGGTTTTACCCACCCCGTTGGCCCCACATATGCCCACGATGGGCTGGTCAAAATTGACGCTGAATTTTGTGTAGTTTTTGAACTGAAGAAGGCTGATTTTCTGTAACCGGAACATGCTGGAGCGCAATTTACCTAATATGGGCTCTTTCCCTTATTTTTGCGACTCAAAATTGATACCCTTGACAGCGAAATTTTCGAAAGAAACCTATCTGTACTGGTACGAATTAATGCAGCTGATCCGCCAGTTTGAGCTAATGGCGGAGGAGAAGTACAAAATGGAGGGTAAGATCCGTGGCTTTTTCCATGCCTATGTAGGACAAGAAGCCATTGCCGCCGGTTGTATGACCGCTACCCGTCCCGAGGACCTCTTTATCACCGCCTACCGTGACCATGGATTGGCCATTGCCAAGGGGGTAACGGTCAATAGTTGCATGGCCGAGCTTTATGGCAAGGCTACTGGTTGTGCAAAGGGAAAGGGGGGCAGTATGCACTTTTTCAGCAAGGAAAATAATTTTTACGGTGGTCATGGTATTGTCGGCGCCCAGATCGGTACCGGAGCGGGATTGGCCTTCGCCGAGCAATATCGGAATAGCGAAAACGTGGTCCTGACCTTTTTTGGTGATGGAGCCGCCCGTCAGGGAATGCTGCATGAGACCTTCAACCTGGCCATGCTGTGGAAATTACCGGTCGTCTTTATTTGCGAGAATAACAATTACGCCATGGGTACGTCCATTCAGCGTACTTCTAATGTGGTCGACATTTATAAATTGGCCGATGCCTACGAAATGCCTGCCGATACGATCGATGGTATGAGTGCCGAAGCCGTACATAACGGCATCAGCCGGGCCGTTAACCGGGCACGCGAAAAAGGGGGGCCGACCTTGATCGAAATAAAAACCTATCGTTACAAGGGGCACTCCATTAGTGACCCACAAAAATATCGCAGTAAAGAAGAGGTGGATGATTATCGTGGTAAAGATCCCATCCAACAAGTGCTGCAGACGATATACGAAAACAAATTCGCCACAGAGTCCGAGATAGAAAGTATCAACCAACGTGTAGATACCATGGTAGCCGCATCCGTGACCTTTGCCGAAGAAAGCCCCTGGCCAGCAGAGGACGAAGTGCTTAAAGACGTCTATGTAGACCCTAATTATCCTTTTATTACAGATTGATATTGATATCCTAAATTCAAACGATATGTCAGAAAAGAAAAATCAAACAAGTGCCCCTTCTAAGCAGTCAGCTTCCGGTTCGGCAGGTGGGTTCATGGCCGCCAATGGTAAGAAGCTGGCCCTTGTTGGATCGGCGGTGCTACTGATTCTTTTAGGAGTTCTCTTCTACTTTACTTTATACATTCCGCTCTTTGTAGAGCCTCGCGAAGAGAAAGCGACTGTCGCTATGTTTCGTGCCGAAGAATACTTCAGAAAAGATTCCGTCCGTCTGGCCTTGAACGGAGATGGTCAAAATCTTGGCTTTATAGGTATCATCAGTCGTCATAGTGGAACCAAGGCTGCTAATCTGGCCTATTTTTACGCCGGAAGTTGTTATTTAAAAATGGACTCTACTGCCAAGGCCATTGAATATTTGAGTAAGTTCAGCACCTCTTCTAAGGGGGTTCAAGCACGGGCTTATAAGCTATTGGGTGATGCCTATGGGGACAGCGGAAAAAATAAGGAGGCACTTGACGCCTATAAAAAAGCGGCCCGTCACTTTGAAAAAGATGAGGTCAATTCACCCGATTATCTTTTTCTGGCTGCTTACTTTGCCGATCAGGTGATGCAAGACAGCAAGGAGGCGATCGCTCTTTATGAAGAGATCCGCGAGAAATATCCTCGCAGCCAGCAGTCTTACGATGCCGAGAAATACCTGGCTCGTTTAGGAGTGTACCAATCCCCCAATTAACCGTTTCACCATTGAACGTACAGCTTTTTATACCCTGTTTTGTAGATCAGCTGTTCCCTGATACTGCTTTCAACATGATCAGGGTGTTAGAAAAGGCAGGCTGTACCGTTTCTTATAATACAAAGCAGACCTGCTGTGGCCAAGCGGCTTTCAATGCAGGTTTTTGGGAGGAATCTAAATCGGTTTGTCAGAAATTCATCAAGGACTTTCAAGGAACAGACCCTATCGTTACCCCTAGTGCCAGCTGTGCCGGTTTTGTCAAGAATTATTACAGTCGCCTTTTTGATAATTCATCCTTACATCACGAGGTGCAAGATCTAAGAAAACGCACGTATGAATTTTCTGCTTTTTTGGTCAACGTACTTAAAAAGGATGAATTCGGTGCAGAGCTTAACGGAACGGCTACCTATCATGATTCCTGCGCTGCTTTGCGCGAATGCAAGATTAGACAAGAACCCCGACAGTTATTGTCGAAGGTAAAGGGCTTATCCGTTGTAGAGATGGTCGATGCCGAAACCTGCTGTGGATTTGGTGGCACCTTCGCTGTAAAATATGATAACATTTCCGTGGCCATGGGGGAGCAAAAAGTAGAGAATGCACTTGCCACAGGGGCTCGCTATATTATTTCTACTGATCTTTCTTGTTTGATGCATCAGCAAGGTTATATCAATCAAAAACGATATCCCCTGACAACCCTGCATCTTGCCGATGTATTGGCAACGGGATGGTAAAAATATTCGTATGGCCTATTGGTTAATGAAATCCGAACCGTTTAAATATTCTTGGGATCAACTGCTCAAGGATAAGAGAACCTTTTGGGATGGGGTGCGAAACTATGCTGCCCGCAACAACTTACGGGCCATGAAAAAAGGCGACAGGGCCTTCTTTTATCATTCCAATGAGGGAGTAGAGATCGTTGGTATTGCCGAGATCGTAAAAGAGGCCTATCAGGATCCTACTACCAGTGAAGCCGCCTGGGTATCGGTGGATATAAAGCCCGTTCTGACCTTAAAAAACCCAGTTTCACTTGCCCAGATCAAAGCAGATAAACGTCTTGCCAATATGGCCTTGATCAAACTGGCTCGATTGTCGGTACAACCCGTTACCGAAAAAGAATGGCAACTCGTAATGGAGTTGGCCGGTCACTAATTCGTAGCGGGGCGATCCGATTCGTTAAACACGATCCCTTCTTTTTCCAATTCAGCCAAAACAGGTTCATAGATCTCCTTCTGTGTTGGAATTTGTACGCCACGTAAGCTGATCTTGTTTTGCAGTACTAAAATGGCCGCCATCGCTAAGGGAAGGCCTACTGTTTTGGCCATGGCTGTACGGATGCTATCTTCTCCCTCTACTACGAGCTGACTGTTCAACTTTCTTCGTTGTCCCAATACGGTATATCCGATCTCGTGTAGCATGATGATCATATCGCGATCACCTTTTTCTAATACCAATTTTCTTTCCAGCGACTCTTGCAATAATTGAGCCGGGGTAAACTGATCGCTGGACAAGGGAGTGGTATCGCCATCCACTCCCAAAAAATGCAGCTGCTGATCAAAGATGGGGTCTTCTTTTCTGTAGCGTGCTACAAGATCTTGTAGCTGGTGTCTTTCAAAATGATGAGCAAAGCCCTTTCCCAAGGTCGCTTCTCGCACTTGATAAGAGGGGATATCCTTTGTAAGGGAAAGACTAATGAGTTTATTCCAGCCCTTGATGAAGTCAGGATGGCGAAGCGTAGTTCGTATAAAGGTATCCAGGTTCTTTAGCTCATAAAGAGACAGATAAGATAGCGAATCGCGGTTGGGGTACCAGCCATAGGTCCCCACCTTTTCTACAGAGACTGCATTTTCTTGTGCGAATACTTCCTCTCCTGAAAGCACTACCTTTTTGCCATTCAACAAAAACTGAGCACCCGCTTGTCCGGCCGTTACGACATTGCGAGGATTCCAACTGATCTTATAATGCCAGGGGTTATTATCGGAGGTCGGCGATACCAGACCGCCACAATGAGAAACAAAGGAGTGTATGGTGCCCCCTTGCTGATGAATGGAGGCAAATAGGGCCATGGCGCTCATATGATCGATACCGGGGTCAAGTCCCATCTCGCATAAAAAGAGAAGATCGTTTGACTTTAATTCACTATCAAGTTTTTTTAGCTCTTCACTGACATACGAAGCCGTCAGCAGGTTCTTGTGCAATTGCAAGCAATCCATGGCGACGAGCTGGTGCAAGGCTGGGGGCAGTAGAGAAATAACCAGATCGGCTTGCTCTATTTCTGCCTTCCGTAACTGGCTATGAGTACTGTCGAATCCCAGGGCGGTCCCGTGGGGTGACCCGCTTATTTTGGCTTGAGCAAGAGACAGGTCGCTATCAACGACTTTAAGTTGAAAACCCTGTAGAGGCGCTTGACGAAGCAGGTAAGTGATCAACACCGAAGCGGACTTCCCGGCTCCAAATAAAAGGATGGTTTTCATAGGGCAAATATCCCCTTTTTTTTAATTAACAAGGGTGGATAAAATGCAGCCAAAAAAGCACCGATTTAGAAGGAAATCAGCACTAAAAAAATTAGATTTGCAGACCCCTAAAAATGGGGGTTTTACGAACATGGACGAACAGCTGAACCCGCAAGCAACGAACGATTTTAACAGGGTCACTCCTGTACAGATCGAAGAGCAAATGAAGACCGCATACATCGACTACTCCATGTCGGTCATTGTCGGAAGAGCGCTTCCTGACGTGCGAGATGGCTTGAAGCCCGTGCACCGCAGGGTGCTGTTTGCGATGAATGAATTAGGACTCAATCATAATAAAGCCTATAAAAAGTCGGCTCGTATTGTGGGAGAGGTCTTAGGTAAATATCACCCCCATGGCGATTCCTCTGTCTATGATGCCATGGTGCGTATGGCCCAGGAGTGGAGCATGCGCTATACCCTGGTCGATGGACAAGGAAATTTCGGGAACCAGGACGGGGACGGACCCGCTGCCATGCGTTACACAGAGGCTCGTCTGCAAAAGCTCTCCGAGCATATGCTCGATGATATCGAGAAAGAAACCGTAGACTTTCAGCTTAATTTCGACGACTCTGAAACAGAGCCCTCTGTTTTACCTACCCGTATTCCTCAGTTACTGATCAATGGATCTAGCGGAATTGCGGTGGGAATGGCCACCAACATGATGCCTCATAACCTGAGCGAGGTCATTGACGGTTGTGTGGCCTATATCGATAACCGGGAGATCACTATCGATGAGTTAATGCAGCATATTAAGGCCCCCGATTTTCCTACCGGAGGAATCATATACGGTATGGAAGGGGTTAAGGCAGCCATGCATTTTGGTAGGGGCAGGGTAGTGGTGCGAGGCAAAGTAAATGTCGAGACCAAGGCTGGGGGGCGTGAGCAACTCATCATTACCGAGGTACCCTACCAGGTAAACCGAGATGCCCTCACCAACCGGATCGGAGAATTGGTCAATGAAAAGACCATTGAAGGGATCACCCATGTCAACAATGAGTCCAACCAGAAAGAGGGCACTCGTATTGTAATAGACATCAGAAAAGATGCTATTGCCAATGTGATCATCAACCAGCTCTTTAAGCATACCGATCTTCAAACTTCGTACGGGATCAATAATGTGGCCATTGTAAAAGGACGGCCCCGTACTCTTTCGCTCAAGCAACTGGTACAAGAATTCGTTGAATTTCGCCACGAAGTGGTCGTTCGTAGAACGCAGTTCGAATTAAAGGAAGCACAAAAGAGAGCTCATATTCTCAAGGGTTATCTGATCGCGCTGGATCATCTTGATGAGGTGATCGCCCTGATCCGTCAATCCGTTAACCCCGAGCAAGCCAAGGATAATTTGATCAATGCTGGTTGGGGGCTCGACGAGATCCAGGCCAAAGCTATTTTGGAACTCCGTCTGCAGCGTCTAACCGGTATGGAGCGCGACAAGATCCGAGAAGAGTTCGATGAGTTAATGACCTTGATCGCCTCGCTGCAAGATTTATTGGCTAACGAGTCTAAACGTTTTGAGGTCATCAAAAATGAATTGATAGAGATCAAGACAAAATACGGTGATGCAAGAAAAACGGAGATCACCTACTTGGACGATGAGGTAAAGATCAAAGACCTTATCAAAGAAGAGGACGTCGTGATCACGATTTCTCATTTGGGCTATATTAAAAGAACTCCTGCCGATGAGTATCGCTCTCAGCGCCGTGGGGGGCGTGGCGTTATCGGAGGTAAGACCAGGGACGAGGATTATATCGAGCATTTGTTCGTGGCCTCAACCCATCATACGATGCTTTTCTTTACCGAAAAAGGTAGGGTGTACTGGCTCAATGTATATGAGATCCCCGAAGGAGAGAAAACCTCGAAAGGAAGGGCCATCCAGAATTTGATGCAGCTGCCACCCGACGATAAGGTTCGCGCTATTCTTGATGTAAAGGACCTGAAGGACGAAGACTTCGTGAATGCGCATAATATTGTGCTTTGCACTAAAAAAGGCATTATCAAAAAGACGGCCCTCGAAGATTTTAGCCGTCCTCGTCAAACCGGCGTCAACGCGATAACGATCGTCGAAGGAGATGAATTACTAATGGCTCGGTTAACCAACGGTAACAGCGAGATCATGATGGCCGTAAAAAGTGGAAGGGCCATTCGTTTCTCCGAAGAAAAAGTTCGCGCCACTGGTAGGGGAGCTATTGGGGTAGCGGGTATCGAAGTAGATGAGCAGGATGACGAAGTGGTGGGAATGATCTGCGTCCATCCGGGCGACGAAATTCAACGCACCGTGTTAGTGGTTAGCGAAAAGGGGTATGGTAAACGTACTGCTGTTGATGAATATCGCTTTACCAACCGGGGTGGTAAGGGCGTCAAGACGATCAATGTCACCGAAAAGACCGGATCACTCGTTGGCATACTGGATGTAGCACCTTCCGAAGATATCATGATCACGTGTAAGAGTGGGGTTACCATCCGTATGCCTGTTAGCGGTATCAGTGAACAAGGCAGGGCTACCCAGGGTGTAAAGCTGATCAAGATCGATGAGGGAGATGATATAGCCGCCATCACCAATTTGGACGATCAACAACCCGAAGATTCGGTAGAGGAGATCCCACCATCAACGGAAGGTGGAGAAGCTCCCTTGCAGGAAAGCGCCGATCAAACGCCCGAATAGGACGAGTAAAAAAAGAGTAACTTAACTAGTACAAACTTCAACCCAGAAACATGAAAACCCATATTTTATTGCTTGCTGCCCTTTTTTCTGCGATCACCGCGATTGCGCAGAATTACGATCCTGTCAAGACCCTGGTGATGCTCAACCAGATCGATAAGGCAAAAACGGACATAGATAAAGCGTTTGGAAATGCGAAGTATACTACCAAGCCCGAAGCGTTTATCTTAAAATCAACCATTTATTCGACACTGGCCAATACGGATGCAAAGAAAGGAACGCCCGAAGCCGACCAGCTGATCGGGGACGCCGATGCGGCCTTTTCCAAATTCAAAGAAATGGATCCGAGTATGGCCCTGTTAAGCGAGTCCATGTACCAAAATGGAGCCGTTAATCTTTACTCCAATTTTTATACAGCGGGTTACAATGATTACAGTAAGAAAAATTGGAATGATGCCCTTACTAAACTCAAGAAGGCCATCAATTATTCTGATATCCTCATCAAATTAAAACTGTTGACATCGCCCCTTGATACGAACGTCTTGATCTTGGCCGGAATTACCGCCGAGGCCGGTGGGTTCAAGGAAGACGCATTGAACTATTATCAAAAACTGGCCAACGCCAAAGTGGGAGGGGAAGGATTTGAAGGTGTTTATCGTTATTTGATCACGTATTCTTTTGGTAAAAAAGATATGGAGGCCTTTGAACGATACAAGGCCCTTGGAAAAGAGGTTTTTCCCAACAGCGATTATTTTGATTACGATAAGGTAGATTTTGCCGTAGGACTGGCCAATAGCTTCGAAGAAAAGCTAAAGGCCATCGATGAACTCTTGGCCACCGATCCGGATAATTTCAAGGCCAATCAGGTTCTGGGTGAAATTCTTTACGATACGCTTGATCCAAGAGAACAAGAAGTCGTTTTGCCTGCGAATTATGCAGAGTTGGAAAAGAAAATGATAAATGCGTTTACGCGGGCAGCCAAAGCCAGAGCGGGTTACGAGATCCCATATTTATATATCGGTGATCATTTTATCAACAAGGCAGCGGTGGTGAGTGAGCAGAGAGATCAGCATGCCCAGGACATGAAGGCCAGAACCAAGCCCGGAACGATGGCCTCCAAAGAGGATATTGCCAGAAGAGATGCCCTGGACAAGCAATATGGGGAAACCTTAGAAGGGGCTAGAGAGCCTTATGAAGCCGCTGTAGCTATTTTAGCGGCAAAAGGCGAGTTAGATACCCGCGATAAGCAGCAATATAAAAAGGCGGCCAGTTATCTCGCTGATATCTTTGCGTTCAAGAAGGCCATGGCAGGAAAGGCTAAAAATCCGGCCGAACAAGCCAAGTGGGCCGCAGAGGAGAAGAAATGGAACGATCGATACGACTCCATTAAAAACTAGATACTAAAGCCATCCGATAGTGGGTGGCTTTTCTTTCGTATACTCTACTTAACATAATATAAATTATAGGAAGAACCAAACTAGTAAAGCATCCGAACCCTAATCGATCCAGGCAGATCCCGTAATATGCTCAGCGCCTTTTCAGACAGTTTATGATCGATATCCAAGATAACGTACCCTATTAAATCGTTGGTTTTCAAATATTGACCAATGATATTTATATTATTACTTGAGAGTGCTGAATTGATCGCAGACAATACACCCGGCACATTTTTATGGATATGTAAAATGCGATGGGCTCCAGTTTGTGATGGCAACGAAATCGGTGGTATTGTATGGGAGCCGTCGCTAAATCCGGTCTCCAGGTACTGAAATAGTTTTACGCTCACGTCCTCGCCTATGTTTTGCTGTGCCTCCTCAGTGCTGCCGCCAATATGGGGCGTCAGAAGCACATTGGGAAGATTTTGTAGCGGGCAATTGAATACGTCGCCATTCTTTTCAGGTTCCCAGGGATACACATCAATAGCGGCACCGGCAACATGCCCAGACTGCAGAAATTGCGCCAAGGCCTTTAGATCGACTACCTGTCCTCTTGCGTAGTTGATCAAAATGGCCCCTTTTTTAAATTGACGCAAGTTTTGTTTATTGATGAGCTGATGGGTCAACGTCGTCTCCGGAACATGTAGCGTGATGATATCGGACTGCGAAACCAACTCTTTGAGGGAGCGACAGGCGCTTGCATTACCCAGTGGCAATTTATTTTCAATATCAAAGAAAAGAACGCGCATGCCTAATGACTCGGCCATTACACTCACTTGACTTCCGATATTTCCGTAGCCCACAATTCCCATGGTCTTTCCTCGCATTTCGCGACTCCCCTTGGCCTCTTTTTGCCAGATGCCTTTATGCGACGCATTATTTTTTTCGGGAATGCCCCGCAGTAGCATGATCGACGCGCCAATTACCAGTTCAGCGACGGAACGCGTATTGGAGTAAGGCGCATTAAAAACGGCAACACCCCGCTGGGTAGCCGCACGCAAATCAATTTGATTGACCCCTATGCAAAAGCATCCGATGGCTTGAAGTTTTTTGGCCGCCGCCAGTACCGTATCGGTAATGGTCGTTTTAGAGCGAATCCCCAAAATATGAACATCACGGATCGCATCGATCAATTGAGTCTCATTGAGCGCACGATTGATCTTCTCCACTTGAGTATATCCATGAGAACGAAACTTCTTTACCGCGGCATCACTTATGTTCTCTAAAAAAAGGATCTTGATCTTATCCTTTGGGTAGCTGGTAACCTTACTCCGTTGCATGCCTCAAATATACTTTTAAATGCATGGAACCCTATATTTGCACCACTTGAATAATCAACTTTTTGTAACCAGGTTTTTAATAATACTCTTACTACTGAGTGTTAGTTTTTCCTGTGGACTTTTCGAAGAAGATCAGTCCGTTAAGCCCTACACGGCTCCACAATCCCTATCTATCAGCGAGGAGAAAAAGAAAGAGTACAATGCGATCTTACAGCATTATTTTGATAGCACCCTGCTTAGCCCTTCACTTGGTTTCAGCGGGGGGATCTTGGTGGCCAAGGGCGGCACCATTTTATTTGAACATTACCAAGGGTACGAGGACTATCCAGGCCGAACAAAACCGCTCACCTCTTCCAGTTCCTTGCATATTGCCTCTTCTACCAAACCCTTTACGGCCATTGCCATCTTGACCTTGGTGCAAGAAAAAAAGTTAGCCCTTACTGATTCGCTCAGCCGGTTCTTTCCCTCCCTTCCCTACCCTGGCCTTACCATCCGGGACCTTCTGAGTCATCGTAGCGGACTACCTAATTACCTCTATTTTATGGAAGAGGTGATTAAGAACAATAATGGGCAAACCACTAGGGAAAAGCAGCGCATGGTAAGCAATCAAGACGTTTTAAATACCCTAATCTCCGCCAGACCTCCTGCTCATGCTGCGCCCAACACACGATTCGAATATTGCAATACTAATTATGTACTACTGGCCCTGCTCATCGAAAAAATATCCGGAATGTCTTTTCCAGTCTACATGAAAAAATATTTTTTTGATCGCTTATCCATGCACAATACGTTCGTTTATCAACCGCAGGATTCATTACGAAGTACACCCTCTTATCAACCCAATGGAGCTCGTTGGTCTCTTGACTACCTGGACCAAACCTACGGAGACAAAAACATATATAGCACCCCTCAGGATCTGCTTAAATGGGATCAGGCCCTTTATACAGATCAATTGATAGATACCTCACTCTTGCAACAGGCTTTTAGTGGATATAGTTTTGAAAGAGCCGGCACCCATAATTACGGCCTTGGTTTTCGATTATCCCTTCTCCCCAATGGTAAAAAGATCGTATATCATTTTGGAAGATGGCATGGCAATAATGCGGCCTTTACCCGCCTGCTCAATGAAAAAGTAGTGATCATCATTATAGGGAATCGGTTTAACCGAAGCATCTATTCTGCCGCTCATAATAGCTATGATCTATTTGGAAGCTATTTCAAAAGGGATGCTGAAGAGGA
>Ga0078894_10000360_pt1 | contig 31120 bp, 31 predicted proteins | sample LauGreSu1BDMLBSD_2_FD_67506 | JGI IMG/M metagenome (GOLD analysis project Ga0078894, IMG submission 67506) | Freshwater lake microbial communities from Lake Michigan, USA - Su13.BD.MLB.SD (version 4) (version 4) | ecosystem: Environmental > Aquatic > Freshwater > Lake | place: Lake Michigan... | reverse complement strand
AAGTCAACTGTTTCCAATCCGGCGATCAATCTTTCAGCATATTCTGTTATTCGCAAATACCATTGACGAAGCTTCTTTTTTACTACAGGATGTCCACCACGTTCACTCACGCCATTGATAACCTCGTCATTCGCTAAAACGGTTCCAAGGGCTTCGCACCAATTAACTTCTCCAACACCACAATAAGCCAGGCGGTACTTCATCAAAATGTCGGCACGTGCAGCAGCATCATAATTGATCCATTCTGAAGCACTGAAAAATAATTTTTTATCCCCTGGGCAAGGTCTCTCAAGATTTCCTTCTTTTTCAAAAATCTCTTCAAGCACTTTTATTCGCTTGGCAGATTGTGATTTTCTATCAAACCAAGAATCAAAGAGCTGTAAAAAAATCCATTGGGTCCACTTGTAATAATCGGGGTTGGATGTTCTCACTTCACGCTCCCAATCATAGCAGAAGCCTATTTTATCAAGTTGATTTCTAAAATTCTGAATGTTTTGATCTGTTGAAATTGCAGGAGCAATACCATGTTCTATAGCATATTGCTCTGCAGGAAGTCCGAATGAGTCATACCCCATTGGATGCAACACATTAAACCCCTTGAGTCTTTTATACCTGCTAAAAATATCACTCGCAATATATCCAAGGGGATGACCCACATGCAAGCCAGCACCACTAGGATAAGGAAACATATCCAATACATAGAACTTTGGCTTGGATGGGGTGTTTTCAACAGAATAAGTCCTGTTTTCCTTCCAAGCTGCTTGCCACTTTTTTTCTATCGCCCTAAATCCGTATTCCATGTCGTAAACGCTTTTATAAATTAAATATGATCAAGTTCTCCAAAAATGCAGTTGGGATTAGGATATTGAATTTATACTCCCAAAATAGGTGTATTTCTTCCTATCTGTTAAATTTACACAATCCCCCACTTGCAGGAGCGCAAAAATACATAAACAGGTTAAAATTGTTATTTTTGGGTACTGAACAAGTAAAGAAGCAGATTCAAACACTAAAATATGGCGGCACAAAGCAAAGCATCAATGAGGAGAAGCAAACCATCCTATTTTATGGCAATACTAGGTGTTGCATTGGTATTATTCATCCTTGGCATGCTTGGTTGGCTTGTGATCAACGCCAGTAAGCTCGAAAATTATTTCATGGGCAGCGTACAAGTCCATGCATTTATTAGAGAAGGAAGCCCATTGAAGGAAATCGATGCAGTAAAATCAAGTATTGCAGCAAAACCATATGCCAAAAATGTTGAATACATAACAAAGGAAATGGCGAGGCAAAAATTCATTGGTGATGGCAATGAGGAATGGAACAAGGTTCTCGACTACAATCCATTGCCAGCAAGCATTGATTTTTATTTAGAGCCAATGTATGTTAACAAGGATAGCCTCAATGTAATTTCAGCAGAGATCGGAAAAAATTTTATCGTCAGTGAAGTGAAATATCCTGATGCAGTTGTAAGCAACCTCAATAATATTGTGAGAAAAATCAGTTTATTTCTACTACTACTCGCAGGCATATTGGCATTGATCGTTATCATACTAATTGACAATACCATTAAATTGGCCATGTTCTCCAACCGGTTCATCATTAAGACGATGCAGATGGTTGGTGCAACCAGGTGGTTTATTTCAAAGCCTTTTGACACCAGGGCTATCATCAATGGATTATTGAGTGCTTTGTTGGCCATTGCAGCCATCTCAATCATTATTTATGGAGTAGAAAATTGGTGGCTTCCTGAAATTAAAGCCCTAAGAGATGTTGGAATGATGTTGATGCTATTTTTTGTTCTCATTCTTATTGGAATAAGCATTACTTTCATCAGCACACATCGTAGCGTAACGAAGTATCTTAAAATGAAATTAGACGATCTATATTAAAACTACCTTTATGGAAAAAAATAGCAATACTTTATTCGGAAAAGCAAACCTTCAATTGATGGCAGTAGGCGCTGTTGTTATGATCATTGGATTATTTTTGATGGCCGGTGGAAAAAGCAGTGACCCAAACGTCTTTTCTGATGATGAGGTTTACAGTACCACGAGGATAACCATTGCACCAATTTTGATCATACTTGGTTTCATAATTGAGGTAGTTGCTATCATGAAGAAAGACAAAACAAACTAGAGGCTTCTGCCTTTCTATTTTCTGATGAGCATCTTTCAAACCGTCATTCTTGCTATCATCGAAGGAATCACTGAATTCTTGCCTGTTTCGTCAACAGGACATATGGCCATAGTATCGGCATTTTTCAAGATTGAAGATGATACCTTCACTAAATTATTTGAAGTTGTCATCCAGCTAGGTGCAATCCTATCAGTAGTTGTATTGTTTTGGAAAAAATTTATTGATTTTAAAAATCCTTTATTTTATTTAAAACTTTTTATTGCAATTATTCCTGCACTCCTGTTCGGAGCTATATTAAAAAAACACATAGACAATATTCTTGAAACACCTATTTTCATCGCTATCATTTTATTTTCAGGTGGTATCATACTTCTTTTCGTTGATAACTGGTTCAAACAACCAACCATCCTTGAAGAAAAAGATATCAGCAATCGAACAGCACTATTTATTGGTTTATACCAAGTGCTTGCCATCCTCTTCCCTGGTTTAAGCAGAAGTGCCGCAACCATCATTGGGGGCATGCAATTAAAACTCTCAAGAACGTTGGCGGCTGAATTTTCCTTTTTCTTGGCAGTGCCCACCATGATGGCTGCCACTGTTAAAAGCCTTTATGACATTTATAAAGAAAGTCCTGAGATATTGAATACTGATGGCATACAGACATTGGCGCTGGGAAGCATTATAGCATTTATAGTTGCATTGGCAGCCATCCGCTTTTTTATTCGCTTTATACAGGAATTCGGATTTAAGTGGTTTGGCGTTTATAGGATTTTGATAGGCAGCTTTCTCATCATACTTATCCTCACAGGAAAACTTTGAATTGATCCTAAAAGTGCAATTGCATTTTTTTATTTACCTTACTGTGTAACAAAATCGATCACATGATAAAAGGATCAAAAAAGGTAGAAAATGCCTGGGCAATGTATGATTGGGCAAATAGTTCTTATAACCTGGTTATCACCTCAACCATTTTCCCCGCATATTATGTTGCCATTACAACCAATAAGCTTGATCCTGATCAATCTTATGTAAAGTTTTTTGGATTGGAAATCATCAACACTGCATTACAGAATTATGCACTTGGATTTGTTTTCCTATTGGTTTCCATCACATCACCAATCTTATCATCCATTGCCGACTACAGGGGCAACAAAAAAGCCTTTATGCGCTTTTTTACCATAATGGGCGCAATGTCTTGCAGTGCATTGTTTTTTTTCACGCCAGAAAAAGTTGAATGGGGCATCATGTTTTTTTCATTGGCCGCTGTAGGATTCTGGAGTAGCTGGGTTTTTTATAATTCATACTTGCCTGAGATCGCCTATCCGCAGGACCGAGACAGGGTGAGTGCAAAAGGATTTGCATTTGGTTATGTTGGAAGTGTAATTCTACAAATAATTTGTTTTGTAATTCTATTGCAACCTGGTTGGTTTGGGCTCGATACAAGCGATAAAACAATTGGTGCTAGGGTATCATTTTTATTGGTGGGCCTATGGTGGGTTGGATTTGCACAAGTGGCATTTAGGGCGCTCCCATCAAATACAGAGATCAATAAGAAGATGAAAAAAAACATCCTCATAAATGGATTTCATGAACTAAAGCTTGTATGGCAAGAAGCAAAGCAGATACCGGCATTAAAGAGATTTTTATTTTCATTTTTTCTATACAGCGTTGGTGTTCAAACGGTGATGCTTGTTGCAGCTAGCTTCAGCAAAAAAGAGATTTTTCCAAAGGACGAAGACGAACCAAAATTGCTGCTCACCATCATTCTTATTCAATTAGTAGCAATCTTTGGTGCAATTGTACTAAGCAGGTTATCAAAATTGATCGGCAACATCCCTACACTACTTGTAGCAGTTATGATATGGGTTGGAATATGTATTTGTGGATATTATGTAGAAACGCAGCTGCAATTTTATTTTCTTGCTGTCATGGTTGGATTGGTTATGGGAGGCATTCAAACAATGAGCCGAAGCACCTATTCAAAACTGCTCCCACCAACTGAAGACAATGCATCCTATTTCAGCTTTTATGATGTAACTGAAAAAGTAGCACTTACACTTGGGTTGATGCTTTTTGCAAGAAATGAAGAGCTAACAGGCAGTATGAGAAATTCCATTTTAGTATTGATGTGCTTTTTCATAGTAGGATTTTTTGCGTTGCTTTATACACGCAAAGCTGTAACAAAAGAAAAATATGCAGATCTACACCCTTGATACTGGATTCTTCAAACTAGATGGAGGTGCCATGTTTGGGGTGGTCCCTAAAAGCCTTTGGAATAAAGAAAATCCGGCTGATGAAAATAATTTGTGCACCTGGGCCATGCGTTGTCTGTTGGTTTGCGAGAATGGAAGAAATATACTCATCGATACAGGCATGGGAAATAAACAATCTGAAAAATTTTTTGGGCATTACCACCCTCATGGAAACGATTCGCTCTTGAATTCCATTAATAAAAGAGGATTAGAGGCTAGTGATATTACTGATGTTATACTAACACACCTACATTTTGATCACTGTGGAGGGGCTGTTACAAAAAAGGGGGATGAATTGACATTGACATTTCCCAATGCAACTTATTGGTCGTCTGAAAAGCACTGGCAACATGCTATACATCCAAATGCCAGGGAGCGGGCATCCTTTCTCAAGGAGAATATATTGCCTATAGAAGAAAGCGGAAGGTTGAAATTCATTGAAGAAAATGAACAAAAAAGAACTGCTTTTAGCAATAATATTGAAATTCAATTTGTTCATGGGCATACCAATTCAATGATGATTCCATTCATCCATTATAATGGCAAAACGATTGCCTATATGGCAGACCTGATACCATCAACTGCCCATATCCCCTTGCCCTATATCATGGGATATGATATGTATCCAATGACTACATTAATTGAAAAAGAATCTTTTTTGGAAGAAGCAGTGAGAAATGATACCATCCTGTTTTTTGAACATGACCCTGTTAACGAATGTTGCACGGTTCAAAAAACAGAAAAAGGATTCAGGAAAAAAGAAGTATTTAAACTTGAGTCGATCAATTAACTAGCGGGTTTCAATCATAGACTGCAAAGGATATCTCAGGTTTCTATACCCCATCATATCAACCTTTACGCTTCCAACAGAAATAGGACTCTCAATCCGAAGTGGAATATGATTGGGATCATCAGAAACCCATACACTCATAAGTTCTCCCCCTTCAAATATGGTGCCCTTAACCAGCATGGGCTTGAATTTAATGGCATTGAATTTACCATACCTTGTCTTGATAACCTCCTTACCTGCATAGCGGATGTATAAACTATGTGATTCATCATCAAGAAACATCGAGAACGGTATCTTGTCACCAATTTTGTATTTTGAAAAATCAATATTCCTGGCGTAATATATTGAACTAAGTACATCCTGCATGCACTCATTTATAGGGAAAGTACCCCTGGTAGAAACCGCCTTACGATCTGCATGATTGAATAAAACAGCTTCATTCTTTCGGTATTTGCCTTCTTCAACATGCCTTAAGAATTTGTATGGCTTTAAAGTTGCAGTATCAATGAAGGTTTCATACTTATCTCTTACCTTGAATATCCAATCATAAGAAGGATTCGAAGTTCCTAGTCCTGTTACATGGTAAACAGGCTTATTATTTAACTTGGTATTTTCAACAGTAAATGATGCGTTGCCTGCATCAACATATAAGCCAATAACATTGTAAAATATTTTGAATTTTACAACTTCACCAGCAGAGAAACACAAGTTACTTATTCCACAAAAATCATTGCCTGCACTCAACCTTATGAAAAGAAAGCAGAAAAATAAAACAAGCAAGGATTTTTGTAAAAGTCGCATAGAGCAAAGATAAATGCATTGAGTGCTTTTTGGGTCAATAACAATTATTTTATCATTAAAATTCAGCAAAAATTAACAGGTTGGTAGTCTAAAATGCAGCTATGATATTTTCTGGGTTACCCCAAAAACAAAATAGATGGCCAATAATCAATAAATTTGGTCAGTTTTAATATAAGCAGATAATCAGTGGACAAGAAAGAAAAAATAATTTTAGGTATAGACCCTGGAACCGTCATCATGGGCTATAGTCTGCTTTCAGTAAAAGGCAATAGCATGAAGATGCTTGAGATGGATGTGGTGAAGCTAAACGGCAAAAAAGATATGTTTGAAAGATTGGGTGTGATCAACGAGGTCATACAACAGTTGATCAACAAATACAATCCTTCTGAAATGGCCATTGAGGCGCCATTTTTTGGAAAAAATGTACAAAGTATGTTAAAGCTCGGAAGGGCACAAGGTGTTGCTATTGCAGTTGCAATGATGAATAAGATCAAAGTAGCTGAATATGCTCCCAAAAAAGTGAAACAATCAATTACAGGAAATGGAAATGCAAAAAAAGAACAAGTTTGGAAGATCTTGAATAATATCATGCCGTTGAGTCATACACTAAAGTATTACGATGCATCTGATGCATTGGCAGTGGCAGTGGCACATCATTTTAGTAATCAAGGCATCAAAAAACAGTTGATTTCAGACAAACCCAAGAAAGCAAAATCAACATCAAGTTGGGAAAATTTTATAAAAGAGAATCCATCCCGAATAAAAGGCTGATCTGAATTTTATTTTTTTTGATCGTCTTTCCAGAGATATAAAAAAACAGGCAATGGAATTAGCAACAGCAGTTTTGCCGGATGAAATGCTCCAACGAAAAGATCAACTCCAAAATGAGCAAATATAACGCCTGCAAAAAGGAACAAAGCCCAACGCTCACGATACCAAATAAAAGATAGTGATAAGAATAAGATAATTGTCAACAGCACATGAGACGCAGGATATAATAGACCATATGGGGCATAGGCACCAGTGAAAGAATATAAAATGTCGAATATTCCCAATGCAAATAAAACACCTAACAGTGTTTTGAAAATTATATCTCTAACACCGGATACATTTTTCATGATTTCAGTATCAGTTTTTCTAAGATCCTTGTTTGTGCATCCAATAATTCTTCTCGTGTAGGCTTGAGCTTAGGACGGGTAAAATTCAGGTCATCAGCGGTATTGATCGGTACAATATGAAGATGCGCATGTGGCACTTCTAATCCAATAACTGATATACCACATCTTTTACACGGAAAAGATTCTTGGATTGCTTTAGCAATTGGTTGGGCAAATTGAAGAATAGAAGACAATGCATCAGCTTCAAGATCGAAAAAATAATCTGTTTCTTTCTTTGGCACTACCAGTGTATGACCATGAACCAATGGAAACACATCAAGAAATGCATAGAACAAATCATTCTCTGCAATCTTATATGAAGGGATCTCTCCTGAGATGATTTTTGAAAAAATACTTGACATGAATATTTTATCAGATAGTGATATTATCTATTGAGAATATAATCTTACCATTTGGTGCGATCACCTCTGCTTCTTCGCCAACTCTTTTTCCCAACAATCCTTTACCGATCGGCGAGGTTACAGAAATTTTTTGTTGCTTCAAATCTGCTTCCTTTTCAGATACGATCTGATAAGTCATTGATTTTTTTGTGGCCTTGTTTGTAATGGTAACTTTTGTAAGGATCGAAACCTTGCTGGTGTCGATGGTTGCAACATCAACGATCCTTGCATTTGCAAGTTCTGCGTCCATCCTGCTGATCCTAGCTTCGAGCAAACCTTGTGCTTCTTTAGCTGCATCGTATTCTGCATTCTCTTTGAGATCACCCTTTTCTCTTGCTTCTGCAATAGCACGTGATGCTGCTGGACGTTCAACGGCCTTCAAGTGTTGCAACTCAGCCCTCATTTGCTCTAGTGTTTCCTTGGTTACATATATTACGTCGCTCATAGTATTTGTTGGGTGTGACTTGAAAAAAATAGCAACGCTCCAGATTTGTCTGAAGCGTTGCCGTATGCAAAAGTAGTGAAATTTTTGAAAATCAAGCTTCTGTTATAACACCCAATTTTTTCAATAAAACATCAGCCATTTTGAATAAAGCCTCATGACTATACCCTGCTATATGAGGAGTTACAATCACATTTTTTCTTTTAACCAATTTATCAAATTGTATTTTTTCATCAGATGTATAGCTAGTAAGATCTTCATTTTCAAGTACATCTAATGCCGCTCCACCTATCAATCCTTCATCAAGTGCTGTTATAAGTGCTTCTGTGTCAACAACCTTTCCCCTGCTGGTATTTAAAAAATAAGGAGTCCGCTTGAACCCTTTAAAAAATTCCTCATTTGCCATGTGGTAAGTTTCGCTATTTAATGGAAGATGAACACTTACAACATCTGCCTTTTCCATGATCGCAGCAAGGTTAGTTTCAATAACATGACCACCACCAAAACCGAAGCGGTACTTATCATATGCCAATACTTCCACACCAAAAGAACCTAAAAGATCAGCAAAACGTCCCCCAGTATTTCCAAATCCAATGATGCCAACTTTTTTTCCTCTTAATTCAGTACCCCTGTTGGCATCTCTTAACCAAATACCATCACGAACTTCATTGGAGGAAATTGCAATATTATGCATCAATGACAAGAGCATACCAATGCATTGTTCAGCCACTGCATCGCGGTTTCCTTCAGGGCTGCTTTCACAAACAATATTTTTTGCTTTTGCATATTCAACATCAATCATTTCCATTCCGCTTCCCAATCTTCCTATCCACTTTAGACTTGAAGCCCTATCCAATATATCCTTATCAATTTTTAATCGAGTTGTAAGAACCATTCCATGATATTCAGCAATGATATCTTTCAATTCATCATATGTGATGCGATGGTTCTCATGCACTTCATATCCAGCATTTGTAAGCTGTTCTTTAAGCCATGGATGGGAATAGGCGGTTATTATTACTTTTGGTATCATTTCAATTTTTTAACCAGATCAACAAAATCCTGTACCGACAACTGTTCTGCTCTTTTTGAAAATATTTCACCCATCAAAATCTCTTTTTCAAAATAGGGCTTCAATGGATTTCGTAATTGCTTTCTTCGTTGCCCAAAAGCAGCCTTTACCAGCATCAAGAATTTTTTATTGTTTTCAATACCATAGGGGTTACCGATGTTCCTCAATTTGATCACTCCACTTGTTACTTTGGGAGGCGGATTAAAACTTTCCGGATCAACATCAAAAAGATATTCTGTCTTAAAATATGCTTGTGTAAGCACACTTAAAATACCATAGTCTTTTGTGCCAGGAGAAGCACAAATACGCATGGCGACTTCTTTTTGGAACATGCCTATCATTGTTTCAACAAGTTCTCTCCAATCCAATACTTTAAAGACAATTTGAGTTGAAATATTATATGGGAAATTACCTATGATAGTGAAAGGTTCATTAAAAGGCACCGGTGATTCAAGGATATCATTTTCCATCAACTTGCCTTTGATTGAAGGGAAAGCAGACTCCAAATAAGCTATCTTTTCCCTGTCAATTTCAATTGCCTTGAATTCAACAGAAGGAATTTCCAACAACATTCCAGTAATTGCACCACCACCTGGACCCACTTCAAGCAATCGTTGAAAGTCATGCTGATTAAGGGCGGCAACGATCTTTTCACAGACCTCCCTGTCCTTTAGAAAATGCTGTCCAAGTGATTTTTTTAGGGTATACATCTTATCAAAATTACGGCAAAGATCCCCGTTTTCATTGTACCTTTGCCATTCATTAGAAAAGAAAGAAAATGAGTGCACAAAAAAGACCAGTGGTAGGGATTTCGGTGGGTGATCTAAATGGAATCGGCATTGAGTTAATCATTAAAACCTTTACCGACAATAGAATCATGGATTTTTGTACACCCGTGGTTTTTGCTTCATCAAAAGCGCTCAATTTTTATAGGAAACTATCTCCAGAGATCAATATTAACTACACTAGCATCAGGGATATTTCAAAGGCAATTCCAAAACAACTCAATGTGTATACCACCTGGGAAGAGGAAGTTGATATTCGTCCTGGCGAAATGAATGAAACGGGAGGAAAATATGGTGTCCTTTCACTAAGGGCCGCTGTTGCAGCCCTTAAAGACAAGACCTTGGATGCACTCATTACAGCTCCTCTCCATAAATACACCATGCAAAGCAGTGAATTCAGTTTTACTGGACATACACCCTATTTGAAAGAGGAGTTCAAAGCAGAAGACGTATTGATGCTTATGATAGCCGAAAATATGCGGGTAGGACTGCTCACTGAACATGTTTCAATTGGGGATGTTGCAAAAAATATATCAAAAGAAAAAATATCAAAAAAAATCAACCTCTTAAAAAATTCCTTGAAAAAGGATTTTGGAATAGATAAGCCCAGAATTGCAGTATTGGGATTAAATCCCCACGCTGGAGACCAAGGACTTGTTGGAAAAGAAGAGAATGAAATTATATTGCCTGCTATTCTAGAAGCAAGAAAATCCGACTGTATTGTTATGGGTCCATATAGTGCCGACGCATTTTTTGCAAGAGGGAACCATGAAAAATTTGATGCAGTGCTGGCGATGTATCATGATCAGGGTTTGATTCCATTCAAATCACTTGCACTAGGAGAAGGAACCAACTTTACAGCTGGTCTTCCAATCATTAGAACATCCCCTGATCATGGAACAGCATTTGATATCGCAGGAAAAAATAAGGCTGACGAGTCTTCATTTAGAGCAGCTGTTTTTGCAGCTGTTGAAATTTTCGACACCAGAATGGGGTACAGTGAAATGAGAAAAAATCCACTAAGAAGAATGTCAGCTCATGTTGTAGCCAATGCTGAGGATGAACGAATAGATGAATAAATTATTCGCCAAAACGCCAAGGTCTTACCCTTTGTTTACTTTATATGAGGAGTAGATAATTTCCACCTTACCTTTATTATCAGGTGTTTTTTTAGTTTCTTTCTTAGTATCGATGCCTGCATCATATTCAAATGTGATGGCCTTCGGAAGTTTATAATCTTTCAAACTAAAACTCATCTGCGCCCTATCCGGCAAAGCCCACTTGGAGTATTTACCATAATCCATTTCAATTTCATAGGTACCATTGTCTTTTGTGGTGGTAATGGCTTTCCTGATCAAGAATTCCTTTTCATCAACATATAGCGTTGATATTACTACATCTGAGTTGGCATCATTAGGAACCAATTTAACCATCAGCAAGTCCCTCCCTTTCCAACTAATTCTGCCAGCACTAAAAGTGGTGTATTTACCATCAACCAAAAGAGAGTTCATACTGATCTTTAAACCTCCCTTCGGAAGCACGGTTACGCCACCCTCCTTTTTAATAATAAGCTGATCAGGATATTTGAAACTTATTTGCACTTCAGACAATGGAAGTTTTAGGAAAGGAACATCAGTCTTTAGCGTTCCACTTGCTTCATAACTCTTCACCGTAGCCAATTTTGCAGCAACTTTCTGGATCAATAGATCAGTGGGTTGAGAAAAAGAACTCAAAAAAGCAAGAGAAAAAATAATCAATAAATTAAATCTATTCATCACTATAAAACAACGCTTCACCTTAAATGGTTCAACCGAGGAAAGAATCCGCTTCACGATAAGCTTTTATTAACGCTAATTCACCTTCTTTTCCTTTGATTGAATTACCGTGTTCCATTCCGAAGATGTCACGGTACCCTTTGTTATAAATGTGTTTGAAAATATTTTTATAATTCATCTCGCCCGTTCCAGGTTCATTTCTGCCAGGGTTATCTCCAATTTGAAAATATGCGATCTCCTCCCAACATTTATCAATATTTGCAATGATATTTCCTTCATTTCGTTGCATATGATACATGTCGAACAAGATCTTACAAGCAGCGCTATTAACGGCTTTGCAAATCATATATGTTTGCGTAGAGTGTCTAAGGAAAAGATCTGGATTGTCGCTCAAAGGCTCAAGCACCATCACCAGTCCATTTTTTTCAAGTATTTCAGCACCCCTTCTCAAAGCATCAATTACATTGGCGGTTTGAATATCAACTGGAAGAGAACGATCATAATTTCCAGGAACAACAGTCATCCATTTTGCATTACACCTCTTTGCAACCTCAACTGCTGTTTTGCAATCTTTTACTATCAGGTCCTTGAACTCCTGCTTTCCCGTTGTGAGACTTAATTTCCAATGCCAGCTATTGGTAGTGATCACAAAAACGCCCATTTGCATTCCCAACTTGGCAAGCGTATCTCCAATTTTTGACTGTTCTTCTATCGTTCTTCCCATCATCCCATTGTCTTCAATTGAACGAAAACCCTGGTCGTGAGCAAATTTGATTTGATCAATAAAATCCTTGCCTGCATGAGCGGCAAACATACCATCATGAAATCCGTAATTAAGATTGAATGTTTTTTCAGAGCTACTTGATGCTGACGCTGAAGAAAATGCTCCCAAGGTTGGCACTATTCCGGCACTTGCCAATGCCGTATTTCTTATAAACCCTCTTCTTTCCATTTCGAATAAATTTAAATGATGAAATGTTATTTTGCGTTCTACAATTTACTTAAAATTGCATCAAATAAATTGCTTTGAAAAAATATTTTACACTATTCCTATTCTCCTCATTAGCACTTTCAGTAATAAGTCAAACTTCATCAATAAAAAAAGTTGATATCAACATACCTGGTTCAGAACAAAAGATCATCATGGTTGATCTTCCAGCAGGCAAATTCATAATGGGAAGCAACAGCTCTAATAAAGAAAATGAAAAACCCGCCAAACCAGTTAGTATATCTGCTTTTTCAATAGGTGCATATGAGATCACACATGATCAATTCAACATTTTCTACCGAGATGAGAATACTTCGCAAGGATCAAAAATAGATGCTGTTACAAGACCAACAGCGCAGTATATCGACCTCAGCTGGAACATGGGTAAAGATGGTGGTTTCCCAGTGAACAGCATGAGTGTTGATGCAGCCATGATGTTCTGCAGGTGGTTGTATATAAAGACCGGTATATTTTTTAGACTGCCAACAGAGGCTGAATGGGAATATGCCTGCAGGGCTGGCAGCACCGGAAATTATTTTTTTGGTAAAGATGTCACACTCCTTTCACAATATGCTTGGTACAAGAATAATAGCAAAAATAAATACCAAAAAGTAGGACAAAAAAAACCAAATGCATGGGGCTTGTATGACATGCTTGGAAATGTTGCAGAATGGACAGCAGATGAATATGATGAAAACTATTTTAAGAAGCTCACAGATAGCACATCAGATCCAATCATCATACCTTCAAAACGATATCCAAGAAGTATTAGAGGAGGATCATATTTAGATGATGCTGTAAGCTTGCGGGTGTCAAACCGAAATTTTTCTGATGTAACATGGAATAAAAGAGACCCTCAAATACCAAAAAGCAGGTGGTGGTTAACAGATGGAGCATTTGCAGGATTCAGAATTGTTAAGCCAATTAAACAACCTTCTGCTGAAGAAGCCGAAAAATTCTATAAATTGTACTTAGGTAATTAACCAATTAAAACAACAACGATGCCAAAAAACATTTCATCTTCCCAAGCAAGTCGAAGGGAATTCGTAAAACAATCCGGACTGATTGCAGGAGCAACATTGGCTGCACCATTGATCAGCAATGCCAATTTTTATTCAGGAGCCAATGATGTAATTAAGATAGCACTAATAGGATGTGGTGGAAGAGGCACTGGAGCCGCTACACAAGCACTTCAGAGTAAACAAAATGTGAAGCTCGTTGCAATGGCAGATGCGTTCAGGGATAGAATAGACAGCTGCTATAAAAGCATCACCGCAGATGATATGTCTGATGCAGGAATCAAGGGAAATCTAAAATCCATGATTGACGTTCCGGAAGAAAGGAAGTTTGTTGGATTTGACGGATATAAAAAGGCCATTGCACTTGCAGACGTAGTGATCCTCACAACGCCTCCAGGATTCAGGCCAATCCACTTTGAAGAAGCAGTAAATCAAAACAAACACATCTTCATGGAGAAACCCGTAGCAACGGATCCTGAGGGTATCAAGCGTGTTATTGCTGCTGCTCAAATAGCAAAACAAAAGAAATTAAATGTGGTCGTTGGACTGCAGAGACATTATCAGAATTCATACCGCGAGCTTTTTAAGCGTAAAGACCTAATTGGAGATATCACCTCAGCACAAGCCTGGTGGAACAATGATGGTGTTTGGGTTAACCCGAGAAAAGAAGGCCAAACAGAAATGGAATACCAAATGAGAAACTGGTATTATTTCAATTGGCTTTGTGGTGATCATATCACTGAGCAACACATACATAATATTGATGTGATCAACTGGTTCAAGGGTGGCTATCCAGTTAAAGCTCAAGGCATGGGTGGAAGGCAAGTAAGAAAACAAAAGGAATATGGTGAAATATTTGATCACCACTATGTTGAATTCCATTATGCGGATGGATCAATTTTAAACAGCCAATGTAGGCACATCAAAAACACTTCTGCAAAAGTGGATGAGTTGATTATTGGCACAAAAGGAAAAATCTTTTGTGATGCTGCAAATATTCGCGACCACAAAGGAACGCTCATATATCAATTTGATAAAAAAGGAGAAAACAATCCATACCAAACAGAACACGATGAACTGTTTGCTGCTATTGCAAAAGGTGAATATAAGTTTTGGGATGCTGAAAGGGGTGCCAAAAGCACCATGACGTCTATCTTGGGAAGAATGGCCACTTATAGCGGACAAGTAGTTGAATGGGATAAGGCAATGAACTGTGGATTAAATTTACAGCCATCAGCCTATACATGGGATACCCTTCCACAATCTTTACCAGATGCTGATGGATTCTACAAGGTAGCGGTCCCTGGAGTTACTAAATTTTATTAAAGATCAGCCAATAAAATAAAAAGAGCATACGCACTTTATAAAGGCATGGGTTTATTTAGCCCATGCCTTTTTTATAAAACAATCCATATCAGCATTTAAACTCATAACTTTCGCATTAAAGTAAATCAATATGACCCTATGTACTTATTCAGGTGAACATGAACTTGCAAATGCTGTAGCAACGGAGATCATCAATCTCATCAAAGAAAAACCCACAGCAGTGATCTGTTTTGCATCCGGTAATTCTCCAAAACTAAGTTGTGAGCATTTTGTAAATATGGCGTTATCAGCTGACGTTGAAACCTCTCAATTCTTTTTCATAGGATTAGATGAATGGGTTGGCGTTCCCCCAGCGATGCGTGGAAGTTGCCACTACGACTTCCAGGAACGCATCTTCAATCCATTGAATATCCCTTCATCTCAATACCATCTATTTGATGCATTGTCAACAGACCTTCAAGTTGAATGCGATAAAATGGACAAGGTAATTGCAGATAAAGGTGGTATTGATCTAATGATCGTTGGAATTGGCATGAATGGTCATATTGGATTCAATGAGCCAGGCACCAAATTTGAATTAAGATCACACGTGGTGCAACTTGATCCGATCACGAAATCAGTAGGACAAAAATATTTTGACCAACAGATGCAACTGGAAAAAGGTATTACACTTGGCTTCGAACACCTCTTGCGATCAAAGCGTGTGTTGCTATTAGCCAATGGTATTTCAAAAGCTCAAGTTATCAAGCAAGCAGTAGAAGGGCCCGTTAACATTGATTTTCCAGCCAGTGTGATGCAACTTCACAGTAATGGCACTATCATGGTAGATGAAGCAGCAGCTTCATTGCTTTCAGAAAATTAACATAAACCACTGAAAATAAATCCAACCCTATTCCTTCGTTCTAAACAAATTAACTGGAAGTCCTTCAGCACTGAATAAATTAGGCATTGAAGTATTGGTGAAACCAAATCTCACAGATACAGGCTCCTTTACTTCTTTACTTGAAACCAATACAGTGTTGCCGTCAATCTTGGCAATAGCAGGGAAATATTTATTATCAGCTCCTGCAATGAAAAACTCTTTAGGCTCGCCACCTTTTGAGAGCAGTCCGGTTGGAAGGTTATCAAAAGCAATTCTGATCTTATTTTTCTCAATGCTATGAGATTTGTATACTGGACTTTTATAAACCAATCCTGATTTACCATATGTTTCAGCTAAAGCATAATTGGCAAGCCTTTCAGCAACTTTTACTTTTTCGTTAGGGTGAATATTGGTCACATCGTCAACCAAGTCACTGATCACAACCATTCCTGTGCGAGGATGATAAGAGGCTTTTGTTTGGGCCTCCCTAAGCAAAGCACCACTGATATTGTCATCTCCATATGTATAAGGTGCAATCTGTACGAAGTAAAATGGAAAATTATTATTCCAAACTTTACGCCATGAATCAATCATGGTAGTTAATAATTTCTGATACCCATAATGAGTTTTCACATTGCTTTCCCCTTGATACCAAATGGTTCCTGCAATTTTAAAATTAATGATCGGATAGATCATTGAATTATATATTAATCCAGGCTTATTAGGCCACCATGGGGCTTCAGTGATTTTATCAGAGGCTTCCTGTAACCCTTTATCAACTGAAACAACTTCCTTGGGTGTCCATACCTCAGCAGGTGTTCCCCCCCAATTGGAATTGATCAATCCAACAGGAACATTCAATTCCTTATTGAGTGTCTTTCCAAAAAAATATCCAATTGCACTGAAATGAAGCATGTCTTCTGGATTGCAAACAACCCACTTAGCAACCACATCATCTTGTGGTGTCTCTGAAGTTGATTTTGGGATGTAGAAAAAGCGTATGCTTTTATTTGTTGCATTAGGAGACTCATCAATAGATTGCTTCAAGCCCTGATCGGCACTCCATTCCATATTGCTCTGTCCACTGCACACCCATACTTCACCGATCATGACATCTTCAAGAACGATCTCATTCTTGCCCTTTATCCAAATGGTATATGGCCCTCCAGCCTTAGGTGTATTGATGTCTGTTGACCATCGAGCACCATTATTACCATAGGTTTCATATGTTGTAGTATCCCAACTCGTTGAAATAATGATTTTTTCGGAAGCGGCGCACCATCCCCAAAATTTTACTGTCGACTGCTGCTGTAATACCATATGAGATCCAAGAACTGCTGGCAGTCTCACATCAGCATTGGCTGAAACAAATAATAAAAAAATGAATGAGGAAAATAAGATGGATTTTTTCATGTGACAAAATTTACAGCTTCAATTTACTGTTTTTATATGTCAGAAACCAACATCTCAAGAAAGAATATCCTTCTTTTTAAATACAAGAATAGAAGCTGAAAGAAATCCAAGTACGTGAAATAATAAAATAAGCCCTGAAATCAATACTGCACGGAGGTTTTCTATTGAACCGACAATTTGTTCGTTGTTGACATTTAGTTTCACATCAAAAAATCCTTTCCAACCAAGCATATGACTCGTAAATAAAAAAGGCTTTACGCTGTTGAAGATGGGAAGGTCAAGTGTATTCAAGATAGTGAATACAATGATGATGCTCATGGTAGCCATGATCGGACCAATAGAATTTTCTGCAAATAAACTTAGAAAAAATGCAAGAGAGGAAACTGTTATCATTGCAAGACATGCATATGCAAAGGCAGCTACATATCTCCATACAACATCACTTGATATGATCTGTGTTACTTGATCGCTTTTTAAAATCAACATATCATTGGCACCAAAGACCAACACAGAAATTCCGAGTGACCAAAGTGCCATCCACATCAACAATGCAATTGTATAGATACTCGATGCGGCAAACTTTCCAAGAATCAGGGTAGTTCTGCTAATTGGCTTTGTAAGCAGCAAACGCAAGGTGCCGAGGTTTGCTTCTCCAGAAATCATGTCACCTGATACCAGTGCAATAAGAAGTGGCACTTGCATCAACATGGTCTGCAATATAATGTAAGCCATCAGGTATCCATTCAACACTTCACCACCAATATCAAATGAGTCCGATAATGATTGCATACCAAACTGTATATAATTATCGCCATCAGCATAAAATCCCAATTGAATCAATCCAACAATAGCAGCAATTGCAGCGAAAGCAATATATGTTCGTGGTTTTCGAAATGTTTTATACAACTCTATATATACGATCCTGCTAAACTGCATATCATTTTGTTATTGAGAGAAAATAAGATTCAAGCGTATTGGTGCTTCTAATACTGACCAGTAAAATACCTTGCTCAACCAGGAATTTAAAAAGATCAGGAATGAGTTCTTTTTTTGTTTCAAGTAATATCTTTTCCAATGATGCTTCAATCAATCCACTAGCCCACTGAGATGCTAAAACAACTTCCTTTGCAGCATTATTGTCTAGTGAGATTATTTCAACTTGAACTTTTTCGGGATTAATAAGCTCACTCACTTTGCCTTCAACCATTTTTTTTCCCTTATCAATAATGATCATGCTATCAGCAATTTGTTCCACTTCCGAAAGTAAGTGAGAGGAAACCAGTAATGTTTTTCCCTGTTCCTTACTTAGCATCAAGATCAGGCTACGCATATCTGCTATCCCCTGTGGATCCAATCCGTTTGTTGGTTCATCTAGAATAATTAATGAGGGATTATTCACCAATGCCACTGCAATACCTAATCGCTGTTTCATACCTTGGGAAAAAACCTTTACCCTATCATTTGCCCTTTTTTCAAGACCCACAACTGCTAGCTGCTTCATTATTTCAGCTCTTCCAAGTGAAAGTCCGCACATCGTTGAAAACAATTTCATATTCTCATATGCACTAAGGTATTTGTATAGATCTGGCTTTTCTACCACTGCGCCTATCTTGGATAATATTTGTTCACGCTCTTTCTCCAACGAAAGCCCAAAAATATTGATGCTTCCTTCAGTAGGTTTTATGAGCGACAACATCATTCTAATGGTAGTTGATTTACCTGCTCCATTTTGCCCTAAAAATCCATAGACCTCACCCTCATTAACGGAAAAAGAAAGATCGTCAACAGCAGTAAAATTGTTGAATCGCTTTGAGAGATGACTTATCTGTATAACTGAATTCAAGTGTTGAATTTAATATCTAAAATAAACAACGGCTTCATATTGATTGTTGTCTACAAAAAATTATTTTAAAATAGAAAAAGTCCGGTTTAACTGAGCCGGACTTTTTCATATCTCAAATGAATTTGAATTTTCTTTATAGCTAACTCTTCAGCCACTTGTACTGTTTCATCAAATCCTGTGCCAAGGCCACCATAGATTTCAATCCATCTTCAGGAAGATTTCCCTTCTTGAATTCCAACAGTACTTCAGGAAGTTTATGTTGCATTTCCATCAAGAAATTCTCTTCAAATTCCTTAACTGAACGTACAGGAATATCCTTCAATAAACCTTGTGTACCAAGGTAAATAATGGCAACTTGTTTTTCAACTGACACTGGTTGATATTGTCCTTGCTTAAGTACTTCAACGTTTCTCGCTCCTTTATCAATTACAGACTTGGTTGCAGCGTCGAGGTCACCACCAAATTTTGAGAAGGCCTCAAGCTCACGGTAAAGTGCTTGGTCAAGCTTCAAGGTACCCGAAACTTTTTTCATGGATTTAATCTGCGCATTACCACCCACACGGCTTACAGAGATACCTACGTTGATGGCAGGACGAATACCTGCGTTGAACAAGTTTGATTCAAGGAATATCTGACCATCGGTGATAGAGATCACGTTTGTTGGAATATAAGCCGAAACGTCACCTGCCTGTGTTTCAATGATCGGCAAGGCAGTCAGTGATCCACCACCCTTTACAAGATGTTTTATTGAATCAGGAAGGTCATTCATCTTTTTTGCCACTTCATCTTTAGCGATTACTTTCGCTGCCCTTTCTAACAAACGGCTATGTAGGTAGAATACATCACCAGGGTATGCTTCACGACCAGGAGGACGACGCAAAAGAAGTGAAACCTCACGATAAGCTACTGCTTGTTTTGATAGATCATCATAGATGATCAAGGCGGCATTACCAGTATCACGAAGGAATTCACCAATTGCTGCTCCAGAGAAAGGTGCATAGAATTGAAGAGGCGCAGGATCAGAAGCTGATGCTGAAACGATAATAGTATAATCCATTGCTCCGTTGTCTTCCAAGGTTTTCATCACCCCAGCAACAGTTGATGCTTTTTGACCAATTGCCACATAAATACAATAAACAGGATTACCTGCCTTGTAAAATTCTTTCTGATTGATAATGGTATCGATTGCAATGGCAGTTTTACCTGTTTGACGATCACCAATGATCAACTCACGTTGTCCACGTCCAATAGGGATCATGGCATCGATCGCTTTCAATCCTGTTTGCAATGGCTCTTTAACTGGCTCACGAAAGATTACGCCAGGTGCCTTGCGCTCAAGTGGCATTTCATATAAATCGCCCTTGATTGGACCCTTACCATCGATTGGCTCACCAAGTGTGTTAATAACGCGACCAACCAATCCCATTCCCGCCTTAATAGAGGCGATCATTCCTGTTCTCTTCACTTTGGAACCTTCCTTGATGCCTGCACCTTCTCCCATCAACACCACACCAACATTGTCTTCTTCAAGGTTCAATGCGATGGCTTTCACACCAGTTTCAAACTCTACGAGCTCACCGGACTTAACATTGTTCAAACCATATATACGTGCTATTCCATCACCCACTTGCAATACAGAGCCAACTTCTTCAAGCTCGGCCGATGTGTTGAAATTGCTAAGTTGCTGTCTTAAAATTGCTGATATTTCATCTGGTTTAATGTCTATCATATACGATGGTTTATTTTATAATTGACTATTGTATTATCTGATATCTTTTATATACATATTTTTTACAAACTGCCTCTTGATGAACTGCAAATCATGCTTTATACTGGCATCAAATAACTTATCCTCTATTTGAAGAACCAAGCCGCCTATGATGGTCTCATCAACCTTTTCCTTTAATTCAATTTTTTTGTCCTTAAGCATATTGATGTCGGTAAGCGACTTCAAAATTGACTGCTTAAGTTCGTTTGAAATTTGTACAGCAGTAGTCATCTCAACAACCTGTATTCCTTTTTCCTTACGGAACATACCTGCAAAGGCCTCAATGATCTCAGTCATAGCGATCGATCTGCCCTTTGCAAATACAAGCTTGAAAAATGAAATAGTGAGCGGTGCTACATGGTTAGAAAAAATCGCTTCGAAAACTGCAGTCTTTTTTTCTCCTTTGATCACCGGAGATGAAAGGTATAGATCCAGCTCCTTGTTTTTGAGACCTGTGATTTTTTCTAGGTCACCCATCACCTGATCAAGTTGTCCCTTTTCGAGAGACAAGTCGAACAGAGCCTTTGCGTATCGTTGTGCAACTTTAGGTTGGCGCATAATATTTATTTTCCGAAATGATGAAGTTCGCCAGCCATTTGCTGAATATATTTTTCCTGCTCAGACTTGTTATCCAACTGCTTGCGAATTACTTTTTCTGCAATTTCTATTACCATGTTACCAATCTGATTCTTCACATCTGTTAGTGCAGCCATTTTTTCTGTTTGGATGGCAGCATGCGCATCAGCAATTACTTTTGCTGCTTCTGCCTTCGCCTGATCTTTGGCCTCAGTGATCATTTTATCTCTGGTCTCTTTTGCCTCTTTCAGCATTTTTGCACGCTCTTCCCTTGCCTCTTGCATAAGCGACTCATTCTCACTTTTCAAAAGAGCCATTTCGGCTTTAAGTTTCTTCGCAGTTTCCAATGAATCAGCAATGCCTTTTTCACGGTCGTTAAGGGATTGAATGATGATCTTCCACGCGAATTTTTTCAAAATGAAAAAAACCAGCAAGAACGCAACCAAGGTCCAAATCAATAATCCGATACCAGGTAATAACAAATCCATAGTAATTATTTTGAGTCAACTTTTTTTAATTAAACTGCATCCTCCGCCCTGTGCTTTGGATGCAGTTTGTTTTTTTCAGTAGTTATCCATTTACATGGAATACTTCTGCGTGCAGTGTGTATCGATTACTTCAATACAGCCAACAAGCCTGCAATAACTGCGAAAAGGGCAACACCCTCAACGAAAGCTGCTGTCAGGATCATGTTTGCACGAATTTCATTAGACGCTTCTGGCTGACGTGCGATAGATTCTACTGCACCTTTACCAATTTGACCAATACCAATACCGGCACCGATCGCAGCTAGTCCAGCGCCGATAGCTCCTCCAATGTGAGAAAGACCAGGCTGTACTTCGAGCATAATTGTCATAAAACTCATGATACTTGTTTTTAAAAAATGAACAAAAAATTATTAATGATGATCATCATGTCCACCCTCAAAAGCCTGACCGATGAATACGGCTGTTAGGTTTGTGAAAATGAAAGCTTGAATGAATGCAACCATTATTTCAATTAGATAAATGAATACTGCAAAAGCCACTGACAATGGAGAAAATCCCCATCCAGCGACAGCATTCATTGATCCAAAAATAAAAATCAACGTTATGAAACTCAAGATGATGATATGTCCCGCAACCATGTTTGCAAACAAACGCACTATCAAAGCAAATGGTTTTGTGAACACCCCGAGAAGTTCAACGGGCAACATGATCAAAAGTCTTACTACAACCGGAACACCTGGATACCAAAATATATGGCCCCAGAAATGTTTGTTTGTACTGAATAAGATCACAAAAAATGAAATTACACCAAGTACGATGGTGAAGGCAATGTTGCCTGTTACGTTCGCAGAGCCTGGCAACAATCCAAAAATATTGTTGATAAGAATGAAAAAGAAAACAGTCAAAAGATAAGGAAGGTATTTATGGTACTTTCCAGCCAAGTTTGGCTTAGCCACTTCATCCCTTACAAATGTTATAACAGGCTCGATGGCATTTTGCCATCCGGTAGGAGCCGATGTAACACCCATTCCTTTTTTGTAGCGATTTGCAATGCCAATCATCAATGTTACTAAGATGATCAGGGCTAATATCATTTGCACTACATTCTTTGTTATGGATAAGTCGTATACTGTTACCCCCGCTTCTACAGCATGTATTTTATCCTCTTCAAGTTTATATCCGTCATGTTCTTCATGACCATGATGAAATACTGAAGATGAAAAAAATGAAAATCCTTTTTGTGGGGAATATAAAATGACAGGAAGTGGGATGGTCGCGTGAAATTCACTTCCATCTTTTTGTTTTATTGTAAAGAAGTGAAATTCATGTGAATCCTGAATGTGCTCCATGATGATTTTAGCAGGATCCAGCTTCTCACCTTCCCCCCCTTCATTCGCCATCGCGACTGAAGAAAGACCAAGTAAAAAAAGACTGAAAACAGCTACATGTAACAACCTGGGCCACTTGATGCACATCATTTTCTCCAAATTTTTCGCAAAGATAGCAATGCAAAAAGTAAAAACCACGCAATCCTAAAAAAACTGTGTTTTATTAAGCATGATCCTGTAAAAGCTTCAATTTGGCATAGCTGCCACCTAGTTTTATGAGTTCCTGGTGGGTTCCTGATTCCTTGATTTCCCCCTGATCGAGCACCAGGATCTGACTGGCTTTTCTAACGGTAGAAAGCCGGTGTGCTATTATGATGGATGTGCGGCCGGCGGTTAAAACATCGATTGCATGCTGAATTAGCTGCTCAGTTTGGCTATCAACCGAAGAGGTTGCCTCATCCAATATCAGAATGGCGGGCTTAAAAAGCAAGGCCCGTATGAACGAGAGCAGCTGCCGTTGCCCCAATGAAAGGGTTCCACCGCGTTCCATTACATTATAATCATACCCCCCAGGCAATTGTTGTATAAAATCATGAATTCCTATCATTTTGGCGGCAGAAACCACCTCATCCATGGTTATAGTTGGATCTCTAAGGGTGATATTTTCAAATACTGATCCTGAAAACAAATAAACATCCTGCAATACCACTCCGATCTGCTTACGAAGTGAGGAAATTGTAATTGATTCAATTGGCTGATTGTCAATCAGTATCTCCCCTTCTTGGTGCTGATACAACCTGTTCAACAAGCTGATGATGGTGGATTTTCCGCTTCCGGTATGACCAACGATGGCCAAGGTCTGTCCTTGTTCAAGCTTGAAGCTGATGTCTTTCAATACAGGATGTCCCTCAGTATAGTAAAACCCTACTTTCTCAAAAGAAATACTTCCTTTAATAAGCTTCTCACTTGCCCCTGGCAGATCAACAAGATGGTCCTTGTTGTCAAGCACTATAAATACCCTCTCTCCAGCAACCATACCCATTTGAAGAACGTTGAACTTATCAGCAATTACCCGTAAGGGCCTAAACAATAAATTAAGTAGTAGGATAAATGATACGATATTACCTGTAATAGCGCTTGCTTCAATGGCGTTCATCTGGTAGGCATTTCTTGCTGAATACCAAACAAGCAATCCCATTGAAAATGCCAATATGATCTCAACCACTGGGAAAAAGACAGAATAGGCAAAAATTGCCTTGATATTTGCGTCACGGTGATGGCTGTTGATTTTTTCAAATTTCTTTTGCTCTCTTTCCTCCGCAGTAAATGCCTGAATGATCTGCATACCTGAAATATGTTCCTGTACAAAAGCATTCAGTGATGCAATTGCATTTCTTACATTGATAAATGATTTATTGACGCTTTCCTTGAAAAAATAAGTTGCAACCATTAAAAACGGAAATGGAATGATGCAAATGAGGGTCAATCGCCAATCAGTGTAAATCATCGCAGAAAGGATAGCAAGTATAGATAACATGTCTGCAAGAATAGGGATCAACCCTTCAGAAAATATATCATTGATCGCCTCAATATCATTGATTGTTCTGGTGGTAAGCGTTCCAATCGGAGTTTTGTCAAATTGCTTAAGGTTAAATGACAATATTTTTTCAAACACGGTAGTGCGCATATCCTTTACCACACGGTGACCTAACCAAGAAGTAAGATAGGAGAAAGAAAAACGAAGCGCAGTTTCAAGTACGAGTATCCCCACTTGAATTATGGTGATGCTTAATAATAAATTTGTAACAATCGATGCTGTTTCTGATGAAGAACCATTAACAGCTTGCAGGGATTTGTTGATAAGAATTGGTCGTAATGGAGCCACCAACGCCAACACAATTGCTAACAATACCGACAAGAAAAAACGTGCCTGGTATGGTTTTGCAAAAGAATAAATCCTCAACAGAAGCTTGATATCAAATATATTTTTGGGGGGCTTTTTTTCCATTCGTATGTTTTCAATTCATTCCAACCGGATCGGCTATAATAGAAGAATATGCTTTGATAAAGATCGCTCCTAAATTTTTATGCGGAGGTATATAATTTTCAAAACGCAACTTTTCAACCTTAGAAGAAAATTGAATTTCTAAGTTATTCCAAAAATCAACCCAATTTATATCCAACCCTTTCCTCAATGATTCATTGACTGATTGTAAAATAGGATCATTAATAGTTTTAGTACCTACTTCTTTTGTTGATATGATATGAGCATTGGGACATTTATCCAACATTGCATTTAAAAGCTGATAGCCACCGCAAGAACCCACCAAGACGATCTTTGCATTGGAAGGAAATTGGTTGATCGTTTGTTTAAGAAAATAACTGTGTCCTCTATGTACCACCACAGTTGGAGAAACCCTTAGGCTATCAAGATGGTCTCTCAATGCATATTGGGCCTTGATGTATTTTTCACTATCATCGGAAGTTGAAAGTGGAAGATTTGCAAAGATCCAAATCGACTTTCCTATCAAAGAGCGAATCTCAACCCAATATTCTTTCTCAACTATTTTCCACGCAACCTTATCTCGGAAGCCAGCCATAAAATTTTCATACGACTCCTTGCTATCCTTATCACCATAGAAAAATACTTGCTCAACTACCTTCCCTGAAATATCAGCAATATCAGTATAATCAACATTAAAAACACTTGATAAATTATAGTCTCTATCCAAAGCTATTTGTAAATTATTGGAAGAATCAAAAAGCATGTTTAATAAGCCGTAAATACGATTACCTTTTTCATTTCCAGCGTCTCTCGACTCTTTGAGGCTAGCTGCAACTTCATTACTTATTTGTTTTTTCAATACAGAGTCGCCAACGCTAGCATACGCATCGGCCACATCAACAGCATCGCCAATATCAGCGGCTTGTTCCAATCCATGAGTGAATTTTTTTACAAGTGAAAAAGCATTGGAATCTGGCATCGTAGTTAAAAAAGAATTTAACTTATTAAACGAAGCTGCCATTTTTAAAAATTTTCTAAAATGATGATGCCCTACTCTTATAAGAATCGAATCACCTCTTTTTCCTGCAGACCTATTCATCATTCTATTGTATAAACCAATGTAGCTTGATGTATACAATACATTTTCGCCTGATACAATAATGTAATAAATTTCATCAGATGAAAGAGAATTAATGATACTAAAGCGGCTGGTATCGCTATACTCATGACGCGCATTAATTTGATTGATAAATACCTCTTGAGCCTTGTAATGGATCATCCTATCCATTTCTTTTATAAAGAATGAATCTTTGAATACTGAAGGGCTCTTTTCAACTGCAATACGTGCATTTACAAGCATTGAAAAATAACGCGGTTCTTTTGATATGCTGGCTTTTATTTTTTCATACTTAAGTTGGCTGCTTAAAATCAATGGAAAGAAAGGAAATAACATCCTGCCTGATTTCTCCTGTGCAATTTTATACAGTAATTGAACAGTTGAATCCTTCACTGAACTGATTTTTTTTCCGAGTTGCGACTTTGAAGCAGATGCATAATCATAAAATTGTGATGGGAAGTCCTTTGCTGATTGTATGATCAACGTGTCTGCCATAGGAAGATCTAGATATGGCACCAAGGTAGAAAGCACTTTTTCAGGAAATAGCTTTGCGAACTGCCTATAAACCCGAATATTGATTTCATTGATCATGGGATGATCAAAAAAAACTGTCGCCTTACCAAAAATGGCAACGTTTATTTCGTACGAATTACCCATTGCAAGATCGAGCAAAGAAGTGCCCACTCTATCAGCATCAACTGCATCAATATATGCCTTTAAAAATTTGATTCCATGATCAATCGGTGATTGCTTCTGCACATAGATCTTAGTATATTCTTGCAACAAAATGATCAAACCCGATAAGTATTTGACTTTAAGACGATGGGTAAGGGAACTATCTGATTCAAGAACAGCTTGCAATGAATCAACTCCTTCTCTATACCAACTTGATTCTTTTGATTCCTCAATCTGTATTGTTCGGGAATCATTAGTCTGTACTAATATTGCTTGTTGCAATTGATCAATATCCTCATGGAGTTTTATCCTTTTGAAATCGACAGATTTTACGGGGCGCTCTTGTGAAATCCCAGCAAAAGCCACATGCAAAATGATAAAAACAAATATGGATGATCTTAAGCGCATAAAGAATTGACTGGCAAAATTAGCGTTTAAAAAAGTTATCTTTGAAATAACTGAAAAACCAGGGTCGATATAAGATTATCGTTAACAATTTGGTAATGAGGGTTTTCTGATTATATGGCCTGACCTGCATTAATTTTGTTTAAACATATTGTTATTATGTCTGCAACAGAAAAAAGGATACTGATCGCTGATGATGAACCAGATATACTTGAAATCATCAACTATAACTTGCAGATCAATGGCTATGAAGTGGAAACTGCTAAAGATGGTGATGAGGCAATTCAAAAAGCCAAACAATTTAAACCAGACTTGATTATTCTAGATATTATGATGCCGAAAAAAAATGGCATTGAAGTATGTAAGATCTTGAGGTCGCAGCCTGAATTCAACGACACAGTTATCATTTTTCTCACGGCACTCAACGACGAACTTTCACATGTAAAGGGACTTGAATTTGGAGCTGATGATTTCATAAGCAAACCGGTTTCACCAAAAATTGTACTGTCAAAAGTAAACGCCATCTTCAGACGTCTCAACAAGTCGGTCGAATCAAAGTTGATTGAACATGGTGACATCAAAATTGACCCCGAACAATTTCTTGTCTACTATAAAGACACTCCAATCAACCTTGCAAAAAAAGAGTTTGAGTTAATTTACTTTTTGGCAACCAAGCCAGGCAGGGTATTCTTACGCAATGAAATCCTCAATCAGATCTGGGGAAGTGAAGTGATCGTAGGTGACAGGACCATAGATGTACATGTAAGAAAAATCAGGCAAAAATTAGGTATAGACTGCATCAAGACCGTAAAAGGAGTAGGATATAAATTTGAACTTTAACTAGAACTAAGTTCAACGTTATCGCTCTTTTTGTAGATTGCAGTATGTTAGAAGCCAAAAGCTTTACCCCTTCCAAAATAGCGCTCATAAATTCACTGGTCCTCGGACTAATTGGATTCCTATTGAGCCTGCTTTCCTGGAAAAGCTATTTCACAAGCCTGATCAGTTTCATCGTAACTTTTATTGCTTGCTTCATTCTAACAAAATATTTCGTAGAACAATTCATCAACCGAAGGATCAAATTGATCTATAAATTCATTCATCAAACCAAGGCGTCCAAGAGAGAGGAGTTTTATAACAAGAATATCTTACCTAGACAAAGTCTTGATGAGGTCACAGAGGATGTTCTTCAATGGTCCGATCAGAGAAAAAATGAAATGGAAGTGTTGGAAAGGAATGAACAATTCAGGAAAGAATTTCTCCAAAACCTTTCACATGAATTCAAAACTCCCGCATTTGCCATTCAAGGATACTTGGAAACACTTATTGGAGGCGCAAAAGACAATCCAGAAGTAAGCGAGAAATTCCTTAGAAATGCATTTAATAACACGGAACGCCTGATACATCTTATCAACGATTTAGATGAAATAACAAAACTTGAAAGCGGAAAACAGGAATTGCACTTACAACATTTTGTAATTCAAGATCTGATCAGCGAGGTGTTTGAATCTCTAACTTATAAATCCAAAGAAAAGAAAATCATTTGCAGTTTAAAGAAGGGTAGCGAACAGGGAATGTTGGTGTTGGCAGATAAAGAAAAGATCAGACAGGTACTCACAAACCTTGTTGACAACGCAATCAAATATGGAAATAACGATGGAAAGGTTGAAGCCAGTATATATAAAACAGATGATGTGAATATGCTAGTTGAGATCAGCGACAATGGTATTGGCATTGCAGAAGAGCACCTGCCCAGGATTTTTGAACGTTTTTATAGGACCGATTATGGCCGAAGCAGAAATATTGGTGGTACAGGTTTGGGATTGGCAATCTGCAAGCATATTATTGAGGCACACGGACAATTCATGCACGTAAGAAGCAAACCAGGAATTGGCACAACATTTGGATTTACCCTATCAAAATCGAATACATAAGTAATTGAATATCTGCGTTTTGTAATTTTAATTTGTTTCTATATTAATTTAATGTTACCTTTTTATTAAATTAATATTTCCAATTGGCCAGGTTTACGATATTTCTTTTACTCCTCACAACCACATTCCATTTTACATCCAATGGAAAAGAATTGCCTATTGACTCAATTGGGATTGAATTTCTTGGCATGAAACCCTCAATTCCTGCACCAGGAAATCTTGAACAATTCAAAGGATCGCTGCTAGAAAAGGATATCAAAGATTATATACTTAAAATGGATTCAGATAGAATGAAAGCCATTGCATCCTCATTAGGCAAATTAAAGAATCAACAAAGTTTAAATGATTGGCTATTCTATCAACTTATTAGACGCACTGCAGAGAATTGCATCAGCAAAAAATCAGATTACATCGGATACACCCTTTACAAGTGGTACCTCCTAAAGGAAACAGGTTACGAACCACTTATAAGTATCTCAACAGACAAAATATTGCTATATGTGAAAAGCAGTGATGCCATTTACAACCTGCCATTAAAAAACTATAGCAACAACCAATACGTTTGCTTGAATTACCATGATTACGGGTATAATATTGAACTGCAAAAAGAGCATTTTGTAAACCTTGCCTCAATCATAAAGCCTGGAGAAAATTTCAGTTTTAACATTCAAGAAATCCCTGTTATAGATAAACACGCCTATCAATACAGACAATTAAATTTTACCTACAAACAGAAAGAAGATCATATAAATGTTCTCGTAAATCCAGAACTAAGAAGCTATTTCAAAAATTATCCAGTTACAGATTACCAAAACCAATTCAATATTCCATTAAGCAAGGAAACGCACCAATCTCTCATCAACTCACTAAAATTAAAAGTAAAAAAACTCAGTGTGAATGATGGAGTTGAATACCTGATGTATTTTACCAGAAATGCATTTGCCTTTGAGAAGGATAGTGAAATTTTTGGGAGGGAAAAAAGATTTTCACCTGAAGAAACACTCCTCTACGAAACAAGCGATTGTGAAGACAGGTCGGCGCTTTTTTTCTACTTAGTAAAAGAAATATATGATCTGCCAATGATCGTTCTTTCGTATGAAGACCATGTAACAGTAGCAGTAAAACTTGATAAAGAAGCTAAATCAAAAATCCTTTACAACAACGAAGCTTATACAGTCTGTGAAGCCACACCTCAAGCAAAGGACCTTAGAATTGGAATGATGGCAAAAGGACTGGAAGAAAAGCCTTTTGAGATCTCCTATGCTTATACTCCCGTCAGATAAACCTACAATTCTCTAGCTTTCTTTTTCAAACTGTCTAAAAGTGATTTTGAATCAGCACTCATTTTTACAAAGTACTTTTCTCCTGTCTTGATAAATGAAAAGCTTAAACATGAATCTTGACTGCTAAAATAAACAGGATATACAATATCTCCTTTGCCATAAAAATATATTTTGCCGTTGGTTAGGCAACCCCTTACGCTGTCTGAAAAAGGTTTGTTGATATCTTCCACAACCATCATGATATCATCAATCGTTGAAAGTTTGGAATAAGTAAAAAATCTAGGGTTGCCAGGCGTTTTATAATACATTACAACAGCACTATCAGCACTGCGAACTTCTTCCATCATTCCTTTATGACCATATACACTCGCAGTTGTATCAATCAAATTGCTTTCACTTATCCTTTTTTCGTTATTATTTCTCTTAATTTGATCACATGAAATGAAGGTCATTATTGATAATAGAAAAAAAATCGT